>Ga0308164_10004143_pt1 | contig 12486 bp, 3 predicted proteins | sample PhyTR2_FD_201031 | JGI IMG/M metagenome (GOLD analysis project Ga0308164, IMG submission 201031) | Phyllosphere microbial communities from UC Gill Tract Community Farm, Albany, California, United States - DLSLT.R2 | ecosystem: Host-associated > Plants > Phyllosphere > Unclassified | place: USA... | reverse complement strand
GGCAGCAAGGCTTCGTAATCTTCAACCGATGTCGCCGTTGGCAGGCGTTCCAGTGTATGGTGCAGCCACGCATAGGGTTCCTGGCCGTTGGCTTTGGCAGTCTCCACCAAGCTGTAAGATTGAGCACTGGCCGTGGTGCTCTTGGGCGTGTCGCTAAACAGACAGTTCTTTCTTCCGATCACGAAGGGGCGGATCGCGCGTTCAGCGGCGTTGTTGTCAAGCGGCAGTAGCCTTCCTCGACATATCGCTCCAGCTTGCTCCAGTAACGTGCGAGGTAACTGAACGCTTACCATCTTTAATTAGTGAAGAGCAGCGAAAGCAGGTCAAGCATGCCGCTGAAGTAAATTGAAAGAAGTTAGCGCGTGATCGGGCAGCTTTCGGCCGATCCTGTTAAAAAAAACGAGTATAACAGTCTCTCTTGTCCGCTCGACAATTGTCCCATCATGCTGCGAATCCTCCCGCTGGCCGATGACCTGATTTTGCCGCAGGCCAGGCAGGAGATCTACTTTTTCAACAGAATCGGCCGACAGCAGCCTTAAGTGAAAAGCGGCGTTGGGTCGATTGTAGCCGATCGCAAAAGACCAGAACCGACCCATTGCAGCAACTCAGCTCAGGCAAGCTCTAGCCAGTAGCGAACATCGAACCTGCTTGGTAACGGCATGATGACGGGGCGTTAATGTCCGTCTGAAATGGTCGGACACCATCGCTTTTATGGCTTGGGTTCTGATTACTAACATCCGCTCCGTACGGAAAAAGACTCAATGTGTGTCCGGGATCATATGACGACTACAAGGCGCACGACTTTAATCACCGTCATGCATTTACAGATTCTTGCGGTACGCTTTTTTTAAGTGCAAACACCCATAGCATGACAAGTGCAACAGGGGGAACAAAAGCTGTTAAACACCACCATCCGCTGTAGCCGGACTTCTTGAAAATTACAAAAAGTGAAAGTATCGGCATAACCATATGGGCAACCATCAACGTTATATTTTGAGGAGTTGCCAGGAAATATTTGTTGGGTAATTCGTTTCTGGCAGGCCAAGCTCTGAGAGCCAGAATAGGGAAGCCAAGCCATGCTCCTAGCGGTATGCCAAATGGTGTTAACAGAAATATTAATGACCCATATGGAGAGAGCCCTGCCTTTTTAAGTAAAAGTGCATAAGGGACCCCAAGCAAAATAAATACAACCAACGCGACTTGCACTTGAAACATTTAGATATCCTTATATGTAATTATAAATAAACACCAAACAATGCGAACTGGCCGGACGGATCTGGCATATCACATTCTTTGGCGATCACTCATTCAAGTCTGTGACCAGATAGCCAACAACAATTTTCGAAATACCCGTCAACGCAGTACGCAGCAACTCCGGTTCAGCGCGATAGCGCAACGGCGTGTAGCCATAGGTGTTAGCGCCGTTGAATGCAGTGATCGGTTCATTGCGCTGCCAGATCAACTCCTCGCCGCGTTTCATGACACCGCTCACGGCAATCGTCGGATACACCACACTGCTGAAGCCCTGCGTCAGTGCGAAACCCCAGTTCAGGATGGTCAACTGGATCTGCGCATCGGCCGGTTCGTTTTCACCCACGATCTTATAACGGCCGGTGGCGGTCAGTTGCTCCTCGAAACTCTTTTTTACTAACTCTCCCAGATTAATATCCGCCGTCTCCATGTTGTAAAGAATCGCATCGACCGTCGGCATCGATGCCAAGTCACCGGCCTTCAGACCTGCAGCAAATCCGGCCCCGCCCAGAGCAGCTTTAGCCAGGTTCGATGCACCTGCCGCCATCCCTACGCCAGCACCTAGACCAGCGCCTAATGCTGCACCCCATGCCTGCTCACGTCCCATATAGGTCATTTCCTTGGGTGCCCATACAACCGGGAGAATTTTCACGGTGTGTATCTGAGTACGATATTCGGGCTTGAACTTCTGGTTGGAGCACCAGGCAAGGAACAGAACGGCAAACATTAGCACAGCGAACTTCTTCGTGAACAACTCACGACGCTCAGGGAATGTGCAGACGTTATCGTCAGAGGTAGGAAAATCTGAAGAGGAATGGGGGGATCGCTGAAAACATCCAGACATGGGTTGAGCTTTCTGAGCTTTATGATTAACGAGTCTACCTGCCCCATGGCGGCGAGACTGGGATAACGTTTTGTCTTCGGCGCACTGAGCCAAGAGCGCGGTCAGCTCGACGTTTATCGGAAAGCTATCCTCCAGCCATTTGAACACCCGCCCCGACTGCTTTCTGCAGGCGTCACGCAGAACTATTCAAGAAGCCGAATTCAGAGACACCCAATATGCTTAAGGGCCTGCCCCGTTCCCCGTAAAGGTAAGGCTTCTGTTAGCGCCGGTGAGCGGAACGAAAAATAACGCTCACCAGAGATCGACTATTTCTTTTTGGCTTTTCTTACTTCAGCCATTGGATCATTACAACCTTGTTTTTGACAGGGTTGGACCGACGCTTTGTCCGTGCTAGTGAAGCTTCCTTTTCGTACACCTTCTTCTGCGCACTTGCCATACCAGACTTCGGCGTAAACTTCTTGCCCATCGACATTACCTATCTGCATAAAGCAATCCTTGAGTTACCAAAAGATGAGTACTTGGCTCGTCCAGTTCAGTATTAACACGAGAAATTGAACTCGCTTGCTATCGAAACGAATTGCAAAAAGAGATGCATCGATAACCGACACACCTCTTTTCGCATTAACCCTACTGCCAGTTGGCTGCCAACACAGCGTCTAACTGTGTTTGCTGTGCAGCCGTCAGGTTTCGCTCGGCCCCTGCATCAACTCCGAACGACGCCATGCTGTCGACCAGGCTTTGCACTTGGCTATCAAGCAACGTTTTTCCATCGGCAGTCTTGAATTGGTCCACCTGATAGTCATTAGCCGCATACCAGTTGCTCACCACTACCTTGTCGCTGGTATCGATGATACTGACTTCCAGATCGCTACCACTGCGACGGAACCACAAGTCGTCAAGGCTTACCTCTGTGGCGAATTGCAGCACATCGGTACCGCTACTGACATCGTAGTTGTTAATGACGTCTCGTCCTGAGCCAATGTTGATCTCGTAGATGTCACTGCCATCGCCCCCGATAAGGCTATCGTTGCCAGTGCCGCCGTTGAGTACATCATTGCCCGCGCCGCCGTAGAGAGTGTCGTTGCCCGACTCTCCGTACAACCTGTCGTCGCCCTCGTCGCCATACAGCGTATCAAGCCCTTTGCCTCCGTAGATGCTGTCATTGCCGGCCGCACCGGAAGCGTTATCGTCGCCGTCGCCAGCGTTGATAACATCATCACTCGCGTAACCGCGGAGGGTCTGGTCAGATGAATTTCCAAGCAGTACCTGGGACTTGATGGCCGACTGATTCCAGAGTGTGCCATCAACAAATTGCAACTGATCGATCTGATACCCGCTCGTTGCGTCCTCGGCGAAATGGTTCATCACGCGCAGACTGTCGGTTGTACCGTTGACGCGAATAAGCAGATCACTGCTGTCCCGAGTGATACTGACATCACTGACGTTCAGGTCGGCAAATTTTACGGTATCAAGCTTTCCGACACGGGCTTCATTGGCATAGTAGAGGGTGTCTTGCCCGGCGCCTTTGCCAAACAGGTAGGTATCGTCTCCGTCACCACCGTTCAGTTGATCATTCCCGGCACCGCCGTCCAGAACGTCATTGCCATCTCCGCCGTAGAGCGTGTCATTACCAGTTCCACCTTGCAGCAAGTCATTACCACCATCGCCGTTAAGCGTGTCAGCGCCCGCACTGCCGGACAAGGTATCGTTGCCGCTGCCACCGTTCACTGTATCGTCGCCAGCCCCGGCGTCGATCAAGTCATTGCCCGACGTACCGGAGAGGGTTTCATCGATGTCCGAGCCTTGCATGACCTGGGATTTGATCTGGCTCTGATCCCAGAAACTGCCATCGGCAAACTGGATACGGTCGATTTGATAACCGCCAGCGGCGTCCCCCTGAAAGTGGTAAACCACTCGCAGGCTGTCGGTGCTACCCAGTACCCGGATGATCAGGTCGTTACCATCGCGGCGCACGCTGACATCAGAGGCATTGAGATCGGTAAGCTTGATCGTATCGAGCTTGCCTTCGCGATTTTCATAGGCGTAGTAAATCGTGTCTTGACCCGCCCCCTTACCGAACAGATAGGTATCATTGCCCTCGCCACCGTCGAGTTGGTCATTGCCCAAACCGCCATCAAGGATGTCATCACCAGTACCGCCAATGAGACTGTCGTTCCCCGCACCGCCCAGCAGCAAGTCATTGCCTTCGTTGCCGTTCAGGCTATCGGCACCCGCATTGCCGGCCAGAGTGTCGTTACCGGCTACGCCATTGATGATGTCATCACCCGCTCCCGCATCGATGACATCGTCACCCCCAGTGCCCGATAGAGTTTCTTCAACTTCGCTGCCCTGCAGGACTTGGTTGTTGATAGCGGCCTGATCCCAAAAACTCCCATCTGCGAACTGAATACGGTCGATTTGATATCCACCCGTTGCGTCGCTCTGGAAGTGATAAACGACACGCAGGCTATCGGTGCTACCCAGCACTCGAATAAGCAGATCGTTACCATCACGACGCACGCTGACATCCGCCGCGTTCAGGTCAACCAGCTTGACGGTATCGAGCTTGCCCACACGATTTTCATAGGCGTAATAGATCGTGTCTTGACCGGCCCCCTTGGCAAACAGATAGGTATCGTCGCCATCTCCGCCATCGAGGCGATCATTACCCGCACCGCCATCAAGGATATCGTTACCAAGACCGCCATTAAGGGTGTCGTTGCCCAGACCGCCCAGCATCAGATCATCTCCGGCTTCGCCATTGAGAGTATCTGCGCCCTTGCTGCCTGACAGCGTATCGTTGCCGCTCCCCCCATTGACGGTGTCGTCACCGGCGCCTGCATCAATGCTGTCATCGCTGGCAGTACCTGCCAGCGTCTCGTCGGCATCGGTTCCTTGCAAGACTGCGGACCTGATCGCCGCCTGATTCCAGGTGCTACCGTCAGCGAACTGGATCTGGTCAATCTGGTAACCATAGGTTGCGTCGTTGGTGAAGTGGCTCACCACGCGCAGGCTGTCGGTGGTGCCCAGCACGCGAATAAGCAAGTCATTACTCTCACGACGCACGCTCACATCCGCCGCATTCAACCCGATCAGCTTCACTGTATCAAGCTTGTCTGCGCGGCCCTCATAGGCGTAGTAGACGCTGTCCTGACCCGAGCCTTTGCCGAACAGGTAAATGTCGTCACCATTCCCGCCGTCCAGCATGTCATTGCCAGCACCACCATCGAGTTGGTCGTTACCGTTGCCGCCATAGAGAGCGTCTTTACCGTCGCCCCCATTCAACACATCATTGCCATCTTCCCCATTCAAGGTATCGGCACCAATACCGCCCGAGAGGGTATCGTTGCCACTACCGCCATTGACGACATCGTCACCTGCTGCTGCGTTGATAATGTCATCGCTGCCGGTACCAGCCAGGGTTTCATCCGCTTCAGTACCTTGCAGTACTTGCGCCTTTATCGCGGTTTGATCCCAGAAGCTGCCATCAGCAAACGCAATCCGGTCGATCTGATAACCCGCTGTGGCATCGTTCATGAAGTGATACACAACGCGCAACGTATCAGTCGTGCCGTTGATGCGAATCACCAGGTCATAACCGTCACGCGCCACGCTGACGTCGGCTGCATCGAGTTCAACCAGTTTGACCTGGTCGACCTTGCCTGCACGGCTTTCGTTAGCGTAGTAGATCGTGTCCTGGCCCGAGCCCTTGCCGAACAGATAAGTATCGTCACCGGCTCCGCCATCCAGACGATCATTGCCAGCACCGCCATCGAGCACATCGTTGCCAGCACCGCCGTTAAGGGTGTCATTGCCTGCGTCACCATTGAGGTAATCGTCACCCTCATCGCCATTGAGCGAGTCGGCACCGTCACCACCCAACAGTCTGTCCTGCCCTGCACCGCCATACAACGTATCGTCGTCTATGCCGCCATCGATCAGATCATCGCTGGCAAAACCGGTCAGGACCTGGGCTGCGTCACTGCTCTTAAGCACCTGCGCCTTGATGGCCAATTGGTCCCAGTTACTGCCATCAGCAAACTGGATGCGGTCGATCTGATAACCCGAGGTCGCATCACTCATGAAGTGATACGTAACACGCAGGGTATCGGTCGTGCCATTGACCCGAATGACCAGGTCATAGCTGTCTCGCGAAACGCTGACGTCGGCAGCGTTGAGGCCGAGCAACTGAATGGTATCGACCTTGCCGACGCGGCTTTCGTTGGCGTAGTAGATCGTGTCCTGACCCGACCCCTTGCCGAACAGGTAGGTATCGTCACCGGCACCACCATCCAGACGATCATTGCCAGCACCGCCATCGAGCACATCATTGCCGGCGCCGCCGTTAAGGATGTCATTGTCCAGACCGCCTTGCAGCAAGTCGTTACCTTCTTCACCGTTCAGGGTATCGGCACCCGAACCACCGGCCAGGCTGTCGTTGCCAGCACCACCACTGACGATGTCGTCACCGGCACCGGCGTCGATCAGGTCATCGGTGGCGTAACCGGCCAGAGACTGGTCTGCATCATTCCCTCGCAATACCTGAGTCTTGATTGCGTCCAGATCCCAGGCACTGCCATCGGCAAACTGGATGCGGTCGATCTGATAACCGGCTGTGGCATCGCTCAGGAAGTGATACACGACACGCAACGTATCAGTCGTGCCGTTGATGCGAATCACCAGGTCATAGCTGTCTCGCGAAACGCTGACATCGGCTGCGTTGAGGTCGAGCAATTGAATGGTATCGACCTTGCCGACGCGGCTTTCGTTGGCATAGTAGATCGTGTCCTGCCCCGCCCCCTTGCCGAACACGTAGGTGTCGTCTCCGGCACCACCGTCCAGACGGTCATTGCCAGCACCGCCATCAAGCACGTCATTACCGGCGCCGCCGTTGAGGATGTCATTGCCCGAACCGCCTTGCAGCAGATCGTTACCCTCATCGCCGTTCAGGGTATCGGCACCCGAACCACCGGCCAGGCTGTCGTTGCCAGCACCACCACCGACGGTGTCGTCACCGGCACCGGCGTCGATCAGATCGTCGATGGCGTAACCCGTCAGGGACTGGTCAGCATCATTCCCCTTCAATACCTGAGTCTTGATTGCGTCCAGATCCCAGGCACTGCCATCGGCAAACTGGATGCGGTCGATCTGATAACCCGAGGTCGCATCACTCATAAAGTGATAAGTAACACGCAAGGTATCGGTCGTCCCGTTGACCCGAATGACCAGGTCATAGCTGTCTCGCGAAACGCTGACGTCGGCTGCGTTGAGGCCGACCAACTGAATCGTATCGACCTTGTCGACGCGGCTTTCGTTGGCGTAGTAGATCGTGTCCTGACCCGAGCCCTTGCCGAACAGGTAGGTATCGTCACCGGCACCACCATCCAGACGATCATTGCCAGCACCGCCATCGAGCACGTCATTGCCGGCGCCGCCGTTGAGGATGTCATTGCCCGAACCGCCTTGCAGCAGATCGTTACCCTCTTCACCGTTCAGGGTATCGGCACCCGAGCCACCGGCCAGGCTGTCGTTGCCAGCACCACCACTGACGGTGTCGTCACCCGAACCACCAACCAGGGTGTCATTGCCAGCACCACCACTGACGGTGTCGTCACCGGCACCGGCGTCGATCAGGTCGTCGGTGGCGTAACCCGTCAGGGACTGGCCAGCATCATTCGCCTGCAATACCAGAGTCTTGATTGCGTCCAGATCCCAGGCACTGCCATCGGCAAACTGGATGCGGTCAATCTGATAACCGGCTGTGGCATCGCTCATGAAGTGATACACGACGCGCAACGTATCAGTCGTGCCGTTGATGCGAATCACCAGGTCATAGCTGTCTCGCGAAACGCTGACATCGGCTGCATTGAGGTCGACCAATTGAATGGTATCGACCTTGCCGACGCGGCTTTCGTTGGCGTAGTAGATCGTGTCCTGACCCGAGCCCTTACCGAACAGGTAGGTGTCGTCACCGGCACCACCATCCAGACGATCATTGCCAGCACCGCCATCGAGCACGTCATTGCCAGCGCCACCGTTGAGGATGTCATTGCCCAGACCGCCTTGCAGCAAGTCGTTACCTTCTTCACCGTTCAGGGTATCGGCACCCGAACCACCGGCCAGGCTGTCGTTGCCAGCACCACCACTGACGGTGTCGTCACCGGCGCCGGCATTGATCAGGTCATCGGTGCCGTAACCGGCCAGAGACTGGTCTGCATCATTCCCTTGCAATACCTGAGTCTTGATTGCGTCCAGACCCCAGGCAATGCCATCGGCAAACTGGATGCGGTCGATCTGATAACCCGAGGTCGCATCACTCATAAAGTGATACGTAACACGCAAGGTATCGGTCGTCCCGTTGACCCGAATGACCAGGTCATAGCTGTCTCGCGAAACGCTGACGTCGGCTGCGTTGAGGCCGACCAACCGAATCGTATCGACCTTGCCGACACGGCTTTCGTTGGCGTAGTAGATCGTATCCTGACCCGAGCCCTTGCCGAACAGGTAGGTGTCGTCACCGGCACCACCGTCCAGACGGTCATTACCCGAGCCCCCCTCCAACACATCGTCTCCACCATTACCGTAGAGCGTATCGTTACCGTCACCTCCGGTGAGGGTTTCGCCGACATCCGTACCGGAGACAGTCAAGGCACTCACCGCTAGAGGTGTGAACAGATTGGCGCTGATACTCTCTTTGTTCCAGATCACCCCATCGGCAAACTGCACCTGATCGATGCCGTAGCCGTATATGGCACTGCTGTAGAAGTGCGAGCTGACCCGCAGGGTTTCACCACTGTCCTTGATCTGGATGATCAGGTCATCGGATTCCCGGCGCAGTACCACATCGGCAGCGTTCAGCCCTTCCAGACGGATCGCGTCCAGTTTGTTGGCTGTGGTGTCGTTGTAAGAATAGTTGTTGATGGTGTCCTGACCCGAGCCCTTGCGGAACACATAGGTGTCGGAACCGTAGCCACCGTCCAGCGAGTCATTGCCGCTGCCGCCTTCCAGAGTGTCGTTGCCATAGCCGCCGGTCAGCGTGTCATTGCCTGCACCACCCAGCAATATGTCGTTGCCATCTTCACCGTTGAGGGTGTCACGGCCATCGCCGCCGTCGAGGATGTCATCACCGGCACGGCCGTTCAGGGTGTCATTACCCGACAGACCGAACAGGCTGTCTGCCGACTCATAACCGGTGACGGTCTCGTCGACTTCGGTACCGGTGAGCAGAGCCGTACGGATCTGCTCATTGGTCAGTGCCGTACCATCGGCAAACTGCACCTGATCGATGCCGTAGCCATATATGGCACTGCTGTAGAAGTGCGAGCTGACCCGCAGGGTTTCACCGCTGTCCTTGATCTGGATAATCAGGTCATCGGACTCACGGCGCAGCACTACATCGGCAGCGTTCAGACCTTCCAGGCGAATCACGTCCAGTTTGTTGGCCGTGGCGTCGTTGTAGGCATAGTTGCTGATAGTGTCTTGACCCGAGCCCTTGCGGAACACGTAGGTGTCGGAACCGTAGCCACCGTCTAGCGAGTCGTTGCCGCTGCCGCCGTCCAGAGTGTCGTTGCCGTAGCCGCCGGTCAGCGTGTCATTACCTGCGCCGCCCAGCAGTGTGTCGTTGCCATCTTCACCGTTGAGGGTGTCACGGCCATCGCCGCCGTCGAGGATGTCATCACCGGCACGGCCATTCAGGGTGTCGTTGCCCTGTGCGCCAGACAAACGATCATCGCTGACGTAACCGGTGATGTTGTCGTCTATCTCAGCGCCCATCAGCAAGGCCGCGGTGATCTGTGCCTGGTCCCAGACAACCCCGTCGGCAAACTGCAACTGGTTGATCGCATAGCCGTAGCTTGGATCGCTGTAGAAATGAGAGCTGACCCGCAGGGTTTCGCCCGTCTGACGAATCTGAATCACCAGATCATCGGACTCACGACGAATGCTCACATCATCCTTGGTCAGCCCCTCTAGACGAACGACGTCAAGCTTATCGAGCGTGGTGTCGTTGTAGGAGTAGTTGTTGATGGTGTCCCGGCCATAACCCTTGCCGAAAACATAAGTATCAGAGCCTTTTCCGCCATCAAGCGAGTCGTTACCGGCACCACCGTCAAGCAGATCGTTGCCGGCACCGCCGCTAAGCGAATCGTTTCCAGCGCCGCCCAAGAGCGCGTCGTTACCGTCTTCACCGTAGAGCGTGTCCTTGCCATCCCCCCCATCGAGCACATCATCGCCTGCACGTCCACTCAGGGAGTCATTGCCCGCCAGGCCTGTGAGGTTATCGTCGCTGGCATAGCCAGTAACGCTGTCATCGCCTTCAGTACCGATCAGCAAGGCCGCGGTTATCTGCGCCTCGTCCCAGAGAGTGCCATCGGCAAACTGCAACTGGTTGATCGCATAGCCATAGCTTTGATCGCTATAGAAGTGCGAGCTGACGCGTAAGGTTTCGCCGGTCTGGCGAATCTGGATCAGCAGGTCGTCGGACTCGCGACGAATACTGACATCACGGGTACTCAAGCCCTCAAGACGAACCACATCCAGCTTGTCAGGCGTGCTGTCATTATAGGCATAGTTGTTGATGGTGTCCTGCCCGGAGCCTTTGCGGAAGACATAGGTGTCCGAGCCCTTGCCACCTTCTAGGGAATCATTACCGGCACCGCCATCAAGCGTATCGTTGCCAGCGCCACCCGACAGGGTATCGTTGCCGAGCCCCCCGAGAAGCGTGTCATTACCGTCTTCGCCGTAGAGCGTGTCCCGGCCTTCACCACCGTTGAGCAGGTCATCGCCAGTACGGCCACTGAGAACATCGTCTCCCTCAAGCCCCACCAGCTCATCGGCCGTGGCATATCCGATGATACTGTCGTTGCCTTCCGTGCCGATCAACAGAGCCGAAGTGATTTGGGCCTGGTCCCAGATCGTACCGTCAGCGAACTGCAACTGATCAATCGCGTAACCGTAGGTTTGATCGGTGGTGAAATGTGAGCTGACGCGCAAGGTTTCGCCCGTCTGACGAATCTGAATCACCAGATCATCGGACTCGCGGCGAATACTGACATCACCCGTACTCAGCCCTTCCAGACGCACCACATCCAGCCTGTTCGGTGTGCTGTCGTTGTAGGTGTAGTTGCTGATGGTGTCCTGCCCGGAACCTCTGCGGAAGACATAGATATCCGAGCCCTTGCCGCCCTCCAGCGAATCGTTGCCCGTACCGCCATCAAGGATATCGTTACCTTCGCCACCCGAAAGGGTGTCATTGCCCGCACCACCCAGAAGAGTGTCATCGCCGGCCTCACCGTTAAGGCTATCCCTGCCATCTCCACCATCGAGCAGATCGTTGCCATTGCGGCCATTGAGAGTGTCATTTCCCGCCAGCCCGGATAGTGTGTCGGCAGTGTCGTAACCCGTAATGGTGTCATTGCCTCCAGTACCATCAAGGAGGGCCGAGGTGATCTGTGCTCGATCCCAAACGCTGCCGTCGGCAAACTGCAGTTGATCGATGGCATAACTCCAGTTGCTGGATTCGGCGCTGAAATGCGAACGAATGCGCAGGACTTCGCCAGTCTGAAGAATCTGCACAATAAGGTCATCGGATTCGCGGCGCAGACTGACGTCTCCGCTGTTCAAACCATCCAGACGAACGACGTCGAGCTTGTTCAGGGTCGTATCGTTATAAGTCAAATTATCGATTGAATCGAAGCCAGACCCTTTAGCGAAGATATAGGTGTCCGATCCCTTGCCGCCTTCCAGCGTGTCATTACCAGCACCGCCATCCAGTAAATCGTTACCGTTGCCGCCAGTCAGGCTGTCGTTGTCGGTACCGCCGAGCAATGTGTCGTCACCGTCTTCACCATATAACGTATCGCGTCCTGCTCCTCCCAGAAGGGTGTCATTGCCAAGTCCCCCATACAGCGTGTCATTGCCTGCCACGCCTTGAAGGGTATCGTCAGTGTCGTAACCGGTGAGCGTGTCATTGAACTCGCCCCCCGTCAGCATTGAAGCCTTGATCTGATCTACACCCCAGACAGTACCGTCAGCAAACTGCAGTTGATCAATGGCGTAGTTGTAGTAACTGCTGGAAGGAGAGAAATGCGAGGAAACACGCAGGGTATCGCCGGTTTCCTTGATCTGGATAATCAGATCACTGTATTCCCGACGCAGGCTGATATCGCTCAGATTAAGCCCTTCAAGACGAATGGCGTCCTGTTTGCCAACAGTGCCCTCGTTGTACACACCGTTGCTGATGGTGTCCTGTCCAGAGCCTTTACGGAAAACGTAGGTGTCAGAACCATAACCACCTTCAAGGCTGTCGTTGCCCGAACCACCATCCAGCACGTCATCGCCATAGCCGCCACTGAGCGAGTCATTACCTGCGCGCCCCAGCAATATGTCGTTGC
>Ga0308164_10004142_pt1 | contig 12487 bp, 12 predicted proteins | sample PhyTR2_FD_201031 | JGI IMG/M metagenome (GOLD analysis project Ga0308164, IMG submission 201031) | Phyllosphere microbial communities from UC Gill Tract Community Farm, Albany, California, United States - DLSLT.R2 | ecosystem: Host-associated > Plants > Phyllosphere > Unclassified | place: USA... | reverse complement strand
AGGCCTAGCGCGATGCCGGATCGCCCGCTATAATGCTGCCTCCTTGGGTCGTTAGCTCAGCTGGTAGAGCAGCGGACTTTTAATCCGTTGGTCGCAGGTTCGAATCCCGCACGGCCTACCAAGATACATAAGAATCCCACGAATTTCGGTTCGTGGGCTTTTTTGCGTTTTGCTCTCTCCGAAAAATGTCTGATTCCATCCAGCGGACAGTCTTCCTAGGACTTTCGCTGTCTAGGCAGTCCAAAAAATCAACCGAGCAGGTGAAAAGACGCCGTTTCGGCAGGCCTAGCGATCAAGACGCAGCACCCACGGCAACCTTCCATGAAATTCGCCTATCTTTGTAGGCTATTACAACGATGCGAGACTCTGACTGTCGCTGAGCCGAACATCGCCGGATGTGCTTAATCCCCGTTAGGGCATGTCCTGCTATCCGAGCAGCTCTAACGGGACCGACGAAAACTGTCCGGCTTCAACCTTCACTCCACGGCAGATAAGCGACACCGGTCCGACGTAATCAAAAAGAATTCGACCACCTATCCTGCATGAAAGCACCTGACATCGCTCGAATCAGCAGATATATTCGAATCAACAGCCCAGCATTCAGAAAGGGGCTAGTTTGACTCTTGCTTCGCCTCTATACCAAGAACACGATAATTTTGTCGGCTCTCCTAAACAACTAGAGCTGCAATAGCATTACCGCACCTCTCAGTCAGATCCACCCACGTCTCTGCATCCTGTTTGGATATCGGCCTTTTAGTGTATGTCACCGGATCCATATCGGCTTCATGCACAATTGCATTGCGACGCCCTACAAGTAGCTTAAGTTGTGTTCTAAGCGAGGCGGCGCTTACGAATCCCGCTTGCAGCGCAATTTTCTCCCACTTCGACTTCTCACTCCAAATAAAACTAAGCCCATCCGATATCTTATCAGGATCTTGAAAAGACAAATAACTATGCTTTTGAAAAATAGCCGCCTCAAATATAGCTGAAGACGTATTTGGGAAAACTGCTCCACCCATGGCTTGATGCACGGAAATTGGGAGAGGTTCAGCTAAATACTTGGCAGTCGGAGGGCGTACACCTTCGTACTGCATTCGCATCCCAATTCTGATCAAATCATGCATGAGCTTATCGAAAGCGCTCACCGCGTAGACTACTTGCGCACGTAGTAGGTCATCCAATTGCAATGGTACGCCAAGTTTCTCTTTAATAAGCACATATAGCTCACCAGATTGACGCGCCTCGATAACGGAGCGATTAAAGGAGACGATAGAGTTATGCATGTTTTAAGAAATATTCAACTTCTTTCGCCAAATCTATAAACTGCGCAGTGAACATCGTTCTCTTTTTCTGCATTCCTTCTAACACAGGCCCTGTCTCGTGAATCTCCTGGTCAGTTAAGTCAAACACTGGCACACCAGCCGCGTGCGCCTTCGGTAGCAGTCCCTGAAAGTCAGGAATTTCCGCCATACAATATTTTTGTTTGATTAACTCTGGGGAATATATCGCAGCCGGAAAAGTCATACCTTTCAAGGCAAGTGTTTGAAAAAAATCTGTAGAAAGTCGATCCTTGATCTCTTCAATATTATCTCGATAGGGCCGAGCAGCTTTGCCATTACGGATGTTAAACCGCTGGATGATGCTCCCGCACAACTTAGGTGTACAGTCCCGCAGCGGATATGCAGAATCAGCGAATAAGGGCTCATTAGCTTGCTTCCAATCAACCCAACGGGGTAAAGTCGTTTGGAGAGTATTCAGCGCCATCATCGAGAATGGATCAGGATTCGCGGGGACTAAAAATGCGTCACACGCGAGGAAAAGGTTCTGATTTATCGAACTGAGGCTAGGGTTTAGATCGATTATAGTGTAATCAATCGAATATTTTTCTTCTGTAAGTCGTATCAGTTCGTTAAAAGCGCCGGGTAGATTTTGCAAAGCGGAAAACGCGTTGCTTGACATTTGCGCTAGAGACAAACTTGCCTCGTGCTCTGTGAGATCGGCATGGCCCGCTAGCAGAAACAATGACGGGGCACGTTGCGGGCTAAAGCAATTTACCGCCGTTATCGGCGACGGTTTACCCTTAAATGCGACCGCAACCCCATCTTTAATGTTTTGCAAAGAGGTGGGAGGATCTATATAGTAACGTTCAAAGTCATCACCTAAGATGAGACTAGAGAGATTACATTGCGAATCAGCATCAACAAGCAGAACTTTCGCAGATCGTGCCAGCATCCAACCTAGATTATATACGGACGTGGTTTTGCTAACCCCACCTTTATGGTTAAAGACAACTAAACGTTTACTCATAATTTTCCTTAGTTTAGAGCAGAATAGGGCAAAAATTCAGTCATTTCCACGTGCATTACCGCATAGCCATACTATATATCCATTCATATAGACGATCCCCCAGCAAACGCTTCAAAAAAGCGACCGTGGAGTGATATTTTCCCGCAACCTTACTCGAAAAATCCCCTTGTTTCAAGTAATATTCCGAGCGATCATGCAAAAATTTGAATCCCATTAATTCATTCAAAAAATCGCAGTCGTTCTTTCGCATTTCGTCCTCATTAAAATCGCAGGCCAAAAGAGAGTCGTATGCAGATATCAGTTTTCGGAACGGATTTAGAAGTAACACGCCATCGCTCCGGCAAATCCAAACCTTCTCTCGTTCGAACACATGGACAATTCCACCTTTTGACTTTTCGAAAGGCTCCCAAGCTGATTTAAGAATTGTTATACCAATCCAATTTTCTCTCTGCTCAGCTCTATACGCCTCAATTAGTGCATTTCCAAAGTATAGTTGATGCCTTTGCGATTCATCCGTCCGAACCTCAAAATCACCGAAAGAAATCGCCCCCCTCGCAGCTATTCCTTTAGCCAACAGAGCAGATAATATCATCCCACCTATTGCATAAACGTCGAGAAATGCCCAATCCCCGTAGCCCTTTGATTCTTGATAAAATATAAAGGTATCTGAAAAGTATATTGTTCTAAAGTCGCGATTTAACTCCTCCCAACGACGAAATTCCGCTATCGTTTGGTTCACAGTATCATAGACGTCTTCTATACTTTTCTCTTGCACCAACTGACTAAAGCCGAGTATATCCAAAAACAAAATATATCTTCCATGCGTCAGCGTTAAATCCTGCTCCATATTTTCCTTCTGTCAAATCAAAAATTCGAAGTAAAAATAAATTAACAATACAATTATAACGCTTAATTTACTAAATATTGTTAAAAGCTTGTGGCTAGCGTAGCAGGTCGTTGCAGATTACTACGCCGATACCGGCCTTAAGTTTACATTAGATGGCCGCATCGTGGGCGATATTGCCAGAGCTGTAGCATTACACCATTTCGACCTATTGCTCCCGCAGAAACATACGGGAAGCGTTGAAGCTTGGACCCGGACTGAGAAGACTGTGCAGGTAAAGGAAACTGTAACACCGAAGCCGGGGCTAGAGTTCACCCTAGGTAAAGAACGCGCCGACTACCTTCTCTTCTTTGCCATACATCTCAATGAAAATACGGCCACCGTTATATACAACGGCCCTAAACTCCAGTCCAGTCCCTGCTCCCCGCGGAGGAATGGGCAAGAACGAAGATTTTTAGACTAGCCGATTTGCACAGGTTAGCGAAGAATGCTGCCATAACGGACAGGATTGCTTATGTTCAGAACTTAAGGGCAGTTGCCGGCTAACAAAATAGGGCTCTGTGTCCGACACTCTCTCATCGGGATTTGGCACGTAGTATGTGCAAAACATCACAATGCACATCGACATCGAAAAAAACCTTTAATTAGCTTGGTCGAAATTGGCGCTAGCACGGGAAAAACGGCCAATTTCGACGAGTTGTCCAATTGCTGCGAATGGGGTCCGGTGATCTATGCAAACTTTCCCTTGCCTTTCTCCAACTGTAGCCGCTTAGACGCACTGCATATCCCTAACATTTCCGAGCCTGTCGGGATTATCAGCAATACCTGCGCTCGACCCACTTTCCAAGCGCCTAACTCAGTACGCTACTCTGTCAGCGCGTGGCCACCATCGGCAGGTGTGCTGGGTATACCGCCTATTCCAGCCTCCTTTTCGACAAGTGTGCAGGATGTGCTGGGTGTGCTGGTGTGCAGCTACCAAGCCGCTCATCAGCAGCAGCGCCCTCACATGTGCCGGGTGCGCGAACTACTCCCTCAATCAACATTTGTGCCAGAAGTGTTGAGCGTTCTAGGAGCGCCCGCTCTCTCTGTCTCTCCATCGATAGGTGTACCGAGTGTGATTGACGTACCGGCGTACCGGCCAGAAAGACGTACCAACTGCCGCCACAACCGAAAATGGACCTGACGGACAAGCGACGATCCGGCTAAGCGCGCTGACAAACCTATTTAGCACGCCAGACCTCACTCATTCCCGTGCGAAAGCTCAGCCAGCTGAATGAGCGACGGATTCGAATTTTTTGGAACTTCTTTGACCTCTCAACTTCCATAGCCACCCTTTGAAGCCATTCCATGCTTGAACTGTTGCCGATGCAAACCCGGCAAATTCATCGAACTCCACACCTGCAGCGTTGAAATATGGGCGTTCGAATTCATATTAGCGACAACAATTTGCTTGCCATGAAGGCAACTTACCTCATACACTCAACCATAACGAATTGCTGCCTTCGTCAAAATCTGCGTACCCATAACAGATCTGTTTGAATATGAGGATTGACATTATGAACAATATGCTTAGTAAATCGATTCGCCGTACGCCGAAAACCTCTAAAGGCTCAATGAGGGGAGTTGAAGTTTCCTGTGTCGCCTGGATCGACCTTCTTGCTTATGGGTCTCAAATTAGCGCTGCGGGCTTCAACCCAGCCCATGAATCGGCAACAATTGCTATTCATCGTCTTGATCGACTTCATCAAGCCGTGAGCGAAAAGGCAAACCGCTATTTCCCGACTATGGCAATGAATGATGGAGTAATCGCATTCCGAGACCTTTCGCCTAGGGCACACGGTGTCACCTACGATTTTTTGATGAGAAGCATCGATCTCTTTAACCATGTCAATAGTATTGACCAGAATGAATTAGGTCATCCTGGTGCACGTATGGTGGTGGCGCCAGGGTTCCGCGTCAGACGCATTCTGAATTTTGATCAACATTTGAATGAAGGAAAGGGAAAACGGATAAAGGAGAAACTGCAGTCCGGTAAAATTACACCTGAGCAAGCGGTCAACGAGGCGCTGAAAGCACGGCAGTATTTCGATGCCACCCCAGAGCTCCAAGGGAATTTCGCTCTAACTCGTGCATATCTTGCCGACGAGTCAGGCTCTGCTGCAGGCCTTGGTGGGCCAAACTGTTTTATAGACCTAAGCCTCTTCTCAAGTCCACATCCAGATTGGATTACTTTCTCAAAAAAAACCGAATGGTCGTCTCGTGGAATGGCGGCCACCTTTGGGTGCTTGGAAAAACTCGATCACGAAAAAGCCATGGAATTAAAAATGATCGGTATTTTAGATGCGTTTGAGATTGCCAAGTCTCTTAGCAACGACCAAAATATTGAGGACAAACTTCGCCAAAGTCGATTCCGAATAGCTCGGTAGTATTGCGACTGTTCTTGTCGTTCTTGGACCCCAGCCACACGCTTTATTAATTTTCTGGCAACTAGCTCTTCTCGACTCTAATGCAAAGTTCGAAGGCAAGGAAGCAAAGCTATCTATCTGCGAACCCTTACAGAGCACAGGAGCTCGCTAGTGACCCTCGCAACAAAAATTGGTCTTTTTTTGGTACTACTCTAGTGCATTTAGGCAAGTGTTTTGTTCGCTCTCAAGTCACGACCAGATACAGTAGGGGCTAGCAGTATCCATCACAGTCATTTCTGATCGAATTGACGGAAAAAGCTCATTCATCCATGAGCCTGTCAGAGCAAATAGATACCTCGGGGAACCGGTTGGCATAACGGAACAGAGACCGCGCAATGGTGTCCACTACTGGCACTTTTAATGCGTTGGTCCCATGTTCGAATTCAGCACGGCCGTCCAAGATTCAAAACGAGAACGCCAACCTTCATAGATTGACGTTTTGTTCTCTGTTCAGTTTCTGGTGCGTCTCAGCAGGGGTAGGCTTTGCAGCCCCTTACCTGTTAATTGTCTTCGTACTGTTCAGCATCATAATTCGGTTCGACAGAACCGAACTGGATAATTCGCCGCCCCGGAACCACTTCGACCTCCTCAAGCGTAGGTTCAGCCCCATCAGCAATAGCAAAAGTCAGGAGAAGATCGATCTCAATGCTCTCTTTGGCCCGCGCTTCAGTACTGCCGATCGCAACCATCTCATGATCAATACTGTCGTGAACCGAAAAGCTGAAGTCACAGGTCGCCTCGATATGAGCCACAACTGTAGCCCTCGCTACGAGGAGTCCGCTCCCGAAATCGACGGGACTCAACTCTGCCTCCCCATCCGCACCAGTTAGCACTAAATTAATTAATTCAACGTCGTTTAGATCCGGTTCAAAGTAGAAAGCAGAGTCTGCGTCGACAATCCAGTCAATTTTCCAAATGTTATTTTCTACAGCACTGCGGATGTCCTCGATAAAATCCGGAATCTTTCTCGCAGCAATTCGTTCATCTAGCATGGCACAGAGGTTTGCAACATGAGCATCGCGCTCTTGGACTAAAGTGAGTGCCTGCCCTAGATCCGAAATTGAATATAGGACGTCGCTTTTACTGCAAAATCGTTGACAGCCCTTGTCATTCGTTACAAAGAGAAGCGCAGTACCTGTCTTTCTTGCCCATGCCTCTAGCGTAATCAACGCGATCGCATCTGGAAACTCCGATTTCTTTTCTTTGGTATTTTCAAATGGCGCCGCGCTATCGAAATACATCGCCAACAAACGTTCTACATTCATCAGCTTAGTTGTATTCAACCGCTGCGCGCCAGATTTTTCCAAGAATATCTTCAACCGCTCCTCCACATGACTTGCTGCATCGCCTTCACCTAGCAAATCGATAAGAGTGCTATCTTGCACCTCTTTCGACACTCCCCAAAACTTTCCACAATTACGAAGGGCCGTGATTGTCTTAGCTTTTGCCTCATCCGCATGCAAAATCAGATGATTCAATAGTTCGCGGAGCGTTACTTCAGAAAATACAAGCTTCAGTTCGTTATCTTTGAATTGATTTAATCTTTTCAAGTTACCTGCCTCCAGCTGGTAACCTGCATAAGTAAAAATACAAGTATCAATCGATAGAGCACGTATTTCACCATCTACCAATGCCCGCCTAATTTCTTCGTACTGCTCAGCTTTCACATCGACCTTCTTTTCACTCATATCTATCCTAAAGCTGGAAAAGAAAAGACTCTAAATAGCGACACGTTATCTCCGTCATCTTTTTATGAATTAGACAATTCGCCGAAACCATCCAGCGAAAGCTGGGCAGGCTCTGTAATAAGCCTCGCGTTCATTTGCTGATAAAGATGACCGATTTCCGATTCAACCTTGTCGTAAAATTCGTTGTCCAACATACTGTATTCTTTATCGAAAAATATACGTTTATCTAGGACCGCATCGGAATCCTTGGTGACGCATACAATCAACTGCATGGATTGAGGCAAGCTATCCGCAATGAAGGCTAAAACAATATGTAGATTGACGTCATCTTGATCTTGCTGATTAGGCGAGTCAATTACAACAGGAATCGACAACCCAACTTGGTCGCTATGGCAAATTTTCCATAAAGCGGCGTAGTATGCTAGAAGCAAACGTGGCCCTCCACTTCCAGATCGTTTTGGGCGACTAAGCAAATTTAATCTCCCCTTAGGTTCAGACACTTTCAGTGCCACTCTCGCAGCAGCATACGCATCTCGAAATTCACCGAGGATACGCTTTGCACGTTTCTTATCTGTTAGTTCATTAAGTTGCATGCTAACCGCATTCAGCTTGCTAGTCCACTCCGTCAATTCCTTGTTGATTTGCTCACGCTCACTATTAAAGGCCCGATGGGCCGCATGCGCTCCCTGCGACTCTACGACCTCTTTGAATTGGAGTTCCCCGCTCTTCTTCTCAAGGATGTGATTAATTCTTGCGTAGTTTCCGCTTAGCGCTTGGAGTTCCCCACCTGTGGTAATTAGCTCTTTTTGCGCTGTCGCTAGTTCTATCTTCAAGCCACGGGCCAGTTCTTCCAGAATTCGCGCATCTTCGGCATATCCCAAAAAATGGAGAAACGGCTCCTCGTGCGCCGCGCCACACGTCGGGCAGATAAGTTCAGGGCTTGCGGCCAAATTATTCAGGTATTTTCGGTCCTTTGTGTAGTCGCGCAATGCCGCATATGCAACATCAATTTGACGCTGAACGTCGGCAACAAATTCTGCCTCACGCACATATTTTAGTCTTAGATTTTCCTGCGCCGTATTTAATTTATTTGCCTCAACACTCAGGCTTCGGATTTCAGTTTGAAAATCCGCTTCAGAAAAATTGACTGATCCAATAGGCAAGGTGTTAATCAATCGCTTCTTAGCGCGATCTAATAGTTTTATCTCGCCGATGCGCGTGTCCACTTCTTTCGACAGGACACCTTGCTGACTCTTTAGCTGATAATACTCCGCTGGCTTTATACCACTAAAGAAATCCAAAATATTCCCAACCGGCTGCTTGAAACGAATCAAAGATGGAAACGTGTCCCACCTTTCCGTCCAACTCCCATCCTGATCAATATAAAATGGTAAGAAAAAGCTGGCAGGGTCTGCACGAAGTCCTTTCCCAGTTCGTCTATCGGTTAAAGTCAAATTGAAGCCGATTAAATCTGCGAAGAGTTCCGTCCATACGGCGTGGCTGTCAGCAATCCAAATTAGCTTATCAGCCTCATCAAATAATGCCCTCGCACCATTGTGATGTACTGCCCGATATACCTTTTCCTCAAGTCTAAACTGCACGACCGAGACAGTATGCGGATCCCATTGTTCAAGCTCACCTGCGGGAGTTGCGCCAAGCGTAATGAAAATATTCTTAACGAGGCTTGATTTTCCTGTGTGATTCGGCCCCTGTATTAAATTCCTGCTGGGATGAAAGTCGACCCTGCGCGCTTTTCTTGTTCCGTGCGACAACAGCCAAATGCTTTCGAATTTGAAGCTTCTCATATGATTTAGTAGACAAACTACGTAAGAGTTTTCTGAAGTCAGGTTGCGGCATGTTTCGATACCTGGATTAGCAAATAGGCAAAAATCTGTGAATCCCTTACCGCCGAATACTTCGCTTTTAGAGCGGCCACGTGCGACTCCAATATTGGGAGCATCGGTGACGCTACTACTATCTCTGGAGCTAGGGCACAGCAATCATCAATCAAAGCAGTCTCTTGAGACGTAGTGTGCCCAGTGACCAAGCTGGTAAAATAATGGGTAGCTCCACTTAATACCGAAATCCGTTTCACGGGACCTAGCCCTTCCGTCGCGAGGTGCTCGAGCATCATTTCCAAGTATTTCTTTAGATCTGGAATATTCTCTAAGTTATTTAGCGCAGCATCCATTTCTTTCTTAGAGAAACCTCTTTGCGACCGAAGTTCATTAAAGGAAGTAATTTTATTAGTCTGTCGACCGAGTGCGCTTAGCCGAGCAAAGAGCAAATCGACTAATGATTTTGCTTGACCTGCGTGGTCAGGCATATGATCTGTCAGATACTCAACAGCAGCACCCAAAGCCAGTCGCTCCTGATCGTCAGGATGTAATGTGGTTTTACGCAGTGATAAATTATTCAAATCCGGCACGGGCCCTTGCGGATCATGGAGAAGGGCAAACGCGTCCCGTAAGGCACATACATAGTGCGCATCCAAGTCGGATGCTAGCGAAACTAGATTCTTCGCTGCCTTGCCAGTCGCAGCAAGTGGAAAATCGCACCCTGCATTCGAGACGAAATGAATTTGACTCTTGAGATACTGAAAAGCGACACTCGCTCTATACAATTTACCGAGCGCACTCTTGCTTACAGAATCTGCATCAATCTTATTGGTTTTCCCCGGCTTGGGATTTTGCAATCCAGTTAACGAATTGAAAGACCACTCGCCGGCATCCTTCTTCTTTATTTGATAGATATCTATTTTACTGGGCGTTGTTTCGGAATCCAACTCAGCCAAATCCTGCACGGACTCGAATAAGATCAAAAAATCGGGGGCATCCACATGTTTAAGCTCGAATATGCGAACCATGGCCCAGTATCGTTGGAAGTCTACCCCTTTCTGCCCATGCCCGCCGCCAACTTCAGCTAACTTTTCATCTTGACTTAACGAGAATATTTCTTTGAATTTTTCTTCTGTAGCCGCCATTGCGAATCATTTCCCAAGAATTCACTAGGCAAAACAATCCCCAGTGACTGTTACAGTTGCTGTACGGGATAGTCGGGCTGCTATTGAATAGGGCCAGCTCCCGGGTTGTGCTAGCGATGATTCTGAGGTAAGAGGGTATAGCGGCCCGCGCTTGCGATCTCATCGGACATATGACGTACAGCGACAGATGACTGGATGAGGGGCAGCAGTGCACGGGGCGTGCGCGCTATCGAACGCCTGATCGTTTGCCTGAGTGAGCTGCTGACTGTGCTTGCAAAGAGCCATATCCAATTCCCATGTATCTATAACGACGCATTGTTATTGATTAGTGATTAGTGATTGTATCAGTCAATTGCTCAGAAAAATCTATCACTATCTCACTACAATTCTTTCATTTTTCAAAAGGACGTATCTTTTATGCATATGTTGTCAATATGACTAGCGTTCCGATTTCTCTTCTAAAAGTAGAGAATCACGCGCTTTGCAAGCCACACATTTTGAAGTGACAACCTCGTGAGCAACTCGACAATCCCATCAGCACGAGACAATTGGGCCAGGGCGCCCAACCTACCGACCCAAATGAAACTATAGGGAGAATACCCTGCATGGCACCACTTCTACTGAATACTACGCTGATTCATATAACACATGAACGAATGAGTTACAACAGCATCCGCGTAAAAGTTCCAGCGTTTAGCTGAGAAGACTTCGCCACCAACTTCACAGCGACGTTTAAGAACGTAGACTACGCTCACAATAAACGTACCGAGCAGTTCATCCTCATTCTGCGGGAAACTGCGGAAATCACCGTCCAAGACATCGTGGCCCACGACATCTACGACATTGACCTTGATCTGTTCGGCGATTACATGGGCAGTCACATAACCCTGAATGAGGATTTCGGGGGCATCGCTGATAAATACACGGATATCGTCCTAAAAGCGGATGGATTGGACGCCTATCGCACGCAGCGTCGCGAAGCGCGAGGCGCTACTCTTCGACGGCTTTGGTCACATTGAGTGCTCGGTTGGCAAGGGGGGCGTTCCGGCCGAAGCGCAGTGTCAAGCATAAGCACTTCAGGTCGACCGGGACGGCGCACTTTCCCATCACTGTCCCGAACAAACCATGTTAGTTCGGCATTGCGCAGGCGCGCACCGTATGATTGAAAACCCAGTAACGCTGCTACCCAATAGACGACTGTTTTGCAAAATAGGGGCCGAGCGTTATGACGGCAGCTAAATGTCCCGGCAACTGGGATCATGTCCTTATCTGTAGATGGCTAGCCCATGAGACTAAGCACTTCTAATACCCTGCTCTGACCTACTTACCCTAGATGGCCTCAAGTTATCCATGGAAGCAAATAAGCCAAGTGGATCGTCTCAGCGACCATGGCGTAGGAGTGTCACCTTGCTCGTCACGCAGACCAACAATCCGATGTCGCACAACGTCCACACCCACCACCTCCTGAACATCGCGAACTCAGCCTTTACTGCTAAAGTCTCGCATCTTTACAACCACCTCTCGCCCCGTGAAAGCCATAACAAAACTCTTCGAACTCGGTTACGTGTTCATCGTCATCCTGTTCTTCGCCTGCGGCATCGGCCTTGTCGTGCTGGCGGGCGTCGAAATCTGGTCTGCCCTCAGCCCTTCCGCCGATACCGTTGCCCGCGAACGCTTCGACCTCATCCTTGAATGCATCGGCATGCTGACCATTGCCGTTGCCGCGCTTGGCCTTGGCCAGACTGTGCTGGAAGAAGAAATCCAGCGCGAAGCCAACATCAGCTCGCCTACCCGCGTGCGTCGCTTCCTGTCGCGCTTCCTGATTGTGGTCGTCGTGTCCCTGTCGGTCGAGTGCCTGATCGGGGTGTTCCAGTTCGTCCATGGCAGCCCGGAATACTTGCCGCATGCTGCGTCGATCGGTGTTGCTGCTGCCGCCCTGCTTGCTACCTGGGGTCTGTTCGTCCGGATGAACGTCAGCGCCGAAGAACTTGAACCGCACGCCATGCACGATGTGCAGGCCGAGGACAAGGTCATCGAAGGCGAAGATGTCTCGGAAGAAGGCGAGCAACACGCTGAAGAACAGGGCGAGGAGTACCACGCTGACGTAGACAAAAAGAAAGAATGAGCGGAAGCACTTGGTAAATCTGCCAAGTGCCGCTATAATCTCGTCTTCTTCGGGTCGTTAGCTCAGCTGGTAGAG
>Ga0308164_10004140_pt1 | contig 12495 bp, 8 predicted proteins | sample PhyTR2_FD_201031 | JGI IMG/M metagenome (GOLD analysis project Ga0308164, IMG submission 201031) | Phyllosphere microbial communities from UC Gill Tract Community Farm, Albany, California, United States - DLSLT.R2 | ecosystem: Host-associated > Plants > Phyllosphere > Unclassified | place: USA... | reverse complement strand
CCTCCAGCATGGTTTCCACCACGCTTTCCCACGACGCCCCGGTTGGCATTTTCGACTCGGGCGTCGGCGGTCTCTCGGTGCTGCGCCACATCCAGGCGCAGCTGCCGCATGAACACCTGTTGTACGTTGCCGATTCCGGCTATGCGCCGTATGGCGACAAGCCGGAAGCGCTGGTCATTGCACGTGTGCTGGCGATTGCTGATTTTCTGATTGCGCAAGGCGCGAAGGCAATCGTGGTGGCGTGCAATACGGCGACCGTGGCGGCGGTGCGCGTGCTGCGTGAGACGCATCCTGGGATGCCGGTTGTGGGGGTGGAGCCGGGGTTGAAGCCGGCTGCTGCACTCACCCACAGTGGCAAGGTGGGCGTGCTGGCGACGGCGCGCACGCTGCAAGGGGCAAAGTTCTTGCTACTGCGCGACCAGATCCATCGTGAGACCGGCGTGGATTTCTTGCTGCAGCCGTGCGTGGGCCTGGTGGACCAGATCGAACTGGGCGAGCTCGATTCAGATGCCATGGTGACGATGCTGGACCGCTTCATTGCGCCACTGTTGGCGCAGGATGCCGATACGCTGGTGCTGGGCTGCACGCACTATCCGCTGGTGCGTGGGGCGATCGAGCGGCTGCTGGTGGGTATGGGGCGTGGTGACGTGGCGCTGGTAGATACGGGGGATGCCGTGGCGCGGCAGTTGGCACGCTTGCTGGTGGCTAGTGGGCTGGCGCGGACTGTGGGCACTGAGGGACAGTCAGCTGGTCTGACGGGCTATACGACCGCCAGTGCGGTGGCGCTGACGGCGGCGTTTCGCAGCCTGCTGGGGATCGATCCGCAGGTCTACGCGGTCGACATTGCCGAGCCGCAAGCGCCCTCTGCTTCGACATGCAATTAAATTTGCAAGCACGGGCTAAAGTTTATATAATCTTGTTCTGCCGCGGAAACAACGAGACAGATGTAGTAGTTCAGTGGTGGCTGTAGCTCAGTTGGTAGAGTCCAGGATTGTGATTCCTGTTGTCGTGGGTTCGAGCCCCATCAGCCACCCCAAAAAATTCTTTCAGATTCAACTAGTTATGTGAATCTGGATATTTCGGATAGTGAAATTTCCAACGAATTTGGCGATTTTCCAATGCACCGAAAAAAGCCACCTTCTAGGTGGCTTTTTTTATGACCACTTGCTCAGCCAATGTCGGTCTCGCCTCTCAACACTAATTGCTTGCTCCAAAGATCGACGGTTCAATCGGGATTTAATTTTGACCGGGTTGTTCTAATAGCATCTTTTGCCACGGAAGCGAGCACAAGACGAAGAACTGACGGAGCCGAGTCGCGAACTTTTGAGGCACTTCCCCACCTTCAATGCTGGTCAACCATAGAAAGTGCAATAGTTACCAATGGATAATATTTCTTAAAAAAGACAAGTCTATGTTTTGGGTGCCGGTGCAAGCGTGGATGTGAAACTGCCTATTGGGAATGAACTAACCACGTCAATCAAGAAAGTTTTAGATTTTAAGTACGACAGCTATACCATATCCCGAGGTGACGATGTATTGAGAAGTGCTTTTTCTTCTGCACACAAAGAATGTGAGGATTGGCTAGCCGCATCACAGCTTATCGCGCGGAGTATGCCCCTCGCACCGTCGATCGATAACTTCGTCGATGTGCACAAAAATAATCCTGCAGTTTCCTATTGTGCAAAAGCAGCAATAACTAGATGCATTCTCGCAGCTGAACAAAAAAGCTCGATATACGTCAATCCGGACAACGTGACTAATTCCATCGATTTCGAAAAAAATAAGTCAATTTGGCACACCTTATTTTTCCGCATCATCACAATGTATTCGACTGTCGATGATTTGGCCGTTCGTCTTAGAGAAATCGCAATCGTTGTATTCAATTATGACCGTTGTTTCGAACATTTTCTTTTCCATGCAATAAAGACCTACTATAAAATCCCCAATGCAGTGGCTGCACAGATCTTAAGCAATCTAGAGATATATCATGCTTATGGGCAAGTTGGCGAGTTACCTTTCAACGCTAAGGGAAATCCAGTTGCTTACGGAGAGGAAGTAGGACCGTATCGAATTTTGGAAATATCCAAGCAAATACGAACCTTCACAGAAAGCGTTTCCGAAGAATCTGAGGAGGTACAATTAATCCGCGATCGTGTAATAAATTCTAAAAGCCTAATTTTCTTAGGTTTCGCATTCCATCCATTAAACGTTAGCTTGCTATTTGGAGCAAATCCTTACGGCAACACGCAATACGATAAGCGGGTATATGGTACCGCACTGCATTCGTCAAAAAGCGATTTGAATGCTATTGCTTGGGATCTCAAGGTGAAATACAACTGCCAGTCAGAATCAATAGAGCTTCGAAGTGATTTGAAGTGCGACGGCTTACTCACAGAGTATTCACGCAGCCTTGCACTTGCCTAGTTTTATCTCCGAAGCTTGAGAAGTTGTTCATAGAACGCCTTAACTAATCGGGCTTGCGACCGGGTATTGCTGAAAAAAAACGGAAATTCAGGCTCTTTCAAGCCATCATCCATGCAGTACTCGTGATTTTTTTTTGAGCAGTTTCTACGCGCTTATAATGAGGCGTAAGCAGTTTTCAAGACTCCCGCCTATACTTTAAAAATCAGACCCTTGGCGCAAAATCGTTTCCGCAGGGGGGCAATTTTGACGCACCCAAGCCATTGTTTACATTGATTCTTCGTCATAGTTGCGGAATTGATTCTCGAGGTCAAAACCGGTGCGGTAGAATTGCCGCAGCACCGGAGGGATCTATGGATAACGAGATTTACGACGACCTGGACGAGCTACCGGCGCCGCCGCGCGATGACATTCCGGAGGCCGACCTAGTGCTGTTGGAGCGGGCGGCGCGCGTCGAGGTGATCGATGACGAAGGCTCCGTCAACCTGCACTTCGCTGAAGGCTCGGTCGTGCACAGCTGGAATCCGCTCATGTTCAGCGGTGATGTGTTCGATCTGGCCGCCACACTTGAGCTCGACGTCATGCACCGAGTCGTAAGCGGCAAGCGCGTCGAGGTCATGCCCGCCGGCGGCACGCTGACCAAGCACTTCTACGAAGGTGACTGCGTTGCCGCCACCACACGCGCGGTCGTGCTGTCCGCGGCTCAAATTGTGGAGAGGCGCCATACTCCAGCCAAGTCTAGACTGTTTTAGCATGGCGCGCTGCACATTTAGCATACTTCCCTCAAAGGCCGACACAGAATTAAAAACCTAGCCGTGCAATCATTTCAATGGCACAGAGTATAAGCATCCATTCAAACTGATAAACTGTTCTTGCTGCTGAAAAATGACAGTCCAATAGAAGCCAGTCGGGCGACCGACTACGCCCTTTTCGTTATAGCTGATTGTTACTTTCACGACGAAAAGATCAACAAGTCCGGGATTTGCCGCGTGGTCTGCTAATATCGCGTCATACGTATCTTTCCCAGGCCCCGACTTTCCTTCTAAAATCGTCTCCTTAAATAGGATAGGTCTGTCGCATACATCACTAAGTAGCGCGATTAAAAATTGTTCCCAACCCGAGCTATCCGCGACAGCGCTGTAGTCTATGTTGTGCGCGCCAAATAATGCCGTCAGTTGCGATTGTAGATCTTCCAATCGGAATGCACTGGCAACCTGCGCAAGTAACTTTCCCGTACTATTAGTTGCATTGGAAAGCAACGCCGCATCGATTAATCCTAGCATTTTTATAGCCTCTGGATTGCGGTCCAGATTAGCATGGAGCATCCAGTTACAGTAGGCATACGCCACTGGGTATTGGCGAGAACTTCCCTCGTGTTCGATCAACAGTCGGACGAGGCGCATAATTTCAAGGTATAGGACAGGATGCGATGATTTCCCGGCAATTGAATCAACGTGGCTTTGCAGTCTAGCTACTGGATCGTAGGCCATGTAAAAAGTTTATGAGGTTAAAAAAGTATTTTCTCATGTATTTTTAAAACAAGCCATTTTGCGTCGGTCCGCCAAGGTGTTCTTAGATGCACGTAGGTAACGAATGAAGCAGCTTTCACGTTACAACTATGTCGAAAGTAGCGATTCGTTCCGATGGGAACATCGCCACGCACGCGAAGATAACGGTCATACTTCAAAGAAAAAAGCGATAAGTATATCAATAGAAATCTTGCGCCGATATAATCCAGAATGCAAATAAACCAGATTACCCTATCAACTTGCAAATGACTATTTCCATAGAACAACTTATCAGCCAAGAAAGGACGCTACTTAAGATAGATCAGACTGAAGTCTTAGCCGGACTCGCCCTATCCGGCGGGGGCGTTCGCGCGGCTATGGTCGCCTTGGGGGTCATCGACACTTTGAAAACCGAGGATTTGCTCAAACATTTCACATACGTCTCGGCGGTCTCTGGAGGTGGGTATGCCGCGGCCTATATGCTCGAAGAATCAGCTGAACATAAGGGGCCCATCCGATCATTCAAGGCGCCGAGTTATCATGGGCCAACCGCGATCATAGCCTTCCTTTTTGAATCGTTTGTACGCTTCATGTGGTTGTCCATTGTTGCACTTATATTTTTGCTCCTTACGCAGATCTTATTTTCTTATACCAGCCGTAACCTGTGGCCGCTGTCTGGCACAGCTTTAAAGGTGTCAGCGGGAATCTTCGCGGCAACAATTTTCACGCGTTCTATAATGGCAATGTATTTAGCGCAGCTTCCTCATAAAAGAGTTGCAATGCGGCGATACCGTCACGTTCCAAGATTAATCTTATCTGGAATTTTCGTTTTTTGGCTATACCGGTGGTTTGAGTTTATTATCGCTACAGATTTGCCCACAGATACGAACTGGTTGGCGCGATATGCTACTATCGGTTCGACCGCGTTCTTTCTTCTGATCCTTACTTTAGTATTCAATCGCCGCTTTGAGATGACGTTCGTCGACGAACCTCTATTTTCATATTATCGCAATCAACTGCGGGAAATATTTGCTGAAAAAAACAACGAACTAAGCAGTTATGCGGATGGCCGAAAACCATACCCGATATTCAACGCTACTGCGAATAATAACATTCACATTGAACCATTTGAATTGACTCCGATGGCTTGCGGGACAGCTTCGATACATTACATCGAAACCTCGCGTTTATTGACGCCAATGAAGTTGGCCGACGCAATGGCTATTTCAGGTTCGGCGATCGATCTGGTCAATCACGAATGGAGTTGGCTTGACTTTTTATCGATCTTCTCTGGTGGAACGGGACGCTGGTTTCCACATTTTGAGGTGCAGAGCAAATGGTCGGCGTACGCTCGAATTTGTTGGAAAATGCTCAGCAATATACCATCCGATCGTATTCTAAGACTATACGATGGCGGCTTCACCGACAATCTCGGAATGATCGCATTGTTACGGCGCAAAGCGAATTTTATCGTTTGCGTTGATGCAGCCTACGATCCCGAATTTCGCTTTGCCGACTTACGTGCGACCTGTCGCTTCGCAGAATCTGAGCAGTTAGCCATAATTGACGCATCCCCGCTTCAGCAACTGATGCATGACCTCCGCTTCATAGGCGATAAGAACCGTTTCGTCAAGCTAGCCGCCGCGTACCCTGATCAAGACAAAACAGCAACCATCATTTATATTAAATTGGCGGCCCGTTCAGGTCAGCAAATTCCTTCTCGAAAAAGCTTCCCGGAGTTTCCGCAAATCACCACTAATGACCAGAAGTTGACGCCCACACAAATGGAGGATTTGTACGACCTTGGTAAAAATTTGGCTGCGGAATGCATAGGTGCAGTCAAATCCGGCCTGCAGAAGAGCTGCCAGAATCACACGGAGGCACTTCACGTTGCGGAGTCGTACCCTGAGTCTGCGATTAAACCTACTAGTGACGGCTGTGCCAGTTCTTGATAGAAGTCAGCTTGGTGTAATGCACACTTTGTCAGTATGACCTCTCACATATGGAGGTCACGATGAGGCAAAAACGGCAGTGGGGTGACACGATGTCACAGAGACTCTGGCGACGCATTAGGCGCACGGCGTGCGCACGGTTACAGGGACGATGGAACACCAGCATTGCTTATCAATGTCGCGCTACTCGCTCTGCCGCAACCGAATCAATCGAGGTCAGCTTATGTCCTCTGATCCTGCTGTTAGCACTAGTGCCTTTGGGGGCGTCAGCGGAGCCGCATCCACCGGCCATGACCGGCGAACAGTTCGTGCGCGACATGGTGGCAATGCCAAAAAACGATCTTGCTTCGCTCCGTCGCAAGCGGGCGATAGGATATATGGATGGACTGCTCGACGGCACCGTCGGCGTGCGGTGGTGCCCAAATGGTCAGCCCGTCGCGCACGAGCTCAGCTATGAAGCTGCTGAACAGATGAAGCGCCTATCCCCACGTCAACTTAAGGGGAGCGCGGCTGAGTTGGCCTTATCGATGGTAAGCAGGATCTATCCTTGCCCAACGTCAGGATCCAAGCCATGAAACCGGCATTTATACAGTTGCTTAAACACTACCCGGCACAAGCTTCGCGTGGCGAATTATATGGCGAGATCGGCTGGGACGACCTGATCGACAATCAAAGCTATATGAACACATGTGCAGTGCGAATGAGCTACGGGCTGCTACGGGCTGGGGTGCCATTGCCTGGTGCTCGTATGAAAGCGAAGGCTAGTGTGCTTGCTGGCAAGCTCATCGAACCTGGACAGGAAAAGCTGTCGGAAATTCTCAAGATGATCTGGGGGTGGCCCGAGGTCTACACCGACGAAGACGAGGCGCGCGCAGGTATCGGCAGTCGCAACGGCGTCGTGTCCTTTTTTCGCATCGGAGGGGGCGCGGTAGGTCACATAGACCTGATCGTGCATCGGCCGGGAAGCAGATTCCAGGATTGCGCGCGTACTTGCTTTTGGGCGGCAAAGCCGATCTGGTTCTGGCCACTAAATTGATCGCTTTGTTGAGGGCCGAATTCGGCCAGACCTGAACCGTCTTCATGCAGGAGTAAAAGCCGGGATCAGGTCTGACATTCGAATGTCAGACCCCGGCTTTAGTTTGAGTCAGCGGCTGGCAATCATCACCTGCTCCACCCCATTCCACACGAGCTGCGTATTCAAATCCCTCGACGCCGACAGCTTGCCGTTGACATACAAATTAGTCCGCAGCGCATAGCGTCCCTGCGACGCATCCTTCGGCAGCGTGATTTCAAATGAGTTCTCGAAGCGACCGCCCGAGTTGTTGATCAGCGCCTTCGAGCCTGATTTGAACTGCTTGCCATCCTGATCGAACACCACTAGCTCTTCGCGCACTTGCATGACAGGCGTCGTCGCCCCGTTGACCAGTTCAACGGTCGAGTTGACCACCACCGGTTTGCCACGCTGTACCGTGCTGGCGTTCAGGCGCGGCTGGTACGACACCACTTGCGGCTCGGCCGGCAGGCGGCCGCGGGTGCGGATGAAGTCGTTGTCGACCTGGGCGGCGGTGCGGGTCTGGCGTGATTGCGAGTTGATGGCTACGCAGCCGAGTGCGGCCACGATGCCACCGGCGGCAGCGCCGCGCGCTGCGCCGCGTTTGCCGTCCATCAGCGCGCCCAGCAATGCGCCGGCTGCGGCGCCCATCAGTGCCGATGAGCCGACGGCGCACGGGTCCTGCTCGGCGGCGACGCCGCCTTGCGGGTACTGCGTTTGCGACATGCCGCTCTGGCCCGTCGTGGCGCAGCCGGATACAAGGCTCGTCAGCAATGTCAGGACAACGATCTTTTTCATTGGCGTTTTCATGGTTTTCCCTGATGAGACTGCATTATCTGATGGTGGTTTCTTCTTGCAGCATCTGGCGTTCGCGATCGCGGATCTGCTGCATCATGCTGTCGAGCTGCGGATTGTTCGGATCGGCCCGACGTGCGCTTTCTACATAGGTTTTTGCGGCATCAAATTTTCGCTGCAACAGCGCCTGCTCGGCATCGCGAAGGAACATCGTTGCCATCGACGTGCGCTGCGCTGCGCCCGCGTCTTGCGTACCTGACGCAGTCGGCGCGGTCGGCGCCCGCGGCGCAGCCGGCTCCTGGCTTGGTGCACGCGGGACCGGTGCAGCGCCTGGCATGAAGACCTCGGCAGGCGCCGCCGGTTGGGCTGCAGCCGCAGCGGCGGCATCCAGCGCGTCGACCTCCCATTTGAGCTGGTTCAGGCTGGGTTCATCACGGTTCAGGCCCGTCAGTTTGGCCAGTGCGGCTCTGGCTTGCGCCTGGTCACGTGCATCGAGCGCACTGCGCACGTCAGCCAGCGCTCCCTTGATGGATTCCTGGGTCGCCTCCAGCCGGGTGCGCAAGGCTTCGGCCTCCGGCTTGTTTGAACACGCCGCCGTCAATTCGTTCAGTCCTGCGCGCGCACGACCGGGCCGGCTGTCCTGCAGCAAGCCGTCGATTGCACGGAAGTTGCGCTGGCAGGCGTTGTCGGTCTTTTCCGCTGCTGCAATCGCACGTTGCAAGGTGTTGACCTTGGCGCGCTCCTTGTCGCCGCATTCGGCGCTGGCCCGCAGTGCCTGGGTGCGCGCGGCGGCAAGGTCGCCCGACGTGACGGCCTGGGTGCCCAGGTCGAAGGCCGATTCACAGGCGTTTTCCTCGATCACCGGCTTGTCATTGGAACCCATGTTGTAGAGCAGGACCAGCAGCAGCGCGATGCCGCCGGCGATCCACTTGCCCTTCCCGCCTTTGCGCGTTGCGGGCGGTATCGGCGCGCGATCGGCTGCAGGCCGGGAAGGCGTTGCGGGCGCAGATGGCGGCGGTACGGCAGCAGGCGGCACACTTGCCGCCGCCGGCGCCGCAACTGGTTGCGGTGTCACGAGAGGCGCGGCAGGCACAGGCACACTCGGCGGCGCTGGTACCGCAGCAACCGAAGCAGCAGCAGGAGCAGCGACAGCAGCAGCAGCAGCCGGCACAACCTTACGCACCGCCCCATCCACCCCTTCACCACAGAATGGACAGAACGCCACCTCACCCTGCAGCGTCGCACTGCAGCCAGAACACTGTTTCAAAGTCTCACCCTCACAGCATCGGTGGCAACGGCGGCGGCGATGCCGGCGCCCCGAACAGCATGGTCAATTCCGGCAACTGCCCCAGCTCACCCCACGCCGCAAGACCAGCACGCCATACCTTCGTACCGGCAACAACGACCTGCCCCGTCTGCACCATCTGCACGACCTGCTGCGCGCTGTACGGACCAAACTGCTGCCCGCCAATGCCCAGATGATATTGATGCTCGACGAGCGGTGGCGGCATCCCACCCAACGGCGGTGGCGAGGCAACCAACAGCGGCGGCATGCCCGGCGCACCAGCAGGGAACGTGGCAACAGGCGCAGTAGCCTGCGGCGCCAGCAAGGCATCTAACTTGCCGGCATTGAACGCATCCGGCTTGATCACGTATTTCAGCCGAAGATGGCCATCTTCGCCCGGCTCGCGCACTTCCCAGTCGTACGCGTCTTCATCCGAATCCGGCACGACGCTCGCCCACTCCGTCAGCACCTCGAGCAATTGCTCGTCGGCGCGGTCGATGTCGCGCTGGCTCATGCCCTTGCGGCGGGCCTTCTCGGCCAGCTCGCGTTTGGCTTCGCCGGCGATCGCGCTGGCAAAACCCTTGCGGTCATCCTGCGCGCCGGTCGCGTCTTCCACCAGTTTCGGCGTATAGACGGCCGTCTCGTAATAGCTGGCCAGCGCCGCCAGCGCGACTGTCTGGCTCGCGTCGAGTTCAGCCAGGCGTTCCTGCACCCGCTCGACAATGGCGTCGCGGTAAGTGGCTGGCAAGCCGTTCTGACGGATGGCGCGTTCGTTGCCGATGCGGCGCACGTCGCCGCGCGCGACGGCGAACTGGTACTGTCCGCGCGGGATCACGCGCTGGGTCGAGCGCGTCAGGATGCCCAGCATGATCGCCTGCAGGTACTGCTTGAAGTCTTCGGCCAGGCGGTTGATCTCGTCGGTCGTCGGCGCCATCGGATGGCTGAACTGGGTCGAATCGATGTGCGTGTGGGTCGGGTTCTTTTCGGCTTCCTTGCGGTAGCTGGTGCGCCACCCTTCCATGCCGCGCAGCACCGTCATCGGGATGCCGGACAGTTCGCAGTAGCAGACGGCGCGGCCCGGCACGCCGGTCTCGACGATGGACAATTGCGCTGCGGTGATATTGGCCTGGGTCGGCACGCAGGTATTGAGTTCGGCGCCGAACAGGCGTTTGAAACGGTCGGCATTGGCCACGCCCACGAAGCACTTGAACTGGTCGGCCTTCACCGTGAAGTCGCCCGACAGGTTGGCGTCGATCCACGGCATCGCGCAGGCCAGCAGTTTGCGGAAGCGGTCCATCCGCTCGGCCGGATTCATCTGTTCCAGCGCCTCGATCAACGGATCGTGATCGGCGGTTTCCGCGTCGCCCGCACCGGCCAGCGTCAACTGCCGCTCGGCCATGCGTTTGACTTTGTTGATGATCTCGCTGCGCTGGGCGGCGTCGCCCAGCATCGGGAACAGCACCTTCGAGCCGCCCAGATCCTTGAAGGCCTCATCGGCCCATTCGCGCAGTTGCAGCGCGTTCGGCATCGGCACGTTGCGCTCGGCCACCGGCACCGTGATCAGGGTGGCGTGGTCCTTGTTCAGGTCTTGCTGGATGATGGCGTTGGCGTGCTGCAGCTGGCCCAGCATATTCAGCACGGCTTCGCGGCCGGCCTGCAATTCGCCGACCAGGCCGTTCCAGATGGCGCGGCCCTGCGCGTCAACGCCATTCTTCTTGCCCAGCCAGGCGGACAGGTCGGCCATCAGGATCGCCGCTTCGTCGGCCGCCTTGGCGCGCAGGTGGAACTTGAGCGCGTTGGCGATTTCGGTGCGCAGGTGGTCCAGCACCGTAACTGCCTGCTTTTCGTTATTGCTGCTGAAGAAGCCGCCCCGGGTCTGTTCGAGGTTGGCCAGCAGGCGTTCGTATTCGCGGGTGCGCACCGCTTCCTTGATTTCGCGGTAACGCTCGCTGTTGAGCTTGAGTGCGCTGATCAGGCCCGTGCCCGGCGCTTCCAGGCGGTCCTTGATCTGCTCGACCAACGACAGCACGTATTCGAGGCCGCCGAAATCCTTGTTGTCGAGGTAAGCGTAGAGCTGGTCGCGGATCGCCTGCTTGATGCGCTCGAGCACCTCGCGGCGGCGCTTCACGACGCGGTCTTCGGTCGTGTCGGCAGTGGAATCCTGGTCGCGCACCGAGTCGCGCTCGAGCTGCTGGACGGTGTCGCGCACCTGTGTCGGCCACTCGGCGCGATCGAAGCCGGTACGGATGCTGTCGATGCGTGCATTGACGCGCTGCTCGACGCCGGCCAGCAGCAGGCCATGCTTGTCCTGCAGCAGGTCGTCGACGAGTGCGTAATCGAGGAATTCGCCGCTCGAGCGTTTCAGCTCGACGTTGCGGTCGGAGAAGGTCGGGAAGTCGCTGAACGGCGCGGCGCGCAGCGCCATCTGGGCCGCCATGAATTCGTCGCGCTGCTTGTCGGTGGCGCGGTTCACGCCGGTGTCGACGCCGCCCACGCCAAAGAAGGCCTTGAGCATGGCGCCGGCCCAGCGGTGCGCGCGCTCTTCGCGCCGCGCTTCCTGGCGCGTGTCGAGCACGGCCTGGCCAAACGACGAGAAGCGCTTCGAGTACGACAGGCGCATGTCAGCAAAACGGTTCTTCGGCACCAGCGCGTCGTGCAGGAAGTTCTTGTGCTGTGCCTGGTTCACGGCCACCGAGCGCTTGCGGCGCGCGAAGTCACCCGACGCAAAGTCTTCGAACAGCGTGTCGGCCACCATGTGGTAGACATCCTTGACGTCGTTCGTGTGCTGCTGGGCCAGGTTGCCCGAGTCGATCAGATAGACTTCGCTGTACGGTTCGCGCGGCAATTCCGGCTGGTCGTAGGCATCCCAGCGGCCCACGTAGCCCTTGTTGCCGAGCATGGCCGATTCGAGTTCCATCAGCGCGGCGTAGCCGTTCGCTTCGGTGCGCTCCTTGTTGGCGCCCGCATAACCGGTCGGCAAGAACAGCATCAGTTCGACGTCGGCATTGCCCACTTCGGACTTGGCCAGCCAGCGCGCCAGCAGACCCATGTCGAGGAAGGCGCCGGAACCGGTACCGCCGGCCACCGAGCCCACGATGACGATCCGGAACTTCTCGGTCTCCATGCGCAGGCCCAGGCGCGCCAGTTGCTGCTCGTGCGACAGGCCGGCCTTGAGCGTCTTGAGCTTCAGGCGGATCTTGTCGCGGATCTTGGTGTACTTGTCGAACAGGTACAGGCGCGAGACGGCGCGGATCTGGCCCGCGCCCTTCGATGGGTCGATGCCCAGTTCGCGGATTTTCTTTGGCGTCAGCGACAGCCATTCCTTGATATGCGGGTATTTCTCGAGCGCGTCGTCATCACGGCTGTACTTGTCCATGTCGAACGCTTCGACGATTTTTTCTTCGTCGGTGAACTTGACCTGGTCAAATTGCAGGTCTTCGGCCTGGGCGCGGCCGCTGTCGATGACGGCGCCCGTGTCGAGGT
>Ga0308164_10004138_pt1 | contig 12499 bp, 10 predicted proteins | sample PhyTR2_FD_201031 | JGI IMG/M metagenome (GOLD analysis project Ga0308164, IMG submission 201031) | Phyllosphere microbial communities from UC Gill Tract Community Farm, Albany, California, United States - DLSLT.R2 | ecosystem: Host-associated > Plants > Phyllosphere > Unclassified | place: USA... | reverse complement strand
ACACGAATTGCTTGATTCAGTTGTTAAAGAGCGGTGGGTTGAGCCTTTCGTCTCAACCGAGGCGCGCATTCTACAGCGTCCTCTGTAACTGTCAAGCGATTATTTTCTGAAGTTTTCCAAGTTTCCTTATCAACTTCAATCACTTGCGCTTCGATCAACTCTGCGTTGCTCGTCAGCGGGAGGCGAATTCTACAGCGTTACAACCGCGTGTCAAACTCTTTTTTCTCACCGCTGTCGATTCAGACAAACTCGACCGACTTCCTCGCTGACCTCATTCGATAAACCCTTGTAACTCATTGAATCTCAAGGCTTTTTCGTTTCCGTCTGCGCCGGAAGTGGGGCGAATTATAGACACCTCAACGAGCGCGTCAACCGTTATTTTCAAAAAGCCGAGAACTATTTCACTGCCCCCAATAAACACGGGACCAGATCAATCCAGGCCTCCATGACTTACAGGCTGGGAAACGCAAACTGCGACGCCTCATGACTCGCCCGCTGCGGCCAGCGCTGCGTAATTGCCTTGCGACGGGTATAGAAACGCACCCCGTCCGGCCCGTAGGCATGCAGATCGCCAAACAGCGAACGCTTCCAGCCACCAAAGCTGTGATAAGCAACAGGCACAGGCAAAGGTACGTTCACGCCCACCATGCCCACTTCAATCTCATCGCAGAACAGACGCGCCGCCTCCCCGTCGCGAGTGAAGATGCAGGTACCGTTGCCGTACTCGTGATCGTTGATCAGTTGCATGGCCGCTTCCAGGCTGTCGACACGCACAATGCACAGCACCGGCCCGAAGATCTCTTCCTTATAGATACGCATCTGCGGCGTGACGTTATCGAACAGGCACCCGCCCATGAAGAAGCCTTGCTCATGACCGGTAACCTCAAGACCACGACCATCAACCACCAGCGTCGCCCCCGACTGAACGCCATCTTCTATATAGCCGCTGACCTTGTCACGGTGCTGCCCCGTCACCAACGGCCCCATATCGAGGCCACAGGTTGTCCCCGCACCAATCTTCAGGCTCTGGATCTGCGGAACCAGTTTCGCCACCAGCGCATCGGCGATCTGATCACCGACACAGACGGCAACCGAAATCGCCATGCAGCGCTCGCCGCACGAACCATAGGCTGCGCCCATCAAGGCACTGACCGCGTTGTCCAGATCCGCATCCGGCATCAGCACTGCATGGTTCTTCGCGCCGCCCAATGCCTGGACACGCTTGCCTCGTGCAGCGCCTTCCTTATAGATGTACTCGGCGATAGGCGTGGAGCCGACAAAACTCAGCGCCTTGACTTCCGGCGCCTCGATCAGCGCGTCCACCGCCACCTTGTCGCCATGCACCACGTTGAGCACGCCTTTGGGCAGCCCTGCCTCATGCAGCAGCTCGGCGATCAGCAGCGTGGAACTGGGATCGCGCTCGGACGGCTTGAGGATGAAGCAGTTGCCACAGACGATCGCCAGCGGGTACATCCACAAAGGCACCATCGCCGGGAAGTTGAACGGCGTGATGCCCGCAACGATACCCAGTGGCTGGAAGTCAGACCATGCATCGATATTCGGCCCCACATTGCGGCTGTATTCACCCTTGAGGACTTCCGGCGCAGCGCAAGCGTATTCGACGTTCTCGATGCCGCGCTTCAACTCCCCCGCTGCGTCTTCCAAGGTCTTCCCGTGCTCTTCGCTGATCAATTGAGCGATACGGTCTTCGTTCTGCTCCAGCAATTGCTTGAAACGAAACATCACCTGAGCGCGTTTTGCAGGCGGCGTGTTACGCCAGGCCGGAAAGGCTGTCTTGGCCGAGTCGATAGCCTGTTGAACCGTTTCGCGGCTGGCGAGCGCCACCTTGTGAATGGCCTGTCCGGTAGACGGATTGAACACATCAGCCGTATGTCCATCGTCGGAAACGAATTCGCCGTGGATCAGGTGTTGAATGCTGCTCATGAAAAACTCCAAAAGGGTTTCCGGCAGGCGCGAATCACTCCGCGCCCGCTGCTTATATAAGAAGGATGTCAGCGAGGATGATCAGTCGATGAGGTTCAGCGTTTCGCCCACTGCGTCGAACAGCCGATCCAGGTCCTCAGCCTTGCTGTTGAAGGTCGGCCCGAACTGCAGGGTGTCGCCGCCAAAGCGCACATAGAAGCCGGCTTTCCACAACTTCATCCCGGCCTCGAACGGCCGCACGATGGCATCGCCGTCGCGCGGCGCGAGCTGGATGGCTCCGGCCAGCCCATAGTTGCGAATATCCACGACGTTCTTGCTGCCTTTGACGCCATGCAAGGCGCTCTCGAAATGGGGAGCCATTTGCGCGGCCTGTTGCACCAGATTTTCGCGCTGCAATAACTCAAGCGCAGCCAGACCGGCAGCACAGGCCACCGGGTGCGCCGAGTAGGTGTAACCATGCGGGAATTCAACGGCGTATTCCGGCGTCGACTGATTCATGAACGTCTGATAGATCTCGCTGCTGGCGATCACCGCGCCCATCGGGATGGCACCGTTGGTGATCTGCTTGGCGATGCACATCAGGTCAGGCGTGACACCGAAGCTTTCGGCACCGAACATCGAGCCCGTGCGGCCAAAGCCCGTGATGACTTCATCGAAGATCAGCAGGATATTGTGCTGGTCGCAGATTTCACGCAGACGCTTGAGATAACCCTGCGGCGGCACGATCACACCTGCCGAACCCGCCATCGGCTCGACAATCACCGCCGCAATGTTCGACGCGTCATGCAATTCGATCAGCTTGAGCATCTCGTCAGCCAATGCGATACCGCCCGCTTCCGGCATGCCCTTGGAGTACGCGTTACTGGCCAGCAGCGTATGTGGCAAATGATCGACATCCATCAACTGGCCGAACATTTTGCGGTTGCCGTTCACGCCACCCAGGCTGGTGCCTGCCACGTTCACGCCGTGATAACCACGTGCCCGCCCGATCATCTTGGTCTTGGTGGCCTGACCTTTGAGACGCCAGTAGGCACGCACCATCTTCACGGCAGTGTCCGCGCACTCGGAGCCGGAGTTGGTATAGAAGACGTGATTGAGATTGCCCGGCGTCAGGTCGGTGATTTTTTCCGCGAGCTGAAACGATAACGGATGGCCAAACTGAAAGCCCGGTGAATAATCCAGCACGCCCAGTTGCTTGTAGACGGCCTCCTGGATTTCCTTGCGGGTATGCCCGGCTCCGCAGGTCCATAGCCCGGAAAGCGCATCGTAAATCTTGCGGCCCTTGTCGTCCGTCAGGTAACTGCCTTGCGCTGCAACGATCAGGCGCGGGTCGCGCTGGAAGTTGCGGTTGGCCGTGTAGGGCATCCAGTGGGCATCAAGCTTCAGCTGACTGGCGACAGAAAGATCGGACGACTCGAGCATATTCATTGAAACGAACCTCGTGTGTGCTTGAGCAAGCAGTTATTTCAGTTAAGGTGCCATGGAGCCAAAGTCTGGAAAATCTGACTTTCACGATCTTTAGTTTGGTAGAGACTAAACAATGAGCACCCGTCGCACCGATCCTCTGGCACAAGTCAGCGACTTTGATATCCGACTCTTGCGTCTGTTTAAAAGCGTAGTCGAGGCTGGCGGCTTCTCGGCGGCGGAAAGCGCGCTCGGCATCGGCCGGTCTGCAATCAGTCAGCAGATGAGCGATCTGGAACAACGTCTGGGCCTGCGCCTTTGCCAGCGTGGACGAGCGGGGTTCTCGGTGACCGATGAAGGTAAAGAGGTCTACCAGTCGGCATTGCAGCTGCTGAGCGCACTGGAAAGTTTTCGAACCGAGGTCAACGGTCTGCATCAGCATCTGCGCGGCGAGTTGAACATCGGGCTGACCGACAATCTGGTCACCATGCCCCACATGCGCATCACCCATGCCATTTCGCAGCTCAAGGAACGCGGCCCGGATGTGCACATCAACATCCGCATGAGCGCCCCGGCCGAAGTGGAACAAGGGGTACTCGAAGGCAAGCTGCATGTCGGTGTGGTGCCTCAGGTCAGCGCACTGCCAGGTCTCGATTACCAGCCGCTGTATAGCGAGCGCTCGCTGCTGTATTGCGCAGTCGGCCATCCGCTGTTCCGTGCGGCCGATGCTCTGCTCGGCAGCGAGCACCTTGCCGAACAGGACGCCATTGCGCCGACGTTCAGACTGCCCGCCGAGATTCAGGCCCATTATCAGGCGCTCAAATGCACCGCCAGCGCGTCGGATCGTGAGGGCATGGCGTTTCTGATCCTGACCGGGCGCTACATCGGTTATCTGCCGGACCATTACGCCAGCGCCTGGGTAAAGGAAGGCAGGCTGCGTGCATTGAAACCGGACTCCCGGTTTTACGACCTGAGCCTGGTGACGGTGACGCGCAAAGGAAGGCGCCCTCATTTGGTGCTGGAAAGCTTCATGGAAGGATTGGCTGCTACCCGATGAAACACTTCATCATGACGGCAGCAGAACGCACTCCCACAGAAGCAACCCGTAATCACGGCAGACCCTTGATACCACAGGCGGTATCACACATCCCGTGACAATAAGCTGAGCAGGTGGACAGCTTTTTGCATTGGATCCGGATAACGAAACGCCAGCTCATGGCGCCTCCCCTGCCCCAACGTCCGAGAGCCTGTCATGCAGCCCGAAACATCCGACAACAGTGACCTGATCTACGGCCTCGACGACCGCCCCAAACCACTGACGGCTACGCTTGCCGCATTGCAACACGTACTTGCCAGCTTCGTCGGCATCATCACCCCGCCGCTGATCATCGGCTCCGCATTGGGCTTGAGCGTCTACCTGCCCTACCTGATCAGCATGGCGTTGATGGTGTCCGGCGTGGGCACTTTCATTCAGGCGCGCCGCCCGTTCGGTATCGGTGCCGGGATGATCTGCCTGCAAGGCACCAGCTTCGCCTTTCTCGGCGCGGTGCTGTCGGCGGGCTTTCTGGTCAAGCAGCGTGGTGGCAGCCCGGAAGACATCATGGCGATGATCTTCGGCGTGTGCTTTTTCGGCGCACTGGTGCAGATCTTACTGAGCCGCTGCATCGGACAGTTGCGCCGCGTCATCACGCCGCTGGTGACCGGCATCGTGATCACGCTGATCGGTGTCAGCCTCATCAAGGTCGGTGTGACCGATCTGGGCGGCGGCTTCAATGCGCCCGACTTCGGTTCGCCGTTGAATCTGGCACTCGGCGTCTTCGTGCTGGTGGTGATCATCGCGCTGAACCGATCCAACACGCCGTGGGTTCGCCTGTCGGGGATCATCATCGGCCTGGCCGTCGGCAGTCTGGCGGCGTGGTTCAGCGGCAAGCTCATCCCGCAACCGATTCATGACCTGCCGCTGATCAGCATTCCGGTGCCCTTTCGCTTCGGTTTCAGTTTTGACTGGAGCGCTTTCCTGCCCGTCGCGCTGATTTATCTGATCAGCAGCATCGAAACCGTCGGCGACCTGACCGCCAACTGCATGCTGGCCAGGCAACCTATCAGCGGACCGAGCTACGTGGCCAGGCTCAAGGGCGGCGTGCTCGGTGATGGCGTGAGTTGCATGCTCGCAGCCACGTTCAGCGCATTCCCCAACACCACCTTTGCCCAGAACAACGGTGTCATCCAGTTGACCGGCGTTGCCAGCCGTTACGTCGGTCTGTACATCGGTGCTGTCCTGTTCATCCTGGGACTGTTTCCGCACATCGGCGCAATCGTTCAACAGATTCCCAAACCGGTCCTGGGCGGCGCAACGCTGGTGATGTTCGGCAGCGTCGCGGCGGCAGGCGTCCGGATTCTGGCTCAGTCGCCGCTGGACCGGCGCAGCATGCTGATCATTGCGACCTCTTTCGGAGTAGGCCTGGGCATCGCCTCACAGCCCGCGCTGCTCCACCAGATGCCCAAGCTCGTGCAGAACCTGTTCGACTCGGCAATCACCAGCGGAGGCATCACGGCCATTCTGATGTGCCTGTTGATCCCTGAAAGCAAAGCCTGCGCCGACGAGCAGACAACCGGCCAGGAAGCCGAACCCTTTGAGCCTCAACGATAATTTTCCAGTGCCTGTGCTTGCGGGATGGCCGCAGGTGCGTTATCTGTTCGTCCGTTGCGTCCCTTGACCTGCCCGGAACCGCCCATGACCCTCCAAGTCCCTGCGCACAACGCTCACGTTGCCAAGCCCGCCAGCCGCATTCGTCAGAAAAATGAAGAAGCGATCATCAAGGCCGCCGAAGACGAGTTTGCACGTCACGGTTTCAAGGGCACCAGCATGAACACCATCGCGCTGAAGGCCGGGCTGCCCAAAGCCAACCTGCACTACTACTTCACCAATAAGCTGGGGCTGTACATTGCAGTGTTGAGCAACATCATCGAACTGTGGGACAGCACCTTCAATACCCTCAGCGTTGAAGACGATCCCGCAGAAGCGCTGGCACGGTACATCCGCGCCAAGATGGAGTTTTCGCGCCGCCAGCCCCAGGCGTCGCGCATCTTTGCGATGGAAATCATCAGCGGCGGTGAATGCATGAGCGAATATTTCAGCCAGGATTACCGCTTGTGGTTCCAGGGCCGGGCAGCGGTTTTCCAGGCCTGGATCGACGCCGGCAAGATGGACCCGGTCGACCCGGTGCATCTGATCTTCCTGCTGTGGGGCAGCACCCAGCACTACGCCGACTTCGCGTCCCAGATATGCCGCGTTACCGGGCGTACCCGCCTGACCAAGCAGGACATGGACGAGGCCAGCGAAAACCTGATCAGGATCATCGTCAAAGGCTGTGGGCTAAAGCCGCCAGCCTTGTAGAATTCGCACCTTGTCGCCAGCCGGATGCACGCATGCCTTTTACCCTTGTTGGCCCTTGCGAGTTTCGTGAAGAAATCCGCAAGAGCCGCTTCATCACCCTCGCCGCCCCCATCAGCAGCCCGACCGACGCGCAGGCTTTCATCGACCAGCACAGTGACCTGAACGCCACTCACAACTGCTGGGCCTGGAAACTGGGTGATCAATACCGCAGCAATGACGATGGCGAGCCGGGCGGCACCGCAGGCCGCCCGATTCTGGCGGCGATCGAGGCGCAGGGTTTCGATCAGGTCGTAGTGCTGGTGATTCGCTGGTACGGCGGCATCCAGCTGGGAACCGGCGGCCTGGCTCGCGCCTACGGTGGCGGCGCCAACAAGTGCCTGCAGCAGGCAGCACGTGTGGAGCTGGTCAACCGGCTGTCTTTCAACCTTGAGTGCAGCTTCAGCGAACTGGCGCTGGTCAAGGTTCGTCTGGCTGAATCGAGCGGCCTGGTTGAAGCCGAAAACTTCACCGCCAATGGCGTGGAAATGTCGGTTGTCATCGGCCCTGAGCATGTGGAGAACTTCCAGCGGCAACTGGCTGACCTGAGTCGGGGCAGAATCGTCCTGCATCCGGCATCCACGCTGTAATCAAGGGTTCATCACGATGTGCACAGTTGCCCACATCTACTGTGCATCCGACTGTGGATAAGCTGAGTACATACCGCTGCAAGCCTCGTCGGGCAAGCGATGCAGGAAATTGATCATTTTTTGCACAATACACCGTGATACCTGTGAAACCGTTGATAAAACAGCGATTTAAACGCGCTTAGCACATTCGGAATCCAAGCGTTTCGGCGTTATGCCCGGTTCGATGCGTTTCACACAGGAACTGTGGAGCAACCTGTGGATAACAGGTGCAAGGGTGTCGCAGCGGCTTGGCAGCTCGCGCTCGCTGACAACTGTACGTTTTTTGATCAAATACAGTGAGCCAATTTGGCCCTCGCCGCCGATACGCACGCCCCAAACTGGTGCTGAAACAGCGCAAGTGTCTGCGGGACCCTCCAGACAGGCTCGTCACAGGCCTTATTCAGGGCCTCCCGACAAAAGCTGACCCCCTGGCCAGGATTTTGCTTTATCCACGGGCGACCCACTCCTGCCTCAGAGCCTGACATGCCAAACCACGCGACACCTGCGCGTCTTCAGTTACGCCATATCACCAAACAGTACCCCGGCTGTCTGGCAAACGACGCTGTCGACCTGACCATCCAGCCCGGAGAAATCCACGCGTTGCTGGGCGAGAACGGCGCGGGCAAAAGCACGCTGATGAAGATCATTTACGGTGTGACGCAACCGGACTCCGGCACCATTGTCTGGCAAGGTCAGCCGCAGATCATGCGCAACCCGGCACAGGCCAGAAGCCTGGGCATCGGCATGGTGTTCCAGCATTTTTCGCTGTTCGAAACCTTGAGTGTGGCACAGAACATCGCGCTGGCCATGGGTGCGGCAGCCGGTACACCGAAACAACTGGAACCCCGTATCCGCGAAGTCTCGCAGCGCTACGGCATGGCGCTGGAGCCACAGCGACTGGTGCACAGTCTGTCGATTGGCGAGCGGCAAAAGGTGGAAATCATTCGCTGCCTGATGCAGGACATCCGCCTGTTGATTCTCGATGAACCCACCTCGGTGCTGACGCCGCTGGAAGCCGAAGAACTGTTCGTCACCTTGCGGCATCTGGCCTCTGAAGGCTGCAGCATCCTGTTCATCAGCCACAAGCTGGGCGAGGTTCGGGCCCTTTGTCACAGCGCCACGGTGTTGCGAAACGGCAAAGTGTCCGGTCATTGCATCCCGGCAGAGTGCTCGGATCTGGAGCTGGCGCGTCTGATGGTCGGCGATGCAGAAGGCCTGACGGCGCAGTATGAAAAAGTCAGCGGTGCGGCACCGTTTCTGCGGGTCGAGCGACTGTCGTGGCACAACCCCGATCCATTTGGCTGCTCCTTGAAAGACCTCAGTCTGGAGGTGCGCAGCGGCGAAATCGTCGGCATCGCAGGCGTGGCGGGCAATGGACAGGACGAGTTGTTGGCGCTGCTCAGCGGTGAGCAGTTATTGCCTGGTGTCCAGGCCGCCACGCTGCGTTTCGCTGACGCCCCGGTAGGCCACTTGCGGCCCGATGCCAGACGCAAGCGCGGTCTGGCCTTTGTGCCCGCCGAACGTCTGGGTCACGGCGCGGTGCCGGAATTGAGTCTGGCGGATAACGCGCTGCTTACGGCGTTTCAGCAAGGTCTGGTCAGCAAAGGCCTGATTCAGCGCGGCAAGGTTCGGGCATTGGCTGACGAGATCATCCGCCGCTTTGCGGTAAAGACGCCGGACGCCCAGACCGCCGCGCGCAGCCTGTCGGGCGGCAACCTGCAAAAATTCATTCTGGGGCGCGAAATCATGCAGAACCCCAAACTGCTGGTCGCTGCGCACCCGACTTGGGGCGTGGACGTCGGCGCGGCGGCTGCCATCCATCGCGCACTCATTGCCTTGCGCGATGCCGGCGCAGCGATTCTGGTGATCTCCGAAGATCTGGACGAACTGTTCCAGATCAGCGACCGCCTCGCCGCGCTGAGCGGTGGACAACTTTCCCAACTGATCCCGACCGGACAGACCAGCACCGTGCAGATTGGCGGCTGGATGGCAGGTCAGTTCGAACATTCTCATACCCAGGCCCAACTGCCGGGTTAACGGAGCAAAACATGCTGCTTTCTCTGGAACCGCGCGGCCAGCAATCGCGCGCCATGCTGTGGTGCTCTCCTCTGCTGGCCGCTGTGCTGACGCTGGTCTGCGGGTCGCTGCTGTTCATCGCCCTGGGGCTTGATCCGTGGGTAACCTTGCACACCTTGCTGATCGCACCGGTCAGCGACCTGTACGGTCTGTCGGAACTGATGGTCAAGACGTTGCCGATCCTGCTTTGTGCATTGGGGCTGGCGGTCGCCTATCAGGCGCGCATCTGGAACATCGGCGCTGAAGGCCAACTGCTGCTGGGCGCTCTGGCGGGCAGCGCTGTTGCGGTCAACATCATCGAGATGGAAAGCCGCTGGGCGCTGGTGATGGTCCTGATGGCGGGCACGCTGGCCGGTGCAGTATGGGCAGGCGTAACGGCCTGGTTGCGCACGCATTTCAATGCCAATGAAATCCTCACCAGCATCATGCTCAATTACATCGCTTTGAACCTGCTGCTGTACTTCGTGCACGGGCCGCTCAAGGATCCCGCAGGCATGAACTTCCCGGAATCGGCGACCTTCGGCGATGCCAGCCGCCTGCCGCTACTGATGGAAGACGGCCGCGCTCACGTCGGCGTGTATTTCGCGCTGTTTGCGTTGGTGGCGGTGTGGGTCCTGCTGCAGCGCAGCTTCGTCGGTTTCCAGATCAAGGTGCTGGGCCTGGACAAACGCGCTGCCGGGTTCGTCGGCTTTCGTGAGAAGCGTCTGGTGTGGCTGGCCTTGTTGATCAGCGGCGCACTGGCCGGGCTTGCAGGCGTTTCGGAAGTCACCGGCCCCATCGGCCAACTGGTGCCGCAGGTGTCTCCGGGTTATGGCTACGCGGCGATTACCGTGGCATTTCTGGGGCGCCTCAATCCGATCGGCATTCTGTTCTCCAGCCTGTTGATCGCCCTGCTGTATCTGGGTGGCGAAAGCGCGCAGATGACCCTGAACCTGCCGCCAGCCATCACTCAATTGTTTCAGGGGATGATGCTGTTCTTTCTGCTGGCCTGCGACGTACTGATTCTTTACCGCCCACGCCTGAAGATGCGCTGGGCCAAGCGTCAGATGACGCCTGTTGTAGGAGCCGCGTGATGGATATCGATCTGCTGAGCAATATTTTCTACGCCATGGTGCGTTGCGGCACTCCACTGCTGCTGGTTGCGTTGGGTGAGCTGATCTGTGAAAAGAGCGGCGTGATCAACCTCGGTCAGGAAGGCATGATGCTGTTTGGCGCGGTGATCGGCTTCATCATCGCCCTGAGCACCGGCAACCTGTGGCTGGGCGTGCTGCTGGCGATGCTCGCAGGTATGCTGCTGTCGGCACTGTTCGCGCTGGTTGCGCTGGTGTTCAACGCCAATCAGGTGGCCACGGGTCTCGCGCTGACCATCTTCGGCGTCGGGCTGTCGAGCTTTGTCGGCGCGGCGTGGGTCGGCAAGCCACTCAGCGGTTTCGAGCCGGTTGCGATTCCCTTTCTGAGCGACATCCCGCTGATCGGTCGCATGCTGTTCGCTCAGGATTTGCTGGTCTACCTGTCCTTCGCCCTGTTTGCACTGGTCGCTTGGGCGCTGCTGAAGAGTCGCATCGGACTGATCATTCAGGCGGTCGGCGAAAACCCCGATGCAGCCAGTGCGATGGGCCTGCCCGTGTTGCGGGTTCGCACCCTCGCCGTGCTGTTTGGTGGCGCAATGGCTGGATTGGCAGGTGCCTATTTGTCGCTTGCCTATACGCCGATGTGGGCCGAAAACATGAGCGCCGGACGCGGCTGGATTGCTTTGGCGCTGGTGGTCTTCGCCAGCTGGCGCGTCTGGCGTCTGCTGCTGGGCGCTTACCTGTTCGGCCTGGCCAGCATCCTGCACCTGGTCGCTCAGGGCATCGGCCTGGCAATACCGTCCAATCTGCTGGCCATGCTGCCCTATGTCGCCACCATCATCGTATTGGTGCTGCTGTCGCGCGATGCATTGCGCACCCGGTTGTATGCGCCGGTTTCGCTGGGGCAGCCTTGGCGGGCGGGGCATTGAGAGAAGAGTCGGCAGGCGGGGCAGCAACGATCAGGCTTGGCTTACGCACAACCATGAGCCAAGCTTGATCACTGCCCATGGAATGAGCAATTCGTCGCTCAACGGTTGGCTTTCAGTCTGAACGAAGTCGGCGACCGCGTTGCCGAAACCGAAACGGCTTTCCGAATCCTCTTTCAATCTGCCAAGGAGTTTTTTCATGACGACCAAAACCGCGCTGATCATCGGTGCCTCGCGTGGCCTGGGGCTTGGGCTGGTTCAGCGCCTGACCGAACAGGGCTGGAAGGTCACCGCCACTGTTCGTGACCCACAGAATGCCGACAACCTGAAAGCCATCGAAGGCGTACGCATTGAAGCAGTGGACATTGATGACACCGCTTCGCTGGAAGTGCTGGTCCAGAAGCTGAAGGGGGAAGTGTTCGATGTGCTGTTCGTCAATGCCGGGATTATGGGGCCTAAACATCAGAGCGCGGCTCAGGCGACGGCCGCCGAACTGGGTCAGTTGTTTCTGACCAATGCCATTGCGCCGATCCGGCTGGCCGAACGCTTCGTCGACCATATTCGTCCTGAAACCGGCGTACTGGCGTTCATGAGTTCGGTGCTGGGCAGTGTCGCCTGCCCTGAAGGCGAGACCATGACGCTGTATAAAGCCAGCAAGGCCGCGCTCAACTCGATGACCAACAGCTTTGTGGTGCAACTGCCCGAGCCACGTCCGACCGTGTTGTCGCTGCATCCGGGCTGGGTCAAGACCGATATGGGCGGCGAGAATGCCGCCATTGACGTGCAGACCAGCACCACCGGGCTGGTTGAGCAACTCAATGCCTATGCGGGCAAGGGCGGGCATCACTTCATCAACTACAAGGGCGAGACGATTGCCTGGTAGTTCATGAAGAGCGGAACGCTTATCTTCATACACAAGCCTCACTGGATGAATGCAACGTCCTGTGGGAGGCGGCTTGCCGGCGATGCAGTCAACGCGGTATTTCAGGAAAATCGCGTCATCGTTCATCGCCGGCA
>Ga0308164_10004137_pt1 | contig 12503 bp, 8 predicted proteins | sample PhyTR2_FD_201031 | JGI IMG/M metagenome (GOLD analysis project Ga0308164, IMG submission 201031) | Phyllosphere microbial communities from UC Gill Tract Community Farm, Albany, California, United States - DLSLT.R2 | ecosystem: Host-associated > Plants > Phyllosphere > Unclassified | place: USA... | reverse complement strand
CCGCTTCAGCCATGCGCTCGGAGCGGCCTGAGTTGGGGACTTGTCCGCTTTCCCGGCTGGCCAAATGAGTGACAGCTTTCGGCAAGAGCGGACGCTGCAACCTTGCATGTCCGTATAGCCTCGCCTCGACATTTCTCCGAGAAACTCCACGCGTTCATGGCCGAGGCCGCCCCGACCTATCTGAAGGACGTGCCTAAAGCCGAAAGCGTAGCTGGCGAAGCGACGGCATGGGAGCCGTGCCGTTCAAGCTCAGTATTTCGGTGCGACCTTCAGGACCCCGGTTCGCCGAGGCAGGTGAGCGAGATTGACCGGCTTGGCGCCGGCCGTCGCTTTGCGCGCGTCGACCAGGGATCGGATCATCGCCGCGATTTGGCGCCGCTCGGTCAGTGTCACCGCTCTGTAGCTTCTGATTTCGCGCATATAGGACTTGTACCAGCCCTCATAGCCACCGTTCCACATGCGGTCGAGCGTGCCGAGATTTTCCTCGAGATTCTTGAAAATGACGAGCAGGCGCCGCCAGCGATGCTCGTTAAAATCAAACTCACCATCGGTGAACTTGCAACCCGCCTCAAAGCCCCAGAGCATCAGCTGGCGCGACACTTCGGGCTTCATGTCGAGGTTGAGGCCCCCCTCCTTATCTGTGAGGAAGATGCGGGCTATGCGTTCACGCTGCCCGGAAAGTTCGGACAGGAGCTGATCTTGCCAGTCCTTAGCGGAGTTGAGAATCTGCCAGGCGAAGTCCATGATAGACTTTATCTGTTTAATTTGGACGCCCATGCCGTCGCTTGAGCTCTGCGGGAGGATGACGCGGCGTGTCACCTCGTCTGCATCCCACAGCAGATCCTCGAGGCTGAAGGCAAAGGTTGGGCGGGTGGGCAGCCAGGCGTCGAACATGTGGATCGGGAAATTACTGCTGATGCCCCCATCCGAGAAGTGCGCGGTACGGAAGCGCTTATAGGGACGCCCGCCAAGCGCGGCGACGATATCGGGTAGCTCCGTATCCTCGATGACCAGCGGAATGGCCGTGAACAGGAGCGGAAAGCTGAGGCTCATGCGCACCGCGATCACGACGGGAAGCTTGTCCTCGGCCGGGAATTGCCAGCTTCCGGAATGGACCTGCCACTTGGACGTTCCGCCGCCATAGAGCCAGTCCATCACGGCCCTCGGAAACAGCCTGTCCCACTCCTCGGGCCGGAAGCCTGCGGTCACGCCGAGCCGAGGCAGGGTGTGCGGCCGCCGCATCGACAGATTCGTGGTGACGACCTTGAGATCGATCAGCCGTTTGTCGGGATCGGGCCCCTCGAGATGGCCGAAGGTCAGCGGCTTGGGATGGTCGGGGTCGCCGAAGGCGATATGCTGGAGCGCTTGATAGATCCAGTCGGTCAGGCCGGGATCGGTGTGCGGGTCATGTCCGGGCTGGGTAAGCCCCGTGCAGAAGCCGAAATTATGGGCCGGCAGGTCCCGCACCGCGCCGAGCAGCGGATCGGCGAACGTCTTGCGTCCCCAGCTGTACAGGCCATATCCGCCTCCAAGGAGCCCGCCGAGCACCGCCGCCAGCGCCGTTGCGTAGGCGCTTGGCTGAAGCAGGCCTGACGGCAGACCGAGGACAGTCGTCCCAAGCAAGGCCGGCACGACGGCCCTCAGCAGCCCCTGTCGAAAGATCGGCCGAATGCCGCCCGCGACCAGCGCAGCCTTGCCGCAGTCGACGGCGGGCTCGAGGTTCGGGGTCGGCTGAAACAATGAGAGCAGCCGCGCGGGCAGCTTGTCGCAGTATTCCTTTAGGACGAGAAATGCCTCGGGTCGGCCGTGCTGTCGTCCATATTCGGCGGCGGCCGCGAAGGCCGCGGCAATGGCGCCGGCCGAGGTGCCACCCAGCGACCGCAATTGATATTTCGTGGCGATCTGAAGGATCGCATAAGGATAGACTATCCCGGAAGTGACGCCGCCCTTCATCACCATATCGCATTCGGGCGGGTCGACGAGCGCGAACTGTCCGGCGACGAACTTCGGCAGCGCGGTCTGGGGCGCAGCCCTTGTGTTCGGAGCCACCCCGTCCTGCTCCTCCATGGTCGCCATCAGAGCGGCTGTGTTCTATTACGGACGGGTCCGGTATAGGCGGGATCCAGCGCGCTGTTGATCAGGTGCGCCAATCGGTACCCGGCGCGAGTGACACGATCCTGGGCGATCGGTGCATAGCGGGCGAGATAAGCCTGACTGATCGGCTGTTCTCTCTTCGGGTCTGTATATTTGGCCAACATCGGCTGTGTCGCCGAATAGTTGCAGCTTTCGCCGACCTTCACGCAGTAGAGAACGCCGGGATCAAGCGTGATCTGGTAGGATTCCTGCGCCCAGGCGCTTGGGTCGCCCTCGACCATCGCCCGTTCCTCGGCGAGAGTGGTGTTCGCCTGCAGCGTATCAACCGCGCGGTACGTGATCGTGTTCTTGCTCCAGCCCTTCTTGAAATCGCCGCGCTGGCGCACGCGCTCGAACAGCCCGGCCTCAAGCAGGCAATTGTCCCAGACCGCGTGGAGCTTGTCGGGGCGCACGCTTGCGGTCCCGCATTTGCCCTTCAGGGCAGCAGCGATCCCATTGCCGCCACGATCGTCGGCAAAGGAGATGTGGAGCGGTTGGTGGATGTCGCCGAGCCAGTGCCCGAGTGCCATCAGGGCGAAGACGCGCTCCTCGCGCGACCGCGAGCTGTCCTTCAGGATGGTGAGATCTCGGCCGATACCACTCAGGATGCAGTCGCCATCACGCGGGCATGTCGCGCTTTCGATCGCCGGGACATTGCGCGCGACGTTGATGAAATGGTCTTCGGGATGACGGCGCGGCATACCGTCTTCCTCGAGGCATCCTACGTTGAAAGCGCTATACCACCGGTCCGGAAGCTTGCCCCGGCCCTCAACCCAGATCCTCCCACCCTGCGCCTGCATCAGCTCGGTGATGGCCGCACGAGTTGTCGGGGTAAAATTGCGATAGGCGAGTTCGCACACAGTCAGATGTCCGAACGTGCCCCATGCTTTGGCCGGTGGATTGCTTATGACAAAGGTCGCAAGCAACGCTGAAACGAACAGACCGAGCGAGATTCGCATAGATTTTCTCCCCCAAGAACTATCTCATACTACCTTTTTCTTGCTCGCGAAATTGGCCGACTCAATGTCTTCCCGTGTTAATTCGAATTAGCGTAAGCCAGCGTTCCTCTTGCCGCAATCCAAGCCACTAAACACCGGACCGCAGCAGCGGATAATCTCCGCGTCGGTATCAACGAATGGTGGAATCCGCGAGGCAGGAAGACAGATTAAGTGGCCGATTATGGGGGTTTGCTGTCGGATTGCACGCGACTGCCGATGACCCATTAGTGGACGCTCAGGGCTCACTAGGAACTCGCCAAAACCGGACACTCGTTCAGTTTGCCGGTGAGCGTTGCTGGTTAGAACTTTATAATCGACCGCTATCACCAATCGCGTGCAGCGAACTTCGCTTCTACCGGGTCCGCCAACGCTGTGGCCGACGAACCAAGCGCGAACTTGTAAGTCCCTGCCGTCATCCGCCAGCGACCAGCCTTCCACTGCGCGAGCAGCCGGGGATCAATCCCCGTATCGGTGGTGCGGCGCTCCCCCGGCTTCAGTTCGAGCTTCGTAAAGCCGGCCAATCTCATGGTCGGACCGTCTGGCGTCCCCACGAGATACACCTGCGCGACATCGGCACCTGAGCGCTGACCGACGTTGGTAACCGTGAAGCGAGCGGCGGGCATCGTTCCACCACTGATCACTAGCGCGCTGTGCTCGAATTTAGTGTAGCTCAAACCGAACCCGAACGGGAACAGTGGCGCTGCTTTGCGTCGGGCGAACCAGCGATAGCCGACATCGGATCCCTCAATCCCGTAATCGATATCGAGTGTCTGCCCGGCTTCGCCTTTCCCTATAAAGTCGGGCTCTACGGTGCCGCTGCCCGGCAGTATCGGTCTCGGTAACTGATCGACGGACGCCGGAAACGTAACCGGCAGTCGACCCGAGGGATTCACGTCGCCAAAAAGGACACCGGTGATCGCCTCGCCGCCGCGTGCGCCTGGATACCAGGCCTCAAGCACTGCCGCCGTACGGTCGAGCCACGGCATGAGCACCTGGCTACCCGTTTCCAGCACGACGATCGTGTTCGGATTGGCCGCTGCGACTGCATCAATCAACGCGTCCTGCCCTTCCGGCAGCGACAGGTCCGGTGCATCGAGACCTTCGGTCATCCACTGCGTTGCAAAGACGATCGCGACGTCCGCCTGCTTGGCCGCAGTCACTGCATCGGCGATGTACCGCCCGTTGCGATAAACGACGTCGGCCTTCGGCGCCCGTGCCCGGATCGCCGCCAGCGGCGATGACGGCTGGTAGGACTGCGCGAGAAGTGCCGCGAACGGGCCTCCGATGGTCGGGATAGCCACAGCCGGACCGCCCTGCCCTTGCGTCTGCGAGGAACCGCCGCCCGACAAAACGCCGCTATCGGCATAGCCGCCGATCACCGCGATTTTCTGCGCCTTGGCGACCAGGGGAAGCGCGTTGCCCCGGTTGCGCAACAAGACGATCGCGCGTTCCGCGATATCCTGCGCAACCCTCGCGCCCGCTGCGACGTCGATGGGCAGCTTCACCGGCGGGTCCCTGTCGATCCCGACTGAAAACATCGATCGCAGGATACGACGGTTCATGTCCGCCAGGCGTGTCCGGTATGCGGCGCTGCGCTGTGCCGCCGCGGACAGTTCGGCGCCGAAATATAGCTTGTCGTCCAGCTGCGCGCCGGACTGCTGGTCGAGTCCCTTCAAGCTGAAGTCCAGCGAGTGCACCGCGCCCCAATCCGACATGACGAAGCCCTTATAGCCCCAATCCCGCTTCAACACGCCGTTGAGCAGCGCGTCATTCCCGCAGGCCGACTGACCGTTGACGCGGTTATAGGCACACATGACCGATCCGGGATTGCCGCGCTCGATCGCGATCTGGAACGCCAGCAGATCGCTCATCCGCAGGTCCGCGTCGCTGATCACGGCATTGTGGAACTGGCGCCCCGTCTCGACCGCGTTGATCGCAAAATGCTTCACCGTCGAGATCACGTGCCGCGACTGGATACCGGACACCGCAGCACCGCCGAGGACACCCGAGTGAAGAGGATCTTCGCCCAGATATTCGAAGTTGCGACCGCCGCGGGGATCGCGGATCAGGTTGATGCCCCCCGCCAAAAGCACGTTGAAGCCCTTTGCATGCGCCTCGCCGGCGATCGTCGCGCCACCACGCCGAATGAGATCAGGGTCCCAAGTCGCGCCCATCGCCAATCCCGACGGCAACGCGGTCGCGCCGTCCTTGCGCAGGCCGCCCACATAGGCGATTCCGAGGCTGGCGTCAGTTTCCGTTAATGCGGGTACGCCCAGTCTCGGAATTCCTTGGACATATCCGGCACCCAGTGGCGCAACCTCCGGTATCTTCGTGTCGCCGTAAGGGATCGCCATGATGCCGTGCGTGATCGTCACGCGCTCTGCGTCGGTCATCTTCCCCTCAATGGCGGCGGCGCGCGCATCGGGGTCATCGGGCCGAGCCAACTGGGCAAAAGCGGGAGCGGCTGTCATCGCAGCGCTCAGCGCCAGCAACGCGCAGCCGCGCAACGCACTGCGATATCCGACCGTCTTCCCCCGTCGATATCCGGCTGACTGACCGATCATCGTTCTCTCCCGCAATTTTCTTTGTTGCCGCACTATCCGCGACTGAGCACAATAAGAAAAGTAGAGTATTTGCATGGATCGATCAGTTTGACGGATCGATCCTCGTGTCGGAGACCGAGGATGCGGCGCACCCCAAGCCTGTCGAGCCTGCGCCTGTTCATGCAGGTCGCCCATACGAGTAGTTTCAGCGAGACCGCGCGCCATGCAAACGTGTCGCAACCCGCGCTCAGCCGCACGATCAAGCTGCTCGAGGAGGAGCTTGCCGTCCGCCTGTTCGATCGCAATTCGCGCAACGTCGCGCTGACCGCGGCCGGCGCGGCGCTACTCCCCACGGTGGAGCGGTTGACGGGGGATTTCGACCTGGCGTTCCAGGAACTGCAGCAGACGTTCGCCGGGCAGCGCGGCCGCGTGATCGTCGGCGCATTGCCATCGGCCGCCGCCCATATCCTGCCGACGATCATCGCAGGCTTCCGCTATACGCACCCGCAGGTCGACATCGTCCTACGCGACAATCTATCGGGCGCGCTCTATCAGCAGATGCTCGACCGGCTGATCGATTTCGCGATCACGACCCCTCCCGGCACCGAGGCCGGTTTCCGGTTCGATCCGCTTGTCGAAGACGAATGCGTCCTGGTGTGCCGCGACCCCGATATCACGAGCGGTTCAAAGCCCGTTCCGTGGAGCATCTTCGCGGACGAGCCGTTCATCGCCATGGAGCCGCGCAGCAGTGTACGCCTGCTGACCGACACCGCGTTTGCCAAGGCCGATCTCGTCGTCAAGCCGCTATACGAATGCGCGCAGCTCGCGACGGTAGGCGGGCTGATCTCTGCCGGGCTGGGCATTACGCTGTTGCCGCTGTCGACGTTGCCGATGTTGGGCATCGGCGGCGAGGTCGTTTGGCGAACCATGGCATCTCCGCATATTTCGCGAACCATCGGCGTTGCCAGGTTGGAGAACCGGACACTGTCTCCCGCCGCGACGGCGTTTCTGAACGCTGTGATGACCGCGAAGCCGAGCAATAAATTTAGCTGATCGATCTATCAGATAAGTTTAATTGCTGAATAGATTCCCCACGGGCATGATGCACCCCTAAGACGCCAAAAAGCTACGGGAGGGGATTATACTGGCACTTGTCGCCGCAGCGACCATTCTGTCGTTGCTCGCCGTCATCCTTTCCAATCGGGTTTCGCCTTTGGCGGCGCTTATCCTCATTCCCATCGCAGGAGCCGTGGCAGCGGGCGTGGCGCCGGGCATTCCAGGCTACATCGTCGATGGTCTTGCAAAGATCGCGCCCGTCGCGGGCATGTTCGTCTTCGCCATTCTGTTCTTCGGGATCATGACCGATGCCGGGTTGCTCGCCCCGCTGGTCAACGCCGTCCTGCGGGCCGTCGGCGAGCGACCATCGCGGATCACGGTCGGCACGGCGTTGCTCGCGCTGCTGATCCACCTCGATGGCTCGGGCGCGGTGTGCTTCCTCGTGACGATTCCGGCGCTTCGGCCACTATACGATCGGCTCGGCATGGATCGCCGTGTGCTGGCCTGCACCGCGTCGATGGCCGCAGGGGTCAACTTCCTGCCATGGACCGGCCCCACGTTGCGGGCTGGAGCCGCGCTCAAGCTGCCCGTCGCGACGATCTTCACGCCGATGATCGGGGTTCAGGTCGTCGGCCTCGCCTTCGTTTTCGTCGTATCATGGTGGCTGGGTGTTCGCGAGGAACGACGCCTCGGCGCCGCGCATCATCATGCGAATGCGAACCCGGATGCTGCGATGCCGGCACGTGGGGCGGCGCTCGATACCGAGGCGGAGCTGGCGTTACGACGGCCGAGGCTTTTCGCGGTCAACGTCGTGATCACGCTGGCCGTCGTGGTGACGATGATTACCGGCCTGATCGAACCCGTCGTCGTGTTCATGGCTGGTACTGCGCTGGCGCTGATCATCAATTATCCGTCGGCGGCGCAACAGCGCGAACGGATCGACGCGCACGCTCGCGCTGCATTGATGATGGCGGGCATCCTGTTCGCGGCGGGGGCCTTTACCGGCATCATGACCGGTTCCGGCATGATCAAGGCGCTTGCACAGGCGTCGGTCGCGCACGTTCCCGATGCGATCGGGCCGCGCATTCCCGTCCTGCTCGGCCTGATCGCGATGCCCCTCAGCCTGATGTTCGATCCCGACAGTTTCTATTTCGGCGTGCTCCCGGTGATCGCCGAGGTCGCCGGGCATTTCAACATTCCCGCAGTCCAGGTGGCGCAGGCCGCACTGCTGGGCCAGATGACAACCGGCTTTCCCGTCAGCCCCCTAACCCCCGCCACGTTTCTGGTCGCCGGCCTGAGTGGTGTCGAACTCGGCGCGCATCAGCGCTTTGCGATCCCCTGGCTGTTCGCCGCGTCGATCGTGATGACGCTGGCCGCCGTGATCTTTGGAATATTCTCGCTATGACCGCCAAAACCATCCGTATCGGCGCCGGCGCAGGCTTTTCCGGCGATCGGATCGAGCCTGCGCTCGAACTGGTCGAGCATGGCGCACTGGATTACCTCGCGTTCGAGTGCCTGGCGGAGCGGACGATCGCGCTCGCACAGGCCGCGCGACGGATCGATCCCGATGCCGGGTTCGATCCGCTGCTCGCGGATCGCATGCGCGCGGTGCTTCCCGCAGCGCATGCCCGCGGCGTTCGGATCGTGACCAACATGGGTGCCGCCAACCCGCTCGGTGCAGCGCGTCTCGTGACGCAGATCGCTCGGGAACTGGGCCTGACCGGGCTGCGCACGGCGGGCGTGACGGGCGACGACGTCCTTTCGATCATCCGCGCAGGCGATTTTCCCCTGATCGACCGGCCCGGCCGCAGCGGCGATCTGGGCGATACGATCGTTTCCGCCAACGCCTATCAGGGCGCGAGTGGCATCGTCGAAGCGCTGGCCGGTGGCGCAGACGTCGTCATTACCGGGCGGGTTGGCGATCCGGCGCTGTTCCTCGGCCCGCTTATACACGAGTTCGGCTGGGCAATGGACGACTGGGAAAGGCTTGGTCGCGGCACCGTCGTCGGCCACCTGCTCGAATGCGCCGGCCAGGTGACCGGCGGCTATTTCGCCGATCCCGGTATCAAGGATGTGCCCGATCTTGCCCGGTTGGGTTTTCCGTTCGCCGATGTATCGGACGACGGCAGCGCAGTTCTCGGCAAGGTCGCAGGATCTGGCGGGTGCCTGACCTGCGCCACCTGCAAGGAGCAGTTGCTGTACGAGATCCTGGATCCTGCCGGCTATCTACAGGCGGACGTCATCGCCGATTTCACGGGAGTATCGTTCGAACAGATGTCCGCAGACCGGGTGCGGGTGCGGGTGCACGGTGGCACCGGGCGGCCTCGTCCCGATACACTCAAGGTTTCCATCGGATACGAAGACGGCTTCGTCGGCGAGGGCCAGATCTCCTATGCCGGTCCCGGCGCCGTCGCGCGGGGACAATTGGCGTTGGACGTCGTGCGCGATCGCTTGCAGATGACGGGCGTGCCCGTGTCCGACCTGCGATGCGAGCTCATCGGGCTCAACGCCATCGACAGAACCGGAAAGCCGGACGGACCGGAACCACGCGAGGTTCGCGTTCGGGTGGCCGGACGAGCGCCGACCCGCGCCGCCGCCGGACGCATCGGCGCCGAGGTGGAGGCGCTCTACACCAACGGCCCATTCGGTGGTGGCGGTGTCGTCACGAGCGTGCGCGAGGTACTCGCGGTCGCATCGACGGTCATGGACAGGACGCAGATCGCCCATGCCGTCCAGTATGAGGTTGCCTGACATGATCCTGCGCGACATCGCCCATGTTCGCACCGGTGACAAAGGCGATATTTCCCAGATCGCGGTCATCGCCTATCACAGCGAACATTTCGCGCTTCTGGCCAAGGCCGTCACCGCAGAGCGCGTTGCCGCGCATCTCGTCGACCTGTCGATACGCCGGATCAGGCGGTTCGAATTGCCTGGAATCGGCGCGGTCAACTTCGTGCTCGAAGGCGCGCTGCGGGGTGGCGTCACCCGCTCGCTTGCACTCGACGCGCACGGCAAGACGCTCGGCGCACAACTGCTCGATCTGGTGATCGATCCCCAATGAAAGGTTCACGAATGCGCCATTCTGTCGCGCTTCTGGCAACGTCCACGCTGGCGGTGCTGGCGGTCCCAGCCTCGGCTCGCCTGACGCGGATCCAGATCGAGAGCGTTACGCCTGCGCCGGTCACGCCGCTCGCTGGCGCCACTGCTGCAAAGCCCGCGATACCCTACGAGATCGTACGCGGGCAATTCTTCGGCGCGCTCGATCCAGCGGACGCGCACAACCGAGTCATTACCGACATCGATGGAGCCCCCCGTGATGCCAAGGGGAGCGTCCGGTATTCGGCGACCTTCGCGATCGCCAGACCTGTCGATCGTTCGCGTTCGAGCGGCGTCCTGTTCTACGACGTGCCCAATCGCGGGGGTTGGCCGATCGGTGCGGACCCGGACGGTCATGTCCGGGTGATCAGTGGCTGGCAAGGCGACCTGCCGCGTGGCGGCGATCTCCAGACCGCTACCGTTCCCGTCGCTCACGGCAAGAACGGGACTCCGCTGACCGGACCGGTGCTCGCCCGGTTCACCGACATGCCGGCAGGCGCGCGGTCGATCCCGATCACCGGCAGCATCGGCAAACCGACGGCGCGGCCGGCGCCGATGACGCTCGATACGGCAAAGGCGCGGCTGTTTCGCCAAACGTCGGATACGGCGCCGCAGATGGACGTGAAGCCCGCTGACTGGGCCTTTGCCGATTGCGGAACGACGCCGTTCCCGGGCAAGCCGGACCCGACGAAACTGTGCGTGCGAGGCGGGTTCGACCCGGCCTATGCCTATACGCTGATCTACGAAGGCAAGGACCCGCTCGTACTCGGCATCGGTTTTGCCGCCACCCGCGATCTGGTCGCCTATCTGCGCAGCGGCAAGCCGGATGATGGCGGCCATGACAACCCGGCCGGACGCATCCGCTGGACCGTCGCGAGCGGCACGTCGCAATCCGGCAATTTCGTGAAGAGCTTCGTCAATCTGGGCTTCAATGCGGACGAGCGCGGCGGGCGCGTGTTCGACGGGGTCAACCCGAACATCGCCGCACGACAGGTCCCGCTCAACCTGCGCTTTGCGGTGCCCGGCGGTGCCGCCACGCTGTACGAACCCGGGAGCGAAGGCACGCTCTGGTGGAGCCGCTACGACGATGTCGCCCGCGGTCGCGGTGTCAGCAGCCTGCTCGACCGCTGCACCTCGAACAAGACCTGCCCGAAGGTGATCGAGACGTTCGGCTCGGCGGAGTTCTGGGGACTGCGGATGTCGCCGGGGCTGATCGGCACCGCGGCGGCGGCCGACCTCCCGTTGCCGGCAGACGTGCGACGCTATTACTTCCCGGCGACCACGCACGGCGGATCCTGGACCGGGGGCTTTCCGGTCGGCGGCGATCCCAAATCACCGATCTGCGCCTTGCCCGGCAATCCAAATCCGTCGCTCGACAGCCTGCGTGCTGCCCAGGCGATGCTGATCGCCTGGGTGCGCGATGGTACCCCGCCGCCACCCAGCCGCTACCCGACATTGGCCGCAGGCGACCTCGTCGAGGCGAACGCCGCGGCGATCGGATTTCCGTCGTGGCCCGGCGCACCCAGCCCGAATGGCAAGCTGAATGCCTTTGTCGATTACGACATGGGGGAAGGGTTTCACTATCATGACGTGAGCGGCGCCATCACGCGACAGCCACCGGCGATCCGCGGGACGATCCCGTCGCGCGTCCCGCGCGTCGATGCGGACGGCAACGAGACCGCCGGCGTGCCATCGGTGCAGCTGCAGGTGCCGATCGGGACGTATCTCGGCTGGAACGTGCAATCCGCCGGGTTCGGCAAAGGCGGCGGATGCGGCTTCTTCGGCGGGTTCATACCGTTCGCCACGACGCGCACGGAGCGGATGGCGACCGGAGACCCACGGTTGTCCCTCCAGGAGCGTTACGGCGATCACGCAGGATTCGTGGCGAAGGTCCGCGCGACCGTGGCGCGGCAGCGCAGCGCCGGTTGGTTACGCGCGGAGGATGCAGACAAGATCGTCGGGCAGGCCGAGGCCAGCAAAGTGCTGCTAAACTGACCGCGCGGTCATAAGCCAAACGCATAGGTCAATCAGAAGATTATATTTCCGTTCTGGAACGGAACGGGCCAATTCAAAGCGTGACAAGAACGCCCTGACCGGGTGTCGTCGAGAGGATGCAAGGCCCCGCCGTCCAGCGGAAAAGCCCCGTAACGATCGCCAGTTAGCGCATGGCGGCACGCGCCCTCACGACCCCGGTATTCGGCAGCACAAGGGGATATTGCCGGTGACCAAATCGATTTCGTCCATCACGTCGGGCCGCTTGCTCGGAGGTCTGTCCAGCGGCGCGCTCACGATGATGCTCGCCACGTCGGCGATGGCACAGAGCGTACCGCCCGCCACGCTGCCAGCAACGCCCGCCGCTGGCACGAGCGAGCCCGAGGCCCAGGATGCCGCGCCCGATATCGTCGTCACCGGATCCTATCTTGGCAACGTGCGGCAGGAGGATCGCGCTTCGCCGATCCTGTCGATCGATTCCGAAACCTTCGCCAAGACCGGCGTGACGTCGCTGGGCGACATCACCCGCTTCATCCCCCAGAACGTCGGCAGCGCCGGCGGCATCCAGGATCTCGCCAAGGGCGGTGGTGCGGACTCGCGCGATACCCGCTCCGCCAATCTTCGCGGGCTCGGCGCCGGTGCGACGCTGGTCCTGCTGAACGGACGCCGCGTCGTCCCGGCCGAC
>Ga0308164_10004136_pt1 | contig 12505 bp, 9 predicted proteins | sample PhyTR2_FD_201031 | JGI IMG/M metagenome (GOLD analysis project Ga0308164, IMG submission 201031) | Phyllosphere microbial communities from UC Gill Tract Community Farm, Albany, California, United States - DLSLT.R2 | ecosystem: Host-associated > Plants > Phyllosphere > Unclassified | place: USA... | reverse complement strand
TCCGGATGCCGACCCGTCTACGATAGTCGGCCGCACCGTCGATCCGGACTACGAGGGTGTAGAGCGGCTGGTCGCCGAGGTCGCTGGTCCACCATAGCTGCGCGTCGGGAACGGTCATCTCGAGACCGCCAGATCCATGCCGCGAAGTTCGACCGACGATGGCGCCGCTGGGTGAAACGAGATCGATCGCCACGTCGGTAGTCTCGGTCAGGTCGATATCGATGGCGACACGCGCCATGCCGTCGTCGATCGCGAGCGTAGAGAAGTTGATGCTACGTACGACGGGTGATCGCCGCCGTTCGATCCGCACCGGCTTCCAGATCCCGACTGTCGGAAGATCAGGACCCCAGTCCCAGCCCCAGCCGAACTGCGCCTTGCGAATAGCTGTGCGACGCGAGCGGGTGATCCGATCGGTGGCGACGCTCCAGTTTGGTAGCGGTCGGTCGCCCGTCATGATCGAGGGGGGGTGAAAGCAGACCGCGAGGTGATGTCGTCCGGCCGCGACGTTCCCGATATCGAACCGCCAACTGCGAAACATGTTGTCCGCGCGACCCAGCAGTGCACCATCAAGCCAGATGTCGGCGAAGACGTCCAAGCCATCGAAGACGACCTCGACGGTCTGATGCGGCGCTGCCGCGGGCAATTCGATCGCCGCGTACCACCACCATTCGCGGTCGCGCACCCAGGCTGCCGCGATCTCGTTACGTCCGACATAGGGATGGGTCAGTCGCCCTGCCGCGACTAACGCGAGATATGTATCGCCCGGTGCTTCGGCTGCAATCCAGCCGTCGCCAGCACCTGAAAACGCGTTTGCCCGTTCACCGTCGCCCGGAGCGAAATCCTTCAGGCGCCAGCTTGGGATGCGGTCCGTCATGATCGTGAGCCTCTACAGGTTCGGGTTCGGGCGGCGAAGGCGTTGCAGGCCTTGATTTCACCGACTGCATAGCCATTAAGCGCTTACCGTCAACATTGATTTATTAATAAATCAATGTCTAAAATCATCAGCTCGGCGGCGGCATGGAGTGCTTTGAAACAGCAGATTCTGATAGTGGCTGATGCGACACCGCTGTCAGCGCACAGTGCTATGGCTTGCGAGATCAGACATACTGACTGTCGGATCCGCGTCATCCCTAAACTAGTTGTACCGACGCTCTGCGTCAGCTCTCTTCAGGGGGTGGGCGAGAAGTCCACGCTATGCTGCGTCCGCCTCGAAACCCGTCATGTGGGCGCTCCATTTCAGCAGGTCTTCGCACGCCTCCCGGCGTGTAGCGATGCCTCTGATGTCGCGCTCAAGACACTTCTCGAAATAGGCACCGCTCACCCCTGCCGCTTCGTCAGAGGCGGCGAGGTGAACGAGCGTTGCAGATCCCATCGCTGGGCTGATCGCGAACAACCGGGTGAACCGATAAACGGGTTCGAGCAGACCCCCTTCTCCTCGGCCGAAACCTGTCGAAACGAAGCCAGGGCTGAAGCAGTTGATCGCAATTCCGGTATGCGACCAATGACGAGCGAGGGCGCGCGTGAACATCAGGTTGTAGAGCTTCGTCGCCGCATAGGTAGCGTTGGTCGAAAAGCGCTTCTCCGCTTGAAGGTTGTCGGGATCGTATTTCGCCTGTTTGTAGACGAACGATCCCGTGTTCACGACACGGGGAGCCGGGGCGGCCAGCAACAGTCGCTTCAGGCCAAGTGTCAGTGCAACGTACGCGAGGTGGTTGACCGCCACGGTCCGCTCGACGCCCTCGGCGGTGAGCGCACGATGCTGAAACCATGTACCGGCATTGTTTGCCAGCACGTCGATGACCCGTTCGCTTGCCTCGAGTTCCGCGATCACGCGACGCACTTCCGACGTCAGCGACAGGTCGGCTGAGATATGCCGATGCGGCAAGCCCGGTGAGGCAGCAAGTCCGGCGACAACCCTACGCCCTCGATCAACGTCACGAGCGATCAGGATAAGGCGATGTCCTCGCGTCGCCAGTTCTTGCGCAGCGGCCAGTCCGATCCCGGAGGTGCCCCCTGTGATGATGATTGTCTTTCCGCTCAACGTCGGCCCTTCCAGCTACAAATAAGGTCAGGCGTGAGGTATGGACCCTCTACCTAGATTGAGAGTCAAACGAATATGCGGATTGGCGAGCTCGCACGGCGAACGGGCGTTTCGGTTTCCCGGATCCGCTTTTACGAGGCGCGTGGATTGCTTCCGCAGGCGCCCCGCATGGACAATGGCTATCGGAGCTATGGGGCGGACGCCGTCGCGATCCTCGATTTCGTCGATCAGGCACAGCAACTCGGCTTCTCCCTAGCCGAGATCCAACACAAGATGCCGGACCCCTCCCGGGAAATGCCGTCTTCGTCGGCGATCGTTGCCGCCCTTCATCAGAAGGATGCGGAGATTGATCGAATGATTCAGGTCGCTACCGCTAGGAAGCGAGCAATAGCGTCCCTTCTTGGTGAACTACGCTGTGTGGCGTGATCGCCAACGGGCATCGATTTGAGCTTTAGCAAACGAATATTCTCGGCGCACTTCACGTCCAGTCCTATCGAGCGGAGTGGGTTCCGCTCAATACGCCTGTTCACTTGGATCTAAGACGAACCGCAAGCCACCCGCTTGATGCCGAGATCGCGACAGCAGGTACAGCCAGCAAGAATAACATCACCAACCCGGCCGCCAGCAGCGGGCCTGTCGCGGTGTTCATCCACATGACCGGGAGTTGGGCGAACGTCAGGATCGCCCCCGCCATCCACCCGCGGCCCTTGAACATCAGCCCTGCTATGCCAGACAAGCAGAGAGAAGCGGGATACCAGGAACGCCAGTAGGCGTCAGCGTCCCAAGGCTCATTCGTGCCTGTCACCCAGCACGCGAAACTCCAGTAGAGCACGCTGCATACCATCAGGATGTAAATCTTCAGTAGTCCAGTATTCATATGTCAGTCTTCAAAACAGCATCAGTGACGACAACGGCTTCTAACCATCGCTTTTCTACATTGCGACATGACGACCGCCATGAGGGCGTCTCACGGAAACGTCCCATCATGGACGGTCGAAGCCATGCCTCCGGTTGTTATGATGCGGACGTTCGTTGCCGAGGTAAGCTTCGCCGCCCAGTGCATGCAGCTACGGTCAGTAGCGGCAATACCCTTCGTCGCCCGACACCATGAGACAGTCCATTTTACCTCTGAGGGCACTTCTGTTGATCTTGTCGCCGATTGACGGCCTTACTGTGACCGTCACGCCATTGCGTCGGAAGCGGAGGCCCTCAGCGCGCAGGTCGGCTTTGAATACGCCACGCATGTCCTCGTCGAGTCCCCATTGGTTGTCGACTACGAAACCGGTGCCCTGTCGCGTAATCTTCATGTACGTTCCCTCGCCGCCCCGCCAGCGGCCGACGAACGCCGATGCCGGCAGACTGCCCGCGTTCGTGCCTTCGGACAGTCGTCCTTCCAGCGTTCGAACGCGGGCTTGTGTCACATTCACCCAGCACTGCGCGATGTTCAGCGAGGCCATCGATCCGCCGGTTCCCTTGGCGCGGCAATTGCGATCCCGGGATTTCAGCCAGGCTCGCTGTTCCGATAGCAGCGCCTGCTTCGCTCCAGGTCGCAGACGTGCGCTGAGTGCCTGGTAACGAGCGCTCATTCGCGCGTCGGCATTCCGAAGGTCGGCCGCGGCACAGCGCTGCATTTCCAGCGTCGAGACGCAACGCGCTGGTCGCTGCCCCTGAAACGATGGGTTGGCCATGAACGCACCTGCGCTTTGGGCCATGGCTGGACCGGCCATAAGCATCGATCCGTTCAGCAGAGCCGCGATTAGAACATTGTTTTTCAAGACTTACTCCCGCATTTCTGGGTGTGCGTGACATCGTTCAGTATGGTGACATCGCTTCGGGGCAGTTACGCGAGCCGAACTACGGTGTCGGCGGGACTTACCAGCCTAGTCGGCTATGCGGTCGCATGCGCCATAGTCGTTGCGCGACGGACGCCCGAACTGAGCAACGTCCGACAACCGCACCTCGCACTCGGAATTTCTTTTCACCATAGCGCCGCAGATTATAAGTTGATTTATTTTCTAGTAAACAAAAATGTAGCTCTCGAGTTTGCGTGGTGCACAGAACGGGACGCGGTTCTCTGCGCTGCGTAAAACATCCGTTTGTCGCACAAGAATGCCGCGAACCGGTTTGAGAATATCTTCAGGAGGCTGGATCGACCCTGTCGAACATTTCGAACGTCAACGACACCAGCCTTGACAGAACTTATTCGTCCATACGCGCAATAACGGTAACATGGAACCTCGACGAGATTTATTTTTATAATATTTGCTTATCAAGCAGGCCGTAAGCGACAAGCATCGCCGATGAAAATGCTTGTACAACTACGAATTTCGAGGGTTAGGATCGCTCAGTGAATGCCTGAAGCCTCTGACGGGGGGCTTTTTCAATCAGCCTTTTGTAGTCCGTTCAGGACGGCGTCAATGATGTCAAAATTCCGCAGCCCTTTCTTCTCCGTATTGGCTTGATAGTCCGGGTCGAGCGGTCGGGAGATTACGAAGGGAACCTTTTGTTCTCCCAGCCCGCCATGTGAGCGGAGCAAATGGCCTTCCAGGTTGGACAGGTCGTGATCGATACGGCGAGCGCCGAGAACCCCCTCGCGACCTGCCAATACGGCGAAATCGCCCTCTCGATCGAAGGGAAGATCGAACCGTTGGCATACTGCTTCTCGATCCAGGACGAGTTCGACACCCGGAAGCCCGCGCACGAATTCCATCATCGCCGGCACATTGCCCTGACGCAACAGATGCACCCGAACGAATCCGCCAAGTGCACCATGATGCTTCACGAAAGGGTCCGCGATCGGGCAGATCACACGGACGATGCCCGCGCCAAACTCATCTTCCAGCGCATCCTGGACGAACGTGACATTAGGGCGTCCTTCGCTGTCGAACTTAGGAGCCATGCCGTGATCGGCTGTCAAAGCCACGATGGCGCCGCATGCGATCATGGCCGCCACGTACTGGTCGACCTTCCGATGGAAATCGTTCGCGTCCGCGGATCCCGGCGCAAACTTGTGCTGCACGTAGTCGGATGTGGAAAGATAGAGCATTCCCGGGCGGTGCGTCTGAAGGATCTTCAAACCGGCCTCGAGCACGTAGAGCGACAGGTCGGCGGAATACTGGTCGGGCTTTCCGCGTCCGACCAACATCTCGCCGTCAGCGAAGCCGAAGGCGCTCAAGTCTGCCTCATCGGCGTTCTGGGCCGAGAATGCGATGCCGTCCATCTCGTGGGCTAAGACCTTCAAGAGTTTGTCTTTTGCCGTCACGGTGGCCGTCCTGACCCCCGCTTGGTTCATGGCGGCGAAGATCGTGCCGCATCGCAAGCGGGCGGCGTCGGTTATCATGATCTCCTCACCGGTATCCTGATCGAGATAGTAGTTACCATTGATCCCGTGCACCGAGGGCGGCACTCCGGTCACGATCGAGGTGTTGTTGGTGTTCGTCGTGGTCGGCATGGCAGACGTCGCCATCCCGATATAGCCGGTAGTCTGAAATCCGGCGATGGTCGGCAGAACGCCGTCCGCTATTCCCTGGGTGAGATACTCCGGATCAAAACCGTCGAGACAGATGACGACGACGGGCTGCGCAGGCAGCGCATAGCTGCGCCCATTCACTTCCACGCATTCGGTCGAGGTCGGTCGGTGCGTCATGAGGTCAGTTGTCAAGGCGAGCTCCATGGGCAGACAGAAGTTGAGGTGCTCCATCCACATTAATCGTCGACCTGCAATCGAATTTGGTGCATCAAACTGTGAGTTTTATTCGAGGATTGCATATGCGTGAGCGCGAACTTCCATTGACGGCGCTCCGGGCATTTGCGGTGGCAGCGGCATCGGAAAACCTCACTACCGCGGCGGCCAGACTCGGCGTGACCCATGGCGCGGTCAGCAAACAGATCATCGCACTGGAAGAATGGCTTGGTCAGCGCTTGTTCACCCGGCAGGGACGGTCGCTCCGGCTGACGCCCTATGGACATGTTCTAGCCGATCAGGTCTCGGGTTCCATGCGACACCTTAGCGCCGCATGCGAATATGTCATGCGCGACAGAGCGCGCAAGGTCGTCTCGGTCGAAGCCCAGGCCACCTTCGCAATGTATTTTCTGTTGCCGCGGATCAAGGAGTTCGAAGCACTCAACCCAGGTGTCTCGGTCTGGGTGTCCACCCGCGTGACCGGTCAGGCTCCAGACTTCTCTCGCCATGACATAGTCATCACTCGAGGCGAATCCGGATCCGGTGGTGTTCGCCTGTCCTCTTCCAGAATGCTCATGCAGGAACAACTCACCGTCGTCAGTTCAGCTGGGCTGCTGGATCAAAGCCCCGTCCGTGAGACGGAAGATCTTCAGGGCCATGCCCTGCTGGCATCGTCGAGCCGCCCGGGAGACTGGGAGGCATGGTTCGCGCATGTCGGACAGGCAGGCCATACGATCGAAGGAGGCCATCATTTCGATCACCTCTTCGTCACGCTCCACGCTGTGCGGGATGGCTACGGATCGACGATTGCTCCCCGACAATTCTTCGAAAGCAACAATCGCTACGCGTTGGTCTGTCCGCTTCCCGACCTTCACATGCCCGGATCACCGCTTCACGCTCACGTGACCGCATCGGCCGACGAGGAGAACGTCACCAGACTACTGGATTGGCTCAACGCCAAAGTCCGCTGACGATCAATCGTCCGGAAAAAATCTCACAGGTAATCGATTATTAGTAGAGCTGAGGTGTACGATTAATGTCACGAAATTTCCTTACCCGTCGGCCCCCATAGATGCTCGGGGGATCGACATGCGCACTTACTACAGGAACTTTCGTGTAGCCTTGATCGGCACAGCGGCGATCTGCTGTTTGTCGAATGAAGTGAACGCCGCTGAAAAAGATGAGGCGGTCGTCGGAGCCCAGACCGGGGACATCGTCGTCACGGCGACGAAGCGCGAGACCAGTCTGCAGAAGACGCCGATCGCGATCAACGTGATCGACAGCACCATGCTCCGCGAGCGCCACATCCAGAGCCTGCTGGACCTCGGCGACGGCGCGGTTCCCAGCCTGCGCATCTCCACCTATGATGCACGGCAGACGGCCCTGACGATTGGCATTCGCGGTATCGTTCCGCTCGATGCCAATCAACCGGCGCGTGAACAGGGGGTCGGCGTCTACATCGATGGCGTTTATCTCGGTCGCCAGCATGGTCTCAACGCCGCACTGTTCGACGTGGAGCGCATCGAAGTCCTGAAGGGTCCGCAAGGCACGTTGTTCGGCCGTAACACCGAAGGCGGCGCGCTATCCATCGTCACCAAGCGGCCGAGCGGGAAGTTCGGCTTTCGCGGCACCGCCGGGGTAGCCAATTTCGGTGGCTACAACGCCGATGCCCATCTCGATCTGCCGGAATGGCATGGCCTGCGGTTCAAGGTGGACGGCGTTATCCAGCATCAGAACGCTACCGTTAAGAACCCCCTCGCAGGGCAGACGGGGTGGAACTATTTCGATCGTCAGGGCCTACGTGCCGCGGTGCGCTGGAAGCCCAGTCCAGCCTTCACGGCGGATCTGTCCTACGACTACGGCCACGATGAGAACTCGCCCTTCTACGGCCAGCTCCTGAACTCGAATCCCAACAAGTGCGTCGCTGGCCCTAGCCGGACACAGCCGGCCTGTGTCCTCCCAGGAACGGCGCCGACGAACTTCACGGGCACAGTGAAGCCCCTCAATCCTCTGGTTCAGGTGGTGGGCGATGGTCGTATGAAGATCGCGGACATCGGTGTTCCGCAGCCTCCGAGCCTCGACGAGACACACGGATATACGGCAAATCTCTCCTACGCGCCCTCGGCAACGATCGAGCTTCGCTCGATAACAGCATGGCGCGGTGTTGCGTCCAACCAGTACGACAATTCATTCGGTGCGCATCGGCCGCCGATCGTCGTCGCCGGCTGTCAAGGCACGGCCTGCAACTTCAGCCGCTTGAGCCTCGCGGACCTCTACCAGAAGCAGTTCAGCCAGGAGTTTCAAGCGATCGGCGGCGTGGGTCGCGTCGACTACGCGGCGGGTCTCTACTATTTCAACGAGCGGGTTAGCGATGACGCCGCGACGCCAAACTCGATGGCCTTCGATCCGACGCTGACGAACGTCATCGTGCTCGATCCTTGCCGAGGCTCGGCGGGCTTTGGTTCTCAACCGGGCTGTCGCTTCATCGACCGCGCCAGCCATGCCTATGCAAAAAGCTATGCGATCTTTGGGCAGGCTACCTACAATATGGGCGCGTTTCACCTTACGGTGGGCGGGCGCAATACGTGGGATCGGCGGAACGGGGATCTTTATATCGTCAACAACGTAGCGACGCCATTCACCTATCGACAGAACACGAGCCGCTTCGATCCATTGCTCGTCGCTGCCTGGGAGGCAGCCTACGGCATAAACCTGTATGCGAAATACTCGACCGGATATCGTTCGGGGGGCGCCAGCTCGCGGTCGATCAACTACCGCTCGTTCGGGCCCGAAACGCTCAAGGCCTATGAGCTCGGCGCCAAGACCGAGTTCTTCGACCGGCGAGTCCGGCTCAATGTCGCAGGCTACGTCATGGACAGGGCTCGAAGCCAGGTCGATTTCATATCAGTATCCTTTGATCAGACGACCGGCGGGAGCCGGAACACCACGGAGACGATCAATGCGCCTGGGATAACAAAGATACGCGGCTTGGAAGCCGACCTGACGATCACTCCGCTGCCGGATCTCTCGCTCACCGGCTCCTATGCATACACGTACACGCGCGTTCCCGCGGTGCGGAACCCGTTCACGGGCGTGAATCAGAATGTATATATCGTTTACACGCCGCGGAACGCAGCAAGCGGCGCGATCAACTACTCGGTGCCGCTTCCTGGTGCACGACTCAACCTGCATCTCGACGGCAGTTATGCGCAGGCGACCCAGACCTTCGATCAGTATCGGCGGAAGAACGAAGCCTCGTTCATCGTCAACGCACGTATAGCGCTCGCAGACATCGCAATGGCGGGCGGTGCCGGACTCACTCTGTCCCTCTGGTCTCGCAACCTGCTGAACGAGGCGCACGTCTATCGCGTCGATCCGTCCAACGGGCTTGGAGGGTTGCCGTCCGCTGGAGGCACGTCGTCCAGCATAAACAACGTCCTTGGCGATCTGGGGTATTTCAACGCGCCGCGCACCTTCGGCGCCGAAGCTGCCATCAGGTTCTGAGGATCGTCAGATGCCCGAGCACCGGCCGACCTATCGCCGCCTGCAATGGAGAATGCTGCTGGCGGTCATGTTCTGCTATCTCTTCTACTATACCGGCCGGCAGACCCTGGGCTTCGCCATCCCCGGCATCGAGCGGGAGTTTCATCTCAGCAAACATCTCATCGGATGGATCTCGGCAGGCATCCTCTGGGGATATGCTTTCGGTCAGGCGATAAACGGTAATCTGGGCGACAAGTTCGGCGCGCGGCGGATCATGACCGCCGGGGCTCTGCTGTCCACATCGGCGAACTGGGCCGTGAGCTTCGCAACCGGCTTCAATACGCTGCTGATCGGGTGGTGGCTGAACGGCTATTTTCAGGCACTCGGTTTCGCACCGGGCAGCCGGCTCATCTCTAACTGGTGGACCAGCGCCGAGCGTGGAAAGGTCTATGGTCTCTATCTTTTCGCGGCGGGAATGTCGTCAGTCATGGCATTCGTCCTAGCGCTGGTAGTGGTGAATGTGCTGGCGCTCGATTGGCGCTGGATCTTCCGACTTCCCGTGCTGCTGCTCGCGATGGCCGGCATCATCTTCTTCTTCGTCGCCCGCGATAACCCGTCCGAGTTCGGTTACGAACGCGGAGTGGATGAGGCGGGCGAGGAAAGCCCCAACGACGCGGTGAACGAAAGCTCACGAGAGCGTTATATCGCAATCCTCAAGAACACCAAGATCCACATCGGCGGGATGGCACTCGGTTTCCAGAACGCGGCCCGTTACGGCCTGATCGTCTGGGCACCCGTCCATTTCATGGGCCCGCACTGGAAAGATGCCGGAGCTCCGATCAATCCTGCCTGGATGACGATCGCGCTCCCGCTGGGCATGGCATTCGGCGCACTTTCCAACGGATGGCTTTCAGATGTGCTTTTTCGCTCCGTACGTTGGAAGCCGATCGCGCTCTACATGGCCTGCGCGACGGGTGTGGCCAGCGTCCTCTATCTGCACCCGATGACGATCTCGTGGACGATCGTGACGCTCTTCCTGTGCGGCTTCTTCGTCTACGGGCCACACGCGACGTTTTGGGCGCTGGTGCCGGATCTGGTCGGTCATAAACGTGCTGGCACCGCTACGGGCATCATGAACAGCTACGCCTACATCTTCGCAGGGTTGGCAGAGCCACTGGTCGGTCATCTGCTCGATGTCTATCACGACACCAGTCTCATCTTCGTCGTCGTGGCGATAGCCTGCACCTTAAGTGGCCTCTGCGCGACCCTTATCCGCCGCTGAGCTCGATCATGCGACTGGGGCTACGGCCAATCCAAGTCCTCGATTTATCAAATTCGTCATTGTCGTAGCGACAGTGTTAAACCTCGCGCGTAACTCAGGCACTTAGGTTAAATAGACGAACGGGGCAGGTTCACGGATCACGGTACCGGCGAGAAGTACAGCCGCTGCCGAAATTTAGACCGTTTCAGATCCGGCTCGATGCGCTGCTGGACGAAGATGAGGCACGACCGCCGCGCGGGAAGCTGCGCATACGCGCGTCCACGATCTGCTGCCGCACGATGAGTTCGACGGCTCGTACGACGTGGTGCGCCGCTGCGCTACCCGCTGGCGGCAGGCTCGGCGTTGCGACGTAATGGACGTGGCAACGTTCATCGCGCTGCTGTTCCGGCCGGGCGAGGCCTATTAGTTCGACTGGAGCCACGAGGACGTCGAGATCGCGGGTAATGTACGTAAGGGCCCATTTGCGCGAGACGCAGGAGTTGCTGCTCGACGCCCATCCGCGGGCATTCGCCGTCTTTGGCACGTGCCGACGCGCGGCATCTACGACAACATGAAGCCTCGCCGTGACGAGCCTGTTCACATGCCTTCTTCGCCCGCCGTTCGTTTTCGAGAAGGCAGCAGACCGCCGACGACCCGGGCCTTGCTCAATTCCGCACGTACTGCGCCTGGCGAATGCCGTGGTCAGCGAACGTCGAGCTCCGGGCTCGCACTCCACGTGACGAAGGTCTCGCGCTCGTCCTTGGCCGATGCCGAAGTATGCCGGTAACCCAGATGCTAGGTCATCCCCTTCGCAGCTACCGTGCGCTCGCCGAGGCGACCTGCAGCAATGACCGCCACGATGGTGGCACCGGGTCAGATCTATGCGTTCGTGCTCGGGACCTATGCGCTAGCGGCCTTGGCAACCAGACAGACGTTGCCGACCGGATTCTTGTCTGCGCTGGGTTTCCCTGCCGTCATCGGTCTGCTGTTCCCGGTCGGCCTTCTTCAGAACGGTATCTTCCGCCTGTATTCGACTTCGCTCGCATCATCGCAACTGGCGCCACGCGCCTCGATCCGGCGCATGACCATGCTATTAGCGATCGTTGGCGCTGATTGGCGTCAAGGAGCGGTTCGTCAGCTTCCTTGTGATCCTCGGGACCGTGTTAGTGCCAGCCGTCGCGCTCCTCATCCTGACAGGCATCTTGACCAGCGATCAGCGCCATGTCGACCGGGACTGGTCCTTGCCGCGTCTCCTGGCATGGCTTCTCGGCATCGGAACGGGGACCATGCCGGAGATGGCGGGGATAGGCTTGACCGGCTGCTCGACCCTGGACGGTTTCGCCGTGTCCACCGTGGCCGGACTGATAATGCATGGCCTACCATGCCGTTGGTTTGAAACCGAGGACGATGCCAAACGCTCAATCATCCTGGGCAACGTACTCCATCGCCGGTCCAGCCCGCCGCACGGAACCGGAAGCGGGCCGTCGACTTCGTCGGCATCTGAACCGTCGAACAGTGATCGTACGCGACCGCGGCGATCGACCTGTTCTCGGGCGAGTGGTGGGCTGGGCGATGAGCTACCCGATGACAGTACAAGCTCGTCACCGCGGCGCCAGCCTTGGCGATCTGGCGCCGCGGCAAACCCGACAAGGTGCTGCATTGCTACGGGGCAGGGCAGCAATACATCAAGGCGGGGGATCGCATTCTACGTCCTGATCCCGTTGAGGAGAAAATCATAAACGTCGAAGTTGCGAACCTCGCCGCGGCGGGCTCGGTCTGCGTAGCGTGGCGACAAAGGTGCCGAGACCAGAAAGGGAATGCGCTGATCGGACAATCCACCGTGCGAACGCAGGCGACGCCCTTTCAGACCCGAAAGGTCGTGCGCCGTCTCTGACGAACCCAGTACTACATGCTTGGTCGAGACGACCGTAAAGTCACCTTCATATTCGGGCGGTGTCGCGAAACGTCTCGCCGCTTCGGCGCCGGTCAACACCAATTCCACACCCGCCAGGCGACGCGTCGTCTCCATCATCGCGTG
>Ga0308164_10004134_pt1 | contig 12509 bp, 13 predicted proteins | sample PhyTR2_FD_201031 | JGI IMG/M metagenome (GOLD analysis project Ga0308164, IMG submission 201031) | Phyllosphere microbial communities from UC Gill Tract Community Farm, Albany, California, United States - DLSLT.R2 | ecosystem: Host-associated > Plants > Phyllosphere > Unclassified | place: USA... | reverse complement strand
AATATCTCGAGGCACAGTTCTACGCGTTCGCGGCATTCGGTGTCGGCCTCAACGCCAACATGCTGACCGGCATCGGTACGCAGGGTGCCGTCACCGGCGGTGCACAGGTGCCGTTCCAGGACACCGTGGTGCGTGAATACGCCCGCGAAATTGCGATCGACGAAGTCGCGCACGTCGCCTTCCTGCGGTCGGCCCTCGGCAGCGCCGCCGTCGCCCAGCCTGCGATCGACATCTCGGTCGGCACGGCAGCCGCTCCGGGTGCGTTCACCGCGGCCGCCCGTGCGGCTGGCGTCATCGGTGCGACGGGCGTGTTCAACCCCTATGCCGACGACAACAGCTTCCTGCTCGGCGCGTACATCTTCGAAGACGTCGGTGTGTCGGCCTACAAGGGCGCAGCACCGCTGATCGCCAACAAGACCTATCTCGAGGCCGCCGCCGGCATCCTCGCGGCAGAGGCGTATCACGCAGGGCTGATCCGCACGATCCTGTATCGCAAGGGTCTGCAGACTCCGAACCCGATCCCGTCGCTCATCACCGCCGCCAACCAGATCAGCGACGCGCGCGACAGCCTCGACGGCTCGAGTGACGACGACCAGGGCATCACCGGGTCGGATCCGACGATCTCGAACATCGTGCCCACCGACGCCAACGGCCTGGCCTACAGCCGCTCGGTCGCTCAGGTGCACAACATCGTCTACCTGACGCCCACTGCGAAGATCGGCGGCGGCTTCTTCCCCAACGGGACCAACAACCGCCTCGACTCGCTGCGGACCAGCGGCGCCAACGCGTGATCGCGATCACTGCCTGAAACTGAAACCTTGGGCCGCGGCGAGCAATGGGAGCGCCGCGGCCCTCGTTTGGGGAACGACCATGACCAACTTCACGAAGCTCACCATGCTCGCCGGTCTCGCGACCGCGGGCATTTTCGCTGTTCCGGCCGCCGCGCAGGACATGACCACCGACACCAAGCCGTTCTCGGGCGTCTATATCGGCGCAGCCGGCGGCTATGACGTCCAGGGCAACGACGTCGGCTCGTCGATCCTGTTCGACCGCAACAACGACGGCAATTTCAGCGACAGCGTCAACACCATCACCGGCGCCAACGCCTTCTCGCCGGGCTTCTGCAACGGCTCGGCCCGCACCGCAGTGCCCGCCTATGGTTGCCGCAACGACGATGACGGTTGGTCGTATTACGGCCGCGCCGGCTTCGACGTGCAGCGCGGTCCGTTCGTGGTCGGCATCGTCGGCGAATTCGGCAAGTCCGAGATCACCGACAGCGTCGCTGCCTTCTCGACCACGCCCGCCAGCTACACGATGGCACGCAAGCTGAAGTGGGAAGGCTCGGCCCGCCTCCGCGCCGGCCTCGCCGCGCGCAACACGCTGTTCTACGCCACCGGCGGCGCCGGCTATGCCAAGATCGACAACCTGTTCTTCACCACCAATACCGCCAACGCGTTCGCAGCCACCGGTTCGGACAAGAAGTGGGGCTATGTCGGTGGCGGCGGCATCGAGCAGAAGCTGACCAAGAACATCTCGATCGGCATGGAATACACCTACCACCAGTACAAGGACGACGACGCCCGCGTCCTCGTCACTGCCGGCACCGCGCTCGCCGGCAGCCCGGTCCTGCTCGCGAACAACCCGTTCGTCCTCGCCCCCAACACCGCCGGCACCACCTTCCGCCGCAGCGACGAGAACTTCCGCTGGCACTCGCTGCGCGGCACGGTGTCGTTCCGCTTTTGAGGTAGGGCACCCCCCGCCCCCGTTCGCCCTGAGCGAAGTCGAAGGGTAAGCCCCAAATGCAGGTGCTTCGACTACGCTCAGCACGAACGGGGAGGGGGACGTGATCGCGTATGCACGTCGAAAAGGCCGTTGCCCCAAACCGGGCAGCGGCCTTTTCTTCAGGTGCTCGATCCTCCCCCGCCAGGGGGAGGTGGCACCGAAGGTGACGGAGGGGGAGGGCCACGCAACAGCGGTGATCCCTTACCGCCCCCTCCGTCTGGCAAGCGCCAGCCACCTCCCCCTGGCGGGGGAGGATCATGAGAGACCCCCGTTCGCCCTGAGCGAAGTCGAAGGGCAAGCCCCAAGCGCAATCGCCTCGCCCCCGCACCCCGAGCCCCCAAATTCCCCATTGCACCCCACCCCAACCCCCCTATGCTCACCCCACCCCGGGGGAGCGCTAATCCGCGCTTGAGAGGAAGGCAGGAGCCTTCGACCCGCTGAACCTGATCCGGCCCCCTTTCACAAGGGTCTTACCGGCGGAGGGAGGGAGCGGTCGCCACAGAACCGCAATCCTTGCTCCGAGATCTTTAGGAGCAAGCGCATGGCCGATGACGAAGCACGCACCGAAAAGCCCGCAGCAACCGCAGACATCGGCGTAACCACCGGCCCGATCCGAGGCTCGCGCAAAATCCACGTAGCGGTCCCGTCCAGCCCAGACGTCCGCGTCGCCATGCGCGAGATCGTCCTCGACCCAAGCTGCAGCGAACCCCCGTTACGCGTCTACGACACCAGCGGCCCCTACACAGACCCCCGCGCGAAAATCGACATCAACGCCGGCCTCCCCCAACTCCGCCGCGCCTGGATCGAAGCCCGAGGCGACGTGGAATCCTACGAAGCCCGAGAACTCCGCCCCGAAGACAACGGCCAGCTCGGCCCAGACCGCTCCGGCGGCGTCCCCCAATTCCCCGCCACCATCAAGCGCCCCCTCCGCGCCAAACCCGGCGCCAACGTCAGCCAGATGCACTACGCCCGCCGAGGTATCATCACCCCCGAAATGGAATACGTCGCCACCCGAGAAAACCTCGGCCGCGCCATGCTGAAAGACTACAAACGAGACGGCGAAAGCTTCGGCGCCCAGATCCCCGACTTCGTAACCCCCGAATTCGTCCGCGACGAGATCGCCCGCGGCCGCGCGATCATCCCCAACAACATCAACCACCCCGAATCCGAACCGATGGCGATCGGCCGCAACTTCCTCGTCAAGATCAACGCCAACATCGGCAACTCCGCGGTCGCCAGCAACGTCGCCGCCGAAGTCGACAAGCTCGTCTGGTCGATCCGCTGGGGCGCGGACACGGTGATGGACCTCAGCACCGGCCGCAACATCCACGACACCCGCGAATGGATCCTCCGCAACTCGCCCGTCCCGATCGGCACCGTCCCCATCTACCAGGCGCTCGAAAAGGTCGGCGGCGTCGCCGAGGACCTCACCTGGGAGATCTTCCGCGACACGCTCATCGAGCAGGCCGAGCAGGGCGTCGATTACTTCACGATCCACGCCGGCGTGCGCCTCGCCTACATCCCGATGACCGCGAAACGCGTCACCGGCATCGTCTCGCGCGGCGGCTCGATCATGGCGAAATGGTGCCTCAGCCACCACAAGGAGAGCTTCCTCTACGAGCGCTTCGACGAGATCACCGAGATCATGAAGGCGTACGACATCGCCTACAGCCTCGGCGACGGCCTGCGCCCCGGCAGCATCGCCGACGCCAACGACGAAGCGCAGTTCAGCGAACTCTACACGCTCGGCGAACTCACCCACCGCGCGTGGAAGAGCGACGTCCAGGTCATGATCGAAGGCCCCGGCCACGTGCCGATGCACAAGATCAAGGAGAACATGGACAAGCAACTCGAAGTCTGCGGCGAAGCGCCCTTCTACACGCTAGGGCCACTCACCACCGACATAGCCCCCGGCTACGACCACATCACCAGCGGTATCGGCGCCGCGATGATCGGCTGGTACGGCACCGCGATGCTCTGCTACGTCACGCCCAAGGAGCATCTAGGCCTCCCCGACCGCGACGACGTGAAAATCGGCGTAGTAACCTACAAACTAGCCGCCCACGCCGCCGACCTCGCAAAAGGCCACCCCGCCGCCCAGATGCGCGACGACGCCCTGTCCCGCGCGCGCTTCGAGTTCCGCTGGAGAGACCAGTTCAACCTCTCCCTCGACCCCGACACCGCCGAACAATACCACGACCAGACGTTGCCTGCAGAAGGCGCCAAGACCGCACACTTCTGCTCAATGTGCGGCCCAAAATTCTGCTCGATGAAGATCACGCAAGAGGTGCGGGATTTCGCGGCGAAGCAGAACCAGGGTGTTGAGGGCTTCATCGCCGCAGGCCCTACTGGCGCGGAAACGGCGGTGGCGAGCGAGGCGGCTGCGATCAAGGGGATGGAGGAGATGAGTCGGGTGTACAAGGAGACCGGTAGCGAGTTGTATATGAGCGCCGGTGGCCGCAAACCTGATTGGCATTGAAAGAGGGTGGGCATTGTTGAATTTCAAAGAACTTCCGGTCGATGGCCAAGCTTTTGAGCAGCTTATTCGAGAAGTCGTGTTTGGCTTAGGTCTGCATGTTCAATGGAGCGGGAAGGGACCAGATGGAGGTCGCGATCTAATATGCCGTGAAACGCTCGCAGGCGTATTTGCAACCGCCAACCGCACCTGGTTGGTGCAATGTAAGCATTTTGCTCATGCCAGTAGAAGCGTCGGTGCTAGTGACTTAGACGACGTAGTTGATTCCTGCATCCAACACGGAGCTACCGGCTACGTTTTGGCTTGCTCCACTCAGCCTTCATCGGCCGTCGTGTCTAGATTAGAGGGCATCACCGGAAACCCGGCGAATCAAATCACCGCGACCTATTGGGATGCCATTCACATCGAACGACTATTGTCGAACCCAAAAATGTGGGCTTTGGCGCAGCACTTTATGCCGGCGTCTGCAGGCGACTGGAAGATTTACGCAACGACGCGGCCCAATGAATTTGTCGCGCACTACAAGGGATATTTCATCAACCTAAGCAACCGAATTGGATCATGGTCAGAGGGGCATCTGGAAAGTGTTGCGGCCCGTATCGCTGACATCTAGGCAATTGAACTGCCCGAGGGACACATGATTAGGCCATGCGCAGTATGGTATGACGATAAGAATGGCGGTTACACGTGGTATGTAGACTATATGCGCCCTTCCGGAGAGCGAAAAGCTATCCGAAAGTCAGATATTAAATCGGTATTGGGGGATGGATGGGCGCTGGAAGATGGTCAGTGCTATTCATTTGATGTTTCTATGGTGCAGTATTACCCGTATAGCGACCATTTTGACAAAGACCACTACGATTACTATTTAAAATATGGATCTAACTACATAACGGGCTCCCCGCGTGGCGAATCAGATAATGAGGAATACTTCACGACTCGTCAGGAAGTAGACGATTTGCATGCTAAGCAGCAGTTGATTAAAGACCGTTCTTTTTTGAAAATGGTAGAAAGTTTAGATTCACTGCCGTTTTTGAAGGTAATGAATTCTTGGAACGCTCAACCGGAACAGCTTCATAGATTTTCTAGAAGGAGAATATGGACAGATATTTTACAGGACATAAATTGGAAAAAGGGAAACTTTTTTGATGCTCAACTCAGGTTGGCTGTGAGTGATGAAGAACAATTTCATAATTTTATTAAAAAAATACCTCAAGATATCGGTAGTCACTTCGATCTTGCAAAAGCATACATATACATGCCTGGTGGTAGACTAATTGACGACGGGCCTGTGTATAATCTCGAACTATCATCGGTTTTAGACGGTAGTGAAAATGAACTGAAAGCACGCCAATCAATTAACGCATTTTTTGATGAAATTTCCAAAGTTGCCGAAAGCTTTGGTAAATAGGCATATCATTTTGTGAAAGCGGCATATATTTGTATATTTTTGGCTCTGCTCTAATATTGGATTGACGGTGCACCAACCCCGGTAAGCATCTCAATAATGATACCGGCACTGCGCAACCTGCACCGTCTGCGCATCGCCGCTACCCGTCACGCGGTACACCAGCCGGTGTTCATGGTTGATCCGGCGCGACCACCAGCCCGACAGATTGCCGCCGAGCGGTTCGGGTTTGCCGGTGCCCTTGAACGGATGGCGGCGGCATTCCTCGATCAACGCGTTCAGCTTGTCGAACAGTTTGGCATCGCTCGTCCTGAGGTCGACATATTCAGCCCAGGAGCGCGATGAGAATTGGACGTTCAAGGATCGACTAGCGTGTGGACTTCGCCATCGCCGGCATCCAGTTCGGCGATGCTCTCCAGCAACCGCTTCGCATTGGCGGGCGAGCGCAACAGATAGAGCGTCTCCTCCATCCCGGCCCATTCGCTCGCCGAGATCAGCACGACATTCTCGCCGCGCTGGCGCGTGATCATCACGGGGGCCCGGTCCGCCGCGACCTTGTCGATCACGGATTTCAGGTTCTCGCGCGCTTCGGAATAGGTCACGGTCTGCATGAGTGGAAGATGGACAGTATTCTGTCCAATGTCAATCATGCGCGGCTGTCGTGAAGGATGCCCTCGAGGCACACCTCCAGCGTAAAAAGTCCAACAGCCTACGCAAACGCTGTCCTACACGCCGCCCGCCTGATCCGCTCCGGCGATGACCAAACCCACGCGCACGCGCGCTCGCCGCGATGTCATGCCCGACATCGCCCCCGCTATCGAACCGGCCGCTCCCGAGCCAACCGCACGGACCACCGCGATGACCATCATCGAGGCGGAGCACCTCCCGACGGTCGAGGACTTCGACCTCGCCGACTACGACTGGGTGCCGGTCCGCCGGAAGGTGCGGCACGATGGCTGGACGGTCGCGACGCAGCAGGCGTTCATCGGCGTGCTGGCGGATACGGGCTCGGTCACGCAGGCCGCGCGCGAGGTGAACATGTCGGCGACCTCCTGCTACCGCTTGCGCCGCGCGGCCGATGGCGGGGCGTTCGCGGCGGCGTGGGATGCGGCGGTGCAGACCGCGTCGCTGCGGCTGGTCGATCTCGCCTTCGACCGCGCGATCAACGGATCGCCCGAGCCGGTGTTCGACCGCGAAGGCAACCGCGTCGGCCAGCGCGTCCGCTACAACGATCGCCTGCTGATGTTCCTCCTGCGGGCGCACCAACCCGATCGCTATCGCACCCCCGGCCAGTCGCCTGCGCCGGCGCCCATCCCGGTGTCGCCGGTCGAGGCCACGCTCGCCGCGCTCGCGCCGCCGATGCCCGCCGAACCGCACCGCTTGATGGCTCCCGAGGCGCTGGCGATGGCGCTCGAAGTCGCCGATATCCGCGCCGAACCCGTCGCCCAGCGCCGTCCCGCGTCAACCGGTTCCGCACCGTCCGTCCAGACGTTCGAGGCGCAACTCGCCGCCGCGAAGGCGACGATCCCGCCGAAATACCCCGAGAGGGTCCGCGTCCAGGAGGGTGAGGATGACCATGAAAGTCCTGGCCGGCGCCGTTTCCGAGCGTAACTTTATCGTGACCTTTGGCGCCGCCCCCTCGACCGCGGCTTCGAAGCCCTACCGCTTCCGAACGAACTCGGCGCGCAGCACCAGCCCCTTGATCCCCTCGTACCGACAGTCGATCTCCTGCGCGTCGCCGGTCAACCGGATCGACTTGATCACCGTCCCGCGCTTCAAAGTCTGTCCCGCACCCTTCACGGTCAGGTCCTTGATCAACGTCACCTGATCGCCGTCCGCCAGCACGTTGCCAACCGAATCCCGCACCACGACCGCACCGTCATCCGCCGCCACAGCCGTGGCCGCCACGCCCGAAACCCACTCGCCAGTCGCCTCGTCGTACACATATTCGTCGCTCATCGGTCAGTCTCCGGCAGCGCCCAATCGATCGGCGCGCGCCCACGGGTTTCGAGAAAGTCATTGGCCCGGCTGAACGGCCGCGATCCGAAGAACCCGGTCCGTGCCGCCAGCGGCGAAGGATGCGCGGACTGGATCACCAGATGCCGTCCGCCCGCCTTCACGTCGTCGACGAACGCCGCCTTCTTCTGCGCATACGCCCCCCACAGCAGGAACACGACCGGTTTGTCCTGCGCGTTCACCGCCGCGATCACCGCATCGGTAAACCGCTCCCACCCGCGCTTCTGGTGCGACGCCGCCTCCCCCATCCGCACGCTCAACACCGCGTTGAGCAGCAGCACGCCCTGCGCCGCCCAATGATCGAGCATGCCATGGCGCGCCCGCGGGATCCCGAGATCCGCCTCCAGCTCCTTGTAGATGTTCACCAGGCTAGGCGGCGTCCGCACCCCCTCCCGCACCGAGAAGCTCAGCCCATGCGCCTGCCCCTCGCCGTGGTACGGATCCTGCCCCAGGATCACGACCCGCACCTGATCGAGCGGCGTGAGTTCCAGCGCCCGAAACCGGTCCGCATCCTCCGGAAACATCCGAGCCCCCGCCGCCCGCTCGCCCTCCAGAAACGCACCCAGCGCCCGCATGTACGGCGCCTCGAACTCGGCAGCGAGCGACTGCCAGCTTGGTGGGAGCGTATGATCGATCATCCCCGCCGCATGTCGGACAGGGCAGGGGAGTGTCAATCGCCCCTCCTGTTGTTCCCCCGCGAAGGCGGGGGCCCAGGATCACAAACGATACCGCCCGCAACCCTGGACCCCCGCCTCCGCGGGGGAACAGCAAGAAGGCTCGCACTCCGTGACGCCCCCCCTTATATGCGCGCCCATGACCGAGATCACCGTCGCCGCGCTGCAGCTGGGCTTCACGCCCAACATCGACCGCAACATCGCCAACGTGTCGCGCCTCGTCCACGAGGCCGCCGCGAAAGGCGCGCAGGTGATCCTGCCGCCAGAACTGTTCGAAGGCGAGTATTTCTGCCGCGTCGAGGACGAGGGCCTCTTCGCCAACGCCGCCCCGGTCGGCGAGCACAAGGCAGTGCTCGCGATGCAGGCGCTCGCCGAGGCGCTCAAGGTCACAATCCCGACCAGCTTCTTCGAGGCGGACGGCCCGCATCATTACAACAGCCTCGCGATGATCGGCCCCGACGGCAACATCCAGGGCGTCTACCGCAAGAGCCACATCCCCGACGGCCCCGGCTATGAAGAGAAGTTCTACTTCCGCCCCGGCAACACCGGCTTCAAGGTCTGGCCGCATGCGTCGGACGCTGGGCGGACAACGCTCGGCGTCGGCGTCTGCTGGGACCAATGGTACCCGGAGACGGCACGCGCGATGATGCTGATGGGCGCGGAAATTCTGTTCTACCCGACCGCGATCGGTAGCGAGCCGCATGACACGTCGCTCGACACCGCGCGGCTCTGGCGGCGCGCCATGGTCGGCCACGCGGTCTCGAACGTCGTCCCGATCGTCGCCGCCAACCGCGTCGGCGTCGAGCACGGCCAGACCTTCTACGGCACCAGCTTCATCGCCGACGAGCGCGGCGACATCCTCGCCGAGCTAGGCCGCGCCGACGAAGGCGTCATCACCGCGACGATCGACCTCGACATCGTCAAACGCCACCGCGCCGCCTTCGGCTTCTTCCGCGACCGCCGCCCGGACCTCTACGGCCGCCTGGTCCAGGACATCTGACCTCTCAATCCTCCCCCGCCAGGGGGAGGTGGCTGGCGCTTGCCAGACGGAGGGGGAGGGGGCGATAACGTAGCTTCCGGGTCCTCCCCCTCCGTCACCTTCGGCGACACCTCCCCCTGGCGGGGGGGATCACAACCAAGCCGCCCCAGCCAACACCGCCCCCACCAGCGCAGCCGCCCCCGCAACCCACAGCAACCACCGCCGCCCGGTCAGCGCCGTAATCGACGCCAGCGCGATCGCCACCTGGATCGCGGTCACCGCCAGCGCCAGCTTCGTATGCGGCCGCAACGCCTCGTCCGACTCGCCATCCGCCGCCGCCGAGCGCCGATCGAGCGTCTCCGCCTCCCGCTTCAACCCAGCCCCCCGCGCCTTGTACCGCGCGATATCCGCCCGGTGCGTCGCCATCTGCGTCGCACCGAACCCAGGCGGCGCGAGGTCGACCTCCATCTGCGCGATATGCCGCTTCAAATCCTCCGCCTGATAGTATCCCCACGCATCCGACGCCTGCGCCTTGATCAGCACCGCCTCGTTCTTGTGGAGCAGCGCCTCGTTCTGCGTATGTCCACCGAGGAAGCTGGTCACCGCCGCGAGCGTCGCCAGGATCGCGGTGAACAGCGCGATCCGCTGGTCGAACGCCTCACCCTTGGCTGCGCGCTCTTCCGACAGCTGCTCATGCAACCCGCGCACTTCGAAATCATCGTCCACGCCATCCGCTCTGGCCCTTCGCGCGTGACTGGACGCTGATGATCGGGTGACATATTCGTCAGCGCGAAATGATCCGCACTCGCTCGATACTGCCCGCGCTCACGCTTCTCGCCGGTTGCACAACGCCGTCGACAAAGACCTTTCCGCTGAGCGATCACTTCAACGGGACGCGCTTCTTCAACCCCGACGGCGTGCAGGGCAGCACCGGCGAGCAAAAGCAGGGCCCGGTTGCGCTGCTCCGTAATCTCGTAAAGCCCCCCTATCGGAGCTGGCCCGAAGTCCCCGTAACCCCGACGCGGCCCCCGGCCCGGGTCGAGGGCCAGACGATGCGCGTCACCTGGATCGGCCATTCGACCGTGCTGGTGCAGACCCAGGGGCTCAACATCCTGACCGATCCGATGTGGCTCGAGCGCTCGTCCCCGGTCCAGTTCGTCGGCGTGAAGCGAGTCCGCGAACCGGGCGTGCGTCTCGCGGACCTGCCGAAGATCGATCTGATCCTGCTGAGCCACGATCACCGCGACCATCTCGACATGACGGCGATGCGCAAACTCTGGCACCGCGACAAGCCGCTGATCGTGACCGGCCTCGGCAACGACCAGATCCTCGCCCGCAGCGGCGTCCGTGCGGTCGCGCGCGACTGGGGCGGGCGCGTGACACTGCGCCCCGGCATCGACGTGATCGTCGAGCGCGCGCATCACTGGAGCGAATACGACCCCGGCGACCGCGACAAGACGTTATGGGCTGGCTTCACCGTGACGCTGCCCGGCGGCAACCTGTATTTCGCGGGCGACACCGGGCCGGGCGATATGCGCTGGGCAACCGAAGCGCGCGCAGCCGGCCCGGTCCGCCTCGCGATCCTGCCGATCGGCGCGTATCATTTCGCAGGGCACGAAACCGACAACCACATCGGCCCGGACCAGGCGGTGACCGCGTTCGAACAACTCGGCGCGGCTTATGCGATCGGCGTCCACTGGGGCACGTTCGAGCTGACGTCAGAGGGTATCAACGAACCGCCCGACCACCTCCGCGCGGCGCTGCTACGCGAACACATCCCCATCAACCGCTTCCGCACGCCCGCAGCCGGTGAGGCCTGGGTGATCGAGTAGCTTCCAATCCCCGGAGTTACACAGGAGCCGACCGTTTCACACCTCCCCGGCAGAGGCAGGCGCTTAGCTGGGAAACGCTTGTCGTAAGCGCGGGACGATGGCGGGCATGAGCCCGATCGACCACAGGGGTGCCGATACGGGACGCCGGTCGTCGGTTGAGGTCACGATGCATCCTCATCGAAGGGCAGGGCCCGTGCCGACCGTCGAGCGAACGACGCCTGCACGGTCCTGGCATAGGGCCCTCCTAATCGATCAGCCGGTCTTCAGCCACTGGCGGAGCAGCGCGGTGACTTCGCCGGGACGCTCCATCGGTGCGAGGTGACCGCAGGAGCGCAGCATGTGGAACCGCGAGCCCTCGATCCGCGCACTCAGCGCCCGCGCGTCGTCGGGGGTGCAGATCAGGTCGCGGTCGCCGACGGCTACCAGTGTCGGGACGTGGATCGCGGCGATCGCCTCGCTGATGTCGGGACGGGCGAGCAGCGCGCGTTGCTGGCGTTCGAACACGGTCTGGCCGACGCGTTCCGCCATCGCCTGTGCGGGGCCGGCGACGATCGCGGTCAGGCGCGGGTCGGCGTGCGGCGCGGTGGCGAGCAGGCCCTGGCCGACGACGGTGCGCGGGCGCACCTCCATCGACGCGCGGGTGCCGAACAGCGCGATCCGCTCGATCCGGTCGGGGGCTTGGCGGACCATCTCCATCGCGACGTAGCCGCCGAGGCTGACGCCGGCGACCGCGAACCGCGGCGGTGCGCTGGCGAGCACGCGCGCGGCCATTTCGGACAGCGTATCGTCCTGCGACAGGTCGCCGAACTCGACCTGTGCGACGGTGGCGAGGTCGACGATCTGGCGCGCCCAGAGCTGCCCGTCGCAGCCCATCGCGGGGAGCAGCATCAACGGTGTACGCGGTCGGACCATGCGAAATCTCCGGTAGCGGCGGGTTGCGGGGATGCTCACCTCAGGCGACGAACGGGAAGGCGAGCGCGATCATGCCGACGATCGTCATCACGACGCAGACCGCGATCGCGGGCACGAGCGTGAAGCGCTGGTGATCGGCGAGGTCGATGCCGACCAGGCTGACCAGCAGATAGGTCGACGGCACCAGCGGGCTGAGCAGGTGGACCGGCTGCCCCATCAGCGACGCGCGGGCGATCGCCTCGGGCGCGACGCCGTAATGCGCGCCAGCCTCCGCCAGGATCGGCAGCATCCCGAAATAGAATGCGTCGTTCGAGATGAAGAAGGTGAACGGCATGCTCAGCACCGCGGTGATCGGCGCCATGTACGGCCCGAGCGCGGGCGGGATCACGCCGACCACCGCCTTGCTCATCGCCTCGACCATGCCGGTGCC
>Ga0308164_10004132_pt1 | contig 12514 bp, 9 predicted proteins | sample PhyTR2_FD_201031 | JGI IMG/M metagenome (GOLD analysis project Ga0308164, IMG submission 201031) | Phyllosphere microbial communities from UC Gill Tract Community Farm, Albany, California, United States - DLSLT.R2 | ecosystem: Host-associated > Plants > Phyllosphere > Unclassified | place: USA... | reverse complement strand
GCATCATTTGCCGCAATAACGCTTCTTTTCGCTCTGCTGAATACTGCTTCACACGATCTCTCTTGCCCGTCCCCGGTATGGCTTCACTTTATCCGGTGACGCGACAACTATTCTGACACCGGGGGATGTCGAGACGGAGCTCAATCTACGATCAGTTCTTAGCGTTCCGGTTCATAGACGATACGTTGCAATCCATCGTAGCCGTTTGGGCTCTAGTAAAATGTGGACAGCTGACGGTGGCGAAGCGCGAGCTGCGGTATCTACTCGAGTCCGTGTCAAAGCATGTCTTCGTGGATCTGAAGCTCATGGGCAAACCTCTGGCCGAGAAGATCACCTTCCTCGCGGAGCACATCCCTAGTTCTTCAGTCTCCTTTGTCGGGGACTTCCGTCTCCACAGCTACTCAGATTCCGAGAACAAGGTCTTCATGGACGAGATTAGAAGTCAGTACGCGTCGCTGTGCCGATACGTACATCGCTCCACCGAGCAAGTAGAGGAGTCGTTGCGCTTGCTGGCCCAGGGAATTTCCCCCGGGTTCGAAACGCCCAAGCAGTTGGAGTTATTCGTGCGTGAACTTGAACGCGTGTATGACGTGCTGCTCGTTCTTCTGTTCAACGCGCTCGGCCTCAGCCTAGCCGGTGAGGTTTTTGTTCATGAGTTAGACCATCACCGCACTTGGCCATACCACAAGACCCGATTTACGAAGCAGTTTTCGAAGGAATTGGATTACAAGGCGGAGCGCAGTGCTCTCTAACACGTCGTTCGGAGCGGACAGACAGCGGCATTGCACCGCAAGACGAGGCCGTCAACTCACGTTAGGTGGCTCGAGATAGTTCATGGCAACTCGCATTCCCATTGAAGACCGGCCCAGAAAGTACTGCTCCAAGTGTAATGCAGTAACACCTTGGAACAGCCATAACCGTTGCATGACGTGTCAAAGGCAACGGAGCAAAGGGTACGCCGCACGCTTAAAGGTTTCCGGCGGCGCTTTCTCTGCCGAGACAAAGGCTAACCTGATAGCCGCTCATCCAGATTCATGCCCGTTGTGCTCCACTCCTTGGAAGGAAGTTCCGCAGCACAGCCAACATCCGAGTACACCCTGGCACTTTGATCACATTGTCTCACCACAGCTAGGCGGCACAAATGATCCTAGCAATGCACAAATCTTGTGTTGGCCGTGCAATCTCAAGAAACTGAACAAACGTGCAGCCGCCGTCTAATAAATCGTCCAAGCCCACACCGCTTCGCCGCGCGGCATAGCTTAGATTTTAGGTGTCTGTTTCGATCTCGGCGCGGGATCTTGCGAAAGGTCCGGTCGATGGTGATGAGCAGTTATTCCTTCGGCAATCGAAGAGTTGCTGGCACCAACTACTGTGCAGCGGCGCCGGTCGAGCCAGACCTGGCGTCGATGCTGTGCGCGCAGTGCCAGCCGTCGCAACAGTGATCACACCACTTGGACCATGCGCTTTTCCCCCAAGCCGTTAAGGCAACGGCTGAAGATGCCCCTAAGTCCCTCTTGAGCTATGGTAACATCGGCCGAATCAATCGCGCAGGGAAACGCCATTCATGTTGATGCTGCATATATCCGATATTCATTTCAAGTCGCCGGATTGCCTCGACCAGCGAATGGATCCTGACTCTTCGATTCGCACTCGCATGATGCGGGATTTGGCCCTTCAGGTGCAAAAGCTGGGTGAGATCGACGCGATCCTAATCGGGGGCGATGTCGCGTTCAGGGCGGCCCCGGATGAGTATCGGACTGCCCGAGACTGGATTCACCAGCTCTCAGACATTTCCGGATGTTCGAAGGAACGCATATTTGTGGTCCCGGGCAACCACGACGTAGACCGATCCATCATCAAGAACAATTTCCACATACAGACTGTCCAGCAAGCGATCGCGTCGACGACGCTCGCGAACCGGGAATGGAAACTCAAACAGATGTTGCGGGACGAGACGTTCGGTCAACTCCTTTTCCAAGCGCATGCGGCTTACAATGATTTCGCCGCTCCCTTCGGTTGTCAGATTTGGCCTGCAAAGCCATTCTGGCACCAAGACATTCCTCTAGAGGACGGTGTGAGCCTTAGGCTCTACGGGTTGACGTCAACCCTTCTTTCAGGTCGCGAGGGCAATGACGACAAGGAGCGGGATCTGTATCTAAGCCCGCTGCAGACCGTGCTCGATCCTGCGCCGAACACGTTAAACCTCGTGCTATGCCATCATCCCCTCGACTGGTTGGACGATGGTGACGTCGTGGACGAAGCGCTCACCACTCGTGCAGCTTTCCATGTGTTCGGTCACAAGCACAGGCAGCGTTTGGTCATGGATCCCAGCTATGTCCGCTTCGCCGCAGCTGCGGTAAATCCGTCTAGGTCCGAGAAACCATACGATCCGGGTTACAACCTGATACGGCTTGCAGTCGAGGGCACTGGAGTTGAGCGCTGCGTGAAGGTTGCGGTGTACCAGCGCCGGATGCAGGACAACCCAGAACGGTTCATTGCGATCCAGAACAGTCAGGGTCAGGATGTATTCACTTCAACGATAATGGTTCCGGAGGAGCCGGGCATACCCGCACCAAAGGTTGTGTCCGTCGCCGTGGCGCCGACCGCCAGTGAACCGCGTGAACAGTCCAGCGGCACACTGGTCGTGGAAGACGCGGAGGCGACAATGGGCGAGGAGGACACTAGGGACTTGCTGTATCGGTTTTGGGACCTTACGAGCAGTCAGCGACGAGACATCGTCACGCGGCTAGGCTTGCTCAAGGAAGGTGAGATTAAGCTGCCGGAGCCGGAGCGGTATGGGCGAGCCCTAATCCGTGCAGCGGAGTTGCAGATCATGGACAAGGTCGCGGCTGAGGTCGCCAAGCTGGAGAATTAACGATGGCCAAGACGCCCGAGATGAGTACGGATTTCGCACGCTGGTATACAGACAGTTTCATGGAGGAGGGCAAAACCAGGGCAGCCAGATGGAAGGGAGTGGTGGATACCGCCGCGGCTGCTGACTTCATCACGGTAGAGGTCTTGGTGCGCTACGCCTTCGCTACGACGGTGCCGGCAGAGGGCTGGAAACACGAAAATTTGGCCGAGAGGCACCGGGCAGTCCTTGCCAGCATATCGGGTGGTACCTCACCCATGGTTCCGGCGACAGACCGGCGCGAGCTGCAGGTCCTCTGCGCAGCAGTGCTGGCGCGGCTGTTCGCTACCCTACCCGTCGCGGCGATCGCAGTGTTGAACGCTTCGTTCGAGGGAAGCCGCACTGCCGACCTGCCGATGGATCTGGCTGGCTTAGCTAAGCATGCGCTTGTCGAGCTTTCGAGGAAGAAGCACGCGCGGCCCGATGAGAAGGAGTTTGAGATCAAGGCGCCGGAGGTCGAGTTTGAGGTGTCGGATGAGGCGTTGGCTGCAATGTCGCCCGCCCAGTGGAAGGATGAGCTAGACACCCTTCGGGATGCCGCCCAAACGGCTGCGAATATGATCGCTGACCGCCAGAATCGCGTGACGAAATTGCTGGTCCGCCAGATATCTCTCGGCAATGAGGAACTGCAGATGCTGTGGTGGCTCATCGGAGGCCACAGCAGCGTTTCAGACGCGCCCTTCACGAAGGTCGACAGCGCATTGAGGCCGCTGGCATTTGGTAAAGAGTTGGGCGAACTCACAAAGGTGTCTCCTGGGCCAGCGTCGGTGAAGGCATTACTGTCTCGCGCTGGCATTGCGGATGAGGTCCTCAAGGTATCGGACACCGTCAACGCCGCCGATATGGGCTGGATTAAGGAGGTCACGAAGTCGCCGAGGGTCTCCCCAGTGACGACACCCTTGCACTTCGCGCTTGAAAAGAGGGCCGAGGTCGGATCGGATGACGCGTGGCCGCCACTGTGGGTCTCGATGACTGGGTTGCCCGCCGAAGCGTCGATTTCCGCGATCAAGCTCGCCGAGCTATTCTACCGCGAGCACCTTTTCCTGCACGTGAGCGACTGATCCGATGGCGACGCAACCGCTGATATGTAGCAACGCCGATTGCAGTTTGGCGTCTGACCGTAAATGCGTGGAGGGCTACGAGATCGGCGAGTGCCCGCATGCCGGCCGGATATCGATCGACGACATCCCGGAAGCCGAGGAGCCAGAAACCGTAGTGACGCAGCCAGAACTGCCTATCGCGCTTGCGTCCGGTGAGGCGCTGAATCGCGACAGAGCCTCGATCCTGCAGCGGCGTCGCGTTTCCAGGTCAATTGGCCTTATAGGGCCGAACGATTCAGGCAAGACCAGCCTAATCGCCGGCATATATGACCTCCTTCAGGAACGTCCGTTGTCGGGGGTGGCGTTCGCTGGATCGTCAACCCTGCTCGGTTTCGAGAAGGTGTGCCATCTGGCTCGCGCGGCGTCCAGACGCAACGTCCCACACACCGAGAGGACTAGCCGCGGCGCCGACGCAACGTTTTTTCACTTCGATCTGTACCAGGAGGAATTGGGCTTGACGTCTCTGTTCATAGGAGACCGCTCAGGCGAGGACTATCTAGCCGCCACTGACCAGATCTCCCAGGCCAATCAGTTCTTCGAAATTCGACGGGCGGACTGCGTCACCCTACTGGTCAATGGCGCCCAACTGGCTGATTCGGGGCTGCGGCACGAAGTCAGGGCGGCAGCGCCGCAGATGGTTGACGCCTTAATCGAGGCCCGCGCGATCCGCGCGGGATGTCGGTTAGCAATCGTCCTGACGAAAAAAGATTCAGTCGTCGCCTCTCAGCACGCTGAGCGGGTGCAGAAGGATTTCGATGGGCTTGTAAAGTCGATCAGTGCGTCGCACGCCGGATACCTTGGTGAGGTGAAGCCGTTTGTAGTCGCGGCATCTCCAAAGGACTGCGAACGGGTGGCCAGGGGAGAGGGCGTCGGCGACCTGCTGCTATTCTGGCTGCGCGCAAATCTGCCTACAGTCGCGCTAGGCAACGGCACACCTCCTAACTTTGAGCGCATGATCGATTTGTTTACTCATGAGAGGAGCGAGAATTGAGCGGCGAATTCCATCTGTCGATCGTAGGGTTGCCCTCGTCGGGCAAAACGACATTTCTCGCAGCCCTCTGGCACATGGTGCGTGAGCATGGATCCACTACGGCCCTCTCGTTCGATAGCCTCAGCCAAGACAATTATGAGCACCTCAACGCCCTGGCCAAGCGGTGGCGTTTTGGAAAGATTCAGCAGAGGACACAGGTAAGTGGTGCAAAAGATGTGACGATGCGGCTCAAAGATGTCGCTGGCCAGAAGGTCGCAGTGTCGTTTCCAGATTTGCCGGGGGAAGACTTCGCCCGGATGTGGGAGCGTCGCGAGCTCGAGAAGAGCATGCTTGAAACCCTCACAGCGCCTGCGCTCGTCCTGCTGGTCAACGGCGATACGATCAGGATGCCAGACTGGGTCGTCGAGCGGATGGCCTTGACGAAGAAGATGCGCACGGAGCCGTCCAAGGTGGAGCCGGAAGATTGGAGCGCCGACCTCGCGCCAACGCAGGTCAAGCTCGTCGATCTGCTGCAGATGCTGATGTCAGGAGATCTGGATATCGGCGAGAGGCGCTTGGCCCTTCTCATCTCAGCATGGGACAAGGTGGAAGGAGAGAAGCAGACGCCGGTGGAGATCCTTGCAAGCAAGCTGCCTCTCCTGGACCAGTATTTGCGTAGTGGGCGCGACCCGTGGACCTGGCACGTCTGGGGTGTCAGCGCTCAGGGCGGCGTTTATGAGGATCCGGAGAAGCAAGAGTCCTTCCCCGAAACCGATAAGCTTCGGGAGCTTGAGCGAGCGTCGGATCGGATTAAAGTCGTGGACGGAAATGCTATCAGTTCGGATATAACCCAGCCACTGAAATGGCTGATCGACTGATGTCCTCAATCCTAGTCCATCAGGCGCTGCACGGTTACAACGACGGCCATAGGCTCATTGCCAGCTCGCTGTCGCTGGATGCGCCGGATGCGCGTGTCATGCTGGTGATGAGCGACCTCTCCGGTCCTGGTGTGAAGCCGTCATCCCACGGTTATCTCACGGGATACCCGCTCGAGAATAGCGGAAGATATGTTCTCGCGCGAACTTGGGCAGCGCCTGAGATGTCCCGTCCAGGTTGCGTTTGGACACACTCGCTGATTATTGAGAATGCCGACCTTGCCAGGATCATGTCTGCACAGACCCTGCTCGACGCCTTCGTTCGCCCTTCTGGTGCGGATGTGCGGTTACCCTATAGCACTTCTATTACCGTGTCACTCCAGTCCGAGCCAAACGGGATCAAGCGAACGGAGCGGGCCAAGTCCCTGATTCAGGCACTATATTCGCTTCCAACACGGCAGGTGGTGGCCGAGGTAGGCGACCCGGCCGAAGACGAGCAGGTCGCAACCGCAATCTGGATCCAGCAGTGGCCAAGGCTGCGTCGTTCGTTCGGGTTCTGCACACTTTCAGGAATGGACCGATCTACGAAGGGCGTTGCTCTCGATCTTCAGTTCGCGCGCGAGACTGATCGTCAACTCCACTCGAAATTTCCGGATGCCGTTGTTGCGGAGCAGGGCGCTATCTCCAATGCGCTGCAGCCTCTGATAACCGACCTTGCAGAACCAGCATCGTTGATGCTGCGCGAATTCCTCAAGCGCACCGGCGGCGACGTCGATGGCGGCCGGCGAGCTATGGTGCCGCTGTGTGAACTCTATGTGAGCCTCCTCGGAAGTCATCCGCCGAACTTGGCCTCGGCTGTTTCGGCTCTGACGCTTCTCGATGGCGAAGGCAGACGGCAGGCCAGGTCAGTTCGCACACTCGTAGCGCGGCAAGCGATGAAAGTGGCCAGCGAGATCGATGACGTGGTGTTCGAGTTTCTCATCGAAACGTTGGAACGGTCGAGCGACCCGGCTGAGCGGACAGAGATGGGCTATAAACTTGGCACCGAGCTTTGGCGGCGGTCACCGCGTCGCTTCCACTCCGCGCTCCTTTCGGAAGGATTACTTAGGGATGTCGCGTCGAATGCGCTGGCACAGATGGGACCGGAGCAGATTGTGTCAGGGCTTCAGACCGATGCTGATATGGTGGTCGACATAGTCGAGCTACGACCTGACATTCTGCTGCATGCAGCCTTCTGGCGCATTGCAAAAGTTGACGATAGGCTCGCAGAACGCATATCGGACAAAGACGCGGGTTCCGCCGCCCACGCGTTGCTTGCTGCCGGTCGGATCGGCCCAGCCGCGACCATTATTAGCCGCGCAAATCCGGCCGACTTGGTCCGCGCACTGGAATCTGATGAGGCCGATCCCAATGCAAGGCTGGGTTGGCTGGTCACTCTATGCCGCGATCGAAACAAGACGGCTGCAGCGCTTGCCACGGGCCAGGTGAAGCGGATGGCGACAATCGTCATTGTCGCGCGACAAAACCATCCTGACGATGTTCCCAATAGTATTGGCGAAGATCCTTGGGTTATCGCGCTACGGACGGCGTCCGGTCCGCTCAACCGGTCGGACGACGACTTTCTCGCGGCGTTTCTCTTGGCTAGGGCACTTGGCAGGGAATCCAAGTCCCAGGCCGAGCTGCTACGATACTCCTACACCCGAGTCTACAAAGCATTTCAAGAGCACCGTTTCTCGCGCGAGCTGGAAACCCTCGTCAACTTGCGTCTACGCTGGAAGACCTGGTTCGACGGCGATGACTGTTCACGGTTGACGGAGACTGTGGTACGAAGGTTTATCGAGCATGACCTCGACCCCGAGATTTTCGGTCGTCTTACCGACGATAATCAACTCGCGATTTCCTTGCTCGACGAAGCCGCTCGCAGCGAACGGGGGCGCAAGTACCTTGAGCAGGTACGTAAAGCGCTTATGGCGGGCCAGGAGAAAGACATTAAGGCCAGAGCAAAGTATATCGCCGGAAAGTTGAAGTGAGGACCGGTTAGGCATGTAACACTACCCTTGGTACGAATACCAGTACCCTGGTCCGTGCCAAGCCGGCGTCGACCGGCAGCAACTGGTCGGCAGTACCCGATCAACTGTGCAAACGCTCGTAGCCCCGCAGCTAGAAGCTAAATGGATTGCACCGCTGAGGATGCTAGGGGCGGCAGGCGGCACTGGAGTCACTCATCCGAGCACGTGGTAGTTTAAAATCTTGCTCCTAGTGACCCAACGCCCATGAGTCCGAAGAAATAAGCCACCTCAATGACAAGTCAGGTTGTACCATTTTCCTCTACCCTGCGCCGTGAGCTGCCCTTTTTCCCTACCTCTTTTCCCGACGAAACGCTCTACTCAAGGGTGTCGCGATATCACCGACTTCGAGCAGAACGAAAGGACGAGAATACGTTCATCGAATTGTTCAGAGAGACAGGGCAAAAGATCGATTTTTCCAAGGCCGCTCCTGCGGCCTTAAGAGTACTCGTGTCTCTCATCCCCGGCGAGCCACTCGTACTGCTCGGTGACGTTCTGAAGAAGAATACTTTCGTCCCATTCTTGGCACCACTAGTCACGAAACCGACAGATTTATTTCCTGCTGCGGAATTTGGATGCATCAAGGCATGCCTGAGTTGTCTAGTGCAGGATGAACAACTGGTCGGGGCACCTTATCTCCACAGGTCCCATCAGCTACCTGGGATAGCAGCTTGCTGGAAGCATGGCACCAAATTGATCGATTCATGTCCGGGTTGCGGTCTATCATTCATACAATCAGGAAAGTTCGTGAGCGTGCCCATGATACCTTGTCGCTGTGGCTGGTATGCGGCCAGCGATAGCACAGCAGACGCAGCGCCACAAAGTCTCGTTGACTTCGCTATGCACGCGCGCATTCTTCTGGAGCAACGGGCAGAAAGCACGCCAGTTACAACGCTCATCATCTTCTTCCTGTTTCAGGTAGAACTCAGGCTTATGAAAGCGGAGCCTTCTTCAAAATCGGCTCGCGACCTTTTGCTAAGCATGATCTCGCAACAACTACATGAACAGAGAGCATCAATGGAGATAGCGACAGCTGCAGCTGCAGTCATTGGCTCAGCGAAAGAACATCAGTGGTGGTAATTAGACCAATCCGGCTCCCTTGGTGCGTTCCAGTGGGATTCCGTTCGCCGCAATGCGATCCTCTGGCCACCGCCTTGAATAAGTTTGAAAAATCCGCCAGAGTACCTGGCTCTTATCTTCGAACGGTATTTAGATGAAGCAAAACGTGGAAATTATGGCCTACATCTTTGCCGATACCGGCGGCGCCTTGCGCGCGCTGCGCTTCGTCGACGGTATCCAGATCAGGCGGAGCGGCCAAGGTGCGTATGAGATCGAATCGACCGAAGCGACACTTCCCGAGCACTTTTTTTCCACGAACGTCGCGCATGTCGCAGCGATTGTCGGCACCAATTCCTCGGGAAAGAGCACCGCTTTGCAGGATATATGCCGCATCCTGACCGGCAGGACACCAGTAACCGCGCGCCATGCCCTGGTGATGCGCTCGGACCAAGGCGTCTATCAATTATGCAGCCACTCCAGCCTGGTGAAATTCGATGGACAGGACATTCGCGATGAGGACCCTCGCCGCAACGCAAACCTCAAAGTCGTGTTTTATGCCGGCGGCTATGATCCCCTCGGCCGCACGAAGGAACTGACGCCCCGGTCGGCTGGCGTGGAGTTTTGCGACATCTCGGACCAGTTCATCTACAGCTCCGATCCGTCGCGCGACTTCGACTATAAACTGATTTACCTGAACAGCCTCATCCGGACCGGCGATCCATCCCTGTTTCTGCAAGCCGATGGCGCGCGCAATCGCACGATCCGCTTCGAAGCGTACGCCGGCTACGATGTCAACGTGGCTGCACGGGACTTTTTGGAATTCACGCTCACTTTTTCTAACGACGCTGCTCATTCAGCGCGCCTGCTCGAGCTCTTGAACATACCGTCGGAGCAGATCGCCGATGTCAACGATGCGATCGACAGGAGGCTCATCCTGAACGAAAAGGGAGCGCATTTTCTTGAAGATAATTCGCATTACTTTGAACTTCTCCGCGCATATCTTGATTCGAGCCTGCGCGATGGCCTCCCCATGTATCCGTTGCAGTTTGCGCTCGCTATCGGACGAATTGCGGAACGGCTTCACGCTGAACCAGAGGACGCGAATCTGGCGGAGCAAATGCGAAGCGTCCACATGGACTTCCCAGCTGTGGTCGGGAACATCCTTGGGGACGGATTTCACTCCGAAATGCTATTGCTATATGTTGCAGCAAGGAGCGCTTCCCCAGACACGCTGTCCGATGACGGCTTAAGCATAAGCATCTCGCTCGGCGGGGCGCCGCGCGAAACAACTTATATCCAAGCGATGATCAAGATCCTCCTGCAATGGCGCAGCCAGGGACTGGAGGTGTCCTTCCGCTTTACCGGCATCAGCGAAGGACAAAGGACATTACTGACCTTCTACTCTCGCCTGTTCGCGCAAGTTACAAGAACGCCGCACACCGGAAATACGCTGCTGCTGATCGACGAGCATGAACATGGATTGCACCCGGAGTGGCAGCGGCGCTATTTGCAGGAACTGATTACCCTCCTTAACAAGGACGACTTCACGTCCGAGCGCTATCAGGTCATCCTCAGCACCCACTCACCCTTCCTGGTTTCGGACCTGCCGGGAACGCACGTCAACAAGATCGGCAGCGATGTCGAGGATGTTACCCCGACGCTGGCGGCTAATCTTCTGGAGTTATTGCTGTCGCCGCTTTTTCTCGAGAACTCGACTGGTGAATTTTCCCGGACCAAGATCACTGACATGTTGGACGCAATCGAGCGCGCCGAGACTGTGGACAGCCTGGCCGCCGCTAGTACCCTGTTGCCGCTGCTCGGCGATGACCTCGTCAGGAACTACTGCACGATTCGCGTCAAGGAAAAGAAGCGCCGCCTGCAAGCGAGGCGCGCATGATCAGTGTGAAAATCCCGGATGCCGTCATACAACGGTATGCAAACGACGTCGGCTTAAACGTTACCATGGCGATTAAGAAAAAGTTCAAGGAGCACGTCGATGGCAAAATCAACCTGCTGAAATGCGAACTGCATTTCTACGAAACCATCGCGCTCGATGCCGCGTCTTTTCTTGCGCTCATGCCATCGGCCATGGAAGACGCTTTCCTCAGCCTGAGGGCCGTCAATCTCGAGTACGTCGTACTTGCTTCCGGATCGCTGCCGAACATAAAACGACACATCAAACCGAAGCGTCGGCCTCTGTTCGAAAGACTCTGGCGAGAGCACCGCACCGGAGTAAAGAAGGAACGTTGCCCGTGCCTGTTCTGCAAAGTCTCGTTACGGGCAGAGAGTGTCTTCAATTGGTCGAAGTTCACCAAAAAAGATAAGGATGCGGTACCGAAGGAATCCATGGCGGGCAACTTTGTCAAGAGCGTCGCGCTTACCGTCTGCCCCTATTGCAGCAGGAATTACATCGCACCACTGACTGAACCGAGCAATGCAATTTATCGTCCCGACCTGGACCATTTTTTTGCCCAGTCGATCTACCCGTATTTTGCACTATGCCTGCACAACCTAGTTCCATCCTGTTCCGCATGTAATTGCCGTATCAAGGGCAATGAAGACTTTTTGCTCAACGGCTACCTGCACCCTTACGAGCACGACGCGCCGGAGCAGCTGTTCGTGCTCGAAGGGCCCGGCGTGACGAACGTCCAGCGAATCGATCCTGCGAACGCATCCCTGCGCCTCGAAACGGGCATCGACCGCAGGGCGAAAAAAAGTGCCGAGTTCTTTCGCCTGCCCCTGGCCTACGAAACGCACCTGCAGGAGGCCTGCCATTTCGCCGACTCGCTGCGGCTCATTCCAAATTCCGCACTCGAGGAGCGAGCACGCTTGTTAAACGTGGACCCCAGCTATCTCATGCTGATTCTTAACCGCCCGATCGACCCACTGGACGACAGCTATAAACGCCGAGTGTTGGGCAAGCTGATGCACGACATGCAACTGATGTTTCAGAAGCCCTAAGTGCTCGCCCGTAAATAAATGTGTTTTTGGCTGCGAGAACCAGCGTGTTGCTGCGTGGGTTCATGCTTGCAGTGCTTGCACTGCGGCGCACTCGCCGCCTTGCACCGCATCCGGTTCTGTTTGTCAAAACTCACATTTATTTCCGATCGAGTACTAGTCCACTCCGTCTGGAAGCGACGTCAACGCTCTAAGCAAATCTTCGTTTTGTCCAAAAAGTTGTCTTATTCCAGCTAGCCGAAGTACCTGCCAACGCCGGGGCTGATTAATAGATTGCTTTTGAAGTTCAATTGCAGCCCACTGAAGTCTACGCATCTGATGTTCCTCGCGTGTCTCTGCGTGCGTTGACAACGCTGCATGCGTCTTCGGAAGCTTCTCGCTATTTCACTCAATAGTCTCCGCTTTGGCAATCGCTCGCTCTAGGGCAGCCCTGCTAACCCATCTTGGTTGTAAGCGTCGTCCCACCACCGTCTTGAGCCGCGTGTCGATTTAGTCGAAGATGGCATCACACCGCTGGGAAGCGGCGTGTTGTTCAAGCAGGCTTGATCTGCTGGGGGCAATTCCAGGGCAGTAGC
>Ga0308164_10004130_pt1 | contig 12519 bp, 10 predicted proteins | sample PhyTR2_FD_201031 | JGI IMG/M metagenome (GOLD analysis project Ga0308164, IMG submission 201031) | Phyllosphere microbial communities from UC Gill Tract Community Farm, Albany, California, United States - DLSLT.R2 | ecosystem: Host-associated > Plants > Phyllosphere > Unclassified | place: USA... | reverse complement strand
AATTTCGACCGCCTAATCTCTGTAGGAAATGTAATTATCGAAAACAATGTAGAAATAGGCAACGGTTGTACCATCGATAGGGGAGTGACAGATTCTACGATCATTGGTGAAGGTTCTGTTCTAGATAATCAAATTCAGATTGGTCATGATACCGTGATTGGTAAAAGATGCCTCATTGCATCTCAAGTTGGCATTGCAGGATGCTGTATCATTGGTGATGAAGTTACTTTGTGGGGGCAGGCTGGTATTGCTTCCGGGAATACCATTGAAAGCGGATCTGTGATTTTAGGCAAAACAGGGGTCAACAGAGATCTTAAAAAAGGAACTTACATCGGAATGTTTGCCGAAGATTTTAAAACATATCTCAAGAAAGAAGTGAAATTGAGAAATATGGAATAAAGCTAGATTTAAAAATATTGCCGATGCTTTAGTCTGTTTTCGTATACAAAAACAGAACATTAGATAAAAAAACCCTCGCATTTTGCGAGGGTTTTTGTTTATATGTCACACGATACAGTAGTGCGGAAGCGAGGATTATTTACAAAATCAAAATAGCCTTCTGAGGTTGCAAGAAATCGCAAACCATTATTTGCTAAAGGAATATCCAGATCAATTTTATATTGAAATCCGTCTATATATTCTGTAGTTGTAAAAGCATCAGTTTGTTCTTTCTCCAAAAATAATCAAGAGTAGGGAATGCCTACTCTTGCTTTTAAATATTTTTTAGTGTTGATTTTGAGCAATTTAGAATCTTTAAAATTGTTATCAGTAACTCTAACAAATTTGTAATTGTATCTTGTTAATCATTTAGTAAAGAAGTTGAAGAAGGAATTTTTATATTTTTCTTTGTATATAAATCATCCAGTTTATATTTTGCATTTATATCTCCTTTTTCATATGCTTTTATTAAATAAAATAGTGATTCATTTTTATCGGACTGTGATAGATAGCCATTCCTTTTATCTAATATATTTAAAATGGTATAAGTGTCAAAATAAGCTCTGGGATAATTATTTCTCTTTGCCATTTTTATTGAATAATATAGAAATTCGTGAGAATGCTCGGAAACAATAAAATCTTTAAATGCTTGTTGATAAGATAGTGTATCTGCGTTTATAATCGCGCTATCTAACATTTTTTTCATTCTTTCTTTGTTTTCAAAGTTTACAATATATGGGTTCGGATCTTTTATAATTGTATCCGTTTTAATTATTGAGGTTTTATTTTCATCTTTTCTTGTGCATGAAAATAAAATAGCTATAGGAAATAGCATTAATAATGTTGTTTTCATAAGTAATTATTTAAAAGTCCTCCTGAACCAGGGTGAGTTTTTTCTTGTAAGAGTTTAAATTGATGATAAAACATTCTACTGATTCAACGCCATGTTCTATATTTCTAAATAAACTCTTGCCCCGCCTCTAGATTTGTCTTCAAATATATTTTCTATAATATTTTTAGATCACATTATCTGAATTGTTGTTATTATTAGTATTCTAACTTTTGTAGGAAATTGCTAATTATCCTATCGATTGATATAACTAATACACAATTAATCCAAATGAAAAAACTCATCGACAAAGTTTCGATTATCATCAAGATATAAAATGTAGTGTCCTACTTTTTTTTCAAGATGTTCAATATCTATATTTACTCTGTAACAGTTATTTAACCATTCATTTTTATTATAAAAAATATATTGAACCTCATTTATAATAAACATAAAATTAAGTTCGCCATATGTATCAATTATTTCATTAGCTAATTCATCATCCCCTAAACATTTATTAAGATATGATTTACTAAGTTCAAAAATATCTTCTATGTCTTTTTTATAATTCATTTTTTATATATTATTAATGTCCCGATATTTTTTCAAAAAATATATGTCCCTTTGCATTTGCATTTCCATATATTCTTATATCTCCACCCTTACCTAAGATTTTAATTTTATATGCATAGCCTGTTGCTTCTGTAGATCTAAGTTTAACTATTCCACTATTATTTACAGGCGAGACTATGCCTTTATCAATTGCTTTTATAACTTTTTTTGTATGACCGGATCTAAGGAATTAAATATTGATTTTTACCCATCCAGAAGTTTTATGTAAATTTTTTAAGGCTTTTCCTCCCGCACTTATTTCCCCACCGGGAGTTAGTTCCATTGCAGCGAAAAGTAGAATCCAAGTAAATTCAGCAGTTTTGTCTTTTGTTGATAATCTTGGGATTAGGTCTTCTTTTCCTCCAATTATTTTAATACCTAACCCTTTTAATGCAAAGCTGTCTTCTAACGTGCCAAGTGCTCCATTAACAAATCCTTTTAATACCCAGACAACAATCTGTAGCTCCAATTTTTGTAAATTATTTTCGTCAGTATATAAATAAGAGTAGGGAGTACCTACTCTCATTTTTAAATAGTGTTGAATTTCAGTGGATTAAATTTTAAAAATTACCATCATTAACTCTGATACATTACCAGATCATATATTATTTATGAAATATTGTAGCTTTTTAATATCCTCTGTTTCCCATCCTTGTTTTTTACAGTACCTATTTAATAAAGTAAGTTTTTTAAAAATTTCATTGAATAGATCTCTCACACTTATTTTATATTCTAATAGATTAATGGATTGATTTTGAATTAATTCTACGGAACATTCATCGGCGTTTATTTTTTGAATTCTTATAAAAAAAGGCCCATCCATAAAATAAAATTCCTCCAAACTCGTAATACCATTTAAGATATTATAAGATGATTGCATCCAATTATTTAGAAGAACAATGATGAAATCGTTCCAGTCTTTTTCGGGAAATAAAATACCATTAAAATCAAAATATATAATACCTGTAATGCTATTTTTATGTTTAATAATAGTGTCAGTTTCAAGATGTATTTTAAATTTATTCATAATCATTAATAGCTGTGAAATATTACCCAAATTACTTAAGAAATATCTTTTTCTTCCTCTAAAGGTGGGCGAACGAGATAAATAAATCGTTGTTCTACAGCTCCAATTTTTTTTAAATTTTCTTTAGCTTGTATTAAACTCACAGCATTTGCTCCACCAATATATGTTGGATTTAACATTTGTACCCCATCATCCTCCCAATAGCAGACTGGACAAATTTGAAAAGTATTATTGGCTTTATTGTTTAATGTGAAATATTCACAACATGGACATTGATGTTTTTTGTGTTTATTATTTACCATATAATTGTACTTGTTTACGATAATAATCTAGTCCTTGAGAGAGACGAAAAAATGTTTCAATGTAGCCCTTTCGATGTATTTTTAAAAACTCTCCAGTTTTAGAATTAAATTTAAACATCCATCCTTGTTTAGATGTAAATCCATAAATATTTCGTCCAATCTGGTTATCTGCTAAATTAATTGCTCTATTATAGAAAGCTTGTCTTGATATTGTTCCCCCTGAAGACTATTACCTCAACAGTATTTCAGTTTGCTTTATTATAAAAGATCAGCAGTTATCCAAAATAATTCATTAGGTTGAGGTAACCTATAATTTATTTGTCTCCATTTTTTATCAAGAAGGATTATAAGATCCATTTTATTCTGTTTGCTACTGTAATCGTAAAGATTAATCTGTAGATCTTTTGCATTATCATTAAGAAGATATACTTTAATTAAGTTTTCATCCATTAGTTCTTCTAGCATTTTAAATGTATATCTACGTAAATCTTCGTTAGTAACAATTTTGTCATATTCATTAATAATTGAAACAAACATATCAGCAAATACATAATCATCTTCGCCGAAAATTAAAACCTTGTCTTTAATATTTTTCCAATGCATAATTTAATAATTGAATTTCCATTTATTTTGAGATCCTATAAACTGAATTGTAGAATGATTAGCATTTCCACTTTTTGTAGAGAAATTACGTAATTGTATTATCGTTCCATCTGGCATAGTTGCGTTAATGATTTTTCCTTTTGGAGTGTTAATAATTTTTTTTACTCCCCCCTGGGTTAGATCATTAAACAATATTCTTGTCTGAATAGGTGATGTTTTAGAAAATTCCTTTATATAAGATCTGGTTCCAAATGCATCAGCTAATTTTTCATATTTTGTGAGTTTTAGTTTTAAGGCTTTTCCTCCCGCACTTATTTCTCCTCCCGGAGTTGGTTCCATTGCAGCGAAAAGTAGAATCCCGGTAAGTTCGGCAGTTTTGTCTTTTGTTGATAATCTTGGGATTAGGTCTTCTTTTCCGCCAATTATTTTAATACCTAATCCTACCAATCCAAAGCTGTCTTCCAAAGTACCAAGTGCTCCATTAACAACTCCTTTTAATAAATCATTTTCTCTAGGGCAACAGTCTGTAAAATCATTTCCATCAAGATAATTTTGCATCCAAGAGCTCAATGAGCTTTCATTAGAAGAAGCTAACAAAGCATCCAAAAGATCACCCACTGTTACCGAACCACCTCCGCCGCCACTATCCGGATTAGTTCCACTATTATAAGTTAATGAGCTATAAGATGAATAAGAATTTTGTGTAGGTCCGTTCGCATAGCCATGATAATTCCAGAAATCCTCCATTTCACTGTGCCATTCTCCATTTTCATCGTATGATCCCATTCCATCGGGGTCGGTAAACTTGACAGGATTGTTCATCGCATAATGATATGGTGACCATCTTCGATAACTCTCTGCCAACGGATCTACAACTCCCCATCTTCCAAGATCCGGCATATACATTCTTGCACCGTAATCATACATGCCAGACTCTTGTAACTCTTTCCCGTTATATTTATACTGATATACATTCTGTGTAGTGGCCGTGTAATTATGCAGTAACCCAAACGGATAGTATGTGTTACTCTCTACAATCTCTCCCGGCTGCCATGATACGATACACGTAGGGATGTTAAAGGGCGGTTTTCCGGGTGTACATTTGGCCGTTGCAAACTGTCTTGGCTGGATAATTCCGTCTTTATTGGTATCAGAATAGCTAAGTCTTACATTTCCCAGATGATCGGTAAACTGGTAAATATATTGGTTAAGCCATGCATCATAATATCCCTCCGAGGTCGGAATGATCCTGAGCTTCATTTCAGCCACTTCATTGGGGTCTCCTATTGATCCGTCAACTGATTCCGAGGTTCTGGTAGATTTATACTGAAACCCGTCCAGATAATTGGTTTCTATATCTCCAAAGATCTTCTTCACTTTTATCCCGTCTGCACGGTAGGTATATTTTGATACGGTACCGTTCTGGGTAACTTGGTTCGGTAAATTTAGATAATTATACTGAATTGAAGAAATTCCTTTATCCAGATGATTCTTCATATTCCCATTGGCATCATAAGCAATGGTGTTGGGAGTAGAAACATAAGGGTAACCTGATCCATTCTGCTGTTCATCGGTTACTTTTGTCAGCCTGTTTCCGCTGTATTCATATCTCAGGTTATCGATCATCGTGGCAAATGTATTTCCTGTCAATACGCCTTCTGATCTTTTCAGCCTTTGGATGCTTCCGTCTATATCATAGTCTATCTTTTCAAAATATTCCTTTGCTGCTTCATTACCCGCCTTTTGGTAAAACCCTGCAGAAAGTCTGCTGAGTTCATCATAGACATAGCCGTATCTTTTCAGAGGCTCACTTTCTTCAGTCAAAGTCTTCCACGATACTTCTGCAATATTACCGTTATATCTCGGTTTTACTTTCAGCTCAGGAAAATCCGTATTTGGGGTTTCTAATCCTTCCACTTCATTGTAATTGATCTTATATCCGAAAAGGTCGCTTCCAAGGTTCGCAGGATCATTAATCCTGATCAGACTGCCATGAATATTATAGGTATACTTCACGGTCTGTAGCGGGGCGGCTATAGTGTTACCCACTTTTTTCACCGTTACCTGCCCAAGATCATTGTAAGTATTCTGAGACAGAACTTCCTCCGGGTTGTTATCTATCTGATGCTTTTGTACTAGGAGCCTGTTTTGGCCGTCGTATTCAAAGGTGTTTGTAATGATCTTTTCAGTATCTGTATTCAGCCTTTTATGATAAGTTTTGGTTTTCGTCACAGCCCCTGCAAAATCCATATCGGTTTCAGTTTTTGTATAACCACCCAGATGATTCATCGAGTGAGAACCAATGCCCCGTCCGTCTTTATCGTACCAGATATGAGATTGCGTCCACAGATCATCTTCTATATTTTTAATATACGATGAAGTGGGCATTCCCTTCAGGCTGCGGTAGCTGGTTATTCCATTGGAGGTATACATAGTTGCTGCAGAAGACAAGGTAGGTTTCCCCAAAATAGCAGCGGGTCTGGCGGGCGATCCGGGTGCATACTCATCATAGTAATTCACACCAAGTACCGTCATGCTGGCTGTTGGGAAAGCTGCGTTAGTATAATAAACTGCCTGTCCGCCAGAGGTAAAAGAAGTTGTGCTTCTGCTTTCGTTGTTTATTGCATTGGCAGACATATTGTTGAGGGTAGCCTGCATAGCAGCTCTTCCCGATGTATTGGCAAAATGCCCTGTATACACCGTTCTTCCAAACTTATCGTATTTCACAAAAGACCATTGCTTGAGGTGTTGGTTGGCATCCTGAGACAGTACAAGTCGGTTTTGTTTATCATACACAAAATATTCCCAAAAGTCTTTCCCCGGGAGTCTTTTTTCTACCATCCTGTTGCGGTTGTCATACTTATACTGGTAGCAGTACACATCCAGAATAGTCTGAGTCAACACATTCCCGCTCTGTGCAATCTTTTCGTTGGCTTTCGGGGTGATTACCAAAACCAGCTGGTCATAGATATTATAAAGATAATAGGTATCCACAGGCGCGGTTCCACTCATCTTCCTTGCCAGTATAATCTGTCCCTTAGAATTTTTGAAATCAATACGCTTAGTGCCATCTTCATCGGTAGTGGTGCTTTTCATCAGCTGATTTTCTGGATACCAGCTTACCGTAGGTAGTGAAAAAGAAACTGTAGCATTGCTCCAGGATGAAGTGAATACATGTTTTTTTACCTGATCAGAATCAATATTTGCCTGATAATCAAATTTCTGAGTGTGGCCGTAGCCTTTTTTCCAGGCATCTCCGGGTTTTGCGGTCTCCATGATCTGCCCCAAAGGAGAATCTTCAGGAATCTTTTCGCTGTACGCATTCGAAACTCCGTAATACGAATTGATATCGCCCTCAGAAACCGTCTGTATTCCAAGGTTAGAAGTGGCCATTGGCAAAGGCAGAAAGTCTTTGTTCTGTCTTCCGAGCTCATCGTAATAAACAGGTACTACAAGATCTTTTCCTGTCACGGTAGATTTTACCGAAACCGTTTGCTTGAGTCTTCCCAAGCCATCGAAGTATTGAATTGCCTCCGCTTTTTTGCTTCCGTCTTCCGAAAGATAGGTTTTAGAGTAAATATAATTTTGTGTAGAGGTCTGTCCAAAGATTACCCCCGATAAAAATAATATATTGAAGAGTACTAGTATTTTTTTCATGACTGTGTTTTATTGTTGATAATGGTATCCGTATTCCTTCAGTGTATTTCCGTTGGCATCCTTTACTTTTTCCAGCCTGTTGAAGCTGTCATAAATATACATCTCGCGAATCCCGTTAGGGGGCAGCACATTGGTAACTCCTACCATTGGATCATAGGTATAGGCAGTGATGATAAAACCTGACAATGCTGAATTGTTTTTAAAGCTTTCCAGCTGAGCAAGCAGTGCCGTTTCTTTGGCCGGAGCAGCAGAAGCCGCAGCATCAGCATCTTCGTTGGAGGCATTTATGATTGCAGTAATAAGGTTTTGCGGAATATCAGAAAGCCTGGCACCTTCTATTTTTGCAATAGGCATCGTTTTGTTGTATCCCCAGATGATGGTGACAGGAGCACCGTTTGAAGCTCCGTCGGGAGTGGCTGTGTACTGCACAAGGTTTCCTGAATCGTCATATACATCGTACTTCACCGCCGTAAGGCTGCTGGTTTGGTCATCCGGCAGGTAGCTGAGTACAGAAGTAGGATAGAGCTGCTGAGCATTGTCGTATTTAGTTTCATTTTTTGCAATCACCATACCGTCTCTTTTTATTTCGGTCTGCAAAGGCACCGTAACCATATTGGCAGCAATCAGTGCCGTATGGTTAGTGTCTTTAGAGTATTTGTAACGGGTCTCTGTAATGCTGCCGTCAGATTGGGTGGTTTTCTGCATCTCAACACTTAAGCCTCCGGATTCCGAAACAGAGGTTTCCGATCTGGTAGTGACTCCACGCTGACCCGAATCAAATACTTTTGAATCTACTGTATGGTTTTTAATAAAAGAAGTCAGTGTATTATGCCCCTCGTTTCTGTATGTGACAGTACCTGTTGACTGGAGTGTATACTCATGATTTTCTGAAGCCTTCAGTACATTCTGTGCATTATATACTTCTTTCTTTGCCAAAAGGCCTCCCGTGGTGATATTCAGGTGTGGCCAGAATAGCGAACCGAAATTCCCGAGCTGGGTTTCAGGATAGTCTGAAGGAGTTTTAAAGTAGTATTTCGTATAGCCTCCGTTTTGCCCGTTCAGCACTTTTAGGTTTTTATAAATAGGATTGCTTATTGACTCCCCGTTTCCTGTACTGACAAAAAAAGGATCTCCTGATGAGGTATTGGCATCATCAAAACGGTCATAGACAAATGTTTCTGTTTTGGCAGGGGTTGCTGTAGCAGCATTCTCGAAATAACGAATACTTTCGATTCTGAGGCTTTTATCGGTAAGTGCGTTTTTATAAGGCGGAGTCTTGAGAGCAATTTCGTAGATATCAATTGTTCCTCTTCCGCCTGTAGGTGAAAGGATTTTCAGTGTGTAATTACCGGAGTCCGGATAGTATTTTTTTGTGGTGATGAGGTCTGCCTCATTTACACAAAGCTGGTCACCGATGTACGGAGCACCTCCGGATGAAGATGCAATACTGTAATCCAGCCCCGGATCAGCATTCGGATCAAAAGGGTGGGGATAGGTTTCCAGCTTTCTGAAACGGGCATACAGAGTAGCATTCGGTGATGCCGTAAAGCTGAACTGGGAGGCCAGATGCGTATCAAAATCCACATTCAGAACCGGCTTCAGATACTGAAACTGCGGATGAGAGAATTCTGTAAAACCTACTTCCTGTGCGATATAATTACTGAGATCCTCTACTGCATATTCCTTGGTCTCAAAATTGTATTCTACAACTCCGCCTGTCGGCAGTTTTACTCTTTTCAGTGTTCCGAAAGGAAAATATTTAGGGTCGTCAAAGTGCATGATCTCATCATCACACACAAAATAATCTTTAAACTTGCCCGGTATAGGTCCATAATCTTTAGGACTTCCTGACCTGTTGTATTCAAAAGCAGTGGTTTCGGTTTTAGAAAGGCTTCTGTCATACTTTATTATTTCTGTCAGTATTCTTTTCCCAGGTATGATAGAGCTGCTAAGCATATTGTACACAAAGGCGTACTTGTTCATGAGATCCCCGGCTTTGTTTCTCACCGTTATCGTTGTGAGCTTATAGGGGTCATTAAATGCTTGAGGCACCAGTTCCTTTACATAATCAAAATCTATCGTCCCGTAATCTCTGGAAGTGATCTTCTTGACTTTACAGGTCTGCTGGCTAATTTCCTGCGGATAAGCCTGTGGAGCGCTTTTATTCTCAATCTGGTATTCCACAGCATAGAGTTCCTGCATTCTGTTGTTGTACACTTTTGTGAGGTAGAAAGCAGATTTATAAACGCCTGCCAGGCTTGCAAATTTATTGGCTGCTCTGCTGTTGACATCAAAAAGGTATATCGTACCTTTGTCGTCGGTTATTTTAAAGCTCTGGAGCAGAAGTGTAGCATTATTGGCTTCCCGTACATATTCGATTTTTACATTAGAAGGGGTTAGCTTTACAATCTCAAACGTATTGTTTACAGTGTCTCTTACAAACCTGAATTTGCCTGATTGACCTCCAAAGCTGTAATAATAGATATCATCAAAAGGATTTTTATTGTAGTTGCCAGCATCAGTTTTATAAAACCTTTCATCTGTTCCGTTAATTATTTCTCTTGAGATTACCGCATTAGCTCCCAGAACGGTCCAGCCTAATCCGGCTTCACTAGCTCTGTCATCACTGAACATGTTGCCTGGGTGATAGCTTAATGCAATATTTATATTCACATCTTTGCTGTGTGTTGGAAGTGATGTCAGTGGAAATGAGATATTCGGAATCCCTGTCGCATAAGAGACAGGTGTATTTACATAGGTAGATAACGATGCTACTGAAGCTTCTGGCTTTGAAAATCCTTCATCCAGATTTTGACCAAAGTATAAATGCGCCATCGCAGCCGATAGCAGTATAGATATTTTTCTCATCATGTTTTTATTTTTTTATAATTTTAGCATTCGCAGTTTTCTCTGTATCCGTTTTCACAACGACCAAATAAGCTCCCTGAATCAAATTCTGTGTGTTGATCTTAGTCACTTTATTCTTTGTTTTCAAACTCTGCAGCTGTCTTCCACCCATATCGTAAATAATAATATCCGCTTCCTTAAAGCCTTGCTCTGAGCCTGTCGAAGAGTCAAATCCAATTTCCACATAAGCATAATCTGACACAGGATTAGGATAAATCTTAATATTCTGTTTTTCGATCAGCTGATCAATCTGCGAATCTCCAAGCTTTACAATCTTCCAGTTCTCTTTTCCTAGTTCTTCGGCGCTTGTTCCAGCCAGTACGATAGAACCGTCTTTATTCATCTTAAGATCAGAAAGCCTTTCTTCTTTTTTTCTCGATTCTCCTTTCACATGTTTTCGCCATTGCTCGTTGCCTTCATTGTCAATATAAAGCATCCAGAATGTTTCATCATCGGCTTCAATCCTTCCTTCAGCCTGAGTGTAACCACCCAACAATATTCCTTTGGTTAGGTCTTGGTGCTTTTCTCTTTTATCCTGGCTCTTATTAATCACATTCATTCCCATCAGAATGTCACGGTTCTTAAAGTTGTAAGATTTCTGCCATTGCTCTTCACCTTTTGTGTTTAAAGAAATCAGCCAGACATCAGTTCCTTCATCAATTCCAACCGTTTTGTTTCCTGACCTTTCAGATCTCGATTCTCCACCGATGATATATCCTGAAGAAGTAAAAACCATCGTTCTTAAATGGTCATCACCTTTACCCCCGAAATTCTTTTCCCATTCAATTTTATTGTCTTTGCTGAGTTTGATCACCCAGTAATCGCCTTCACCGAAATTGTTGGTAGTTTTTGGTTGATAGTTGATAGTTGAACTTCCTGCTTCCATCCTCCCGCTTCCTACAAAAGCACTACTCCGCGAATAAACTCCTAACAACGCTCCTCCGTCTGGAGTCGGGATCATCTTTTCCACTTCATCCAAACCTCTTCCACCTAAAATTAATTCGGAAAGAACTTTTCCATTTTTATCGAGCCTTGTTACGGTCACATCTTTAGAGCCGAATCCGTTGGCTGAATTCTGAACATTTCCTGCCACCATAAAACCAAAGTCAGCGGTCTGAATTACAGATCTTGCTTCTTCATCCTGCGATGTTCCTAAAGTTTTTTGCCACAATTCATCTCCGAATTCGTTGATTCTAATGAGCCAGATATCGGAGCCACCTTTAGAAGCATCTTTTTTATCTAAACCTTTTCCCGAATGCGACGTTCCCGTCAAAAGAAATCCACCTTCCTGCGTAGCAACTGTTGCCGATAGAAAGTCGTGATTTTGTCCTGAGAAATATTTTTCCCAGACTTCTTCTCCCTGTTGATTGAGTTTTACGAGATGAAAATCGTAGCCGTTGTTCTGTTTTGAAGCTACAGATGACACTGCAGTTTTACCTGCTGCCTGAATACTGCTCCCTGTGATAAGATATTGCTGATCGACTGTCGTGGTGACTTGTGAGAGAAAATCCTGAGTAGAAGATTTAATGTCTTTCTGCCATATCACCTCCTGAGCATATAGAATAGCGGTACTGCATAGCAGTAATGCACTCATGTAGAGTTTTTTCATGATTTGCGTTTTTTAATTATTATTATTACTTTGCTAATTTAACTTTTTTTAACACATGTCACAACTGTTTGATACAAGTCTTGTAAGTATATGATTTTATGCTGCAAAAGAAAATCATTGTTGCGACAAAAAATGACGTGTTATTTTATATCATGAAGCACTGAAAAATTCAGGTTCATTGATGTATTGATCTCCACTCCACAATTGGACAATACACAAAAGATGAGACTTTCGAAGCTTAAAATAATTAACTTTTATTCCTAATAGATTTAATAATAATCAAGGAGAATATTTGTGTATTTGTTAATTATTATTGTTTAATATTGAATATGTTGAAATATTTTCTAAATTTGTTCTTATTCTTAAATAAAAACACAATGACGACAAAACAATCCAACAGGCTGAACATGGCCAAAACTCTACGACAATTCTTTTCTGCTGAACAGGCAAAATACGCAGGTAATAATCCTGTGACAGTAAGAATTTCAGAACTGAATACTATTGTTGATCATCTCGACAGTTTAGTGGCAATTCA
>Ga0308164_10004125_pt1 | contig 12532 bp, 12 predicted proteins | sample PhyTR2_FD_201031 | JGI IMG/M metagenome (GOLD analysis project Ga0308164, IMG submission 201031) | Phyllosphere microbial communities from UC Gill Tract Community Farm, Albany, California, United States - DLSLT.R2 | ecosystem: Host-associated > Plants > Phyllosphere > Unclassified | place: USA... | reverse complement strand
AGATCAAGCGCAAGGTGGTAGAAAAGAAATATGCTGAAAATATTAATGAGATGTATGCAGATTCCGTCGAAGCTGATTAGAATTTTCTGAAAAACACCCTTCTAATTTACTATTTTTGCTGAACATTTCGGATGGTTACATCCGGATGTTTGTCATTTATAACCCTATCCGGCCCTTGCCGAATATAAAAAACATATGAGTACAGGACTATCAGAACAAGAAATACTGCGCAGAAGTGCGCTTGTCCAGTTGCGGGAACTGGGAATCGATCCCTACCCTGCAGAAGGATATGAAATCAATACAACTGCTGCCGACATCCTGGCAAATTATAACGAGGAGAATAAGGAAGCTTATCAGCAGGTAAGTTTTGCAGGCAGGATCATGACCAGACGTATCATGGGAAGCGCAGCTTTCGCTGAGCTGCAGGATTCAACCGGCCGCATCCAGGTTTACCTTAAAAGGGACGAACTATGTCCGGATGAAGATAAAACACTCTACAATACTGTATTTAAAAAGCTGCTCGATCTGGGCGATTTTATCGGTGTAAAGGGGTTTGTCTTTACCACGCAAACCGGCGAGATTTCTGTTCACGTGACTGAGTTCACTTTACTGTCCAAATCCTTAAAACCACTTCCCGTTGTAAAACGTGATGAAGAGGGAAACATCTACGACGGTTTTACTGACCCGGAATTAAGGTACAGACAACGATATGTAGACCTTACAGTAAATCCTGGATTCAAACAGATCTTTATCAACCGTTCGAAAGTGATACGGACCATGCGTTCTTACTTTGATAATCAGGGTTGGATGGAGGTGGAAACTCCTATTTTACAGCAGATCCACGGTGGAGCGGCAGCGCGCCCGTTTGAAACGCACCACAATACACTGGATATGCCACTCTTTTTGAGGATTGCAAACGAGCTGTACCTGAAAAGGCTGATTGTTGCTGGTTTTGATGGCGTGTACGAGTTCGGTAAGATGTTCAGAAATGAAGGTATGGACCGCACGCACAATCCGGAATATACCGCGATGGAAATTTATGTGGCCTATAAAGATTATATCTGGATGATGGCTATGGTAGAAGAATGCCTTGAAAAGGTGGCAATGGCCATACACAATTCCCCGCTGGTAAAAGTTGGTGCACATGAGATTAACTTTGCCGGGCCATATGAGAAACTGACCATGTATGAGTCTATACAAAAATACACAGGAATCGATGTTTCTTCAATGACGGAAGATGAAATTAAGGATACCTGCAAAAGCCTTGGTATTGAAGTGGATGCTTCTATGGGTCGCGGTAAACTGATTGATGAACTGTTCAGTGAGAAGGTTGAAGCTAACCTGATTCAGCCAACGTACATTACTGATTATCCACTGGAAATGACACCTCTTGCTAAAAAACACAGAAGCAAAGAAGGATTGGTAGAACGTTTTGAGCTGTTTGTAAACGGAAAGGAAATTGCAAATGCTTACTCAGAGCTGAATGATCCGATTGATCAGAAAGAACGTTTTGAAGATCAGCTAAAGCTGGCTGCCAGAGGTGATGATGAAGCGATGGCAATGGACGACGATTTTGTACGCGCCCTTGAATATGGTATGCCCCCTACATCGGGACTGGGTATTGGTATTGACCGCCTGGTAATGCTGATGACTAACCAGTCAACCATTCAGGAAGTATTGTTTTTCCCTCAGATGAGACCGGAAAAGAAGGCAAAAGTAACCACTGATGAGGATTTTGTAAACGCCGGCATCCCTGCAGAATGGGTTCAGGTGATCAGGAAAATGGGTTTTAATACCATTGAAGATCTTGCTGGTGCCAACGCAAACAAAGTGTTCAACGATTTGGGCGGAATGCGTAAAAAACTAAAGCTCGATTTAACCATGCCTTCTAAAGAAGATGTAACTGCCTGGTTTTCTTAACATAAAGATAACAAAGACTTAAAGGCCTGCCATGATGTTTTGTGGCAGGCCTTTTCTATTTTTACCAGACATAAAAAATCTGGAAGCCATGAATAACTCCATTCTTGAAATTACCGAAAACGAATACTGCATAAAATTAAGTAAAGATGCTTTCGATTTATCACTGATCCGTCAGTTGATCAAGAGAATCCAGTCCGAACAGTTGTTCTTTAGCAGAAGCAAAGAAAACCTGGATGATGATATCATCAGCAGGGGCGGACTAAATGAAAACGACAATTTTGACAGTTTGAACGAGAAATAAAAAAAGCCACATGATGTGGCTTTTTTTATGTTTCTTTTTCCAGATACTATCTGTATCTCACCTGTTGTTGCTTATCCAGCATTCCCAACTGATCTTTCATTTGTTTAATCTGATCAGCAAGTAATTTGTTCTTATCTGCTTTTTTGGCTTCAGTAAGATACATCTGCGCTTCTCTTTTATTACGTTTACCCATTGAGATACCAGCAAGGCTCAGTTTAGCAAGGGCAATGTTATGATCCATCTGCATTCCTAGTGAAAGTGCTTTCTTGAAATATTTCTCTGATTGCATTGGGGCCTTTCTTGATTCAATTAAACCCACAAGTAGGTTATAATATCCATGCTGGACCCTGATCAGCTGGCTTTCGTAATCGGTGATTCTTTTTAAATAAGCTTCAGCTTTAGGCATATCGTCTTTACGTAAAAACCACTGCGCAAGAAGCATATTCTCGTTATAGAAAAAGGTTACTATGACCAACAGGCTTATTAATACCGCTAAAATCCCCCATCCCCAGAAACCGAAAATCATGAGTGCAACTGCGCCCCCTAATACCACAAAACCTACAATAAGTCTTACTATGTTTGGCATATCTACTTAAATTATTTTTTGCAAATATCGTGTTTATATACCAAAAAGCAGAGTTAAAAAAATATTAAAAAATTGACAGGATTGATTGAACGGGCTGTACTGTGTACAAAACACCTGTCTGCATGATCTCACAGGAAATCACGAATATTTTACCGTCAGGAGCCTCAAAGGCATCCTAACAACTACCTGATTATCCCCAAATCCAGGTTAAGTCGAGGTCAAGTCAAAGACAACAGAAAGATTGTTCTGCAATTGTACCGCCATAAAATCGTAGTTGGACCGCCAGGCAACCGATAACGTACCGGACCAACCCCGGACCAAATACGGTACAAATACGCCCCAACATTCAATTTGACTTCGAGTTAACTTCCACTTGCCTTGCTTTTGCCACGAACTTGCCTGTTTTTTGGATATCCTTAACTAAAGGTTACCTTCTGCTTAGCCAAAATCATTTACCTTTTAATTATCCCCCATGTATTGATATATATTATCACTGATAAATTATTGATCCAACCATTCCTGCTTATATTTGTTATGCGTCTACCAGGTTTGACCTGTACGGCTGGCAGGGAGTTAAATTCTGTCATTAATCTTATAAAAATATATGCACAACAAATGCACTGCTGACGGAATCTTTTCCGTCCCGCTAATGAAAGACAGATATGATATTGAATACCCCATTTATGAACCGGATGCGGAACTGCTGCCTCAATTAAAAACACTGCTTGCAAATAAAAGTATCCTTATATTTTTGGGCACCTGGTGTGGCGACTCCCAGAAACAGCTTCCCCGTTTTTACAAAATACTGGATGCATTACAACTGGAAGAAGGTCTGGTTACCCTCGTTTGCGTAGATGAAAGCAAAAAGGACGAGAAAGGCCTGACAGAAAAAATGGATATTGTCAGCGTCCCTACGTTTATCTTTTTTGAAAACGGACAGGAACTGGGCCGTATTACCGAATCACCTATTGGTACGCTTGAAAGCGATATGATTGAAATTTTAACAAAAAAATAACGCGATGTCTGCAGCATTAGAACCGGGCTGGTTAAAGGTCCTGGATACAGAATTTGAAAAAAAGTACATGAAAGACCTCAAAGCTTTTCTTTTACAGGAGAAAGAAGAAGGGTTTACTGTTTACCCCAAAGGCACAGATATCTTTAATGCCTTTAATATTACACCCTTTGACAAGGTTAAAGTTGTGATACTTGGTCAGGATCCTTATCACGGTGACGGACAGGCACACGGACTCTCGTTTTCGGTGAAAAAAGGGGTTACTGTTCCGCCATCGCTCAAAAACATATATAAAGAACTTGAAACTGACATCGAAGGTTTTAAAACGCCCAGCCATGGGCACCTTACAGAATGGGCGGAAGAAGGAGTATTGTTGCTCAATGCTACATTGACAGTGCGTGCCCGTCAGCCAGGCTCCCATCAGGGTAAAGGCTGGGAGGCATTTACAGATCAGGCCATCAGCCAGCTGTCCGATCAAAAAACCGGTCTGGTGTTTCTTTTATGGGGTAAGTTTGCACAGAACAAATCTATTCTGATTGATGAGACAAAACATACGGTGATTAAATCTGCGCATCCCTCGCCATTTTCTGCTTATACAGGCTTTTTCGGAAGCAAACCCTTCTCTAAAACAAATGCGGCATTAATAGCACAAGGAAAAAAACCTGTTAACTGGCAAATTAGCTAGTTAACAGGTTCCCTGTTTAAATTTCTGTACTAATTAATATTCCAAAGGAACAATCGGTTCTTTTTTGGTGGTAGACATGATCATCATCGTCTGGAAAGTTTTTACTACGCTGATTTTACTGATTTTGTCCATAATGAGGCGCTCATAAGCTTTGATGTCACTTACATATACCTTCAGCAGAAAGTCGGCCTGACCAGTTACGTGGTGGCACTCGGTAATTTCTTTGATCTGGTTAACTTCATCCAGAAAAATCTGGATCGTGTTGTTTTTGTGGAAATCAAGCTGAACCTGTATAAAGGTTTTGATGCCTAAACCCAGTTTCTCTTCATCAACCAACGCATGGTAACTCTTAATAAAACCAGACATCTCCAGCTTCCTCACCCTCTCTAATGTTGGTGCAGGTGATAATCCAATTTCCTGCGACAAAAGTAGATTGGTTATCCTTCCATTTTCCTGTAAAAGTCTGAGTATCTTAAAATCTATTTTATCTAATTCTACTGCCATTTTTTCGGTTCTTGAACTCAAAGGTAGAATAACACCTGATTATTTACCAAATTTAATTTTAAAAAATATCATTATAATTATGCTTTATTTTATAAAAAAATTTTTAGATTTATCTAAATATAGAATTAGGCACATATAATGCACTCCTTTACCGAAGAAAATTACCTTAAAATCATCTACCATCTTTCCATGCTCAATGATAGTCCTGTCCAGACCAATGCAATTGCAGAAGGTGTAAAAACAAGGGCTGCCTCGGTAACCGATATGCTCAGGAAACTGGCTGAAAAACATCTGATAGACTACATTAAATATCAGGGCGTAACACTTACCGAAAAAGGTAAAGCTGCAGCAATTGGCGTGGTAAGAAAACACAGGCTTTGGGAAGTTTTTCTGGTAGAAAAACTAAAATTCAAATGGGACGAGGTGCATGATATTGCCGAAGAACTGGAACACATCAATTCGGCTTTATTGGTTGAACGCCTTGATGATTTTCTGGGTTACCCAAAACGGGACCCTCATGGAGACCCGATCCCTGATAAAAACGGAATATTTGAACAAGCCCAAAACATTCATGTCTACGAAATGTCTAAGGGCGATAGCGGGGTAATCATCGGCGTAAACGAATATTCCTCATCCTTTCTGAAACACCTCGAAAAACTGGGCCTCACCATTGGCATCAGGATAGAGGTACTGGAAATAGCTGATTACGATGGCTCGGCAGAGCTGCTGGTAGATGGCAACAAAATTAATGTAAGCAGGGAAGTTATACAGCATATTCTTATCAGTTATAAGTAATTGCTCTTAAAATAAAGATTAATCAATGAAGAATTCAGAATCACTGAGTGAAGTACATCAAAGCGTAAACACCAATAAACGTACAGGATGGAGAAGGATTTTCTCTTTTATTGGCCCGGCCTATCTTGTCAGCGTGGGGTATATGGACCCTGGAAACTGGGCAACAGACCTTGCTGGTGGTAGCAAGTTCGGTTACCAGCTGATCTGGATCCTGCTGATGTCTAACCTCATTGCGCTCTTATTACAGTCGTTAAGTGCAAGGCTGGGTATTGTGAGAGGTCTGGACCTTGCACAGGCATCACGCAATGCGTATCCAAAATGGGCAAACATCCCTTTATTTGCACTGGCACAGACAGCTATTGTGGCCTGCGACCTTGCCGAGATTATTGGTATGGCCATAGGTTTGAACCTGCTTTTCGGCCTGCCGCTGATCTGGGGCATTAGTATTACGATATCAGACACGGTCCTGCTCCTGTTCCTCATGAACAAAGGGATGCGCAAAATGGAAGTGTTTATTGTTTCTATGGTATTTATAGTAGGTATTTCCTTCCTGGTAGAAATGTTTATTGTAGAACCATCAATTAAAGAAATTATAGGCGGTCTTCAGCCATCAGTACTATCTGGTCAGGCCTTGTATATTGCTATAGGAATTATTGGTGCTACGGTGATGCCCCATAATTTGTACCTCCATTCATCGCTGGTACAAACCAGGAAGTTTGAAAGGGACCAAAAAGGAATTAAAGAAGCGATAAAGTTCAATTTCATTGATACCGCTGTAGCGCTTAACCTTGCATTTTTTGTGAACGCAGCTATCCTGATTTTAGCTGCAGCAGCCTTTTATAAAAACGGCCTGCATGAGGTAGCGGAGATACAGGATGCCTATAAATTACTTGGCAATATTTTTGGTCATGTGGCTCCTACCCTGTTTGCACTGGCACTGATTGCCGCGGGCCAGAGCTCAACGGTCACAGGTACCCTTGCCGGACAGATTATTATGGAAGGCCACCTCAACCTGAGGATACAACCCTGGCTGCGCCGGTTGATCACCCGTTTATTGGCAATTATCCCTGCTTTTTTTACCATTCTTTACTTTGGCGATGATGCACTGAGCGGATTATTGATCCTGAGCCAGGTGGTATTGAGCCTTCAGCTGGGTTTTGCGGTAATCCCCTTAATTCACTTTACCTCTGACAAAAGGGAAATGAAAGGTTTTGCGATTAAGTTATGGGTAAAAATACTGGCCTGGATAAGCGCTATCGTGATTGTGGCACTAAATATTAAACTGGTGATTGAAGAAATCAGCACCTGGGCTAAAGTTGCAAACGGCTGGTACATTTATTACCTGGTTGTCCCGGTTGCTATTCTCATCGGACTTTTATTGTTGTATATTTTTATCTATCCCTTATTTGCAAGAAGCAAAATCAGGAACAACGTTCCGCATGGTGATGCGCTTGATATTGAAACGGTAGAAAAGTTCAGATACCATTCTATCGGGATTACTGTTGATTTTTCTAAAAATGACCGCAATACAATTCAACATGCACTTATCCAGGGTGGAAAATCAGCAGATTATCACCTGATACATATTGTGGAGACGGCAGCGGCACGTTACCACGGGAAAGCGACGATGGACCATGAAACAAAAAGCGACTCAGACAATCTCGATAAATACTGTCAGAACCTTGCCGAACTGGGCTATCAGGCTACACCGCATATCGGTTTTGGAGGTGCGGCAACGGCGATAGCTGAGATTACCAAAGGTAACCACCTGGAACTGCTGGTGATGGGGGCACATGGACACAAAGGGCTAAAAGACCTGATTTTTGGTACCACTGTGGAGTCTGTTAGGCATAAGATTACCATACCGGTGTTGGTGGTGAGATAATTGTGATTAAACTGCCGTAAATCGGCATTTGTTTCTGATATTTGCCAGTTCTATGAAGAACGATATTCAAATAAAGAACAAAAGAGCCTACTTTGACTATAATGTAATTGAGAAATACGATGCAGGACTTGCCTTATTGGGTACTGAAATAAAAGCAATCAGACAGGGAAAGGCCAATATGACTGATGCATTCTGTATGTTTATCGGAAATGTATTGTACGTACGCAACCTGCATATTTCTGAATATAGCCACAGCTCATTCCACCATCACGACATTAAACGTGACAGGATATTATTATTGCATAAAAAAGAGCTGAAGAAACTAAAATTCAGAAGCGAGGAAAAAGGATATACCATTGTGCCGCTCCGTATTTTTACCAACGACCGCGGTTACGCTAAAATTGAAATTGCACTGGCACAGGGTAAAAAGGAATTTGACAAAAGGGACAGTATCAAAGACCGCGAATCCAAACGTGAAATGGACCGGGCGTTGAAAGTTTAAACACTACCAGGCCTGGTCGCCCACCAGCGGCACAAACCTGAACGTATCCAGTTCAAATTTCTCAAACTCCGTTTCGTTAATCCGTATCACAGTGACCATGGTTTGCGAATGTTCGTTACCGACGGGTATTACCAGTATGCCGCCTACTTTAAGTTGTTTGAGCAGAATTTCAGGAACGAAAGGTGCTCCCGCAGTTACAATGATTTTGTGGTAAGGTGCGTGTGCGGCAATACCCATAGAGCCGTCCCCATAAAAAAAATGAGCAGGATAACCCATTCCGGGCAGAACTTTAATGGTGTGGTTATAGATGCTTTCCTGCCTTTCAATAGTATATACCTCCGCGCCAAGCTCCATCAATATACAGGTCTGGTATCCGGATCCGGTACCAATTTCAAGTACTCTATCACCCTTACTGATATGCAGTAATTCACTCTGGTAAGCCACAGTATAAGGTTGGGAGATGGTTTGTCCGTCCCCGATGGGAAATGCGATATCCTTATAAGCCTGGTTCCAGAAGGTCTCATCAAAAAAGAAATGCCGCGGTACTTTGCCAATTGCATTTAAAACCCGCTTGTCTGTGATTCCCCTTGATGCAAGGTGCTCAACCAGCTTTTTACGCGCCCCTCTTTCCCGGTAATTGTCTACAAATTTATATGCCATTGAATCTCAAAAATACTCCTTTGCAACGGATTTATTAATGTTTATCAGCGTTAATTTAATCGTTGCAGCTAAACTCCGCCAGATCATAGTTTTATCCTTCAGCTTACACCGCAACCCTTAATATGGATCTACGTCAATCTGAATGATTACCCCTTTAAAGTTCTTTTCAGTGTTAAAGTCGCTGATGGTCTGTTTAAGAATTGCCTTCACTTTTTGGATGGCATCTGTTTTATCCGATTTGATAATCAGCTGTTTGATATAATAGTTTCTGATACGTGATACCAGCGGCTGTTCAGGCCCCAGCACACGGTTGCCCAACTGCGCCCGTAACATGGCAGCAAAACGTGCAGATGCAGCATTGAGCAAATTGGCATCCTTGTGTTTTACATTAATAAAAATGAGCCTGGTAAATGGCGGGTAATGGAACTGCCTGCGTTCTGCAATTTCATCATTGTACATCTCCAGGTAATTGTTATCTACCACCTGTTTGATAATCCTGTGGTTATCATCATACGCCTGGATGCATACCTTGCCCTGTTTGTTCCGTCGCCCGGCACGTCCTGCCACCTGTGCCAGTAACTGATAACTGCGTTCAAAAGCCCTGAAATCGGGATAATTGAGCAGCGTATCCGCGTTGATTACACCAATAAGGGTAACATTATCAAAATCCAGTCCTTTTGCCACCATCTGTGTACCGATGAGGATCTCCGTTTTCTTTTCCTGAAACTCGCCGATGATTTTTTGCAGGCTGTTTTTTGTCCTGGTACTGTCTACATCAAGCCTGGCAATTTTCACATCGGGGAAAATCAGGCTCAGTTCTTCTTCTATCCTTTCCGTTCCAAAGCCTTTCTGCTCAATGTGTACAGAACCACAGGCAGGACAGATATTCATGCTGTTTTCATGGTAACCGCAATAGTGGCAATGCAGTTTACCACTACTTTTATGAAAAGTGAGGCTCACATCACAGTTAACACATTTTGGCGCGAAACCACAGGTTTTGCAAATGAGGATGGTGGCATACCCCCTCCTGTTTTGAAACAGGATCACCTGTTCTTTTTTCTCCAGCGTAGCTGTGATATCATCAATCAGCACACTTGAAAAATAAGACACCATTTTTTTCCTTTTCGTTTCCTCAGAAATACTTACTACTTCCTGCAGAGGAAGCTCTACCCCGCCAAATCTTTCAGTTAGGGTCACCAGACCGTATTTATGGTTGAGGGCGTTGAAATAACTTTCAATAGAAGGAGTGGCAGAACCAAGTACAATTTTAGCTTTATGCAGGTAGGCCAGGTATACAGCCGCATCGCGGGCCTGGTAACGTGGCGCAGGTTCGTTCTGTTTGTAGGAAGACTCATGTTCTTCATCTACCACAATCATTTTTAGATCGTTAAAAGGTAGGAAGACCGAAGAACGTGCACCCAGAACTATCTTGTACTTTCCGTTGATTACGTTGTTCCAGATCTCGACACGTTCGTTATCGTTGAACTTGGAATGGTAAACACCAATGGCGTCTCCAAAATAACGTTTAATCCTTTCAACAATTTGTGTGGTGAGCGCAATTTCCGGCAGAAGGAACAGTACCTGTCCCCCTGTAGCGATGGCCTGCTCGATCAGCCTGATATATACCTGGGTTTTACCAGAGGCCGTAATGCCATGTAATAACACTACATCTTTGGTCTCGAACTCAGTCTGAATCGCCGTAAGCGCTGTTTGCTGCGCATCGCTCAGCTTAAAATTGAGGATCAGTTCATCATTATCATCTGCCAAACGGCTTACTGCTTTTTTCATCAGCAGAAATATCCCTTTGTCCAGTAAAGCCTTCAGTGCGGCCTGTCCGCAATTACTCTCTTCAAGCAGCTGCTGTTTTGAGACCTCGTTTCCTGCCTTGGATAGCTTGATGTATGCGAGCAACGCGTCCAGTTGTTTAGGCGCACGCTCCAGCACCTCAAACAGGTGCCTGATGTTCTCTTCCTCTTTATAAAAAGGGCTGAGGCTGATATAAGATTTGAGTAATGGACGGTATTTTTCCACCACCTCTTCAGCAATGTAAACAATCTCCTTTTCCAGTAATGTCCTGATAATGGGGAACACTGTTTTTTGCCCTAAAAGTGCCGAGATCTGGTCTACCGACAACCGCTTATGTTTTTCAAGGGCAGTGATTAATATGGCTTCCTTGTCCGTGACAGCAAGCTCCTCACGGTTGATTTCTTCACGCAGGATGATGATGGTTTCACTGGCGAGTTTTAATCCTGCAGGAAGCGCGGCAGACATCACATCCCCTTCATTACACAGGTAGTAATCCGTCATCCAGTCCCAAAAACGGAGCTGGTGTTCGTTTACTACAGGATGCTCGTCAATTACGTCAATGATGTACTTTGCCTGGTACAACTCTGGTGCAGTCTGACTGATACTTTTGATTAGTGCTGTGTATATTTTGCTCTTACCGAATTGCACAATTACCCTTTTCCCAACGGCGGAATGCTCATTGAGATGAAAGGGTACACGGTAGATATAATTTTTTGCCAGTGAAAGCGGCAGGATTACTTCAATGAAAAGCGTGTCCCTTTCGGAAAAGTCAATATCATTATAATCCTCCATTTACCTGTTTTTTAATGCCCCTAAAAATAGCAGTACCCAGCCCGAAACCAGCAATAGTCCTCCAAGCGGAGTAATGGGGCCAATGATATTCATAAATCCAATATGGGTTATATCCCTTGTGGCCAGAAGGTAAAGCGACCCTGAAAACAACACCATTCCTGCGGTGAAACAGATATAAGAAAGGTCTACAAGTTTTGTTCTGAACCGGGCAAAGGTAGAAAGGAAAAGCAAAGCGAAAGTATGGTAAAACTGGTATTCGATACCTTTTGTCCAAATGGCCAGCTGGTCAGCAGAGAGAACATTTTTTAAACTGTGAGCACCAAAAGCACCAAGTATTACCGCCACTGCACCAAAAAAAGAAGCAGTTAAAATTATTCGTCTATTCATTCAATTAGCTTTTTTCTGCTGCTGCAAAATTAAGAAACCTCTTTGCATTTTCTTAGTAATCCAACTATTAAATTAAATTTGCTGAATACTGGCGAAATTCTCAGAAGCATAAGCTCCTGGTATCCTGACGCAGCACCCCATGAAAAAAATATATTTCACCCTGATCTTTTTACTCCTGGCCATGTCTGGCATGGCCTATCTGTATTTTTCGAGGCTCAACAGGGAAAACACTTATAATGAGATCGGTTTATATGCGGCTACAGCAAATTCAGGTCTGGTGTTTTGCATCCATAATGACAGAAGTATATTTGAAATTTTAAAGGGCCAGGACCTTTTTCAGCATCTGCTGGGCGATGCAAAATTTAACAGGATCAGCCTGCTCAAAGACAAGATCATTTCAAGCCCGGCGATCAATAACCTGATTGCAAACAGGAATATATTTATTGCATTTTCTGGAGGCAAAAACAAGGAAATTAATTACCTGATCAGCAGCCAGCTGAATGATGAACAGGATAAACAGGCATTGGTTGACGCCCTGCAAACAGCAGGAATAAGAGCAAGCGGCACTAAGGGCGTAATGACACTCCCGCTCAATGACAGTACAAGCTTTTACCTGGGTATAGAAAAAAACCTGGTACTGCTGTCAGACAAAGCAGAACTGGTTAATGCCGGACTCGCATTTAATCCATCACAGGTA
>Ga0308164_10004118_pt1 | contig 12558 bp, 10 predicted proteins | sample PhyTR2_FD_201031 | JGI IMG/M metagenome (GOLD analysis project Ga0308164, IMG submission 201031) | Phyllosphere microbial communities from UC Gill Tract Community Farm, Albany, California, United States - DLSLT.R2 | ecosystem: Host-associated > Plants > Phyllosphere > Unclassified | place: USA... | reverse complement strand
GGGCGGAGACGCTAAACGGCAGCCGTTCTGCGCAGGCCTGGGGGAATTTAATCTGCTGCGCGATGTTGCGCAGCGCGCTATGGCGATCGCCGCGTAACACCGGCAGCTTCAGCGGCATATCGTAGTGTCGCAGCAGCGCAAGGAGTTCCGCATCCGCGACGCCGTCATGTTCCATCAGCGACTGCACCAGCAGGCTGAAGCCGACTTTCTCACCGTGCAGCCAGTGATGCAGCTCCGGCAGGTGCGTCAGTCGATTGTGAATGGCGTGCGCAAAGCCCGGCGTCGGCAGCAGGTCGCGCACACTATTCGCCAGCCCGGCGAGCACGATAGTGGCATCAATGACTCTGACCAGTTCAGGCGTGACCCGCTGCTGCTGGCAGGCCAGGATCGCGGCGTCTCCCTGCTGCCGGAAAGTGTCCAGCGCCTGCCGCGCGGTCATCACCTTAAGATCCAAAGCCAGATCATCAGGGTTGTGCTGCTGGTAAGGCCGGAATTCATAATATTTGGCCAGCGCATCCACAATACCCGCTTTCAGGTAGCGCACGTCGCTCCGGGCGATCACTTCACTGTCCACCAGCACCAGCTCCGGCATTTTCCCCAGCGGCTGGCTGCGCAGATGGCCGCCTTGCTCGTTATAGATGATGGCAATCGGTGACCAGGCCGCGCAGGTTGCCGCCTGGGTCGCAAAGTTAACCAGCGTGACCGCCGGCAACTGGCTGGCAGCGGCTTTAGCCGCATCCAGCACGCGTCCGCCCCCAATCGCCAGCAGCAGTTCTGCGCCCTGCTGTTCGGTATGGTGTTTTAAGCTGGCGATGGCCTGATCGGTACATTCGCCCTCTAAATAGTCGAGCTGCCAGCGGATGCCATTTTCTTCAAGACTCTGGCTTAATTCCGGATTAACCGCCTGCCACGCCTGAGGAGAGGTAAAAATACGAATATGGGTGGCATAGGGTTTAATAAACTGACCGGCGCGGATGCGCAGGCCCGCCTCATGCGCATAGGCTCGCGGAGATGTAATGGCTAACACAGCAGCATCCTGATTATATAAAATAGAAAAAGACTTTTATTACAGTAATTTAATAGCGTTTCATGGAATTTAATTTCTTTTCTGAATACTACGACAAATAACAATTTAAGCAATCAAAAACCGGCCATTTCATATTCACAAATCCGCATTAGGTTAGTTATTTTTCACACATAGCGACCCGGCTTTTACTGTTAATCTCTCATTCTGGCTGAATGAATTAACTGCCTGCCTGGCAGTTTTCCGGGAAATATTATGCAACTCGATTTTCGTCAGGTCAGAGAAGATGAGGTAGATGTTTATCTGGCACTGATGCATGCCGCCTATGCACCCGTTAAAGCACTGGGCATTAAATTTGATGCCGCCACGGCTGACCGCGCTACAGCATTACGCCATCTGCAGAATCATGGCGTGTATGCGCTCTACATGCGTAACCAGATGGTTTCATCAGTGACCGTTCGCTATCCCTGGGGGCCGCTGCCCGGCCCGTTTGGGCTGCCGCATATCGGCTGGTTTGGCGCGCATCCCGACTATCCCGGCCACCATTTTGGTCGCCAGGTTCAGGATCGGTTAGAGCAGGAGATCCTGATCGGTCAGTTGCATGCCCCTGCGGTCTCGCTGGGCACCGCCACCCATCACCCCTGGCTGAAAGAGATGTATCTGAAGCGTGGCTTCCAGACGATGCATACCTGCGATCTTGGTAAAGGTCACATCACCCTCTATATGAAAAAAGTACTGGACCCGGCGGCACATGATGCCTGGCTGAGCCGCCAGACAGCAGCAGAAGGAAACCCGCTATGAGCAGCGATAATCCCGCATCACTGGGCGAACAGCCGATCGCGTTTCGCCACGAACTACACCGTTTTCCGGAGCGACCGCAATGAACCTGAGCGTAATGCTGGCTGAACATATCCTTTATGGTCAGCCGGATGAGTCAGCGCACCAGCACGCGCGTGAAGGTGTGCGGGACTTCCTGGCGGTGAGCTGGCCGGTGTTACAGGGCGAGGTGCCGGATAGCGGCTTACCGGCACTGCGCACAATCTACCGCGACGGCAGCGTGCGCTCGCAGGCGCTGCTGCTGGGCTATGCCGGACATGCGCTGGACTACGATGATTTTCATGCCGATTTTCGCGGTCACCCCAGCGTAGTGATCCTGCCCGCCCTGCTCGCCTGGCAGCAATATCAGCCAAAGCGCCTGAACCGTTTTCTGGATGCTTACGTCACGGGTGTGGAAATGGCAGGTCGCCTGGGACTGGCTGTCAGCCAGCAACATTACGCGCTGGGCTATCACAACACGGCAACGCTGGGCACCCTGGCAGCGGCGGCGGCACTGGCGCGTTTGCTGGCGCTGGAGAGTGATGCAACCGCGACCCTGCTGGGGATCGCTGCCACCCAGGCCAGCGGGCTACGCGCGCAGTTTGGTTCGGCGGTGAAACCACTGCACGCTGGTTTTGCCGCAGAACGTGCGGTGTCAGCGGCTCTGCTGACACTGGCCGGAATAGATGGCCGTCAGGCGGGTGTGATTGAGGCTTTTCTGGCAGCCAGCAGTTCGGGTCAGGCGCAGCCGGAGAAATTGCTGGAAAACTGGGGCCGCCCCTGGCGGATTAGCGCGCCCGGACTGGAGTTCAAACCTTTCCCAACCTGCGCAGGCACCCACAGCGCAGCGGAAGCGGCACAAATGCTGCGCCAGCAGTGGCTGGCAGCCGGCAAACCTCTTGATGCGCTGCTGAGCCAGATTGTCGATATCACCGTCGCCTTCCCGCCAGGCGGTGACATCGCCGCTTCCATATCCGTTCCGACGCACGGCATTGAAGCGCGTTTCAGCCTGGAATATGTGATTGCTGCGATGCTGATCTACGGCGATCTGCGTTTGCAGGATTTCGCCGAAGGCGATCTCAATCATCAGATTATGCCGCTGGCCGCCCGCGTCCGTCGTACTCCCGATAACAGCGCGCCGCCCGATGCGATTAACCCCGCCCTGCGCTTCCATGACGTCACGCTGACGCTGAGTGATAGCACAAAGCTGCATCAGCGCCGCACGCGCCAGCAGTCACTGGCAGAGAGTGTGGATGTATACAGGAAACTGCAGCTGGCGCTGCAGGCGTCGTCGCCCGATCTGCTGGCAGCCAGTGAGCTGCGTTCAACGGCAGATTTGCAGGCGCTGGGGCGCGCAATGCTGAGCGCCCTGTAACCGACTCATAACGGGGGAATAAAGGCCTGCACCGGCGTGACTTCCCCGGCAAATTTGCGCACCTGTACCACCGTAATCTGCCCGCTACATCCCTGCGCCAGAGATGACGTCCCGATATCCAGCGTCAGCACATTGGGATTACCGTGACGACAAAGCGGACGGGCGGCAGTGGCGTCGACCGGATCGTACCAGGCACCGGTTGGCAGCTGTACCACGCCAGGCATAACCGTGTCGGTGAGACGTGCGCTGGCGAGCACATGGCCCCGATCGTTATAAAGCTCAATGATGTCGCCATCCGCGATAGCCCGGGCTGCCGCATCCTCGCTGTTGAGGCTGCAGACTTCACGCCCGCCACGCTTGCCACTCTGACTGAAATCACCAAAATCGAGCTGACTGTGCAGGCGCGTCGCGGGCTGATTGGCAATCAGCCAGAATGGGTAGTCGGCGCTGGGTTTTTGCTGCGGTTCACGCCATACCGGATGGCCGGGACAGTTGTCATAACCAAAGCTGGCGATAGTGGCGGAGAAGATCTCAATTTTGCCGCCTGCTGTGGGCAGCGGTGCAGCATCAGGGTCAGCGCGAAACGCATTGATCATCCGTCCACCATCCTTCACCTGCGGCAACTCCAGGATGCCCTGCTGCCAGAACTGATTGAAATCCGGTGTCTGCACCTGATGCGCCGCCAGTTTTTCCTGTAGCTGATGGTAAAGATGCTGCAACCAGCCTCGCGCATCGCGCCCTTCGCTAAACGCTTCTTCCCGGCCAAGTTGCCGGGCCAGCTCACGGAAAATCGTGTAATCGTCCCTGGCTTCGGCGTAAGGCTGTGCCACTGGTTGCATGGCGATTAAATGGCGATCGGTCGGCGCACCGCCGATATCCTCACGCTCCAGGGTCATGGTGGCGGGCAGGACGATATCAGCATGACGCGCACTGGCGGTCCAGACGCTCTCATGCACGATGAACGTATCCAGCTGGCAAAACGCCTGACGCAGCCGGGCCAGATCCTGATGGTGGTGAAACGGATTGCCGCCCGCCCAGTAAGCCAGCCGGATATGAGGATAAGTAAGCTGACGGCCATTGTAGTCAAACCTGGTGCCAGGATTGAGCAGCATATCGGCAATACGGGCTACCGGAATAAAGCGGTCGATGCCATTTTTGCCCTGCGGCAGGGACGGAAAGCTGACCAGATTGTGATGTTTGCCATAATGGCCCAGCGCACCCAGTGCATAGGTATAGCCGCCGCCGGGCAGCCCGGGCTGTCCGAGTGCCGCCGCCAGCACCAGGCCAAGCCAGACCGGTTGTTCGCCATGCTCGGCGCGTTGTAAGGCATGGGCGACCGTCACCAGTACGCGCTTGCCGTGCAGCTGTCGGGCGAACTGCCTGATCAGGTCGCTGCTGACGCCACAGATCGCGGCCGCCCAGGGCGCGTCACGCACCACGCCATCTTCTTCACCCCGGATGTAGGCCACCATCTGAGGCCAGCCGACACAGTAGCGCGCCAGAAATGCCTCATCGGTTAACCCTTCGGTGATTAATACCGCCAGCAGGCCGAGTATAAACGCCGCATCCGTTCCGGGTCGCAGCGCCAGCCACTCACCCTGTGCTTCCTCTGGCAAATCGCTTTTCAGTGGGCTTACCGAGATAAAACGGGTGCCGCGCTGTGCCGCACGCTGCATAAAACCGCGCTCGGTATGCTCACTCAGGCCGCCGCTGGCCACCTGGGCATTTTTCAGCGCCAGCCCGCCAAACGCCAGCACCACCTCGCTGTGACCGGCAATCTCTTCCCAGCTCACGCCACGCCGGGCGACTTCATTCATGTCGCCCACAATATGCGGCAGCAAAACCGATGCCGCGCCGGAGCTGTAGCTGTTAACTGAGCGAACATAACCGCCCAGCGTGGTGTTCAGGAAACGGTGCACCTGACTTTGGGCGTGATGGAAACGGCCTGCGCTTGACCAGCCGTAAGATCCGCCAAAAATCCCCGCCGGGCCGTAAGCCTCACCGACCCGCTTAAGCTCCAGTGCAACCCGATGACTGGCTTCCTCCCAGCTAACCGCGACATATTCATCTGCCCCACGACGCCGATCCGGGCCAGGCCCGTTTTCCAGCCAGCCACGCCGTATCATTGGCCGTGCGACGCGTGCCGGGTGATTAAGTACATGACGGAAGTTTTGCAACAGCGGACTGGGGTCGGGGTCGCGCCCGAACGGCTCAATAAGCAGTTGATCGCCGCTGCGCTCAGCGTGAAAAGCGCCCCAGTGGGCGCTGTGCATTACCGGTTTCTGCGTCATCCTGCTTCCTGGCTATCACAAAAGAAACGGTGCTCAGAGCACCGTTGCGATAAAGTTTCTGACGCGTCCGTTGTCCGGATCGTCGAGTACCTGCTGCGTCGGGCCAGCCGCCACAATTTTGCCGCTCTCCATAAAGACGATGTTATCGGCGACCTCGCGGGCAAATCCGATTTCATGGGTGACAACCACCATGGTGATACCGGAATGCGCCAGCTGTTTAATGACCTGCAGCACTTCACCCACCAGTTCCGGGTCAAGCGCCGAGGTCGGTTCATCAAACAACATAACGCCAGGATCCATCGCCAGTGCGCGGGCAATCGCAACGCGCTGCTGCTGACCACCGGAAAGGTTTTGCGGCCACTCATCTTCGCGACCAGACAGCCCCACCTGTTTCAGCAGCGCCAGTGCTTTGCTGGTCGCCTGATGGCGGCTCTGCTTTTTCACCCGCATCGGCGCATCCGTGATGTTCTGCAACACGGTACGGTGCGGGAACAGGTTAAATTGCTGAAACACCATGCCGATTTCCGCCCGCTGGCGTGCAATGGCACTGCTGTTGAGTTCGTGCAGCGCCTGGCCTTTTTGTCGGTATCCCACCATCTGGCCGCCGATACGGATGGTGCCACCATCCAGCTTCTCAAGGTGATTAATGCAGCGCAGCAGCGTGGATTTACCGGAGCCGGATGGCCCCAGAATCACCGTGACCGACCCGGCAGGTATATCCAGGTTAACGTCGTCGAGGATGGTTACGCCAGAGAAGCGCTTGGTGACCCTGCGCAGTGCAATTGCTTCAGCCATTGCTCACACTCCTTTGGGTTTTCGGCAGCGAAAAGCGCGGCAACGACGGCCAGAGGCTGCGCTTTTCTCGCCGCGTGACACCCCGGCCAAAATAACGCTCCACGTAATACTGGCCCACCGACAGCACTGAGGTCATCAGCAGATACCACAGAGTGGCGACCAGCAGCAGCGGGATCACTTCATAGGTGCGCTGATAGATAATCTGCGCCGAAAACAGCACATCCTGCAGAGAAATCACTGACACCACTGCCGTGGTTTTCAACTGGCCAATGATCTCGTTACCCGCTGGCGGCATAATGGCGCGCATCGCCTGCGGTAAAACGGTATGACGGAAAATCTGAGCCGGGCGATATCCAAGCGCGCGTGCCGCTTCAATCTGCCCATTACCCACGCTCTGGATACCCGCGCGCACAATTTCTGCGGCATAGGCGGACTGATGCATGACCAGCGCGATCACTGCCGCACTAAACGGGCTGACCAGCGCGTTGGACTGTGCACTCCAGATCTCACCTAAACCGGGAATCGACAACGCTATTCTGGGATAGAGCGCCGCGATGTTGTACCAGAGAAACAGCTGCACCAGCATCGGCACACCACGGAAAAACCAGGTGTAGGCCCAGCTCACCGCAACCAGAACCGGGTTTGATGAGAGACGCATCAGCGCCAGCACCGTGCCGAAGGCAAAGCCCAGCACCACTGAAATGGCGGTGAGCTGCAGCGTCATTAACACCCCCTGCAGAATGGAGGGCGCAGTGAAGTTTTCTGCGATGATCCCCCACTCAAAGCGCGGATTGTTAATCATCGAATGTGCCATCGCCACCACGCACAACAGCACCACCAGCGCACTCAGCCAGCGTCCGTAGTAGCGTTTACTGACGATTTTCAGATCGTCAGTGTGGTTCTGAATCTCACTCATTTAAAAATCTCTTCGTTGCGTCGGGCTTCGGTCACAGCACCAAATCCGATTCCCCAGTTATCGAGGATTTTCCGGTAGCTGCCATCTTTGATTAAGGAGTTCAGCGCGGCCTGCACGGCAGGTTCAAGCGGAGAGGCTTTTGGGAAAGCGACAGAGACCGGTGCATCGTTAACGGTGATTTCGCCGCTCATGGTCAGCGGTTTGATTACCTTAACCTGCCACAGAAGCCCCTCATAGGGACCCAGGAACAGCGGTACGCGCCCGCTGACCACCGCCTGCACGCCAGCCGGACGATCCGGGAATATCGCTACCTTGATGGGCTGCTTACCTGCGGCCTCACAGGCTTTACTGGCTTCTTCCAGCCGCGTAACCTGGGTGGTACCGGAACCGGCGCCGACCTCTTTGCCGCAGACGTCACTGAGTGATTTAAACGGGGCGATACTGGCGTCTTTTCGGGAAATAATTCCCAGCAGGCTGGCGTTGTAGTAGCCGACAAAGTCGATCTGTTTCAGGCGGGTCGGTGTGGCATTTATGTTCGACAGCGCCACATCGTAACGTCCGGTTTTCAGACCGGGAATGATGTTGTCGAAGCCGCCCGTGTCGCGCCACTCTACCGCGATACCCAGACGTTCACCCACCGCATTCATGATGTCGATTTCGCGACCGGCCAGCGTCTTATTATCTTCTTTATAAAAGGTAGTTGGCGGCGTATTCGGGTTTGTTCCTGCCACAATGTAGCCACGCTTGAGGATATCCGCAGGAATCAGCGTTTTCAGCGCCGGATCGGCTTTAACATGTATGCTGCTGTCAGCAGGCACTGAGGGTTCTGCCGCAAAGCTGACGGATGCGTTGAGCACGAGTGTGAAAAGGGTCATTCTTTTTATCAATTTCACCGGAACCTTTCTCCTGATATTTAAAATGTTCCCCCAGAGGGAAAAGCGATCGTGACCTGTTGTCAGCGCTGAAAGAAAGCCAGATAAGCGGCGGGCTCCAGAGCTTTTATCATCCTCGTAACGTTCTGTTGTCATTCTCAGTGAAGACCGGCGGCGATCACAAATGCTAAAACCGGGAATATTTTGCTGGAATATGGCAATGGCGCGCGTTGCGAGGCTGTTGAACAGGCGCTGGCATCCTGTGACCGAAGAGATGAGCAGTTTGGTAAGGATTGGCGAGGCGAGAAAACGTCATACTGCGGTTAATTAATTGGCACAGCCAGGCTCTGATGATTAATAAAAATATAATTTCATTGATAAGTATTTATTGAAAAATCATCCCTCTGCGCCTGACCGATTCTTTTATCCGGGACTTATTTGATCAAAATCAATAACTATTTATTCAGGTAATGTAAAGACTGCAGCAGGCACGGGAATCATAATTTTAATCAAAATTATCAAGACATTACACGAAGTAAATCAAAGATTAGCAGGCAGATAGTTTCCCTTGAGAATAATGAAAGCCTCAATAATCAGATCATTGAGTAAGCATAAATAATATTAAAGATTAGTCTGGCGCTGACGATAAGAAGATTATCTTTGAATTATTTAACAGCCTCTTCTCTGCTTCTGATATCTCACTAAAGGTGAACCTTATGGGCCTTGCTCAACGCATCTCCGATATTAAAATTGGGAAAAAACTGGGCGTCGGTTTTATCGTCGTCATTGCTGCCTCCCTCGCCATTACTTTTATCGCTTTCGATTGTTTTCGCAGTATTAAAGACAACTCCGCCCGGCGCACGATTACCGTGGAGATGGTAAACACGTTAAGCAAGGCACGCCTTAACCGCACCCTCTACCAGTACACCAAAGATCCCAAATTTGCCACGCAGAACGTTCAGGCCCTGAAGGAGTTAGATGCCCTTTATAAACGGCTGGATGGATTTAAATGGGATGAGATGGGCCAGCAGAAAGTCGCGCTGATGGGGCAGTTACTTAACGATTATCAGAATCAGCGCCAGACATTCGTGACTGCTGCACAGGCGACAAGCGACGCCTTTGATGCCATTAAACCGGGTGCCCTGATTGCGCTTGCGCATCAGTTTGAATCACTCGATATGGCTCTGACACCCGATGCGGCGCTGCCGGTCATGCACCTGGCCGCAGCGCTGTTTGATGCGGCCAATGTTGAAAAAGCGTTTCTCGATAAGCCGTCTGAGGCCAGCAGAGAGGCGATTCTTGAAGAATACACCGCTATCAACACCCTGAGCGAGCAACTGGATATTTTCGCCCAGCCGAATATTAATGACGTAACGCGAAATGTGCTCAGCACTCTGACGCAGCAACGCCAGGCTTTAACGCGCTATGTCGATGCGACAGAGAAAGAAAAGAGCGAATCGGCGGGCCTGACCACCACCGCAGAGCGGCTCAATGCGGTGGTCTCCGATACCTTTGCCTATCAGTCCCAGCTATCCTCTGAATTTATCAAACAGGCGGAGTGGCGCATTGCTTTTGCCGCGCTGATTTGTGTGGTGCTGAGTCTGCTGATTGCCTGGCGGATCACCCGCAACATTACGCTGCCATTGAAAGAGACGCTGAACGCAGCGCAACGTATTGCCAGCGGTGATTTAACAACCTCACTGAAAACCACACGTGGTGATGAGTTAGGTCAGCTGATGCAGGCGGTAGATGCAATGAACATCAGCCTGCAGAATATCATCACCAACGTGCGTGATGGCGTCAGCAGCGTGGCGCGTGCCTCGGCGGAAATCGCGGCAGGTAATACCGATCTTTCATCCCGCACAGAACAGCAGTCTGCCGCAGTGGTTCAGACCGCGGCCAGCATGGAAGAGCTCTCTTCAACGGTGAAACAGAATGCGGAGAATGCTCACCATGCGAGTCAGCTGGCGACAGACGCGTCAGTGAATGCCGGACGTGGTGGCGAGATTATCCGTGACGTTATCGAAACCATGAACAACATCAGCCAGAGTTCGGGCAAAATCGGCGAGATCATTCACGTCATCAACAGCATCTCTTTCCAGACCAATATTCTGGCCCTTAACGCCGCCGTCGAAGCGGCACGAGCCGGAGAGCAGGGTCGCGGATTTGCGGTGGTTGCCGGTGAAGTCAGAAATCTGGCCCAGCGCAGTTCACTGGCCGCCAAAGAGATTGAAACGCTGATACGCGAGTCACTTGATCGGGTTCATGATGGTTCTGAGTTTGTGGAACGCGCCGGTACCACCATGGATGACATCGTCCGCTCTGTCAGTCAGGTTAAAGATATTATGGGTGAAATTGCTGCCGCCTCTGACGAGCAAAACCGCGGCATTTCTCAGATCGCCACGGCAATGGCCGAGATGGATACCACGACGCAACAGAACGCCGCGCTGGTTGAAGAGTCCTCCGCCGCAGCCAGCTCACTGGAATCTCAGGCTGATGAACTGGAAAAAACAGTGGCCGTATTCCGTCTCTCTCCCGGACAAAGCAGCGTCAGCCGGGGCGCACCTGCCCTGTCGCCGCGTTTAGTGCCCGCAGTGCCCGTTAATGCATCAGCAGACTCAAGCTGGGAAAGCTTTTAACGGTTAGCGAAGCGTTAATTCTGTCTGACCGTAAATAGAGCCAGCCTTAATTGATTGAGGCTGGCTGAAATAACAGCCCTCTTCAGACAAATAAGTGATCTGATTAATCAGAAGATAATAAGCCGTAGCGGTTAACGCGGGAATGACATGGTCAGGCGAGCATCCGGAAACTGAGGGAAGGTCATATTTCGGCCACGACAGCTGAAACAAGCTGGCTCGTGCCTGATGATTCCGGTTTATATCCCGGCTGGCTTTGAAATGAGGGTAGATAAGAATCGCGATCGGTCTGTACAGAAAGCGATGGAGAGAGAGTTGTCGTCCCTGACAGCTTCTCCGGCCGGTCTACGCTTTCGCGCAACCGATGAGGTCATCCGCTTCGTCGTTTTCCGGCCGGAGCCGGACTACGTCCATTGGCATCAGTTCCGTTACTGCTAGTTCAGCTCTTCGTTCAGGCTTGCAAGCGTCTGCAGGTACGGCACCTGCTGTTGAGCAATCGCCGGTGACTCAAAACTACTCAGCCAGCTTCTGGCTTCGGCGATTTTCGTCAGCCGATCCGCGTTGCTTTCAGATTTCGCCATATAACCCAGTTGGGTAAAGAGTGTTGCGATACTGATTTCTTTTTCACCCAGGGCAAGGCTTAGTGCCGCTTCGCCAATAATGACGTGGCCTTTCTCGTCGTTTTGAAATAACACAGAAAATCCTCCATTAGATACGAATTGATGACAACCTCACCAGAGACTGTAGTCGTAAAAGAGAGAACTGCCCGAATTTATCACTAAAAATCGCGCAACTTGCTGAACAAATGTACTTAATGTTTTTTTTCCGGATTGTTCTGTTTGTCTCTGCCGCCCTTCCTGTCAGACTTGCTTTTAAATTCACGATGGGATGTCACCATGAAACTTTCCATTCTCCTTACGCTGCTGGCTGCGACGGTCTGCTCCGTTTTTGCTGCCCATGGCAAATTTGAAACGCAGCAGGCTGGCCAGTCACTCTTCACGCAAAGCGGGGAAACGATCAGCGAAGAATAATGGCTGCGCGCAGCATCGTCAGTGACCGGCCAATCGGTTATGATCCGTTGCCATTTACCTGCCGGTTGCCCGATGTCTGCCATTATCGATACGTTTATCGCCCCGCCCTGCTTTGATGAGATAACCCTTCTCTTTCAGGACGACCATCTGCTGGTGATCAATAAACCCAGCGGTTTGCTGAGCCTGTCAGGCAAAAATCCGCAAAACCTCGATTCGGTGCATCATCGGCTGGTGAAGCTTTTTCCTGGCTGCGCGCTGGTTCATCGGCTCGATTTTGGCACCTCCGGGCTGATGGTCGTCGCACGCAGCAAAACGATTAATGCGGCACTCTGCCAGCAATTCAGCCAGCGCAGCGTGCGTAAAGCTTATCAGGCGCTGCTGTGCGGGCACCTTGCCGATGACGAAGGCGTCATTGATGCCGCGATAGCGAAAGATCCGGCGCAGTTTCCCCGGATGGTGATTTGCCCGATCCAGGGGAAACCTGCGCGCTCATGCTACCGGGTCATAGAACGCGGTTATTATCAGGAAAAAAAGGGAAACGGATTGCCGATCACGCGGGTTGAACTGATGCCGGAAACCGGGCGCACCCATCAGCTGCGCATTCACTGTCAGCAGCTGGGGCACCCGATTCTGGGCTGTGATCTCTACGGCGGGCTTTTGCTGCCTGGCGCGGAGCAGGCAGAGAGACTGATGCTGCACGCCAGCGGATTGACGTTTGTTCATCCTGTCAGCGGCAGCACGCTGCAACTCTCTGCCGACAGCCCGTTCTGAATGCGTCAGCGCGCTGTTACCACATCAAATC
>Ga0308164_10004117_pt1 | contig 12559 bp, 13 predicted proteins | sample PhyTR2_FD_201031 | JGI IMG/M metagenome (GOLD analysis project Ga0308164, IMG submission 201031) | Phyllosphere microbial communities from UC Gill Tract Community Farm, Albany, California, United States - DLSLT.R2 | ecosystem: Host-associated > Plants > Phyllosphere > Unclassified | place: USA... | reverse complement strand
GGGCTGATTACGATCGCATCTGGCAGCCATTCGGCGAGCCGCTGGGCGTGCCGGTGACCGGCTTCGGAGAGCGCGGCGTCTGCCGGGCGAAGTGCCAGACGTGCGGCAAGATGCCGGTCTCGAACCGTATCGCCACCGGGCACTACGGCCGGTTCTATCGGCCGCAGTTCAGCCTCGCCGAGATGGCCGAGCAGTACGTCGCGGTCATCCGCGACCCATCGAAGCGTCCGCCGTTCTGGAACGAGGTGCTCGGTCTTCCCTTCGAGGCTCGCAAGTCCGAAGCGATGTCCGTCGACGTGCTCGACGGCAGGGCCGAGATCTGGCCGAGCTGGGTGAACCTCGATACCGGCGAGACCGAGTGGTACGTCCCCTGGGGCGTCGCCGTCACCACGATCGGCATCGACGTGCAGAAGGGCGCGGCCGATGGATCCGGCGCCCGCTTCGCCATGAACCGCATTGGCTGGGGCGAGGGCGAAGAGGTCTACGTCCTCGACTATCGCGAGGAACCCGCGCGCACACGCGACGTGTCAGAGTGGGAGCGTGTACTGCTGCCGTACATCGAACGGCAGATGCAGCGCAGCGACGGACGCGCCTTCGTCGCCATGTCCATCTGCATCGACTCCGGTAACAACCCTGATCAGGCATCCGAGTTCGTGGCTCGCCATCGTGCGCGCCTGTTCGCCCGGGGAATCCACCTCTGGGCGGTCAAGGGCCGTCCCGAGAACGGGAAGCAGCGCTGGTCGACCTGGGCCGGCGAGGCTCAGCAGGCCAAGGCGTTCGAGAAGTTCAACAACCCTCACGTGAAGCTCTACGGCGTCGGTACCCGTGAAGCCAAGGACACCGTCGCCGGCTTTCTGCGGACCGAAGCAGGACCGGGCACGGTCCACTATCCGAAGGGCACGAAGCGCCATTGGCTTGAGGGCGTGCTCGCCGAGGATCAGGTCGAACGGCAGGGCCGGCTCGTCTGGGAGCACATCCGCCAGAGCGTCGCGAACGAGCCGCTGGACTGCTTCGTCTACAACCTGGCCGCGCTGCGCGCGCTGCAAAGCGAGTATCCCGCCTGGCGGCTGGACGAGTGGGCGAAGCGGATCGGCGCGATCAAGCCGACTGCGATCTCGGAACCGACCGCCGATGATGGCCGCAACGACGCTGAACCGTCGCCGATGCGCGCCGCAGCTGAGAGTGCCGTCCGCCTGCATGGCGCGCTCACCGCGATCGCCGACGCCAGCGTCCCAGCGCGGGAAGGCGCCGGTGCTCCACAATCGGTCGCAACACCTGCAGCCGCTCCGACGCCCCCGGCGGACGAGCCGTGGATGGTCGACACGGGCTGGCAGCCGCCGGCGATGCCTTGGGACTGATTGCGATGACGACCGGATACACGCAGGCCGATCTCGACAAGCTCCGCGCGGCGATGCTGCACGGCGTGAAGGAGATCAGCGTCGGCGGGCGAAAGCAGGTCTTCCACTCCCTCAAGGAGATGCGCGACCTCTACGACGCCATCGCTTCGGAGCTCGTCGCTACCGACGCTCCCGTCCGCCAGCGCATGTCCTACCAGGTCGTGGTGGACTGCTGATGGCCGCTCAGACCGGCTTCATGGCCCGCGCCTGGGCCGCAACGAAGACGGCGTTGCTGGGTGTGCCCGGCGGCATCGGCGAGGATGTCATGACGCGTTCGGTCGACGATCGCCGTTCGCGTGCCGGCGGCGGCGCGTACGACTTCGGCGATCCGTTCTCCGGCTCCGGCCGCTTCAACACGACCGGTAGTGGCACGTCGCTGCTCGCGCCATCGCACCAGCGCCTAGTCGCCGCCTGCCGCGATCTCGTCCGCAACAACCCGCACGCCAAGTCCGCCGTGCGCGTGCTCTCCGCTGCCAGCGTCCGCTACGGCATCACGCCCAAGTTCCCGTCCGGCAACAAGCGTGCCCAGGCGGCGATGGAGAAGGCGTGGGCGCGATGGATCCGCCTCGCCGACGTAACCGGCCAGCACGACTTCTACGGGTTGATGCATCGCATCGATTGGCAGTTCTGGGAGGTGGGCGAATGCTTCATCCGCCTGCACGTACTGCCCGACGCCGAGGCGATCGCGCTCGGTCTTGAGATCCCGCTGCAGCTAGAGATCATCGAATCCGAGCAGGTCGCGACCGAGACGTTCACCGCGCCGAACGGCAACCGCGTGATCGCGGGCATCGAGGTCAACAGGCGCGGTCGCAAGATCGCCGTCTGGGCCTATGCCCAGAACGCCGAAGACCCGATTACGATGGGCGTGCGCGAGAAGGTGCGCCTGCCGCTGTTCGACGGCACCAGCGGCGAGATCCTGCACGTCGCCAATCCGATGCGCGGCAATCTGCGCGGCGAGCCCGGCCTCGCCGTAGCCGGCACGCGTCTGGAGGCGCTGGACGTCTACTCGCGTGCGCTGCTGACCCGCGCGCAGGTCGAGGCGTGCTTCTCCGGCTTCCTGAAGACTGCATCGACCAGCGCTGCGGCGAACGGCGGCATGCCGATCGATCCCGCCATCGGTCCTACGTCCGCGCCGGACAAGCCCGGTGGACCGCGTCGGCTCCACATGAAGCCGGGGGTAATCCAGGAGCTGTTCCCCGGCGAGGACATCGTCTTCGCGAATCCGCAGACCAGCGGCGGTCTCGAAGTGTTCGCACGCGAGACGCTACGGGCGATCGCGACCGGCATCGGCGTGCCCTACGAGCTGATGACCGGTGACCTCTCCGACGTCAGCTACACCTCGTTCCGCGCCGGTACGCTTCAGTTCCGCGACCAGGTCGAGATGCACCAGTGGTTGGTGCTGATCCCGCAGCTCTGCCTCCCCGTCGTCATGCTCTGGTCGTTCCTCGGCTACCTGAAGGGCAAGTGGGACGTGATGGCGCCCGACGGCATGGACTGGGGTCTGCCGAAACCGAACAGCGTCGATCCCGTGAAGGACGCCATGGCGCTCCTCATCGAGCTGAAGGCCGGCGTCACCGACTTCGCGCAGGTCAAGGCCGACCGCGGGGAGGATTGGCGGAAGACCGTCGACACGATCGCCGAGATCAACGCCTACGCGCGCCAGCACGGCATCGAGAACTTCCTGCCCGAGGGCTTCGCCGGGACCGTCAAGGCCGCACCTAACGCGTCCGACGGCGCGGGAGCGCGGGAAGGTGAGGGCGAGATAGAATCATCTGACAGCACCGGGAGCGGCGACGAACCGACCCCGCGCCAGGCCCGCAAGGCCACGATGAGGAAGACGCAGTGACCACGATCACCCGATCCCAGCAGCTCGCGACGGCCGCTATCGAACTTATCGGAATGCGCGGCGCGTCAGTGGCATCCAACGTGGATCCGTCTTCGCCGGCGTTCAAGCGTGCCGCTGCCCGCTTCATGGGCGACGATCCCGTGTTCACCCGCGCGATCGAAGCCGAGGATGCCACTGTTGGCATCGAGGCGACGAACATGGTCGTTGAAAATGGCGAAGCGTTCGAGTTCGACGCCGTCGCCAGCGTCGGTTCCACGCGCATCGTGTGGCACCCGCGCGAGCGCTGTCTGGTGCGCGAAGTGATGGACATCACGCCCGACCTCATCGACTTGTCGGTGGTCGAGGCGCAGAAGGGCGTGCCCTTCTACCACGAGCACATCCACTCGGATTCCTTCCAACTCGGTCGCGTGACCAGCTTCGACGTCGAGATCGGCAGGGTCGTTGCCCGCAAGATCCGTCTGTCACGTCGCGACGACGTCAAAGGATATCGCCAGGACGTAGCGGACGGGATCAAGCGCGGCGTCTCGCTTGGCTACAAGCACCTATCCTACACGATGGAGGAACCAGCGCAGGCGGGTGATTTCCCGATCTGCCGGGTCTCCAAGATGCTCATCGTCGAGCTGTCGTCCACCTCCATGCCCGCCGACATCTACTGCGGCATCATCGAGGCGAGCATCCGCTCGGCCTACCCGAACGACGACGCGCCTGACGCCGTCATCGCCATCCGCTCGGCGTCCGCCGACGGCACCACCGCCAATCGTGCGGACACCACCAACCAGGGGAAACCTGACATGACCACGCCCGCCTCGGCGCCGAACAGCGCCACCCCGGCCGCGCCCGCCGCCGGCACTGACGTCCTGACCCGCTCGGACGCGCCCATCGCCCAGCCGCAGGGTATCATCACCAACGCGTCGACGTTCGATGCTGCGGCATTCGCGACCCGCTCCGCCGAACTCGTCACCATCGCGCGCCAGGCGAACCTCGCGGACGACGTTCTGACCCGCGCGATCGCCGATCCGTCCATCACCGCCGACATGTTCCGCAGCCAGGCGTTCGCCGCGATCGTCTCGCGCCAGACGTCGGGCATCACCGCCGGCAACGACGTTGCGACGCGCGGCGATCGCACCGGCGCGATGATCGACGCGATCGTCTGCCGGATGAACGGCGCGGCTCCGACCGGCCTGGCGACCGAGTACATGCGTCACACCATCGGCCAGATGGCCGAGGAAAGCCTGGCCGCAGCGGGACACGTGATCGCGCGCAACGACCCGAACGAGGTCTTCACCCGCACCTTCCTTCAGACGTCGGACTTCGGCACGGCGCTGAACGGTGCAATCGCGCGCACGCTGGTGAACGTCGGCGGCACGCCCAAGCCGCGCACCTACGAGCTCATCTCCGAGAACCGCGACCTGCCGAACTTCCTGCCCAACAAGGCGGTGGATCACGACATGTTCCCGGTCCTCAAGCTGGTGAACGAGGGCGGCGAAATTCGCTACGGCTCGGTCGGAACCGGTGAGTTCGACGTGCTGCTCAAGACGTTCGCGCTGGGCCTGCGGGTCACGCGGCAGGCGTTCGTGAACGACGGGCTGGGCCTGTTTCCGTCGGTCGTCCGCAGCCTGCAGCGCCGCATCCCGATTCAGAAGAACGCGATCGTCTACTTCGCGCTCTTCCTCGAGGCGTACAAGGTCGCGAAGGGGCAGACGTCGAAGGCGCTCATCCCCGGCACGAACTTGCTGCCCGAGGGCTCGACCCTGACCGCCGAGAACGTCGACGCGGCCAAGGTGCTGATGACCTCGCGCACCCTGCGCGACGCCACTGACGCCGGCATGACGCCGCGCTACCTGGTCGTCGGCCCGAAGAACGAGTCGAGGGCGATCAACATCTGCGGTGCCGACCTGTCGGCGCTGGGCAAGGTGAACACGAACGCCACGCTCACCCCGGTGGTAGACAACTCGATCAAGGGCGACAGCTGGTTCATCGTCGCGGACAAGGAGGACGGCACGCCCGCCTTCCAGCACGGCGGTCTGATCGGCTCCACCGGTGTGGTGGTCGAGCCCTGGCAGAAGGTGCGCGGCTTCGACGGCGTCGAAATGGAGGCCCGGTTGGACTTCTATGGCGCGGTCTGCAGCACCTTCGCCATCGCCGGCAACGTCGACAAGGCTGCCTACGCCAATGCCGCCGAAGCGAAGGCGCTGGTCGACCAGACTGGCCTGACGGCCCCGCTCGCGGCCACCGTCTGATCCAACCGGGGGCCGGTTCGCCGGCCCCCAACGCCCGCGATCCGGACCGGACGGGCGTGACACCAGCAAGGGACACGAACCATGCGCAGCTACGACTCCCCCGGCACGGTCATCACCGTGCTCATCCCGAACACCGACTGGCCGAATTACGCCGTCGGCGACCTCAACGTCCAGATCGGCGATCTCGCCGGTGTGACGCAGGGACCCGTCAACACGGTCGACGGTGGCCTGCTCAACGTCTGCGTGTCCGAAGTCTACAACCGGCAGGTCAGCAGCGCGAACGCCGCAACGCCGGGCACCAAGGTCCACCTCAAGGCGGACGGCACGCTGACCACCACGGCCGCTGACGGTCCGCACTTCGGCCACACGCTCGACGCCATCGGCGCGGGCAAGACCGCCGACGTCCGCGTCCGCCTGCTCGGCTGATGCACTCCGGGGCCGGCGTCACGCCGGTCCCATCCGCGCCCGCACGCACGAGGAACCCCATGCAGAGCTACTCCAGCCCGGGCCGCGTCATCACGGTCCAGAACTTCGGCCCCGGTGCCGTCGAGGTCCGCCGCGACCAGCCCTACCGCCTGCGCGGCCTCGTGGGCATTACCCAGCACTCCGCCAAGGTCGGCGCGGCGCTCAACCTCTGCGTCGAGGGCAGCTACGACCAGTTTGTCACGCTCGCCGCCGGCATTCAGTTGGCTGAGGCCGGCGACGCGGTCCTGATGCACATCGGCACCTTCGCGTTGGTGGTGGGGTTCGCCGCCGACGGGGATCACATTCCCTTCGGCCTGCTGTGCGAGCGGATCAACGGCCCGTCCCTTACGACGGTGAAGTTGACGCCTGGTTCGGCGGCTACTGCCAGCGGCGATGGCGAGCCCGCGCTGGCTGGTCGCGTGGGCGAGGTCGAGCAGGCGGTCATCGGGCTCGGCCACAACGTCGAGGCCACCAGTGAGGCTGTGTCCCTATTCGACGGACGTCTGGACCAAGCCGAGGCCGCCATCGGTGCGCTCCAGGCGGGTGGCAGCGGTGGTGGTGGTGCCGACTATCTGCAGGATGCATGCGTCATGACCAGCGCAGCGACCAGCTACACGCCGAACGGCAGCACGGTCGGCATCGTCTTCAACCAGACCGACAGGCCGCAGGGCCGAGACTGCCACTTTGATGAGACGTCCGGTGGGATGTATTTCGTCTCGGAAGCGAGCGGCTGGTATTCGTTCGATTTCCGTCTGACGGTGGGAACGGGGGCGAATGAGCCGAGCCGTATCGGGATGCAGGCTGTCATCCAGAGTCCATTCGGATCGCTGTTCGGCTTCGAGTTGCCGGGTGGACAAGTGTCCGATGTTCTCGGCTACGTGGGGTTCGAGCAACGCGGCGCATCGCGCATCTACACGAGCGGAAGGTTCGCGACCTTCCTGCCCGCAAATCACAAGGTCGCTCTGCAGATGTACCGCCTTAATACCGACTCGGCGGTAGGCGGCTTTCACCCCGGCAACATTCTAATCGACCGAATGACCGTGATCATGAGGAGGGAAGCATGACCGACCAAGTCGAGCCGAATACCGTCGTCGAGTTCACGGCTGACGAGGTCGGCGCATCCGTCCTGCATAAGACGGACGGCACCGTCCTCAAGGAGGGCAACGGACCGTTCGCCCAGCCTGGGCGTGGTGAGCGTCTGTCGTATGTGCGCCCAGGAGGTGTGCTGGTCGGTCAGGTCGAGGGCGTTCGCAGGGTTCGACCCTGGGCCCTCGACCACATGCCGACCTTCGCCGAACTGATGGGCCGCTGAGGTGGATCCGTGGGACGATCTTGTGGCGACAGGCTTCGAGCTCCTCGCCGACGAGGCGCGCTACACGGTTGCGGTCACCGGCGTGACGCACGACGTCGGCGTCATCCCCATCGATTCCGCGACGAAGTGGCAGGCATCGAAGGGCGATCTCCAGTTCAGCGGGACGAAGGTGGAGGCGCAGCTGTTCGCCGCGCAGATGCCCCCGGGATGGACTGGGCCGGGCCTCGACGCGCGCGGAAAGGGTGCCGATACGCTTATCCACAAAGGGCGGCGCTACCGGGTCGAGCCGGTCCGTGAGGAGTTGAATCGCGTCTGGGTGGTGGAGTTGATCACCGCCTGAGGCGCTAGACCCGCAGTTCCTCCATGCGTCGTAGATCGTGTTCCGCCTCATCGAACAGGCCGGTCAGATCCGCGTCGACTGGCACGATGAAGATAGAATCGTCCCGGCGCTGATCGACTAGCCGGCGGAAGCGGATAAGGAAGGGGCGGTACAGGCAGTGCTCCCCGTCGTTAATTTCGCTCGCGGTCCACCCCGCCAGCGTCCAGGCACGCAGCACCCGCCACGGCTTGTATTCTAGCGTCAGGTTCTCCGGCTTCTTCGGTCGCGCACCGCCATGAAGCCTGAGCCGTCCAGCCAGTCCGCGCGCACCACCATGATTGCCACCCGCACCGATGCGCAGTCGGTCCTCAAAACCCTCTCGACCTGAGCGGATGACATACAGCCCGCCCACGTTGCCTTGCTCGCGCCAATCCGCCGTCACGTCCCTGACCATGATTCCCCCGCTGGTAGATGCAGTTGCCGCAGCTCGGTCACCTTACAACTACTGACCGGGACTGCGAGCGCAGGAAGGTGCTGGACGCATACAATCCTCCCATGCACATGAAGCGCCAGCTCCGGAACGTGATCGTCGACATGCTCGATGGCATCGACGGCGTCTGTGTGCTGAACACGCACCGCATCAGCGTCGCCGCGGCGCTTGCCGCCAAGGGCGAACGGCTGGTGATCGTCTACCATGTGGCGGAGTTGCCGCCCCAGCGAACCACCAACGCCATCCAAGGTGCGCGTCCTGGCGTGCGCGGCTTCTCCTACGGCATCGCGGTCGTGACCAATGACGACGATGCCGAGAATGGTGCCGCCGACGAGGTTCAGGCCGAAACGGAACGCCGCCTGTTCGCCGACGATACGCCGCTGCGCCGTCTAGCGACCCGCGACGTCGTCGATGAGGGGGCAGAGACAAACGTCATCGAGGGCCGCGACGAAGCGGTCGCCACCATTCGCGTCATCACCTGCCACGTCCCGATGATCGAGGGCGTGCCGGACCGCAAAGCCTGAAAGGAACGACCGTGAACTCGATCAACCTGAATCCGAAGTCGATGGAGGACGTGGTCCAAGGTCGCGCCGTCCTCGCGTTCAAGGTCAACGTCGGCACTCCCCAGGAGGAGGAGGTGCACGCCGGCATCGTCACGGTCGCCGAGATCGAGGGCACCGACGACCCGACCGACGTGTGGGCGCCGAACGGCGACTCCCGTGTAAAGGCCGGGCAGCTGCCTGGGGAGCGATCGTTCAAGTTCACCTACACCACGCAGACCATCTCGCCGGACGTGCGTGTCCTTGCCGCCATGGGCCTGAAGCGTGCTGGTGGCCTGCCGGCGATCGCGGACTGGTCGAAGGAGATCGCTAAGCCCGTCGCCGGTCGCCGCATCGATCTCGGCCGCCCGATCCCCGACGCCACCGTCCCGAACATGGCCAAGGGCGAGAACTACGACCTGATCGAGAACGACGAGGTCATTCTGTTCAAGGTCGTGCCGGCTAATACGCCCGCCACGGTGAAGATCACCGGCACCGCTGCCGCCATCCCCGATGCCATCGTTGCCGACGTCGGGCGATCGCCCACGCGCGAAGTGTCGATGGTGCTGCGGTCGTTCGAGCTCGACAAGAAACCGTATCGCATCGTGATGCCGCTGGGCCTCCAGCGCATGGCCGGCGCGCTGCCGCTCATCGGCGAGAACGACGCCGCCGAAGCCGAGATCGAGGTCGAGCTGCTCGCCGACCAGACCGGTAGCTTCGGCACGCTCACCGTCTATCCGGCGAAGGCTGCGGCCTGATCCTCCCCGACGTGCCGGCTTCGTGCCGGCTCGGCCATCCACCAGCAGCATGGAGAGCCAGATGGCTGCCACGACTTACGCCTCGATCTTCGACGTCGCCGACGATGAGGGCAGCATCACGCTCCCCGGTCGCCCCAAGCCGTTCCAGCTGCATCCGATCGGTTCGAAGGACGCCCTGCGGCTCCGTAAGCGGTTCCCCGACTTCAAGGGCAACATCGAGAACCTCCAGTTCCTCGTGCAGAACGACGACACGGACGACGACCTTACCGACGATACGGTCGACCGACTGGTGCGCGTGATCGAGTTCACGAACGCCATGGTCGCCGTGGCGCTGGGCCACGCCGGTGACGAGAAGGCCGAGGCTCGCATCGACACCATGTTCTCCGAAGACGAGAAGGCCGCGATCATCTCGCGCGCGCAGGGTCTGTCGGTCGCCACGCCCGACGAGGGTTTTTCGAAGCGCTCGGCCTGACGCTGCCCAAGGCCGGGCGCTCGAAGGGCAGGTCGCGGCGCGCTGCCGCAGGCGTCCTGGAGCCGACCCCGCTGGAGATCGCGCTGGGCTGGACAATCGAGCTCGAACTGCACGGCCTCGACCCTGATCGGCTGATGGCGATGAGCTTCGCCCAGCTGTGGACACGGTGGCGCGTGCTGCGCGGCATGGAAGCGCGCCGCGCCGTCCAGGACGTCAACACGACGCTGCTTGGCAGCCGCGCCAAGGGCTCGGATGTGAGCAAGTTCATGAAGCAGATGGGGGCAGACAATGGCTAGCACGCCCGACATTGCTGTCCGCATCCGCGCGGAAGGCATTGCTAAGGCCCGCGCCACTTTCAAGGCGCTGCAGGCGTCCGCGACCCGGTCCTTCGCGCTCGTCGAGAAGGGCGCGTCGCAAGCACGTGCGACGCTGTCCGCCATTGAGAAGCCGGTTGAACTGACGATCGGCGGCGTGGCGAAGATCGCGCGAATGACCGCGCTCGTCGGCACGCTAGCCGCGGCGCTGGCGGGTCTTGAAGTCGGCAAGGATCTCGACGCCGGCAACGCCGTAACTTCGATGAAGGCCGGCATCGGCGTTGCGATCGACCGAACTGCCGAATTGAAAAGCCAGATCACCGACGTCCGTAAGCAGATGGCCGATCTCCCGCAGAACAGCGACATGTTCGGCGTGTTGCGCTCGCGTGCGGAGGCACTCGAAACGCAGCTGGCGGCGACCCGCAACGCGAGCAAGATGGTTGACGATCAGTGGCGGAAGAACGTCGCCACCGCCAACCGGCTCGGCGTGGAGATCGAGAAGGTTGGCCCCGGCTATGTCCAGCTCGCTAATGCGACCAAGGGCACGGCCCTCGCTGGTGAACAGACGAACAAGATCTTCGAGAGCACCCTGAAAACCAGCCGAGCACTGGGTCTATCCGCCGACAAGACCAGCAGCGGAATGACGGCCATCGCTCAGGTCGCAGCCAAGCAAAAATGGTCGGCCGAGGAGGCTCAGCAATTGGCCGAGGCGGGCATCCCCGCCGCCAAGATACTGCAGAACGAACTCGGCCTGACGTCGATTGAGTTCGCGAAGCTGCAGGAGCGGGGCATCAGTGCCGAGGTGGCACTGTCCGCGCTTGCGCGCGGCATGGAGAAGCAATTCGGCTCGAAGGCTGCGGAACTCGCGAACGGCCCTGCTGCGGCGTTCGCGAGGCTGAAGAACAGCATTTTCCTGGCGCGCGCCGAGGTAGCGAACGGCGGCATGGCGAAGGGCTTGGCGGTAATCGCCGACAGCGTGAGGGCCGTCATCGATCGCCTCGCGGCAAGTGGGCAGCTCGCAGTCATCGGTCAGCGTATCGGCGCTGCCTTGGCCAATGTGCCGGCGCTGTTCGCCGCCATCTCGCGCGAGGTCGGTATCCTGCGCGCGTACACGACCGAATGGTGGCGTCAGATGCTTGTCGCGATTGGCGTCGACACGACAGGCTGGGCGGATCGTACGTCGGCGGCGTTCGCTTGGGTGCGCCAGACGCTTCTGCAGCTCGCATTCGACATCCCCGGCGTCATCTACGCGCTGCGTCAGGCGTTCGCCGGAAACGACGGAAACGTGGGAGACCGGTATGCGTGGGTCCTGCCGTTGCGTGACTTCATCCAGAACCAACTCATGCCGCTGCTGGCGAAGGTCCCCGGCATGGTCGAGAAGTGGCTCCCCATCTTCGTCGGCGTCGCGGGCACGATAGTTTCGATCATGGGCGGCATCCGCGACACGATGGTGGCTGTCTTCGGCGAGGAGGGGGCGAACAAGATCGCCGCCTTCCTCATCATCGGCCGGTTCACTGGCATGCTCTCGGCGATCGCGGGCGCGATGGGCTTCGTCAGCACGGCCGTCAGCGCTCTCGTAGGCACTTTCAACCTGCTGAAGACCGTGGGCCTTGCGCTGTTCACGCCGCCGGCTGGTCTGATCATTGCCGGCATCGCGGCCGTCGCCGCACTCGCCTATGTCGTCTACAAGAATTGGGACAGCATCAAGGCCTTCCTCGTCGGCATCTGGGACTCAATCGCGGGTGCGGTCACCAGCTTTGTCACCAGCCTGAAGGAGATCTGGGACGGTCTCGCCGTGACGCTCAAGGCGCCGTTCGAACTGGCTAAGAAGGCCATCTCCGCGATCCTCGACGGCCTGATGAAGGCGATCGAATACTCGCCGGCCGGTCTGCTGTTCAAGGGCGGCAAATACATCGTCGAACACGCCAGCAAGGCGGTCGGATACGCGACTGGCGGCATGATCCGGGGTGCAGGCTCTGGAACGTCCGACAGCATCCCGATCTGGGCGTCGAACGGTGAAGGCATGATCAACGCCCGCGCGACGTCGCACTACGGCGGGCAGCGGTTCATCGACAGCGTGAACCAGATGAAGTTCGGCGGCTTCCGAGCGCCGGCGGACGTCGTCGAGGTATCCTCGTCACAGGGTCGTCCGCTCAGCCTCGCCATCCCCGGCTTCGGTGCGGCGAGCGGCATGGGCGACGATCGGTTGGCCGATAGCCTCGAGCGCCTGTTCGGTCGCGCGGCGGCCGGACGCGGACGCCAGTCGAAGCCGAGGGGATACCGCTGATGCTCTGGGTGCCGCAGCTTACGATCGACGGGCGGGAGCTCTCGCCGGCGTCTCACCGAGGCGTGACGATGGACTACGCCTCGATCGACGGCGTGCCCAAGCCTCGCCGTGACGGAAACT
>Ga0308164_10004115_pt1 | contig 12571 bp, 7 predicted proteins | sample PhyTR2_FD_201031 | JGI IMG/M metagenome (GOLD analysis project Ga0308164, IMG submission 201031) | Phyllosphere microbial communities from UC Gill Tract Community Farm, Albany, California, United States - DLSLT.R2 | ecosystem: Host-associated > Plants > Phyllosphere > Unclassified | place: USA... | reverse complement strand
CACCACAAACCCTGTATGTCACTATCCGTCGTGACGAACTGCGCACATTAAAAGAAGAGCGCGAGCAGTTGCAGAAAAAAGTGGCTCATTTGAGCTCGATGCTGCAGCAATCGCAGTTATCCGCCCCTGGCAAGATGCTTCAGGCCTGACCGCAACTGTATCATTCTTCAAAACGCCTCAGGGCAAGCCCGATCATCTGGCTTGCCCACCTGACCTGCCCCCCCCCCCTGTTGATCCCCGCAGCCTGCTTAATCTTCCGAGCCGCCCGGTCTGCAACTGAACGATCAAAAAAGACCCTTGGCGAATAAGCTCTCTACAGCGCTTTCTGCCAGAACATGGCACGCCCCATTTCAGGGCTCAATTGATAATTGTCGAAACCGAGCTTTCTGTAAGCCCCTTGCGCAACCTCGTTGCCTTCCAGAACTTCAAGCGTCAGCTTGCAGCAGCCACGCTGGCGTGCAATTTCTTCGACCTTGAGCAACATTTTCTGACTGATACCGAGGCCACGATATTGTGAGAGCACCGCGACGTCATGAATATTGACCAACGGACGACAGGCAAAGGTTGAAAACCCTTCGAAGCAATTGACCAACCCCACCGGTTCACCCGATATGAATGCCAGCACGCTGAACGCATAGGGACGCTTTGCGAGTTCGATTGCCAACTGGCGACGGGTGTCGCTCGACAGAGGCCGCCCGGTCCCCATGGCATCCATCGCATATTCATTCAAAACGAACCCGATCGCATCCGCGTGCACAGGATTTGTATAGCTCGCTTGCAGTACCAGTACCTCGGGGGCTTCCATTTCCATCCTCGTCAATTCAATCAGAGTGATTCAGTGAAATCAGTCAAAGGGTGATGCCTCAGGCCAGTGTCAAGGCCGGAGCTTGTGGCCCGATTCTATCCTGCCCTGCGCCAAAATGTTCCAACGTAGATGTAAGGATTTTCTCGTCGCGCCCGCAGATTGACCAATACACGCACCCGGAAAAGGCGTTACGCACCATTGCTGCTCATCACAGCCGGACCCCTACGGTATAAGTGATGAAAACCAAGTGCCTGGACGGGATTGTCCAACGATCCGACGACCGGTAACGGGCTCTCCGGACGCAGAAAAAAGCCTTGAAAAAGCGCAGCGACAACCCGGCTGCCACCTGCAGCCTGCCATCATGCGGGGCGTCGAAGCCTGTGCCAGACATTCGCAAATAAAAAAGTCGAAACTTCTCCAAAACCGCCGGGTCAGGTGATTAGAGCATCTATGCTATTGGCTGACATCCGGTAATGGCGACATCACACCGCTTTGTCACTATGCATGGTCAAAACGGGTATCGATCTTGCGTAGTGCACGTATGTGTACCCGGCCATAGGAAATGGCCAATAAAAATCAAGTGATGCACCAAGACTGTTTTAAGGGGAAAAATTGATGATTAGCGCCGCTGTGAAAACCCAGAAGGGAGAGAGTTTTAACCAGCCTGTCGGCGAGCTGACTCATCTGCCGGTGTTCTCTAACAAGAGCGTTCCTGTGTTGCAAATGCCAACGTCGACTGTTCAGCCTCAGCCGACCATGTCCCAGGTCAACAGACGCAAAGTGTTGTTCGTGACCTCCGAACTGGCCGATCTGGTGAAAACCGGTGGGCTGGGCGATGTGTCTGCCGCACTGCCGCGAGCCATGCGCCACCTGCACGACGTTCGCGTACTGATTCCAGGTTATCCGCAGGTCATCAACAGCGGTAATCCTATCCATATCATCAGCCAGTTGGGCGGGCATGCAGCGCTGCCGCCTTGCAAGGTCGGTCGTATGGACATGAAAGACGGTCTGGTGATCTACGTACTGATCTGCCCGGAGCTTTACGAGCGCGAAGGCACCCCTTACGCCGACAGCACTGGCCGCGACTGGTCCGATAACCATATTCGTTTCGCCCGTCTGGGCCTGGCAGCTGCCGAGTTCGCGGCTGGCGAAGTCAAGAGCCAGTGGTGCCCCGAGCTGGTTCATGCCCACGACTGGCCCGCCGGCCTGGCGCCTGCTTACATGCGCTGGCGCGGGCAGTCCACGCCAAGTATCTTCACTGTTCACAACCTCGCCTATCAAGGCACCGTAAGCACTGCCTCGAGCCGTGAGCTGGGCATCCCGGACTCCGCCATCACCCCTGAAGGCATGGAGTTTTACGGTCAGCTGTCGTTCATCAAGGCAGGCATGGCCTTCGCCAGCCACATCACCACCGTGAGCGCCACCTACGCACGGGAAATCACCACCCCGGAGTTCGGCTGCGGCCTTGAGGGCTTTCTGCAGAGCAAGGCCAACAAGGGCCAGCTCAGCGGCATTCCCAACGGTATCGACGAAAGCTGGGATGCCGCCACCGACGAGCATCTGATCTGCCACTTTGCGCCCAACGAATGGACGCGCAAGGAAATCAACGCTGACTACGTACGTGAACTGTTCGAGCTGGATGCCTCTACCGGGCCGCTGTTCGCCGTGGTGTCACGTCTCGTGTACCAGAAAGGCCTGGACCTGACGATCGGCGTTGCCGAACACATCGTCAATAATGGCGGGCAGATCGCAATCATCGGACGCGGTGAACCCGAAGAAGAAGATGCCATGCGCGAGTTGGCTGCACGCTTCCCCGGGCGTGTTGGCGTGCGCATTGGCTTCAACGAAACCGACGCACGACGCATGTTCGCCGGCAGCGATTTCCTGCTGATGCCGTCCCGCTATGAGCCATGCGGGCTGAGCCAGATGTATGCGCAACGCTTCGGCTCGCTGCCTGTCGCACGCAATACAGGTGGCTTGGCCGATACGATCGAAGACGGTGTCACTGGCTTTCTGTTCAATGAATCGACAGTCGAAAGTTACACCGAGGCCCTGAATCGCGCCCTCCAGGTCTTCGCCCATCCGGAGCTGCTCAACGCCATGCGCTGCCGTGCCATGGCGGCTCCCTTCAACTGGCATCAGGCGGTAGAGCCCTACGCAGATCTCTATCGCGATCTGTTGAAGAAAAACGTGAGTATTTCCAGCAACTACTAGGTTAAGGATTGAATGGATGCCCCTGCGTACAGACGATAACTGGCGCCACGGCGCCGTTTTGTTGGACCCTGAACACACCCGGTTTGCCCTCTGGGCACCGGATGCCTCCTTCGTAAATGTCGAACTGCAGGATGGCCAGTCACTGGCCATGCTGCCTCAGTCAGACGGCTGGTTCGTCCTGGAGGCTCGCTGCAAGGCGGGTACTCGCTACCGCTTCAGGATTGACCACGAGCTGGACGTTCCTGACCCCGCCTCCCGCGCGCAGGTCGATGACGTTCATTCTGAAAGCCTCGTCGTCGACCCTGACGCTTATTCATGGCAAAACACTGCATGGAACGGGCGTCCCTGGCACGAAGCTGTCATCTATGAACTGCACGTGGGCACCATGGGTGGCTACGCTGGCGTGGAAAAGCACCTGCCACGACTTGCCAAACTGGGCGTTACCGCAATCGAACTGATGCCGCTTGCGCAGTTCCCCGGTGATCGCAACTGGGGCTATGACGGCGTTCTGCACTACGCTCCGCAGTCTTCTTATGGCACGCCGGAACAGCTCAAGCACCTGATCGACACCGCCCACGGTCTTGGCCTTATGGTGATTCTGGACGTGGTGTACAACCACTTCGGGCCGGATGGCAACTACCTGGGCAGCTACGCCAAAGAATTTTTCCGTACAGACCTGCACACCCCGTGGGGCGATGCGATCGATTTCAGACGCCCGCAGGTGCGCGACTTTTTCGTTGACAACGCCCTGATGTGGCTGCTCGAGTATCGCTTCGACGGACTGCGTATGGACGCTGTACACGCCATTCGCGACGAGACCTTCCTGCCCGAGTTCGCAGAGCGGGTTCGTGGCCGCATTGAACCAGGCCGCCACGTGTGGCTGAACCTTGAGAACGAGTTCAACCAGGCCGGTCTTCTGGAAAAGGGCTTCGATGCTCAATGGGACGACGACGGGCACAACACCCTCCACGTGCTGTTGACCGGTGAAACCGACGCTTATTATTCAGACTTCGCCAAAGAGCCCACGCAAAAGCTTGCGCGTCTGCTCAGCGAAGGGTTTGTCTACCAAGGCGAACCGACGCGTCACGGGCATACGCGAGGCGAGCCCAGTGCACACCTGTCGCCGTCGGCTTTTGTGTTGTTTCTGCAGAACCACGATCAGATCGGCAACCGCGCACTCGGTGAACGCCTGCCGCAGCTCTGCGCGCCTGCGGCATTGAAAGCCGCCACTGCCCTGCTGCTGCTTTCACCGATGATCCCGTTGATGTTCATGGGCGATGAATGGGCGGCCAGCGAACCGTTTCTGTTCTTCACCAGCCACCACGGCGAACTGGCCGATGCGGTACGTGAAGGACGTCGCAAGGAGTTCGCTGATTTCGCCGCGTTCGCCGATCCGGAAAAGCGCGAGCACATTCCTGATCCAAACGACATCAAGACATTCGAAGCGTCACGCCCGGCATTTTCCGCGGTCGATCTCGACACCGACATAGGCCTGGATCATCGCAGCTGGCTGGAGTTCTACACGCAGTTGCTGGCCTTGCGGCACCAGGAAATCATGCCCCGCCTGCAGGGCGCACGCTTCCTGAAGACCGATATTCTCGGTGACAAGGCGGTCAGTGCGCGCTGGACACTGGGTGATGGCAGCGAACTGCGTATTGACCTCAATCTCAGCGAGCACGCGGTTGACGCACCGCCACAAGCGGGAGCCCGCGAGATATTCTCCAGCGCAGAGAAATCGTCCGAACTTTCCCCACGCGGCATCCTCAATGCTTACACGGCCATTGTCAGCCTGAAAGCAAGTGATGTTCTGGAGGAACAGGATGAACAATGAGCAATTGGAGAGGCTTGCGACCGAGGCAGGACTGTCGGTGCATTGGGTCGATGCCAACGCTCGGCCGCAGACCGTCAGCCCTGATGTACTGCGCAAGGTTCTGGAAGCGCTGGGCTATCCTGCTGAAAGCGGCGAGGCTATCGATGCCAGCCTGCTGCGCCTGCAAAAAGCCAGTCACGGCACCAGCGCCCCGCCACTGCTGACGGTCGATGTGGAAAGCAATCTGGACCTGTCCCAGTGGTTCGCGCCACAAACGCCGTTCACGCTACACCTCGAAGACGGCTCTTCACTGGATGCCAGACTGACCTCGAACGCAGAGCTTCCGGCGCTCGCTCCGCCCGGCTACCAGCAGCTGGAAATCGCAGGACAGCATCTGACCATCGCGGTCGCGCCGAAAACCTGCTTCAGCATGGCAATGGCCACCGAGACCTCGAAGCCGCACGGCTGGGGCCTGACCGCCCAGCTTTACAGCTTGCGGCGTGAAGGTGATGGCGGTTTTGGTGACACCGAGGCGCTGGAGAAAGTCTTGCGCTCTGCTGGCGAGCGAGGGGCCGATGCGCTTGGCATCAGCCCGATCCACGCCATGTTCGCCAACGACCCTCACCGTTACAGCCCTTATTCACCTTCCAGCAGGCTGTTCCTCAACAGCCTGTACGCGTCGCCGGGTGCGATTCTCGGTGAAAGTGCGTGGCGTCAGGCCATCGAAGACGCGCGCGTCGGCGACGAGATGAAGCGCCTTGAAACACAAACGCTGATCGACTGGCCAGCCGCGGCCAATGCCAAATGGAAAGCGCTGCACGCGCTTTATGAAGGCTTCAGTTCAGGTGATCACCCGCTGCACGAAGACTTCAACAGCTTCCGCCACAGCGGTGGCGAAGCGCTGGAAAATCACTGCCGCTTCGAAGCACTGTGTGCAGAGTCCGAAACGCTGAATATCAGTAATAACTGGCATGAATGGCCTGAGCAGTTCAAGGACCCTCGCGGCGACGCCGTCGCAGAATTTGCCAAAAGCCATAGCGAGCAAATCAGCTTTCATGCGTTCGCCCAATGGCTGATAGCCCGTGGTCTGGAGCGTGCACAGGTTGCAGCACGCAGCAGCGGCATGCGCGTCGGCCTGATCGCCGACCTGGCAGTGGGCGCGGATGGCGCAGGAAGCCAGGCGTGGAGCCGCCAGGACGAGCTGCTGTCGGCTCTGACCGTCGGCGCTCCCCCAGACATTCTCAACCGTGCCGGCCAGAGCTGGGGGATTTCCGCGTTTTCGCCGGACGGCCTCAAACGTAATGGCTTTCGCGCGTTCATCGAGATGCTGCGGGCCAACTTCGCCCATGCTGGCGGGTTGCGTATCGACCATGTCATGGGCTTGCAGCGCCTATGGGTCATCCCGCAAGGGGCGCCTCCCAGCGAAGGCGCGTATCTGAACTTCCCGCTGGACGACATGCTTCGCTTGCTGAGTCTGGAATCCTGGCGGCACAAGGCGATCGTGCTGGGTGAAGACCTCGGTACGGTGCCTGAAGGCCTGAGCGAAAAACTCAGTGCCAAGGCAATTCTTGGCATGCGTGTACTGCTGTTCGAACAGAACAACGGTCAGTTCAAGCCGATTCTCGACTGGTCGGATCAAGCATTGGCGACCACCAGTACCCACGACCTGCCGACCCTGGCAGGCTGGCTCAGCGAGCTGGATATCGAGTGGAACGCGCGCCTCGGTCATATTGACGATCAGCACGAATCGCAGTGGCGCGAAGAGCGCACGCGGGAATATGAAAGCCTGCGGCGTGCCTTGAGTCAGAACATCGACAGTATGCCCTCCGATACTGAAGATCCGGCCCAGATCATCGACGCGAGCATCAGCTACCTGGGTCATACACGTGCGCCATTGGTATTGCTGCCGATAGAAGACGCGCTGGGTGTCGAAGAGCAGGCCAACCTGCCCGGCACCATTGACAGCCACCCCAACTGGCGCAGGCGTCTTCCCGGCGATGCGGCCTCTCTGCTAGATAACCCGAATGCTGCTCGACGACTGGAATTGCTTTCCCGATCCCGGCTGCAGGCTACGGAGCGTGATCAATGACCCGTCCATTACAGCCTTTGCGCGCCACCCAGCGCCTGCAATTCCATAAGGATTTCACCCTCGACGACGCCGTGCCACTGGTGCCCTACTTCGCCAGCCTGGGTATCAGCCACATCTACGCATCGCCGCTGCTCAAAGCCCGTGCCGGCTCGATGCACGGTTATGACGTGGTCGACCCCACGGTCATCAATCCGGAACTGGGCGGCGAACCTGCCCTGCTGCGCCTGGTCGAGACCTTGCGCGAGCACGGCATGGGGCTGATTCTTGATATCGTGTCCAACCACATGGCGGTCGGCGGTGCCGACAACCCGTGGTGGCTGGACCTGCTGGAATGGGGCCGTCGCAGCCCGTATGCAGAGTTCTTCGACATTCAGTGGAATTCGCCGGACCCACTGCTGGAAGGCCAACTGTTGCTGCCGTTCCTGAGCAGCGATTACGGCACGGTATTGCAGGCCGGCGAAATCCCGCTGCGCTTCGACGCAGAGCATGGTGCGTTCTACATCGAGCACTATCAGCATCACTTTCCGATCTGCCCACTGACTTACGACTCGCTGTTGCAGGCCGTGGATCACCCCCAACTAAAGGAAATGGCCCAGCGTTTCACCGCACTGGCGCAGTTCCCGCAGGCCTATGAGCGTGCACGCCAGGCCAAGGCCGAGTTAGCCGAGCTGGCCAAGGACCCGCAGGTGCTCAAGGGTGTCGAGCAGATCCTCGCGCATTTCGATTCGAGCAAACCTCAAGGCTTTCAGCGCCTGCACCAGTTGCTGGAGCGTCAGCACTACCGTCTGGCCAGTTGGCGCACCGCTGGCGATGACATCAACTGGCGGCGTTTCTTCGACATCAACGAGCTGGGCGGCCTGCGTGTCGAGCGGCCACAGGTGTTCGAAGCCACACACGGCAAGATATTCCAGCTGATTGCCGATGGCCTGGTCGACGGGCTGCGTATCGACCACATCGATGGCCTGGCTGATCCGCGCGGCTACGGTCGCAAGCTGCATCGTCGGGTCAAAAGTCTGCTCAAACTGCGCCCCGAGCACGCGCAGATTGATCATCTGCCGATCTTCGTCGAGAAAATCCTCGGCCCCGACGAGCCGCTGCGTGAAGACTGGAGCGTTGACGGCACGACCGGTTACGAGTTCATGAACCAGGTGTCACTGCTGCAACACGACCCCAAGGGCGAAGAGCCTCTGGGTGAGCTGTGGAGCCGCCTGACAGAACGTACCGCTGACTTCGATCAGGAAGTACTGGTGGCCCGTGATCTGGTCCTGCACGGCACTTTGGCGGGCGATTTCGAGAACGTTGCTCAATCGTTGCTACAGGTTGCACGCAGCGACCTGATGAGCCGTGACCTGACCCTGGGTGCGATTCGCCGTGCTCTGCTCGCGCTGATCGTCAATTTTCCGATTTATCGCACGTACATCTCGGTGTGCGGCCGCTCTGCGCAAGACGACAAGTATTTCCAGCAGGCCATGGAAGGCGCGCGTGCAACGCTGAACGAAGGCGACTGGCCGGTGCTGGATTACCTGGCACGCTGGCTGGGTGGCGAACCGTGGCGAAAACTGCCACGCGGCCCGCTGCGCAAGGCCTACAAGAATGCCTGTGTACGCTTTCAGCAGCTGACCTCCCCGGTTGCCGCGAAGTCGGTCGAAGACACCTCGTTCTACCGCTCTGCCGTGCTGCTCTCGCGCAACGATGTGGGTTTCCATCCGCAGCACTTCAGTGCGCCGGTAGAAGACTTCCATCAGGTTTGCCTGCAACGTCTGGAGAAGTTTCCAGACAATTTGCTGACCACTGCAACCCACGATCACAAGCGTGGCGAAGATACGCGTACACGCCTTGCGGTGCTGAGTGAATGCGCCCCGTGGTACGCCGAACAGGTGGAGCGCTGGAGACAGCTGGCGATGCCGCTCAAGGGTGACGAGCCGACGATCAGTGCCGGCGACGAGCTGATGCTTTATCAGGCCTTGCTGGGCAGCTGGCCGCTAAGCCTGGAGGGCGAAGAAGCTCACCAGGAATACGCGAAGCGCATGGTCCAGTGGCAGGAGAAAGCCCTGCGCGAAGCCAAGCTGCAAAGTAGCTGGAGTGCACCGAATCAGCCCTACGAAACCGCTTGCCGCGAATTTCTGGAGCGTTTGCTGCTGGCACCGGAAGCCCTGGCGTTGCGTCAATCCCTCAGTGCGACAGCCAACCGTATTGCCACCGCCGGCGCGCTCAACAGTCTGGCGCAAACCTTGCTACGCTTGAGCGTACCCGGTGTTCCCGATTTGTATCAGGGCACCGAGTTCTGGGATTTCAGCCTGGTGGACCCGGACAACCGCCGACCGGTTGACTACGCTGCACGGAAACAGGCTCTGGCCGAAGACGCAAGCGTTACCGAGCTGCTGACTGACTGGAAGGACGGGCGCATCAAGCAGGCGCTGATCGCGAAGGTCTTGAACCTGCGGGCCGAACATCCGGGACTGTTCAGCGAGGGCAGTTATCAACCTCTGGAAATAAAGGGCAGCCACGCCGATCAGGTGATGGCCTTTGCCCGGGAGACTCAAGGAGTGCGCGCTATCATCGTAGTACCACGCACATGCAGTGAACTATTGGGTACTGCGCAAACTCCATTGATTAATGCTGCCAATTGGGGCGACACACGGATCATGTTGCCGTTTGCCGACTCCGGTTCTGACTGGAAGGGACTCTTTTCTGACGTTGTCGTGACGAGTGATCGGGAAGTACCGCTCAGTGCAGCGCTTGAAAGATTTTCCGTCAATCTGCTTATTCAAACTATGTAATAGCTGGGAGTCTCAAGATGAGTGCCGACGAAAAAAGAATTCGCGACTTTGCTTACCAAATCTGGGAATCGGAGGGTAAACCTTCCGGTCACGACGAGCGTCACTGGGAAATGGCGCGCAAGCTGGCCGAGGCCGAAGCGCTGGCGCCGAACAAGTCCAGTGTGCGCAAATCGACCAAGCCCAAGCTGCCTGAGGTAGACAGCGCCAAGGCGCCTGCCAAGGGCGCGGCCAAGCCCGCCGCAAAATCGGCGCCTGCGCCAAAGCCTGCTGGCGAAGCCAAGCCCAAGCCTGCTCCCAAGGCGGCTGCCAAACCTGCTCCCAAGGCCAAGCCCCCTGCAGCCGCTGCAACCGACGCGCCTGCCAAACCTGCTCCGAAGAAGCCGCGCAAGCCGTCGAATTCTTGAAACTCTTCTGGCCGCGCACCGGTCAACTATTGCAGGTCTCGCTCTGACCAGAGATGAGGCCTGCTACACCCCCTTAGATTATCGTCAGTATCGAAGCCAGCGGCTTCGGTAGCGGCCTTGGCCGCTCAGAAAATCATTCGACGTCAGGAAGTCACCATGAATACGAAGTCCACTACACCGGCAGAAGATAATTCAGCCCCGCTAGACAACCCTGGCAGTACCCCGTCTCGCATTCGTGAAGGACTTCCCTTTCCTCTCGGTGCAAGCTGGGATGGCCTGGGCGTCAACTTCGCCCTGTTCTCGGCAAACGCCACCAAGGTAGAGCTTTGCCTGTTCGACTCCACTGGCGAAATCGAACTGGAACGCATCGAGCTTCCGGAATACACCGACGAGATTTACCATGGCTACCTGCCGGACGCTCACCCGGGCCAGATCTACGGCTATCGCGTGTACGGTCCGTACGATCCAAAGAATGGTCATCGTTTCAACCATAACAAGCTGCTGATCGACCCGTACGCCAAGCAATTGGTCGGCGAACTGAAATGGTCGGAAGCGCTGTTCGGTTACACCATCGGCCATCCTGACGGCGATCTGAGCTTCGACGAACGCGACAGCGCTCCTTTCGTACCGAAAAGCAAGGTGATCGACGAGGCCTACACATGGGGCCGTGATCAGCGCGTCGGTACGCCTTGGGACAAGACGATTTTCTACGAAACCCACGTACGCGGCATCACCATGCGTCACCCTGAGGTGGCCGAAGAGCTGCGCGGCACGTTCGCCGGTCTCGGATCAGCGCCGGTCGTCGAGCACATTCGCAAGCTGGGTGTGACCTCCGTCGAGCTGCTGCCGATTCATGCCTTCGTCAATGACCAGCATTTGCTGCAAAAGGGCATGACCAACTATTGGGGCTACAACAGCATCGCGTTCTTCGCCCCGGACCCGCGTTACCTGGCGAGCGGCAAGATTGCCGAATTCAAGGAAATGGTTGCGCACCTGCACCACGCCGGTCTCGAGGTCATTCTCGATGTGGTCTACAACCACACCGCCGAAGGCAACGAGCTGGGCCCTACCCTGTCGATGCGCGGTATCGACAACGCCTCGTACTACCGCCTGATGCCGGACGACAAGCGCTACTACATCAACGACTCGGGCACCGGCAACACCCTCGACCTGAGCCACCCTTGCGTATTGCAAATGGTCACCGACTCCCTGCGTTACTGGGCTTCGGAAATGCACGTCGACGGCTTCCGCTTCGACCTGGCGACCATTCTGGGCCGCTACCACGACGGTTTCGACGAGCGCCACAGCTTCCTGGTCGCCTGCCGTCAGGACCCGGTGCTGCGTCAGGTCAAACTGGTCGCCGAGCCATGGGACTGCGGTCCGGGCGGCTACCAGGTGGGCGGTTTCCCACCAGGCTGGATGGAATGGAACGACAAGTTCCGCGACACGGTTCGTGCCTTCTGGAAAGGCGACGAAGCTCAACTGGCTGACTTCGCTGCGCGCATGACCGCATCCGGCAACATGTTCAACCAGCGCGGCCGTCGTCCGCAGGCGTCCGTGAACTTCATCACCGCGCACGATGGCTTCACGCTGCACGACCTGGTGTCGTACAACGACAAGCACAACGAAGCCAACGACGAAAACAACCAGGACGGCAGCAACAATAATCTGTCCTGGAACCACGGCGTTGAAGGTCCGACCGAAGATCCGGAAATCAATACTCTGCGTCTGCGCCAGATGCGCAACTTGTTCGCCACCCTGCTGCTGGCACAAGGTACGCCGATGATTGTGGCGGGCGATGAGTTCGCGCGTACTCAGCACGGCAACAACAATGCCTACTGCCAGGACAGCGAGATTGGCTGGATCAACTGGGATCTGGACGAAGATGGCGAAGCGCTGCTCAAGTTCGTCACCCGCGTGATCAAGCTGCGTCAAACCTACCCGATCCTGCGTCGCAGCCGCTTCCTGGTAGGCGACTATAACGAAGAGATCGGCGTCAAGGACGTCACCTGGCTTGCTCCGGATGGCAACGAGATGAGCGTCGAGCAGTGGCACGATGCCAATGGCCGTTGCCTGGGCATGCTGATGGACGGTCGCGCACAGGAAACCGGTATCCGCCGCGCGGGTGCCGACGCCACGCTGCTGCTGGTGGTCAACGCGCATCACGACGGCGTCAACTTCACCCTGCCGGAAGTGCCTGAAGGTACCCATTACGAGTGCCTGATCGACACCAACCAGGATGATGCACGCAGCAAGGAGCACTTCGCGTTCGGTTCGCAATACACCGTAACGCCGCGTTCGCTGCTGCTGTTCGAACTGAAGCGTGAAGACCAGCAATGATTGATGCCTTGAGTGAGTTTCTCGACTGGCGCAAGCACGGTTATGCCGATACGCGTGCGCTGGGCGAGTGCTTGCAGGCATTGGTCAACGAAGGTCTGGATCAGCTTCCCCTGCCTGCCCGCGGTCAGA
>Ga0308164_10004114_pt1 | contig 12575 bp, 9 predicted proteins | sample PhyTR2_FD_201031 | JGI IMG/M metagenome (GOLD analysis project Ga0308164, IMG submission 201031) | Phyllosphere microbial communities from UC Gill Tract Community Farm, Albany, California, United States - DLSLT.R2 | ecosystem: Host-associated > Plants > Phyllosphere > Unclassified | place: USA... | reverse complement strand
ACCAGGAAGGCCGGCGCCACCGGCACATCGGCGCCGACGCCGAGCACCGCGATCTTGCGGCCAGTGCTGCGCAGTTCGTTCCACGAATAAGTCGACTTGAGCGTCACCGCCGGGAAGGCGTACTTGATGCCATACGCGTGCGACGTGAGCAGATCGGTGTCGGTGATGTTCTTCATGCGCGCATAGGCGCCGGCCACGGCCAGTTTGCCGGTGTTGTAGAGCAGCGCGCCGCCCTGGTACGAACTCTTCTGCGCATTGCCCGCCTGCTCGCCGAAAGCGCGCATCAGGGCGAAACTCAGGCCCTTGAACACGGGCGACGTGTACTTGACCGAGTTGTTCTGGCGCAGGGCCGTGCCGCCATTGTTGGCGCCATACGGCGCATACACGGCCGCGTTGTTCATCGCCGAGAACAGCACGTTCGGGCTGCTGGACGCAAAGCCCAGGCCGAGCGGATCGGCCATGCCGACCGACATGATGCCGACGATATTCTGGCGGCCGATGTCGATCGCGCCGTAGTTGGTGACGATGCCGACCGTGGCTTCGCGGTCGAACAGGCTGTTGCTGGATGGTGTGCCGAACGGGACGCCGGCGCCACCCGTGTCATTGAGCAGCGTGCCTTCCAGCCCGAAGCGCGCCTTCATGCCGCCACCCAGATCTTCCTGGCCCTTGATGCCCCAGCGCGACACCTGCATCTGACCGGTATCGACCTTGGTCTGGTCGCCTTGCGGGCCGTCGTTGGTCAGGCGGGTCAGGCCGGCATCGATGATGCCGTACAGGGTGATGGCCGATTGCGCGGATGCGCTCGGTGCAGCTGACACGCAGGCGCATAGCGCCGCCGTTGCGATGATGTGTTTCTTCACTCGGTCTGTCTCCATTATTGTGATGGTGCCGGGTCTTGGCCGGCCATGACAGGCACCGACGTCGGATCCATGAAGCGGGTTTCTCTTTGCGGAACCAGATCTTCAATAATGAAACTGTAGGTTTTTCAGTTTGACAGTGTCAACAGGTATTCGCGCTTGGGCCGTGTCTTGGCCCACTCAGACAAGAAACGTGTCGAAACCGGTACACAAGGTTTTGAGAGGCGAACCAACCAGTTTGCCTGGCGAAATGAGATGCGTTCGTTGCTGTGCAGCGTGCTGAATGTGAACAAGCCGCGACTCCGGTTACCCGGGTCGCGGCTTGCGCATTACAGAACTGCTGGTCGAACTAATTCGTGCGAATTACTTCGAAGCGTCCTGCATTTTTTCGCCAGCGCGCTCGACGCTACGGCCAGCAGCAGCGGTTGCGTTGCTGGTCGCTTCTTTAGCGGCAGCAGCAGCTTCGCGGCTTTCCTGACGCACTTCTGCGCCAGCAGCGTCGATACGTGCACCGGCACGGTCGGTCGCGGCATCGATACGCTGACCAGCAGCGTCCATATTGGCTTCAGCCTTGTCAGCGGCAACTTCCATCTTGTCGCCAGCGCGTTCAGCAGCAGCATCGACCGAAGCAGCGGCTTCTTTCGATTCCTCGGCAACCTTGGCGCCTGCGTTGTCGACGGCAGCGCCGGCTTCTTGTGCAGGGCCCATATTGTCGTTCTTGTTGCAACCGGCCAGCATCGCGACGCTCAGCATCAGGGCGGAAATGGTAATCGTGGTTTTCATGGGGTGCTCCTTAAAATTAAATGTTGTCATTCAGCTTACACCAGCTGCCAATTTTTTGACTCACGCCCCGACCGCAATCGTGCGCGACAGAAGCATTAAAACATTTCCAAAACACATCGGCTGTGCGCTGGATAACTTAACAACAATTGAGTTCTGTGTCTGGCCCCGGTGCCTGACCCCGGCGCGTGTCGAACAGGCCGCCGCCATCCCATCGCGCCAGCGGCGACGCGACGCGGGCCGCGAGCGCTCTGCCGGTATAGGCCGGCCCAAGTGACGCCAAAAAGCGCGGGAATGCGCGGCAATAGGTCGACTGGATCCCCGCCAGGCGCGCCAGCAATGCGTACTCGATCACCGTGTCAGGCGGCATCGCGTCGATCACCTGCGCGACGCGTTCGTGCCAGTCCTCCGACCACGCCGGCAGCATTGGCCCCAGGTCGCGCACGGTGTCACCAGTACGGATGGCGCCGCCTCGCACGACGCGCGCCAGCACGCCGCGCCGGGCGCCAACGCGGGCGGCGACATGCGCGCCATGCAGGTCGAGCCGGCCGCACGCTTCGCACGCGAACATCAGGCGCACCTGCGCCCCGTCGCCGATCTGCAGCACGGTGCCGGAGGGCAGGGCGTCGATGGGGGTGTCGAGCAGCAGGTTTTCGCGCAGCGCGTGGGGAGCGAGATCGAGTTCGGCATAGGTCGCGCTGCTTGCCAGCAGAAGCTGGCGTGGCGATGCCGGGTCGCGGTGGCGGTCGCCATCGATCCCCGCATCGGCCACGAGCATGAGCCGCTCGACCGCCTGCGGCGCAGCGCTGCCGGGCGCGCGCAGCGACAGGCTGGCCAGTTTCACCGGGTCACCATCATCGGGCCAACCTTACTTCGGCGCTTGCAGTGCAGCCGCCGCGGCGCGGTACTTGGCGGCGTTGGGTACGTCCGTCCACGCCGGCTTGACCGGATCGTTGGCGATGTCCTGCAACGCCACGGCGATCATGCGGTTCACGCTGGCCAGGTTGTCGTAGTCGACCTTGTCCCAGGTGTCGTCCTTGCCGTGGTAATCGGGGAAGCCGAACGCCACGCACAGCGTATGCGCCGGCACGCCGGCATCGGCCAGCGCCTGGTTGTCGCTGCGCGCAAAATAACGGTCGCTGTTGGTTGGATGCTTCCAGAAGCGGATGCCGGTCTGCTCGCCCGCGCGTTGCAGCGTCGTGCCCACGGTCGAATAGTCAAAGCCGGTCATCGTGGCGGAGCGCAGTTGCGGGCCTTCGCTGTCGTCGGTGCGGCCAAGCTGCTCGAGGTTCAGGTTCATCACGGTGTCCTTCAGCGGGAACACGGGATGCTTTGCGTAGTAGCGCGAGCCGAGCAGGCCCAGTTCTTCGCCGAACAGTGCGACGAACACGATGCTGCGGCGCGGCCGTTCCTTTTGCGCCGCCATGCTCGCGGCGATCTCGATCACCGACACGGTGCCGCTGCCATCGTCGTTGGCGCCGTTGAAGATCTCGCCGTCGCGGATGCCCAGGTGGTCGTAGTGCGCGCTGAGCATCACGTAGGTGCTTTTCAGGGCCGGGTCCGAACCGCGCAGCACGCCGATCACGTTGCGCAGCTTGGTCGGCGCGATCCCGGGTGCGACGATCTTCGCGGCGACGGTGGCGCCGCCCTGTTCGAGCGCGGTCGCGGCATCGGCTGCATGCACCAGCACGACCGGCGCGCCACCTTTCGCCACTGCCACGCTCGGGTCGATCAGCCAGCCGCCCTGCGTGCGCGCCTGGCGCCGTTCGCGGTCGATCAGCACGATCAGCGCCGGCTTGCTTTTCAGTTTGGCTTGCAGCGCGGCGCCTGCGCCAGGGATCGCGGCGGCCGGCACGACCAGCACCTTGCCGTTGGCCTTGTCCGGATCGTCCAGCGCCGCCTGCCAGGTCATGAACACGGCAGGCGTGCGCGCCAGCGTGACCGGATCGACGAAGTTGGCCGATGCGCCCGTGCCGTCCAGGGTCATGGTCTTGCCGCCAGCCGTCACCGTCAAGGCGATGTCCTGCGGGCTGCGCTTGGCGTATTGCCAGTTCGCGGTCTGGAAGTAGCCGTCGTCGCCCGCCGCCTCGAGCCCCGCGCGGCGGAACTGCGCCGCGATGTATTCGGCCGCCAGGTCGACGCCGCGTGACGGCGTGCCGCGCCCTTCGAGCAGGTCGGACGACAGGAACGAGAGGTGGCCACGCAGCGAGTCGGCCGAGATGCTGGAGGTCAGCGCATCGCGCCCGGAAGTCTGCGGCCCCTGGGCCGAGGTGGCGCACCCGGTCAGGGCGAGGGCGATGGAAATGGACAGCGCGGAGGCAAGGTGACGCATGCGAGGACTTCCGTGGATTGATGAGGATGGCAATATGACATGGTGGGGCGAAGCGGGTCAACCGGGATATGCACGCCGAATCAACTTGCGCGCGCCTGCAATTGGGCGCAATGCGGGCGCGATGGCGCATTGATCCCGGCGCGGCAAGAAGGTAGCATGGCGACGGTGCACGCAGCACGGTGCACGGAGCACGGAGCACAATGCGCCGCCTGTCATCGTGACCTACCGGAGAATGTGCTTTGGCTTTCGACTTCTTTCAGAAAATATCGCGCGCGCCGACCAATCCGCATGCCAAGCCCACCACGCGCGAGTTCGACGTGGCCGACCTGTACCGCGGCCCGGTCGATGCGGGCGAGGCCGCGCCAGGCGCGGCGCCCGGTCTGGACGAAAAGCTGCGCCAGGCGTACTTCTGGATCGTCAACAAGGCGATCATCAGCCCGCACTACGACATCGAATACAACGACGGGCCGGCGCAGACGTTCACGGTCGGCGACAGCAAGCGCGTATTGACGCTGCCGTCGGGGCAAAGCTATTCCAGTTACGTGCTGCTGCCGCTGCTCACCTTTGCCACGCGCCGCAAGTGCCTGTTCGTGGGCGGGCCCGGGCGCGGCAAGACGGCCAGCGCGATCCTGATGGGCGTACTGGCCGGTGTGCCCGTGCGCGATGTGCGGCGCGCGATGCAGCATGGCCACCCGCAGATGACGATTGCCGACCTGCTCGGCAACCCGCTGCCAGCCGATATGGTCAATGCGCAAAGCATGGAGGCGATCCGCATTTCATGGCGCGCCTGGCTGTCGATGCGGGTCAAGATCATCGACGAATACAATCGCATTCCGACCCGCACGCAGAGCGCGCTGCTCACCGTCATGGGCGACAACTACGCCGAGGTGCTCGACCAGGTATTCGAGTGCCCGGAGTCGAGCTGGTTCCTGACTGCCAACGATGATCAGGGCGGCGGCACCTACCAGGTGATCGAGGCGCTGCGCGACCGCATCGACGTGATCGTCCAGGCCCTCGCGTTCAATCCCCGCTTCCTGGACGACCTCCTGGTGCGCATCGAAGAAGACGTGCGCCCTGAAGAACTGATGCCACCCGAACTGATCTTTTCCGAGCTTGACGTCGACACGATGGGCCGGGAAGTGCGCGCGATCGCGGTGCCCGAGGATGTGCGGCGGCGCCTCGAATTCTTCGCCAGCCAGTTCGAGCTGCTCGATGCGGCCGGTGGCCAGTTCGAGTACATGACCAAGGACACGGCGCGCCTGTCGGGCGTCGACTGGCGCGACATCACGGCAGCCGACACGGGGCGCGACCGCATGAAGGACCTGGGCTGCCAGACCCGCAACGGCGTCTCGGTGCGCAATCTCATGACGCTGCTGGTGTATGCCAAGGCGCTGGCGTATTTCCGGGGCAATCCGGCGGTCGAGCTGGAAGACCTGCGCCAGGTCTTGCCGTTCGTCCTGCGCGACAAGCTGCATCCCGACCTGGATGCGCCGTTCTTTGCGGTGCCCGAACACGCGCCGTATCGCACCGATCGTGTCAGCTGGCTGCGGCATCTGTTCGACCTCTCCAACGCCGAGTTCCTGCGCCTGAATCTGGAACACGACGATCCGGTCGGCGAGATGGCGGCGCTGTTCGCCCAGGGCCTCGATGGCGTCTCCGAACGCGAGACCCGTGCGCGCCTGGTCAGGATCGAAAAGCTGATCGCCAGTCTGACCAAGGGCAAGAAGCTGTACGGTCACCTGTACGACGACCTGCTCAAGCTGAAGTACCTGCACCAGCGCTACACCAATTATCTGGCGTGGCTGCGCGCGCAGTAGGATGTTCAAGCCCACCTGATGCTCAAGCCTGCCTACGCCGGCGTCCTCGCAGCAGGGCGCGACCAGTACAACGCACGCATGCGCGAGGCGCAGCGGCGCTATCCGATGCTGTCGCATGACGTGTTTCGCGCGTTTCTCGACAACGCTGGCGCGATCGTCGACGCGGTGGCGCCCGAACGCGTGCAGCCGGTCGTCGACAGCATCTACGATCTCGGGCTGGCACTGACCGGCCGCACACTGATCGGGCCAGCGGCGCGCTCACCAGTGCTGCAGGACGCGTGGCGCACGCTGTTTCCCCGCTTTGCCATCCTGATCGCGCGCGAGCCGGTGCAGATACTCGGGATGCTGAGCAACGCCGTGGTGCACCTGGAGGCGATTCCGGGAACGCGGCTGACGCAGTGGATGGATGACATGGGCGCGCTTGCAGCGCAGGTTGGCTCGGTCGATGCCTTGCGGGCCGTGGGACAGATCGCGGCCTGGCGCGCCGGCGCCGCACATTTTCGAGCCGGTGCGCTCGCCGCGGCGGCAGGGCTGCCCGCACCGCTGGCGCTGGCCGCTTTGCACGCGCCCGATGGCATGCAGATTGATGCACTGCTACGGCAACTGGCCGGCGACCCGTGGTGGCAGGGGGGCGATCCGCACGCGTGCCGGACCCGCACCTTCGGCGCGTTCACCGGCTTTGGCGGCCCGTTTGATGCACCGCCCACGGTGAAGCCGGATGGCGACGGCTTCCTGGTGCACGCGGGCGGGCGCGTATTCTTCTTGCTGGCCGATGCCTACGGCGCGTCGCTGCAAGCAGCAACGCTGGCCGAGTTCGAGCGCGCCGACCCTGGCCGGGTGCCGACCACGCTCGCCCATGCGCAGGCGTGTGCGAACGCCACGACAATCGCGATCACGTCGCCCTTTACCCATGCGATCCGACTGGAGGCGCGGTCATGAGCCGGCCACGCACCCCGCCGGTCGACGACGCGCTGATCGCGCGCTGGCGCGCCGCCTGGCCCGAGGCACTGGCGGTCTGGAGCCGCTACACACGCTTGCGCGATCCACGTCTGTGCAGCACGACGGTCAGCGCCGCCAAGGAAGGGTTGAGCGGCAGCTTCGCGATGATCCGCCTGCTCGACCAGAGCGTCGTGATCGACCTGCAGGCGGTGCGCCAGTACGCGCTGGAAGACTTCGGCGTCGAAATCCTGGCCCACGAAATCGGGCACCACGTGCTGGCCCCGGCCACGGCGCTCGACCATTTTCGCCTGATCGCCCGGATGCGGCGGGCCTTGCCGACGCTTGAACAGCATGCGGCGATGGTCGCCAATCTATACACGGACCTGTGCATCAACGACCGCTTGCAGCGCCAGGCGGGCCTGCGCATGGAGGCGATTTACCGCAAGCTCGCGCAGGCGCCGGCAGGACCGGCCAGCCGCTTGTGGACGCTGTACATGCGCATCTACGAACACCTTTGGCAACTGGCGCCCGGTCAGCTGGCCGGCAGCGGCTTTGCCGACGCTGACGCGCTCGATACCGACGCCTGGCTGGGTGCGCGCGTGATTCGCGTGTACGGCGCCGACTGGATGCGCGGCGCCGGGCGCTTCGCCACGCTGGTGCTGCCCTATTTGCTGAACGACCAGGCAGCACACGACAAGCTGCAGGCCTGGCATGACACCGGCGCCGCCGCCGAGGGCTGCCTGCCGGACGGGATGCATGCATCCGATCCCGACGAAGACGACGACGTCGTGCACCCGCTCGACGATCCCGCGGTCAGTGGTGACGACGTGGGTACGTCCGAGCCGCAACCGGCGGCCACGCGCTCGACCGGCCAGGCACGCGAGCCATTCGAGTACGGCGAGATCCTGCGCGCGGGCGGCGTGGTACTGAGCCCGCATGCCATTGCGATGCGCTACTACCGTGAACGCGCACTGCCGCATCTGGTCGACTTCCCGCGCCGCCCCAGCCCGCGCGCACCTGAACCCGAGATGGAAGGGCTCGAACCCTGGGAACTGGGGGACTCGATCGAGCGCGTCGACTGGCTGCATAGCCTGGCGCTGTCGCCGACCCCGATCCCCGGCTTTACCATCATGCAGCGCCGCATGACCGAAGAGCCGGCATTCGAGAAGCGGCCGGTACCGGTCGACCTGGACCTGTATGTCGACAGTTCCGGCTCGATGCCGAACCCGCAGGTGAGCACGTCGTTTCCGGCGCTGGCCGGCGCCATCGTTGCCCTGTCGGCGCTGCGGGCCGGCGCGTCGGTGCAGGTCACGCTATGGAGCGGCAAGCGCGATGTGATGGGCACGACCGGTTTCGTGCACGACGCCGACCAGATCCTGCATGTGCTGACCGGCTTCTTCGGCGGGAGTACCTGCTTTCCGATCCACCGGCTGCGCGACACCTACCCGGCGCAGGGGCAACGCCAGCGCATGACCCACATTCTGATGATCTCGGACAGCGGCGTCACGACGATATTCGACCGGGACGAGCGGGGCAACAGCGGCTGGGACGTCGCGGCTGCCGCATTGCGCGCGGCCGGCGGTGGCGGCACGATGGCGCTCGATATGCCGGCCTGTTGGGAGGATTGGGCCGGGGCGTCGGGCGACAATCCATGGGGCCAGTTGCAGCGCGCCCGCGACCGCGAAGGCTGGGCCATCCACGCCGTGACCGACATGGACCAGCTGGTCGATTTCGCCCGCGCGTTCAGCGCCCGTCATTACGGCGCGCAGCGATGAACACCGATTATGCCGACCTGGCCGCGCTGACCCGCCGGCTGGCGGACATCCCCGCGGAGTTTCTCGGTGAACCATCCGTGGCCGGGCACGGCGAGATGGCCGTCGCGGCCATCGTCGGCGATGTGCTGCGCATGCATGGGCTGCATGCATCGGTCGAACTGCTGACCGGCTTTCAGGGCCGCAGCGCGCACGCCGACCGCAACCGGCTGGCGCTGGCAGCAGTCGCCTGCTGGCTGCTGGCCGACGACGCGCTGATCGGCGCGGACCTGCCGCACCCCGCGCTCGAAGACGTCGTGGGCGCGCTGGTGGCGGAGATGGCGGCGATCACACCGGCGCACGCGTTCGTGCATGACGCCGAGCGGCGCGAAGAACTGGTGCGCGCACTGCTTGCCCAACTTGGCTTGCGGCCGCTGGGCGAGACACCGGCCCAGGCGCAGGACCGGCTGTCCGCCATCAGCGCCATCCAGCGGCGCGCCTTGCTGGCGGCAAGCCGACAGGCCGAAAAGCGGGCGCGTGAGGTTCGCGCGGCGCTGGCGCGCAAGCTGGCCGAGGAATCGGCCGACAAGTGGACGCGTGAATGATGAATGACCTTGCCGATCGTGAGCGCTTCCCGACCTTGACCACTGAGGGCCAGCGCATGCTGGACTTCCTGCGCAGGCATCCGAGCGCACCCGTGTTTCGCAACGCCAGCGGCAACCGCCTGCAGGCGCACGAGGTCGAGGCCCAGCAGGCATTCGAGCGCGAGATCGTCGATGCGCCGATGCACGCGACGCCAGGCATACCGCCGCCGTGGGTATATCCGCTGATCGCTAGGATGCATGCGACCGTGCCGCATTACCGACAGCGCGGCTCACCCCCGCGGGCATTCGACCAGGTGGCGCCGGTGTCGCGCGCCGACTTGTCGGCCGACATCGCGCAGTTTGTGCCGGACGACGTCCCGCTCGAGCGCATGATCCAGTTTCGCACGACCGGTACGACCGGCCATCCGCTGCTGATTCCATCGCATCCGGTGGTCGCTGCGCGCTACGCTGCGTTTCACAAGCGCGCGCTGCGCCGGCTCGGCATCGAAGCGCAGTATGGCGCTGGTCAGGTTGGTGTGGTGCTGCTTGGCTTCCAGGAACGGTGTTTCACCTATGTCTCAGTCACGCCGACGATGGGCGAGTCGGGCCTGGCGAAGCTGAACCTGCACCCGAACGACTGGCGCGATCCGCTGGACCGCGCGCGCTATCTGGACGCGCTGGCGCCCGAGATCGTGGCCGGCGATCCGATCTCGTTCACCGAGTATCTGACGTTACCGTTGACGCATGCACCGCGCGCGCTGATCTCGGTCTCGATGCAACTGATGCCGGCCTTGCGCACGCAGCTCGAACAGCGGTTTGGCTGTCCGGTACTGGACATCTATTCGCTGGGCGAAGTCGGACCGGTGGGCGTATTCGATGCCGCGCTCGAAGGCCACTTGCTGCTGCAGCCGCAGCTCTACGTCGAGATCCTGGACCGCGACGGCCGGCCTGTCAGTCCCGGTACCGCGGGCGAAATCACGGTGACGGGCGGCTTCAACGACTGCCTGCCCCTGCTGCGCTACCGCACCGGCGACTTCGCGTCGTTGCGTCCGAGCGCGCACGGGCCGGTGCTGATCGGTCTGTGCGGCCGGCAGCCGGTGCGCTTCCGTGCGCTGGCCGGCTGGATCAACAACATCGACGTTACCCATGCGCTCGAGCCGTTTCCGCTGTCGCACTTTCATCTGCACCAGGGCGCGGACCGCAACGTGTCGCTGCAAGTGGCGCCCAATGCAATGCACTACGCAGTGCCGGCACGGGCTGCCCTCGAACGCCTGTTCGGCGCGGGGACGGTGGTGGTCGAGGTGCTGCACGCGGCGGACAAGACGCTGCAGTACACCTCCAGCCTGGAAGGATCGCAAGCATGACGATTCCCACGACCCGCTTCCGGCAAGGCCTGGTGGTCGGCAAATTCTGCCCGCTGCATCGGGGCCATATGTTCCTGATCCAGACGGCGCTGGTCCGGTGCGACGCGCTGCTGGTGATCAGTTATACCAATCCCGGGTTCGACCGCTGCGGGCCGGCCGCGCGCCAGGCCTGGCTGGACGAGCTGTTCCCGCAGGTGCGCAGCCTGGTGCTCGACGACGCGATCCTGGCGCGGTTGTGTCGTGAACGCGGCCTGCCGCAGCGCCGGTTGCCGCACAACGATGCCGATCCCGCCGTCCAGCGCGAATTCACCGCGTGGGTCAGCTGGGTATTGTGCGATACCAGGGCCGACGCCGTCTTCACCAGCGAAGCGTATGGCGACGGTTTTGCGGCCGACCTGGGCGCCTGGTATGGCGCGCAGCTGGGCGCGCCGGCGCCCGTGGAGCATGTCTGCGTCGACCGGCAGCGGCTGGCGGTGCCGGTGTCGGGAACGGCCGTGCGCGCGCAGCCGCATCTGGCGTATGCGTACCTGCATCCTGCGGTGCGCGCCCATTTCATCGTGCGCGTCTGCCTGCTGGGCGGGGAGTCGAGCGGCAAGACGACGCTTGCTGCCAGCCTGGCCGCGCGCCTCGGCACGTGCTGGGCGCCAGAGGTCGGGCGTGAACGCTGGGATGCGCAGGGCGGCAAGCTCGGTTACGAGGATATGCTCAGTATCGGCCAGGGCCAGGTGGCGCGCGAAGACCTGCTGGCACGCGAGGCGAAGCGCTGGTTGATCTGCGATGGCAGTGCGCTGACGTCGCTGTTTTACAGTCTCGATGGATTCGGGCGCGCCGACGCCGCGCTCGAGGCGCTGGCGCGTCGTCCGTACGCGGCGACGTTCGTGTGCGCGCCGGACATCCCGTTCATTCAGGACGGCACGCGGCGCGACGCGGCGTTTCGCGCGCACCAGCACCGCTGGTATCTTGCAGCGCTTGAACGGCTGGGCGTGCCGTATGTGCTGCTCGAAGGGCCCCTGGAACAGCGTCTCGCGAAAGCGCACGCAGTGTTGACGGCCGGGGCCCTGGACGATCAGGCCTGCGCAGCGTACGGCGGATAATCGATATAGCCCTTGGCGTCGCCCCCGTAGTAGGTGCTGCGGTCCGGCTCGGCCAGTGGCCAGCCGTTGCGCAGGCGCGCGACCAGGTCGGGGTTCGAGATGAACGGCTGGCCAAACGCGGCCAGGTCGATCACGCCATCGGCGATCATCTTGTCGGCGCGCTCGCGCGTCATGCCGCCAGCCAGGATCAGTGCCGTCTCGGGCAGCGTGGGGCGAAACGCGCGCAGCAAGTCCTGGATCTTGTCGGACACGGTCGGCCCGGATGCCTTGTCGCCCATGCCGTAGCCGGATTGATCCATGATGTGAACATACGCGATGCGGCGTTCGCCGAGCGCGGCGACCAGCGCGGTGTAGGTTGCGTCGATGTCGTCGTACAGCGGCATGTCGAACAGGCGGCCGTAGGGAGACAGGCGGATGCCTACGCGTTCGCGGCCGATGCGGGCGACGACGGCATCGACGACTTCGAGTGCGAAGCGCAGGCGGTTGTCCATCGTGGCTGCGCCGTATTCGTCGTCCCGGTCATTGACCAGCGGGTTGAGGAACTGCTCCAGCAGATAGCCATTGGCGCCGTGGATCTCGACGCCGTCGAAACCGGCCTCGATGGCATTGGCAGCGGCGTTGGCAAAATCCTGCACCACGCGCGCCACCTCGTCGGTCGCAAGATGGCGCGGTTGGGTGGTGGCCACCATGCCCGGCGTGCCGTCGTCCTTCAGGCCATAAGCCATGGCGCCTTGCGCCGTTTTCGAACTGGCGCTGACGGGATCGATGCCATCGGTCTGGATGCTCGGGTGCGACACGCGGCCCACGTGCCAGAGCTGCGCGAACATCTTTGCGCCGACGGCGTGCACGGATTGGGTGGTCAGACGCCAGCCGGCGATCTGCGCCGGGGTGTAAATGCCGGGATTGAACAGGTAACCCTGGCCTTCGCGCGAAATGGGCGTGCCTTCGCTGACGATCAGGCCAGCGGTGGCGCGCTGGGTGTAATACAGCGCGACGGTTTCAGTGGCGACGTCGTCCGGCGCACGGGCCCGGGTCAGGGGCGCCATCACGACGCGGT
>Ga0308164_10004111_pt1 | contig 12589 bp, 10 predicted proteins | sample PhyTR2_FD_201031 | JGI IMG/M metagenome (GOLD analysis project Ga0308164, IMG submission 201031) | Phyllosphere microbial communities from UC Gill Tract Community Farm, Albany, California, United States - DLSLT.R2 | ecosystem: Host-associated > Plants > Phyllosphere > Unclassified | place: USA... | reverse complement strand
TCGGGCGGCTGCGGATTAACTCAGTAGACACGGCTAAGCATGTAGTACCGACAGCGGAGTACTGGCGGACGGGGGTTCAAATCCCCCCGGCTCCACCAAATGATCAAACAAAGACGTCCACGGACGTCTTTTTTTGTGCCTGCAAGCCAGTAAATACGCGGCTTCCAGCGCTTTTGCGGTCTTTTGAGAGTTTTGGAGTTCCAGCCGTTCGGGTATTCCAGGCGGTATTCCAGCTCACCCGGTGCTAATCTTTGGAATACCGAATCAGTGCTTGAGGCCAATCTCATGCCTGCTCAAAACCTCCGCCTCTCCGATCGACAGCCCAAGGGAGTCAAACCGGCGTCCAAGGATTGCGTCCTTACTGACGGTGACGGTTTGCAGCTCCGCGTACGCAGCAACGGCTCGTTGCTGTGGAATTTCAACTACCGCGAACCGGTGACCAAAAAGCGCATCAACATCGGCTTCGGGACCTACCCCGAACTGTCACTGGCGAATGCACGAAAGATGGCAGTCGATGCGCGCGAGCTGCTCGCACAGGGCATTGATCCGAAGGTGCAGCGCAATACGTTGAATGAAGCCAAACGCGCGGAAACCGAACACACCTTCGAGAACGTGGCCACCGCTTGGTTTGAACTCAAGAAAGACTCGGTCACTCCAGCCTACGCCGAGGACATCTGGCGGTCGCTCACGCTGCACGTGCTCCCCGATTTGAAGACGACACCACTCACCAAAATCACCGCGCCGATGGTGATCGGACTGCTTCGCCCAATCGAAGCGAAAGGCAGCCTGGAGACGGTCAAGCGTCTTAGCCAGCGGCTAAACGAGATCATGACCTACGGCGTAAACTCCGGCCTGATCTTCGCCAACCCGCTCACCGGCATCAGGGCAGTATTCAAGAAGCCCAAGAAAGAGAACATGGCTGCGCTTCCGCCCGAAGAACTCCCCGAGCTCATGCTGGAGATCGCGAACGCCAGTATCAAACGCACGACCCGCTGCCTAATCGAATGGCAGTTGCACACGATGACTCGCCCCGCCGAGGCGGCGACTACTCGCTGGGCAGACATTGACTTCGAAAGGCGTGTCTGGACTATCCCACCGGAGCGTATGAAGAAGCGCCGTCCACACAGCATCCCGTTGAGTGATCATGCTGTCGCACTATTGGAGTCACTGAAGACTCACAGCGGCCATCGCGAATACGTCTTCCCGGCCGATAGAAATCCACGCACCCACGCCAATAGCCAGACCGCCAACATGGCATTGAAACGCATGGGCTTTCAGGATCGATTGGTCAGCCACGGTATGCGCTCGATGGCCAGCACCATCTTGAATGAACATGGGTGGGACGCCGAACTCATTGAGGTCGCACTGGCGCATGTCGACAAGGATGAGGTGCGCAGCGCTTACAACCGGGCCGACTACATCGAGCGCCGGCGCCCGATGATGGCCTGGTGGAGTGAGTACATCCAGAAAGCCGCCACCGGCAGCCTGCTTGCCTCAGCCTACGGTCAAGTCAGAGACAAGAACGTGGTACCGATCCGCTAGCTCTGTACGGCGCAAGAACGGCAGCAGCAACAACTGAACGTTCAAGATTCGGGTCAAGCAGCCTCGCTCATCCGCTTCTCAGCACGGGTCCTTCCAAACAGGGCTGCAAAGCCGCCCTGTTTGGAAGGACCTCACTTTGAAGAGCTAAAAGCGAACACGTTATCCAGGATTTACCACGGAATTCCATCGGTGGATAACCGCTCTTAAAGTCCAAAGTGGCGCTGAATCTCGAACCTTGACCGCGTTTATCCACAGGCGTAGAACAGGTCGTGCAAGCGCTGTCGATGACAGCAACCCAGGTGGCCCGAGCCTTGAAGGTCACGCCGCTCTCGCGGTGGTTCTCCCCCAAATGGCGATTCGCATCCAGCAGCTCGCCCGGTCACCTCCCCGGTGATGGATGCCTACTTCAGATCATGGCCCTCGTGCGCCAGGCAACACCTCCTACTTCGCTGCCCTGCAGCAACCAATCCGCTTGGCCGAATCTTGCGCCAACCTGCGCCCGTCTCTTTCTCCTGGAAAGAGACGGGCGCTTCTAGCACTGCTGCAGCCCTCATCGCACCTGGCTCTGCGGCAACTCCACTCGTGACAATCGGCGTGACAAACGCCGATGTCACCAGCAACAGCGATGTAGATGATGGTGCCGCAGACTAGGGAATGGACTGCACCTGACTGACAGTCAGGCATGCCCCGGTCATCACATTGCTGCATTCACCCGGCTCAGGATCTCGCGGCACTGGACTCGTCAGCCAATGCAGCCTCCACCCGCCCACCGGTAACGGTGCTCAGGAGGCCAGATCATGAGATGCCCTTGCTCCCGGTCGTAAGGAGCCGCCAGTCCCGCGTAGAGGACATTCCCCACAGGTCGCAGGGGCCTTGATCCCTGATAACACTCAGCATTCTTGGCGGGATGACGTGGGGCGAGGATTGGAGAACGGCAAATGAGGTGACCAACATGGCATTGGTGGGTAGACGAGATGGTCGTAATTTCGGCTATGGCAGGCAATTGAGCTACGCGGGACCTCAGGCGCTGAAAGACATGTTCAGCGGTGGCCACTACGGTACGGTGAAGGCGCACAGTGGTCGATGGCAGGCATTCGTGAAGTGGTGCCGCTCCGAACAAGGGCCAGGTATCAATGATGCGCGGCAGATTGATCGGAAGGTATTGGCGGACTATGCGGCGTATCTGCGCGATGCGGTTGAGTGTGGTAGCCTCGCCATCAGCACCGCACAAAACCGCCTCTCCAGCGTTAACAGGACAATGGCGGCGCTTCGTGGTGATCAGTGCGTGAAATTGCCCAGTCCGAGCAAGGCGTTGGGTATGCAGCGCACCGGGGTTCGCCAGTCGGTACCGCAAGGCCAAAACCGCGAACAGGTTAAACAGATCGTCGATGCGCTTTGTAGCCAACATCAGCTACGGGCCGCTGCGATCGTTCTGTTGGCGCGAGCGACCGGCATGCGATTGCGCGAGGCGATCCTCGCTGACCTGCCACGCCTTTGCCGAGAGGCCAGCAACCTTGGAAGGATCAACATTCAGGATGGCACTAAGGGGGGCCGCACAGGTGCTTCGGCCCCTCGGTGGATTGTGGTCGATGAACAGGTTCTTGATGCCTTGACGATTGCGGCGCAGGTGTCGCCGGCGGGTAGCCACAACTTGATTGCGCCAAGCGAAAGCTATCTCGATGTTTTACAGGGAATTGCCAAACCAGCCCGCGAGGTATTGCACAAACACCACCTGAAAGGGTTTCACGAATTGAGGACTGCTTTTGCGTGCGAGCGCTACCAGCGGATCACCGGGGATCGCGCCCCTGTTAATGGTGGGAGGTGCTACACCGTGGACCGATGTCTTGACCGTGACGCCCGCCTGCGAATCAGCTATGAGCTAGGACACGGCCGGGTCGATGTGGTCGCTGCCTATATTGGGGGGCGGCCATGAGTAAAGCGTTTGATATGGAGGTGTTCTTGGCTGGCGTATTGACTGGATCACACGCGACGCGGCTGCGCCATTTGCGGCAGGCGAGGATCATCCAGGCTGCTATAGCTAAGCGGTGGCAGCGGGAGAGCCCTTGGGCTTGGCAGCGGAAGCATCTGGAGTGGTTTCTAAAGCATCACTTAGAACAGCGTCGCGAAAACACGCGGTATTACTATCTGCTCACCATCAGGTTGATCGTTCGACGCTTGGAGGTGTTGTGGATTTTTGATCTCTGAGTTGGGACGGTTCTGCGCAAGGAGCGACCGCAATCACTTCGAAGCAACTCCTCGCGTCCGGCTGTCGCCGGCAAGAAACGGTTACTGGCTCTGCGGACAGTTCTTCTACAATTTTTCTGCTCCACAAACGCCCCTGATCGTGTGGAGCACGCGCAACACCTGATTCAGATGTACCCGAAGGCCTCATGCTCTATGCCAACCGGCAGGCCTTCAAGGGAAGAGTGTTCGCGACCATCACGGAGTTGCACGTACCTTCCGCAGGTCCATGATCTTGATCGTCAGGGTCGACCCTGTCAGCGACTGCAGGCTAGCTCGCGAAACTTGGAATCCTGGGGCATCCCTAAGAAGCCATTCCCTACGGGTTCATCACAGCCTAGCTCGTTCCCCATAGCTGAAAACTACCGAGATGTCCATCCTCCTTGCATGGTAGCGAGACCTAACGGTTAGCAGGGTCAACCAGTGAAAATTCGTTCTACGCTCTGTGAAAATACGTCAATCTTTTCAGGTTCTCCGAACCGGCCTCTCCGACTGGACGCAGATCCTGCTCGTGCGCCCCCCAACCGCTGCTGTATATTTGTGCAAAGGATGGCGATTCCCTCAGGGTTGCTGAGTGACGTTGAAATGTATTCTGATTTTGAAGGTCACCTAGATGCATCGCTCACAAGAAAACTATAAATCTTAATGCTTATAATTCATTCACCAAAAACAGCTATTGAAACAAACAAGATTCAAGACGGGGAACAAATGGAAGGCTTTGCGAAATACAATACAAAACTTGAGCAAGTCTTCCACCTATGGAAAAAAGACTACAATTCCAACTTCTCCAATCATAGCAATATCACAGCCAGCAAAGTTAGAGAACTAATAGATATAGCAACTCTCCGCGAATCTGGAGTTTTCTTTACCAGCGATGCCCTGGCGGAAAAAGCTATAAACTCTTTTAACGAGCCAATTGATGATAGCTCTCTCGTGGTGGACCCCACGTGTGGCTCAGGAAGTCTACTTGTTGCTGCCTCCAGAAAGCTTTCCGTAATGCCTTTAGCCAGCGAGACTTTAGAGCAATGGGGAAAACAGCTATGTGGAATTGATTTATTCCCAGAGTTCGTTTATTGCACCAAGTTGAGATTAGTACTTGAGAGCTTAGTAAGGGGAGCTGAAGCAGACAAAAGCCTACCTGAACTACTGGACTTGTTAACCAATATCCACACGGGCGACTGTTTAGAAAATATAGCAGTTATAGCCAAGGCCACACACCTCGCGCTTAACCCACCTTACAACAACTCGAAGACAGTAGCAAAATATCGTTGGGCTAACGGCAAAATTAACAACGCGGCAATTTACTACTATGAGCTGACACAAGTTTTAAAGGACGGCTCATCGATTTCTGCTATTCTACCCGACGTCCTTAGAAGCGGAAGTAGATTTGAAGCGTGGCGTAACGCGATTGAGTCTACTCTAAGCATTTCCAAAGTCTCTGTCGAAGGCAGATTCGACAAGCAAACCGATATTGATATTTTCATTCTCAATGGACTAGTTGACCGGAAAAACCCTAGCATAATTGAATGGCAGACTGCGGAAACGCTAGGTCTCGAAGGCTCTCCTAAGCTCCGAGATTTTTTTGAGGTCTCGGTTGGAGCAGTCGTACCATATAGAGACCCTCACGAAGGAAAACTGTATGCATACATTCATCCAAAAACTCTTCCACGATGGGGGGAGATAGGGAAGATCTCAGAAAATCGTAAATTTTCAGGGAGAGTTTTCCAACCGCCCTTTGTTGCGATCAGAAGAACATCTGGCCCTAGAGACAGACATCGTGCTGTGCCAACTATAGTTCTAGGAAAAAGATTAGTCGCAGTCGAAAACCACCTAATCGTCTTAACGCCGAAGAATGGAAGCCTAGATAGGTGTCGCGAACTATTAAAGCTATTGAAAGAAGAAAATATTAATGAGTTTCTGAACAACAGAATTCGATGCCGCCACTTAACCGTATCGGCAATATCAGAAATACCATGGAGGTTTGAATGAAAGAATTGCTTGATGAGCTACCTTTTGAGATCGCAGCTCGTTTACCTATTCAGCTCGGACGACAAAGTATATCAAGCTCTATGGTAGCTATCTCCGAGCTCATCAAAAACTCCTATGACGCCGACTCAAAAAACGTACGACTTACATTCACCAAATCTAAAGAAGGCTTTCCCTCTCTAATAATTGATGATGATGGGGATGGCATGTCTTATGAAGAAGTAAAAGAAAACTGGTTGATTATTGGCACAAGCCATAAGACGCATCAGGACATCTCGGATAAAGAAAGAATTTACACCGGGGCTAAAGGGCTAGGCCGACTAGGTGCAGATAGACTTTGCAAAACATTAATTCTGCAAACCAAGCGAGAAAATGATCAAGCTGTACTGGAGCTCCAAATAGAATGGGAGGCATACGAAAACGCCGAAAAACCCCTTTCACAGATAAAGCATAAGCTTTACAAGCATTCCGGTCATATTCAGGACGAGCACGGAACGTTCCCAAACACCGAAAAAAATTCTGGCACGCGAATTATGCTGCTGGGTTTAAAGGATGACTGGAACCTGAGCCTTCTGACCGATCTTAAGAAAGAGCTATCACTATTAATCTCTCCTTTCGACGACGCCAATGACTTCTCAATTTCAATTAAGTCAGACTTCTCTGAAATAGATGGACAGGTCGCAAGCTCGTCTGCCGTCGAATATGCACGCTGGGTAGTTGAAGCAGAGCTTGATGGCGAAAACATCAATGCCAACTTTAAATACTCTGATGGCCGAGAGTTTAAAGTCGAGTCAGAAGAATGGAAAAGCTGGATCAAGGATCGACCACCTGTACCAAGCTCTGGTCCCCTCAAGCTTAAAATGTACTTTATTCCATGGGATGCACCAGGCCTAAAGAACATCGACTTTAGTAAGCGCAATTGGCGGGAGTTCATGAATGCGAACCAAGGGATTCGTATCTATCGAGATAGATTCAGAGTTCGCCCTTATGGCGAGCCTACGGGCAAAGGTGATTGGCTAGATCTTGGTATCCGTCGCGCGCGCAGCCCTGGTGGGGTTAAGCAAGGCGGTTGGAAAGTTGGCCCGCATCAAGTTATTGGAGCAGTATTCATAGGTAGGCAGACCAACCCCCTCTTGGAAGATCAAACAAATCGTGAGGGCATAGTTGAATCAGACGCATTTTATGATATGCGTGCTTTCTGTCTAAAAATTATTGCTCGATTTGAATCTTACGCTCATCAAATAGCCCGAGAAGAAGACGATGGGTCTGATACACAAGAAAAGAAACTGCTTGCAAAAAAGGCTCTTGATGAGACCACAAAAGTAGTCGAGGAACTTAAAGAATCCATCTCTAAAGGTGCACAACAAAACGTCGACACTGGTGAGCAAAAAGATATCAGCGTGGACAATCCCGAAACTCTAATGACTAGGATCGCCGAGGTGGAATCCAGACTGGCAGAGGCCGCAGCCAGATCAAGCGAGCTGGAGATACACTTAGAAAAAAAGGCTGAGGAGTTAGAGCATGAAAAGGATACGCTAGCTAACTTAGCATCGCTGGGAATTCTTACAGTCTGCTTTGGACATGAAGCAAAAGAGTTCACGAACCTATCATTGGTTAACGCAAAAAATCTAAAGGACAGTTTCGAGAGGGGCATATTCATGCTGACACCTCCTTACGACGAGGAATTTTCGAACTGTTTGAGAACGATAATATCAAGTACAGGCTTCGTAAGAAATTTTGCATCCTTTGCCTTAGGAAACATAAAGCCAGATAAAAGAAAGCGCAAAGCTGTTGACGTTGGCGAAGTCGCAACAGGAGTATTCAAAGCCTTAAACGCTTCACTAGAAAGGCAGAACATTGTAACAAGCGTCGCATGCACAACCAAACGAAAAATTACTGCCTTTGAAATAGATCTGGAGAGTATTTTTGTTAACCTCATATCTAATTCCATATGGGCACTCAAAAAAACTGCCATAGGGGAGCGCTTTATTTCTGTTAACATCCAGGAAGAAAATGAATACATGTTAATTAGCTTTGCTGATAGCGGTTTTGGGCTAGAGTTAGGAACAGAAGAACAAATCTTCCAACCGATGTATAGCACACGCCTCGACAGGAAAGGCTCAGTTGAGGGCACTGGCATGGGGCTTTCTATTGTCAAAAGTTTCGTAGACAATCACACAGGTGGGAATATTTCCGCAACGCCAAAGGGGAGGCTTGGCGGAGCAGAATTTACAATCAAAATACCTTTAACTACACACAGCAAGGCCTGACTTCATGGAAAGGAATGTCGTTCTATACATTGATGAAGAGCAAATCGCTCTTGACTCTTACGGCAGAGAACTCAGAAAAAATTTACCTCCAGAACTTGAGGTAATTTGCGCCTTACCTCAGCCCACCCTTCCTTTAATGCTAAAATTTATCTGCACCATGCGCCCCAGGATTGCCTCTATCGTTGTCGATGAGCACCTTGAGGTCGCGGGAACTGCAGATTATATAGGAAGTCAGTTGGCAGGTGCATATAGACAGCTCGATAGCAAAATCCCTATATATATTCTCAGCAACCATCCAGACGAAATTGATGACAATTTAGAAAGTGTTGAATATGTATTAAGCAAAGATGATTTTGCTGATGGTGGGGCTGCACTGGAGAGCGCCATCAAACGCATGGTCCGGCACATCAATGCTTACGAACAAATTGTGGATGAACGCGAACAGCGTTTTGTACTTCTACTAAAGAAATATGTCCTATCTGAAATATCAAAAGAAGAAGCAAATGAGTTAAATGAGTTAAAGCTTTGGCGAGAGGCTCCTGCTGCTATTGAGGAGTCGACTATGACCATGGAGCTTAAAAGAAAACTAGATGAACAGGAAGAAACATTAAACAACATAGAAAAAATACTTCTGGGCAAAAAATAAAATGTTCTATCCTCTTCTCACTCGCCGCCAAAATTACTCAAAAAAAGCAGACGGCAGCTATTATGCAGACTACCACCACTATTTCACAGAAATTAAAGAAGATTGCCAAGATCGATGCATTTATTGTGACGCACTACTTGAAGAGCACGGAAACGAAGGTTTTCATATCGACCATTTCAGACCGTATGCACACTTTGCAGAATTAAAGAGCGACCCAAACAACTTAGTCTTGGCCTGCTCCAAATGTAATATATGGAAATCAAAAAACTGGCCGACAAACATGTACTTCCATGTACACGCTTCTCACGACGGCACAATTGGATTCATTGACCCCTTCCTTGAACCATTATCCAATTATTTCAAAGTAGAGCGATCAGGACATCTCTTAACAACGGGAGTAGTTGCACGATATATGCTTGAGCTCCTACACCTCAACAGAGAGTCAAGAATTCAGCTAAGGAGGAAGAGAACCATTCTTTACAAAGCGATGCAGCTTAATGAAATTGTGGATCTAAAGTTAAAAGAGCTAGTCGAATACATGCAAGCCGACGACTTCGACCGAGACACGGCAAGAAACATGGCAACCTCATTGCGCGAAGTTAAGGACGTGCTAACTGAAGCCTTCAATATGCTTCACAAAAAAAACTTATGACAATTCGAATCACAGGGACTACCCGTTAATTTTACACTGATATTTAACCCAAGGATGAACCATAAAGCCCACTGACGAGCCGCACTAGCTGTGATGATGCCTTTCGCGAGAGATCTCGGAAAACGATATCTCTCCCTACGAGCCGGCTGAAATACCATCAATCAGGCGGAGCGTTCGTTGCATGCATAGTGCTCACCACCAAAGGCACGCCGTCCCCCCCGAGTCGATTCCACCAAGCGCCATAATTAGCTGATTTATTTATAACTACCCTAAGAGGAGCCCCGCGAATCCTCTGCCCTAACGGTGTCGTAAGCTAGGAGCTTCTGTACCTACAGGTGGCGCATCTTACGCGCTGGTGCGATGATCATCAGCAGTTGGTGATCAACCATTTGCTTGGTAGATTCAATACCGACTCATTAATGGCGTAGCTCTTTAAAAAGGCGCCGTCCATCGGAATCCAGACCACACAGCGTTCCAACTGGTATTCCAAGCGAGTTTATCAATCAATTATTAATTAGACAAAACAGATAGATACCTACTCGTTTCAGATTACCCCGGCCCATACAGCCGTCACAAACCAGGCACCTTGCGTAGCGCGCAACAGCTTATTTGTACCTAAATGCTCGGTTTTGGCTGCATAGCGCTCGTGTCACAACATCGCTCCATCTCCCCCCTTGCAGAACCTCCCTCACAAGCCGAAACTGCACCAAACGACGAGGTACACCATGGCACTCGACTACCCGCCCAGCCTCCTGTCCCAGGAAGAACGCTCAGCCATTGCTGAAATCGAAGCCACCACCAACATTCTGCGTCTGGTGACCCGGCTCACCAACATGCGCTTCGCCGCGATCACCAAATTTGGCGACGCTGAATTGGTCATCTGCTCCGTGCACGATTCCGCCGACCTGGGAATCGGCGCAGGTGAGGCCTTTCCGCTGGAAGACACGATCTGCAGCGAGTTTCAGCGGGATCCGGCGCCGTTGCTGATCCCGAGAGTCAGCCATGACCACAGCTTCGCCTCACGACTGATCGTCAAGACCTATGATCTGGACAGTTACGTAGGCGTGCCCATTTTCCTGCCTGATGGCCGGTTGTACGGAGCGCTTTGCGCGATCGATTCGCGGCCTGTGCTGTTTGAAGATCCGGATGTGTGCGAAACGCTGGAGATTTTTGCCCGGTTGATCGGGTGCATATTCTTCGCGAGCTTGGCCGTGAAAGTGGCGGGTGTCGGGATTGAGTTGGAGTGATTGTTGGAAGAGGATGTTAGCTCAGGTCACCCTCTAGCGATGTGCACACACAGCCCCGCACAACAAGCGCGACAGCTGCTCCACCGAATACGGCTTATGCAACAGCTCAAACCCATCCGTGCCCTTCTCTGCCAGCACATGGCTGTATCCCGACGTCAGCACTACAGGTAACCCTGCGTATCGCCGACGAATCTCATGGGCCAGCTCGATGCCTGTCATCCCCGGCATCACCACATCGGAAAACACCACTTTGAATCGGCTGGCGTCGCGGGCCAGTTCGGCCAAGGCTTCCTGTCCATTGATGGCAAGGACCGGCCGGTAGCCAAGATCCGTGAGTGAGTGCATCGCAAAGGCGCCCACCTGAGGGTTGTCTTCGACGATCAATACACCGGTGCCGTGCCCGTGTACCAATTCATGGGGCGCTTCGACACTCCGTTGCTCGCGCGGCTCGGATGCCTGGGGCAGGTAGAGTGTGAAGGTGGTGCCTTGATCGACTTCACTGTCCACGGTGATCTCGCCACCCGACTGCTTGGCGAACCCAAACGCTTGCGACAGGCCAAGGCCCGTGCCCTGCCCCACGCCTTTGGTGGTGAAGAAGGGCTCGAATATCCTGCCCAGGTGCAACGGCGCGATGCCGCTGCCGGTATCGGTCATCGAGATCACTACCTGATCGCCGGCGATCATCGGCTGTTCGCGGGCCTTGGCTTCGTAGCGGGCTGGACCCACTCGAATGGTGAGGCGCCCCTGGCCGACCATGGCGTCACGCGCGTTGACGGCCATGTTGACGATTGCCATGTCGAACTGAGAGGGGTCAGCGATCACTAAGTGGCTGTGTTCGGGGATGTCCATCACCAGCTCCACTTCGGCGCCCACCAGTGTCTTGATCATACTGGCCAGGGCCCGAGGGTTCTCTGCAGGTGCGAACACTGTCGGTTGCAGTGTTTGACGCCGGGCGAAGGCAAGCAGTTGCGAGGTGACTTTGGCGGCTCGTTCGACGGTGTCGGCGATGGCTGAGACATAGCGTGTGCGTCGCTCGCTGGAGAAATCCGGCCGTTTGAGCAGGTCAGTCGAAGACTTGATCACGGTCAGCAGGTTGTTGAAGTCGTGGGCGACGCCACCGGTGAGTTGGCCGATGGCTTCCAGCTTCTGCGATTGACGCAGGGCTTCCTCGGCGGCGGCCAGGGCGCTGGCGCTCTCCCGCTCGGCGGTGAAGTCGCGGCCCACGGCGTTGATCTGCTGCTCGTCTGGCTGGGTCGACCAGGATATCCAGCGGTTGTACGCCTTCATAAACGCCGCTTTCGCCCTGCACAGGCGAGAAGCTGTAGGTCCACACGGTCTCTTCCTGCTGGCCGTGACGCTGCATCATCATCGACAGGTTCTCTATGGAGAAACCATCGCCTGTGGCAAGCACCCGTGCCACTTGAGGGCTGAGCACCGGGGCGATGTCGGTGAGCACCTCCGGCATCGGGCGACCGAACGCGGCGGGATGCCGATCGCCCAGAGCCAGGCCGTAGGCGTCGTTGTAGAGCAGCCACTGCTGCGGCCCCTAGTAAAGGGCCGCAATGCCTTTGGTGTTCAACACCAGCGACAAGGCAGTACGCAGGGATGCAGGCCATGAGCTGTAATCACCCAAGGCGGTGCTGGACCAATCCGTGTCGCGCACCAAGTCTCCCATTTCTCCGCCACCGATCATGGGCGGCACGGGAGCCAGCGAGTTGGAGGGGGCAGCTGACATGGGGGACGTCCAAGCGGATAGGGCTGGAAGTGTGAGTGGTTGGGGATAGGGCTGGCAATGCTTGGGAGAATTCAGGCAAGTCTCCTCCAAGACCCACGAGCCTTTTTGGGATTTATGCTTGAGACACTGCTTGCAAACAATCGACCGGGGCCGGCGCCCTGGCTAGACAGGCATCACAGTTGACCTGCCTACCCACGCTGCCTATCCTCCCACTCGTCACGCCACATGCGTGACCAGGTTTGACGGCCTGTCTTACATACGAACGCGCAG
>Ga0308164_10004109_pt1 | contig 12594 bp, 8 predicted proteins | sample PhyTR2_FD_201031 | JGI IMG/M metagenome (GOLD analysis project Ga0308164, IMG submission 201031) | Phyllosphere microbial communities from UC Gill Tract Community Farm, Albany, California, United States - DLSLT.R2 | ecosystem: Host-associated > Plants > Phyllosphere > Unclassified | place: USA... | reverse complement strand
TCAACGCGGCTTCGAACACCCGGACTTCGATGCCGCCGCGTTGCTGTGGCAGAACGTACGCAAGGACCCGCAACTGCCGGGAGCCACGTTGTTCAATCTGGAGCGTGCCTGGCCCGTGGTGGTCGACAACGGGCTGGGCATGGATCTGGCCAATTCGTTTCTGATTGCCGCGTCCTGTTCGCTGACGCCGCTGGCCGTGCCGAACCTGCTGGCGGGGCACTACAACGTCAGTCGCAAGCCCGGCTACTGCAAGCAAACCCTGTTTATCGAAACACCGGACGACATTGAAGTGCGGCATGAGCCGTTGCGCTCGGACGGTGCGCCCCATAAGGACTTTCGCCATGTGCTCTCGCGTGTCGATCCCTATCGACGCGGCAGCGTGCTCAGCCAACAGTTTCTCGACATCGCCAGCACGCCCAACTGGACCGTCAAACAATTCGGTGCGTTTGTGGCGCGCTATTGTCAGGCGTTAAGGGATCTGCTGGCCGGGCAGGGCCACGATTTGCCATTGCAGCTTCTGGATGAATGGCTGCCCGGCGTACTCATCGATGCCGTACCGCAGAACATCATCGTCCACGCGGACGACCGGCCCACGCTGATCGACATTGAATGGGAGGCCGCTGCGGGCATCGAGCTGGGGCATCTGTTGATACGCGCGCTGTTGCTGCTGATCGCCAGTGCCTCGCCGTTCTGCAGCAGTGTGATGCCATTGACGCGCAGGCAGTTCGTCACCGAAACACTGTTTCACGCAGGGCTGGAAATCACCCCGACGCAACTGGACGGTTTTATCGAACAGGAAGCGCATTTTCAGGCCTTCGTGACCGGCCTTGAGGCGAGCCGTTTTCTGAACTGGGAGGCGGACCGGATCATCAATCAGCGGGTGTCGCCGATCGCTCCCAAAATCCAGGCCCGGCTGTATTACAGCGATGAGGCGGGTAACTTTAGAGAGGAGGCAGCCCTGAACCTTGAAGTGCTGCCCGGTCACCAGCATCTGCGATTTTCGCTCAGCGATGTTGAACCCCGACCTCGATCATTGCGGCTCGATCCGGTCGACCGGCGCATGACCTTTTCGCTGGACAACCTGCACATTGAAAATGATCAGGCAGTGATCTGGCAGTGGGATGGCCAGACCGCAGCGCTGCCTTCGGTATCAGGTCTGCAAGAGGTGGAGCGCACCGGATCCTCTGTGCTGTTTGTCAGCCTTGACGATGACCCGTATCTGCAACTGCCCGTCGACCTGTCGCAACGTCCCGACATTCGCGATCTGGTCCTGACGCTCGACCTGGTGCTGTACACCGATGAGGTCATCGCCCGCCGCATCTGTCAGGGACTCAACTGGAGCCAGCAGCATGAGACGTCGTTGCGCACGGCCGTGCAGCCTCTGTCCGAACAGATCAAGGCACTGACGCGGCGGGTGAGTGAACTGGACAACGCCACGCAGTTGATCGAGCGGCATGTGATCGAGGGCGAGATAGGCACCATCCAGACCGTCGAGCGGTTGTTGAATGAAAATGGTCATGACCTGCGCGAACGTGAGGACCTGATCAGGCAGCTGCAGAGTGCGATGCTCAAGTTGCAGCGTGAAAAGGACACGCGCATTCATCAACTGAATCTGCGAATCCATGAGTTGGAAAACTCCTACAGCCGCAGGCTGGCTGCGCCGATTCGGCATACGGTTTTGAGCACACATCGTTTGGTCATAGCCTCGCGGCGCCTGCCTGCGCTGATTCGCCGGGGCGGCGGGTTGAAGGCCACCACACGGCGCGCCACCACGGTACTGCGCGAGCACGGTGTGCGTGGTCTCATCGAACGCGTGCGCTGGTTCAATACCGTGGGGCACGCTGCGGCACCTGAAAACGATGCACCTGACCGTCATGATTACGCGGCCTGGATCAAACGCTATGACACGTTGAGTGACAGCGCTCGTCACGCCATGCTGGAAGAGATCGGCAACTGGGAAAATCCGCCGCTGATCTCGGTCATCATGCCGGTCTTCGATCCGCCGCTGGATATGCTCCGTGAGGCCATCGACAGCATCAGGCAGCAGGTCTATCCGCACTGGGAACTGTGCATCGCCGACGACGCTTCCCGGCAACCCGCAGTACGCGACTTTCTCAGGAAAGTGCAGCGTCAGAGCGCACAGATCAAAATCATGCTGCGCAGCGAAAACGGTCATATCCCGGCGGCCAGTAATTCAGCGCTGGATCTTGCCCGTGGGCGATACATCGCGCTCATGGACCATGATGATCTGCTGCCGGAGCACGCCTTGTACTGGGTGGCTCGCGCCATCGTCCACAACCCGGATGCCGGGGTGATCTATTCGGACGAAGACAAGATCGATCAGCAGGGCGGCCGAAGTGCCCCGTACTTCAAATCCGACTGGAATGCCTTTCTGTTCCGTTCACAGAACATGATTTCTCACCTGGGCGTGTATCAGCGCGATCTGGTCAATCGTGTGGGCCGCTTCAGGGAAGGGTTCGAAGGTTCGCAGGATTACGATCTGGCGTTGCGCTGCACGGAAAAACTGAGTGCCGCGCAGATCATCCATATTCCCCGCGTGCTTTATCACTGGCGTATCCATGCAGGCAGCACGGCCGTGGCGTCGGATGAGAAGCCGTACGCGGTCCATGCCGCGGTGAAAGCGTTGAACGATCATCTGCATCGCACGGGACGAAAGGGTGAGGTCGAGTTGTTGCCTTTTGGCATGTATCGGGTGCATTACACGCTGCCAGAGCCTGCACCGTTGGTGAGCCTCATCATCCCGACCCGCAATGCATGGGCCTTGCTCAAGCAATGCATCGACAGCATCCAGCGCCTGACCACCTATCCGCATTATGAAATCATCGTGATCGACAACGGCTCGGACGACGTCGAGTCGCTGGCGTATTTCGCGCAGATCAGTCAGCAACCGGAAATCCGCGTACTCAGGGACGACGGGCCGTTCAACTATTCAGCGCTGAACAATCGCGCGGTCAGCCAGGCGCGCGGTGAATTGGTTGGGTTGATCAATAATGATATCGAAGTCATTTCACCAGACTGGCTGGGTGAGATGGTCTCGCTGGCGTTGCAGCCTGGCGTCGGAGCCGTTGGCGCGCGGTTGTGGTTCCCCGATGATCGCCTGCAGCATGGCGGCGTCGTTCTGGGTATCGGCGGCATCGCCAACCATGCGCACAAGTTTTTGCCCCGAGGCCAATACGGCTATTTCGCCCGTGCCGTGCTGATTCAGGAGTTTTCTGCGGTGACGGCGGCCTGTCTGGTGATCAGGAAAAAAGTCTTCGAGCAGGTCGGCGGGCTTGACGAGGTCAACCTGAAAATAGCGTTCAACGATGTCGACTTCTGCCTGCGGGTTCAGGAGGCCGGTTACGTCAACGTCTGGACACCGTATGCCGAGTTGTACCACTACGAATCGGCGACCCGTGGTTTCGAGGACTCGCCGGAAAAACAGGAACGCTTCAATGATGAAGTGGCTTACATGGCCCGGCGCTGGCCGAAGATCAGAAGCGACTATGCCTACAACCCCAACCTGACGCTGGACGACATTGATTTCGGGCTGGCCTGGCCTCCGCGTGCTTCTGACTGGAAAGGTCCGGGGCTGCGTTGACCCTCAACTGGGGCTTTTCACTGTCGAGTGCAGCAACGATTCCGCCACCGGTCGGGGCAACCTTCAATGCATCAAGGGTGATCGTATTCGCCATCATGAAATGAGCCTGACTGTTCAGGAGATTTTCTCGGGGACGGCTGATGGACTACAGTCAAGTACAGCAGATGACGAAGTTCCAGAACCGAGCCGTGTTAAAGAATTGAACACTGTTTAGTGGGGGCAGTAATGAAACAGCGTCCATTTATATAACAGCGCAGGGCGGCCGTTGCCGGTTCGGTTCATCGCGCTCCTGCGTCAGATATTTAAACTTTCAAGTCGAAGCTACCCATGAACACATCGTCTGAAATCGATATTTCAGGTCTGAGGTGTTACGACAAAACTGTCGAAGCTGTCACCTATAGCGTTCCACGCGGCATTACCCGAGAGGCTCGCGGTCGTGTCTGGATCGTCCGTGTCCTGAAGAACAAACAGGTGCAGGTCTACGCACGTTTTCCGGATTTGCGTTACAGCGGCACCCGCCGGGCGCTGAACGCAGCCATCATTCACCTGATCCACAGCGGCCATGCTTGGCGGCGCGAGGATGTTCTGCAGCTCGACGAGCACGCTGCGGTGCACTGGCGCAAGCGCAGCGGGGTCGGCCTGTGCGCCGTGGCCTACGTGACCCGCCCGGGACCGGGCCGTGGTGAAACGTTCTTTCTTTCAACTTACAAACGCGTCGCCAGCGGACGGGGTCTGGAGAAGTTTCGGTCTCGCTTGATAGAGGTGATCGAGAATGCTTATGCCATGCACCACGAAGGGCCTGATATTCCTTATTCGGTACAGAAGAAGATCCGGCAGGCTATCGATCAGTTGATGGGAAGCGATTATTACCGTGCTTTTTTGGAGGCGGGGAAAAGGAAGGCCGATCATATTGCGGTGGTTGATTATGTTGAGCGGCTATCGCGTTAAAGAATGATCTGAATTTGAGCGGGTTGAGGTATTAGCTTCGTTGAAATGCAGCGCATTCGATATAAAAACTGATAGTTCTTACAGTAGTCGGAATCTTGGTGGGTTGGCAGAATGAAGCCATCAGACGGTCGAGCAGATAAATAATGTTCTGACGACATATTTGATAACGTTGCCCGGATCGCCCAGTGGTAGGGCGCCGTATGAAACACTACGGAGGTCGGTGGTTCGAGTCCACCTCCGGGCACCTTCTTCATTTCAGGTAGCGCCTGTCACCCTGAATAATCAAGCCCGGTCATGCCGGGCTTGATTCATTCTGCAACCTGCCTCAAATCTTGAAGTGGCTGACCATCGTCTGCAGTTGTCCGCCCAGGCGTGCGAGTTCGACGCTGGAGGCGGCGGTTTCTTCACTGGCCGAAGCGGTCTGCTCGGACACGTCGCGAACGTTGATGATGCTGCGGCTGATTTCCTCGGCCACTGCACTCTGCTCTTCGGCGGCTGCCGCGATCTGCTGGTTCATCGCCTGAATGTTGGAAACCGTCTGCGTGATGCTGTTCAGCGAGGTCCCGGCCTTGCGGCTGAGCTGCACGCTGCTGACCGTCAGATCACGGCTGCTGAGCATGATGCTGGACACCTGGCGTGTACCGTTCTGCAGCGCGGCGACCAGATTCTCGATTTCCTCGGTGGACTGCTGAGTGCGTTGCGCAAGGCCACGCACCTCGTCCGCCACCACCGCGAAACCGCGTCCGGCTTCGCCGGCACGTGCGGCTTCAATGGCTGCGTTGAGTGCCAGCAGGTTGGTCTGCTCGGCGACTGCCTTGATCACGTCCATGACCTTGCCGATCTTGTCGCTTTCCTGCTCCAGCAACGTCATGGCGTCGGACGAGCGCACCACTTCGGCGGCCAGTTTTTCGATCTGACCGATGGCTTCACTCACCACCTTATCACCGGCACGGGCTTCCTTGTCGGCAGTGGACGCGGCTTCGGAAGCCTGTTCGGCGTTACGTGCGACTTCTGCGACCGTGGCCGACATTTCGTGCATGGCCGTCGCCACCTGATCGGTTTCGACTTTCTGGCTGTTCACACCGGCACTGGTCTGTTCGGTCACGGCCGACAATTCCTCGGCAGCGCTTGCAATCTGCACCACGCTGTCGCGGATACCGCCGATCAGCTCGCGCAGGGTGGTGCCCATGCGCTGGATGCCTTGTTGCAGTACGCCCAGTTCGTCACGACGGGTCACGACCATGGTCTGCGACAGGTCGCCCGAAGCGATCCGGTCGACCACCGCCATGGTTTCCTGCAGAGGACGGGTGATCTGACGCGTGATGATCACGGCAGCAATGATGCCCAGAATCATGGCCAGCAAGGTGCAACCGATCTGCATGTTGCGAGCCTGAGCGCTTTCCACGTCGCGACGATCCAGTTGCAGCTGATACATCGCCTCGCTGAGCTTGACGATGTCCTGCCCCTGTACGGTCATTTCCTTACGCGCCTGGGCGATGTCGCCGCTGGACGTCTTGAAGTTCTGCAAGGTGGTGCGATAGGCCATCAGAGACGTTTCCAGTTGCTTGAGCGCGTCGGCATGGGTAGTGCCGAACGTTGCTTTCAACTGATCAAGGTTCTTGATCGCGTCATCCAGCTTGCCTGCGGCAGACTGCTCGTTTTCCGGCGAGATGTCCGTCAGGTAACCGCGGACTTCGTAGCGCGCCTGCATCAGGTCTTCCTTGGCACCGACGATCAGCTCGTACTGGTTGAAACGGCTTTCATCGGTGGCGTCCAGCTTCTTCACGTCGGCCAGAATCCGGTCCAGCATTTCGGTGGCCTTGGTGGCATGAACCGTCAGATCCTTGCGCAATGTGATGCTGGTCTTGTAGCCGCTGCGCATGTTGTTCAGGGATTTCTGATAATCAGCGATCACCACGCCCAGCTGCTGGAGCATCTGCACGTTCGCGGGGCTCTTGAACGAGGTCAGCAGCTTTTCCTGGTAGGCCTTGAAGCCGTCCAGCGAGACCTGAACGGTTTCGGCGACCTTCTCATCGCCATCGGCCACCATGTATTGCAGGCGTGTTACCCGTAACTTGGTCAGCTGCGCGTTGAGCGAGGTGATGTCGCTCATCCAGTTGCTGCGGTCGATCAGCCCACTCAGGCTGCTCCATCCCGTGAGCGCAAGAATGGCAGTAAAAACAAGTACAAGCCCGAATCCGAGGGCGAGCTTCATATTCACGCTGACGTTCGCGAACCAGCTGTTCATGACGTTCTCCAGTGCAACATTGTAAAAAGTAAGGCCTCTGGAGGATTTAACGTGAATACGACCACCAAGGCATTGGATACAGACCCTATCGGCCGCATCTCGCCAAGCTGAAATTAAAAAATACAATTAATTAAAACCGTCTGTCCCCCTTTCACAGGCTTTCTTTCGTTGCCCGACGCGGCTATAAAGGGCGCCTCGAGAACATTGAAACAGCCTGGCCCTGTCATTAAACAGTCGCCAGAATGCTGCCTGTGCTCGCACCGTGAAAAGGCTGTAGAAGTTTGAACACATGGAGTGTTCATGGAAAACAACTTTGTATGGCCCCTTATCCGAGTCTTCGGACCTGCCTATATCTTAGAGATGCTTTGAAATGACTTTGAAGTTTCGTCATAAAATCCTGCTGGCGGCATCGGGCGTTGTCGTTCTGGCGTTCGCGTTGTTCACGCTTTACAACGATTATCTGCAACGCACGACGATCAATCAGAACCTCGAATCCTCAGTGGGGCAGGCCGGACAACTGACCGCCAGCAGCGTGCAGAACTGGCTCAGCGGACGCATTCTGGTGCTGGAAAACCTGACCCAGGACGTGGCGTATCAAGGCGTTGGCTCGGACCTGAGCGGACTGGTTTCCCAGTCGTCGCTGGTCTCGACCTTCCAGTTCACTTACGTCGGTGACAGCAAGGGTACCTTCACCCAGCGTCCCAATGTCGAGATGCCGGCCGGTTACGATCCCCGTCAGCGTCCCTGGTACAAATCGACGGTCGATGCTGGCAATACCATCATCAGCGCGCCCTATCTGGCCTCGGTGGGCGGCCTGGTCGTGACCATCGCCAGCCCGATCAAGGTCAACGGCCAACTGGCCGGTGTCGCTGGCGGCGACCTGAGCCTCGATACGCTGGTGAAGATCATCAACTCGGTGGAATTCGGCGGCATGGGCTACGCGTTTCTGGTCAGCGGCGACGGTCAGGTAATCGTCAGCCCCGACAAGGAACAGGTCATGAAAAACCTGAAGGACATCTATCCCGGCCAGACGCTGAGCCTGGACAAGCGTCTGCGCGAGGTCACGTTGAATGGCCAGCAACGCATCCTGTCGTTCACCCCGATCACCGGCTTGCCATCGGCTGACTGGTACATCGGCCTGTCGATTGACAAGGACAAGGCCTACGCGCCACTGAGCCAGTTCCGCAGCTCTGCCATTGTTGCCGGCCTGATCGCAGTGATCGTGATCGCCATTTTGCTGAGCCTGCTGATTCGTGCGCTGATGCGCCCGCTCACCGACATGGGCCGTGCCATGCAGGACATCGCGCAGGGCGAGGGTGATCTGACCCGTCGCCTGAGCATTGAGGGCCGCGATGAGTTCGCCGATCTGGGCAGCTCGTTCAACCAGTTCGTCGAACGTGTCCACGCCTCCATCGTGGAAGTGTCCTCCGCCACGCTGCAGGTGCATGACCTGTCGCAGCGCGTGGTGCAGTCGTCCAACTCCTCGATCATCGGCTTCGATGAGCAGAGCGCACGCACCAACAGCGTCGCGGCGGCGATCAACGAACTGGGTGCTGCCACCCAGGAAATCGCCCGCAATGCCTCGGATGCCTCCATTCAGGCCAGCGAAGCGCGGACCCAGGCTGAAGACGGTCAGGTGGTGGTGGAAAAAACCATCCACGCCATGAGCGAGCTTTCGACCAAGATCAGCGATTCCTGCACCCAGATCGCCCAGCTCAACGCCAGTACCGACAACATTGGGCAGATTCTGGACGTGATCAAAGGCATCTCGCAGCAGACCAACCTGCTGGCCCTCAACGCCGCCATTGAAGCTGCGCGCGCCGGTGAAGCCGGTCGTGGCTTTGCCGTGGTGGCCGATGAAGTGCGTAACCTTGCGCACCGCACTCAGGTGTCTGCCGACGAGATCCACAAGATGATCGGCGAGTTGCAGACCGGCTCGCAGGACGCGGTGGTGAACATGAACGAAAGCCAGGCATCCAGCCAGGGCAGCGTCGAAGTCGCCAACCAGGCCGGCAACCGCCTGCGCGACGTGACCCGCCGTATCGGCGAAATCGACGGCATGAACCAGTCGGTTGCCGCTGCGACCGAAGAGCAGACGGCCGTGGTGGAAACGCTCAACATCGACATCAACCAGATCAACTCGCTCAACCAGCAGGGCGTCGCCAACCTCAACGAAACCCTCAAGGATTGCGCCGCGCTGTCCCAACAGGCCGGACGTTTGAAGCAACTGGTGGCCAGCTTCAAGATATAACTCGAGGCGTCATCGTAACGAAAAGGGCCGTCCATGTGACGGCCCTTTTTTGTGGGTTAGTGGTGATAACGTTCTGTATGGGAATCAAGTGTGAAACTGACCGTTATCGAGTACCGACTGGGTGAATTTCGATGGGAAGTGAAGGTTGTTTTAACGTTATTCGTGAAGGTAATTAACGACTTGAAAAGTCTGACTTATTACTGTGCTCTTGGCCGTATTTAAAAATGGCTTTGCTCGGTTCGCCGGATATTGTCACGAATAGGGATCCAACTATCTTAGGCGTATTCGTTCAAAACTGTTCAATGTTTGGAAAGGCAACCACTGTTCGTCGGATTTTTATGTTTATTGATCGAGCAGATTAATAACCATCGGTTTCTTTTTATTAGTCGCTCCTGCAAGACAGCGCTTGTACCCATGGCAGGAGTCGCCTCCGGGTTTACTCATCCTCCGCCTTGTTCTGACTCCGGTCCGAATAAGTCGACGCCACCGCGCTCGGCTTGCTGACCACCGTAGCCGATTTGCGTTGACCCACCAGATCATCCGGATTCAAAAACAGATTCATGCGCGGGATCACCTCGATGCGCGGCTTCTTGTCAGGCCGCTCAGCCTGGCGCGTATGCCGGTTGAAGTGACGAAGCTCATGCACGTCGATGGGCTCTTCACCTGCCAGCACAAACATCGGCAGGTTGCTGTGGATCATCGCGTCGTAACGGGAGCTGGCCGAGAAATACACCATCGCCCTGGGATGCGGCGCCACCTTCTTGTATTTGATCAGACTGGCCTGATCCGACAGATTGACGATGCGCCGCAACTCGGCACCCGCCGACGTCTGCTCGATGGCCACGCGGTCTTTCGAAGCCTGCTGCTCGGCCGCCTTGCTCAACTGCTCCCGAACCTTGCTCACCGCCACCCGCTCGCCGCCGGTCGTGTGCCCGGCCCAGGTGAACACGATCAGGCGAGGACAGATATCGAACACCTGCGTATGACGCCCCAACTGCTTCATGCTGAACATCGGCCCCAATGCCTGACGCAGAATCTTCGACCGCGCCGTGGTCGCCAGATTGAGCTCGATCCGCGTCTGCTCGACCGCCGCCATCAAGTCATCCTTGAGCTGATTGATCTCCTTCACCCAAGGCAACACGCTGCGGCTCAACGCGAAATAACCCGGCAACCGCATCACCGTCCCCGGCGCCTGACCGGGAAGGCGCTCAAACAACGTCATCGCCCGAATTGCCGCCTCAATCGCCGCCTGACCCTCCAGCGGCTGCACCTCGATCAGATCCAGCGCCTTCTGCTGCGCCAGCACCGGCAACTGCCACACCTGACCATGAACCACCCACTGAGGCCACATCTGATTGAATGCCGTTATCTTACTGACCAGACGGGCGTGGACAGTCGTTATATCGACGTACATGGTGATCTCCGAAAAATCTAATACCACCCCCAGTGTAGCGCGTGATTTTGCACGTGCATGGAGTATGGGACGGGATCAGTCCTTGGGAAGTTCGTCCAGCTTGGCTTCTACCGCGTCATCGAAAATGATGAACAACGCCTCAGCGTCTGACGAGCGCAGCTTTCGGGTGCTTTCCAGGCTTTGGATGAGTTCGATCTGGATGGCTCGCTCGGCTTCCAGGTCTTCGCGGGTGCTGGTGGCGTTGAGGGCGCGGAGGAGGTCGTTCATCTGGTCGCGGATGGGTTTCTGGAGTCGCAGGAGGTCTAGTTTTTCTTGGGGCATGGGTTGCTATCTCTTGGGGGCTGCTGGCGAGGCGAGCGATACGTCTGCTTTTCACCATGCTCCCCGCAGCTAAGCGGGAAGCCTTCGTATTGATCAGGCATGGTACAGCCAGCTTCGTTGATCAGCCGAGAGATTACGGTCTCCATACGTCAGCAGACTGATCCTCGATCAGTCACTTAACCGACTGGCTACGACGGACCCACGCTCCGATTGCAGGTAAATGGTGTAAGGCAGAACGAGTGTGTCTGCCACGCCCGAGAGCACCATGTCGGCAAGTATCACCGACACACCGGGTCTTATCTCCTGACCCCTAAAGGCTCTGGGTTCTCCATTAAGCGCGCAGAAATCGAGCGACACGCCACTGTAAACGCGCGGGATGTAAGAGCAGTTCGATTTCCAGCGGCCCAATTTATTGGCTGCCACGGAGTCATTGCTGAAGGTCGTGTTGATGGTTCCGCAGCCTGCGAGACCGGCAGAAAAAATGATGGCGCAAAGGGTTTTCACGTTAGCGTCCTGCTTTGATTTTTTCCAAGGCTAACGGATCAGGCCTCTGCTGACCATCACAGATACCAGCTGCCGCCGCGCTCCGGTGACTACTTCACAAACTCAATCTTCTTCACGAAGATCAACGAGTCCTCGGCAGCAGGCCCGGCGATGCGTTCGTTGTTGAGCTCGCTGGCAACAGTGACCTTCACAGTCTTGCCAACCATGCTCGGCAACAAGGTCGCTTCGCTTTCATCTTCTGCCACAAACCATTCACCACATCGTCCATCGCAATAAGCCGTGAACCGTCGGCCGTCATTGACCAACACCGTGATGGTGTAGTCATCAATGCCACCGCCAGTAATCAACGCGCCCAGCAAGGTTTCCGGTTTGGTCAGGTTGAAGTGGCAATAGGCAGGCGCGTTCGGATCATCGCCCAACAAACCACAACCGCGCTCGACCTCACTGTTGATCATCCCGCAGCTGTTGGCCACGTTGCACGGCGGGTGGGTTGCGGGGGAGACGTTGATGCATTGTTTGACCAGAGACTCAGCGCGTTTTTGACCGATGGCCTCGGCGCAGGATTTGTCGGCGGCGTTGGCTTGGAATGACGCGAGGAAGGTGATGAACAGGGCGAGGGTGAGGGCTCTTGGGTGCATGGCGTGTCCGCTGGCGAGTGGGAAATGCGTCAGCGATATCGACCTTCAATTTATCGGCCGAGGCAGCAGGCTTCTGGCGTGTATCGCTGGCTCCGTTATTTTGGCATTTGCTGAGGAGGTTGTGGGAGGCTTGTTGTACAAGGCTCTCCGCAAGCAGTTGAACCATCGATTCAGTGCGGCCCGCCCACGTCGACTTCGATCAACGGGGCGGGTCGGCTTTCATCTGCATCAACACATGCCTTACCAATCTGAAGCTGTTGGAGGTCAGAAGACCTTTTTCGCATGTCTGGGCAGTGACCTACCACTGCCCCGTGAGCAGGCACGTCATGGCTTGAATGCCACTGAACATGTACCACGGATCCGGGTCTTGGCAACTGGTCTGGAGCATGGCCACTTTGAGAGGCTGAGCGCTCTCGATCTGACTCACAGTGACAAACGGGCTTGGCGCAGTCTGCGTGGCAGCGACATGGTCTGTCGCAGACTTCTCAGCAACGATCACTGATGCGGGAGTGGTACTCGCCTGCACAGCGGTAACGCCCGTCAGGCTCAGAACTGCGCTGACGGCTAGCCATCGAGTTAGCTTATTCATGACAAGTCCCTATACGTTTTGAGGATGACCGCCTGTGGCAAGCGGCAGTGATAAAAGTAGGGGATGGGGGCGGCTGAGGA
>Ga0308164_10004108_pt1 | contig 12594 bp, 10 predicted proteins | sample PhyTR2_FD_201031 | JGI IMG/M metagenome (GOLD analysis project Ga0308164, IMG submission 201031) | Phyllosphere microbial communities from UC Gill Tract Community Farm, Albany, California, United States - DLSLT.R2 | ecosystem: Host-associated > Plants > Phyllosphere > Unclassified | place: USA... | reverse complement strand
GAATCCCGACGATTTGAAGATGGTCAAGATTTCGTTTATCGAAGAAAAGCTACACCAGGCGGTTGCGCTGATCGAGCATAAACAAGGATGGGAGCCGGAAAAGAATGCTCGTTACTCCGTGTTGGAAACCGGCGAGTTGGTAAAGAACAAGGATGCTGGCGACTACGAACTGGTACGAAAAAAAGCCTTGAGCGAAAAGGCATCGCGCCTTGAGCGATTCACCGGGCAGCGTTCGGCCCAAGATATTGCGCAAGAAATCGTCGGTAAGGTACTGCGTGATAAGAAAGTTAAGACTTGGGCGCAGTTCCACGCGCGGCTGGCCGACGAGGGTATGCTTTATAAGAAGGCCCGGACTGGCGCTGTGATTGAAGTTGTCCAGGGTGACAAATCGGTTTCCGTAAAGGCCAGCGATGCCGATCGCAAGGCAGCCCTGAAAGCCATGGAAAAACGGTTTGGCGACTATGAGGATGCAAAGGGTGTGGTCAAAAAGCGCCCGATTGAGGCAGTTGAGCAGATCAAGAATGACCCGGAGCTTTCTAGGCTTCATGCCGAATACGAGACAGAACGGCAGGCGGTTCTGGCTGGACGCCTGGATTTCAAGGCGTTGCAGGCGCAACAAAAGAAGGAATTTAACGCGATGGTCGCCGCGCAGCGGATTAGTCGCGCCGCCGTTTTTGCCCAAAAGGATCAGTTTGGCAAGCCAATCAAGCTGCCATTCAAAGAATTGAATCGTCTGCGGTCAGTGATTGCCAGTGATGCGGCAAAAGAGCGGGCGGCCCTACTTGAGCGGCATAAAGCGGACAAGGCGTTGCACAAAAAACAGACCAGCTATCCCGATTTCGAGAAATGGTTGGAACAGCGCGGCGCGGCCGATACTGCGGCCAGGTTCAAGCGCGACGCCGGCCGACAGTTTGCGCATGGCGAGACAGGCGACGTGGTGCCGCGTGATATTCGCGCCTATCGTCCGTTGCTTATTGTGGATCCGTCGCAGGTTCACTATGAACGCAATGGCCGCACTGATTTCGTGGATTACGGCAAGCGGATCGCATTCGATGCCTGGCGCGATCCGGTTGCCATCCGCGCCGGCATGCAATTGTCGGCTGAAAAATGGCCCAAGGGTTTCGAGTTGACCGGGTGCCAGGATTTTAAGGAAGCAGCCTGCCGCGAGGCGGTCGATCTTGGCATTGCCAGGAAGATCACGAACCCGGAACTGCAGGAATACATCAGCCAATACGCGGAACAGCGCAAGCGGGAAAAGGCGCTGGCCGTCAGTTTTCCGCAGTTAATCAAGGAGAAAATTGACCATGAACGACGAATCGCAGCTGGAATTCAGCAGTTCCGAAAGAATCATCAGCCCGGTCCTGCTGAAGCTGGACGCCCTGCCGACGCCAAAAACCGCCTGTATGTCGTGCCCGAAAGCCGTTTGGCAAATCTTAGTGGACGAAAACTCGAAACGTTATCCACGCGTGTACTGCACCGCTCTGCACGCGATCATCGACGAGTCGATTCTGGATTGCGACTTGAGCTACCTGCAACCGGCGCCGGAGGATCAATGAGCGCCATCGCAGCAGCCGCCCAATACCTCGATGCTGTACGGCCGGAGAATGTGCGTGTTACTAGCTCACGGCAAAGCGCCGCTGGCGGCCGCGGCCCCGGTGTATTGCTCACACCGAAAGAAGGTGTTCCGCCGGAAAATGTACCGTACAAGCAAATTGCAGCACACGATGCAAGGCGTCATGCGAACGGCGACCGTGAACACGTCTATTTCACGCCGCTGTCGGATCGGATGCATCACATACTGATTGATGACCTCGATGCGCATCGCCTGGCGAAGCTGCAACGGGATGGATTTTCGCCGGCTGTCGTAATCGAAACCTCGCCGGGCAATTTCCAAGCGATCATCAACGTCCCGAAGGTGTCGGATGATGAGGAAATTAACCGGCAGATCGACAACAGACTGACTTCGACGCTCAATTGGCCCAACATTCCTGACGCTCGCAAGATACTGGCCGATACGTTAGCCACCGGCGATGAAAAAGCTATCCGGCTCGCTAAAAATCTTGTGACGCGCGTTGAAAACATCGGCGGCGGCCTTGGCTACGGCGATCGGATGATTAGCGGCGGGAAGCACCCGCATCGCATCCCCGGCTATTCCAACAACAAGGAAAAAAACCTTCTTGCCGATGGCACCTACCGCACCGTAAACATCGTGATTGCACCAGGCGGCACCTGCGATCGAGCAACGACCCTTGCGAATGCGCTGGTTGCCGAGTTCATCGCGCAGCGCGATCGGATCAGGAAGCACAATGCGACGGCGACAAAGCCAGCGATCCAGAAGCCTGGTGCTGCGTTTGACGACTCAGCGCAACGCCGGCTGCGAGCCGCCTATGAGTCCCAGCGGGATGCAATCAAGAAGCTCGATCCGACCATTTCCGATACTGCCCTCGATTTGATGGTTGCGCAGCGCATGCGGGCAATTGGCTACCCTACCGACCAGATCGGCGCGGCCATCGAACTGTGCAGCCGTAACGAGCGCCAGGGCGATGATTACGGCCAGCGCACCGCGGCATCCGCGTTCAATGACCACTCAAACGACACGCTGGTGAAGCAAGCCCGGTATATCGGCACCTGGCAGGAAGCTGACGCAAAGGCGCAAAAGAAGATCGACAAGCTCGAAGAAAAAGAACGCAAAATTGCAGAGTATCAACTTCTGGTGGAGGAAAGCCAGAACGGTACGGAGTTGCCGCCGTCCATCTGAAATAATTTTTTTATTTATTCATGAATTAATGTATTATTGCCCCAAGTTCACCAAAACAAGGGGCGTGGCGTGAAAACAATAGCTTTTTTTAACTCCAAAGGCGGCGCGGGAAAATCGACGCTGGCGGTACATGCCGGCGTGTGCGCCGCGTATGACCAGGCGACGGTACTGCTCGATGCTGACCCTCAAGGGACATTGCAGACGTGGGCAGGCAAGCGTTCACTGGATGCGCCGGCAGTCATGCCAGTCACCGCAGGCAACCTTGCGGCCCAGCTCGCAACGATGAAGTCCCGCGGCGTCGCCCTTGCGATTATTGATTGCCCTCCGTACATCACCGCAGAATCCGCCCTTTTGGTCAGGGACGCGGATTTTGTGGTCGTTCCTGTCCAGCCGCTCATGCCCGATCTGGAAGGCTGCAAGAAGGCTGTAGCGATCATCAAATCGACTGGCAGGCCCTTCGCATTTGTCATCAACCGCGCACCATCGAGGGCACCAGAAATCGCGCAAGCGCAGGAAGAATTAACCCAACTAGGCGAGGTTTGCCCTGTTGTCGTTGGCGACCGCCGATCTTTCTACCGCGCATTGGCGTCGGGCCAATCTGTTGCCGAGTTCGACGCCAGCAGCGCAGCATCAAGCGAAGCCGCCGCGCTCTACGCATGGATACTTTCTAAAATTTGATTAAAGGAAACATGATGGCTACCAAAGCAGCAAAGGCACAAAAGCCTGCACCAATCGCCACGTTCGGTAAAGACATTGAAACCGGCGAATTTGTAAAACGTAAAGTTGGCAGGCCGAGCAACCAGGCGATTGCGGCCGAAATTGAGCTGAACGGTGCGATGCGTCAGAAGGTGTTCCGGGTTACCAAAGCGCAAGATATTCGACTGAAAGAATTCTGCGCCCATACCGATCTATCCATCCAGGACGTTGTGATCGAAGGGATCAAAATGGTTTTCAAATCCAAGGGTTTGCCGGATTTTTAAGAGGGAAAAATCGGTTTTTCACTAATTATTGAATTTATGCATGAATTAATTCATAAATCTTTCTGAAAAACTGATCGCAGTGTTTGTAGCTTGCTGGTAACAAGTAAAGCAGAGTACGGCGCGGTTCAACCGTTGGCACTGTGATTCGTACTCTAAAATTCTGTCGGCGCTTATCGAGTGTGACGACTCTTTAAGCGCCTGACCAAACGACCTTGACGATGAACCCAGGAGGCCATTATGGCTAAGGATATTATCCCACCACATCCGCACGATTTGCTACCTACTACACCACCTGCAGCCGCAGAGAGCAGGGCATGGGCGCCACCAGGGTTCGCCTGGATCGATATACGGAAGGCATTTACCACGCCGCCCGTTGATCTTGACTACGTGCTTCCAGGGCTTCTGGCAGGCAGCGTCGGCGCAATCATTGCAGCTGGTGCAGTCGGTAAGTCGATGATGTCGATCCAGACCTGTAGCACATTAGCCGGCGGCCCCGACACGCTTGGCCTCTGTGACTGGCAGCCAGGATGGACGCCGCAGATCGGACGTGTTGTTTATCTCTCGGCAGAAGATCCCACCGTTGTCATGAATACGCGCCTGTATGCGATGGGCCATGTGCGCACACCGGACGGGCGCAACATGATGACAGATGAACACATGGACAAGCTCGCAACAAACCTGTGCATCGCGCCCCTTGTTGGAAAAATGACCGATCTTATGTCACCAGACTGGCAGAGTTGGATACTGCAGGTGACGCAAGGTGCGCGTCTGGTCGTTATCGATACCCTGCGGCGGTTCCATCGCCTAGACGAGAACGACGGCGGCGCGATGGCAGGGTTATTGGCATTCATGGAAATGGTTTGCCTGGAAAACGGTTGCTCGATCCTGTTCCTGCACCACACCAACAAGGCCGGCGGCTCTGAGCAGCAAGCCAGCCGCGGCAGCAGCGTTTTGACCGATAACGTGCGTTACCAAGCCAACCTGGTCACGATGACGCCAGAGGAAGCCGTATCGGCCAATGTCTTGCCTGAGTTGCGGAGAATGTTCGTGAAGATTGGCTTCCCAAAAGTCAACTATACGGCTCCCATGCCATCGCAATGGATGCAACGGACTACTGGCGGCATCCTGGCACCGGCGACCCACTTGATGCACCTGAAAGAGAAACATGCGGTAGCCGAGAAACAGGAAGCACGCAAAGACAAGCGTAAAGGAGTTGCCCGTGGCCAAATGTAAATCAATCACTGAACCAAAAGCGGCAGAAAATCCCGCGGCAACGACAGAAGCGGCAGTTAAAAAAACGCGCGCACCACGATTGAAAAAGAATGCTGGACTGACGTTTGCAATGATGGATCGTCGGCACATGACAGCGCCCGGACTTTTTCGGAACCTGAAAAAATCCAAAGAACCCGACAAACTTGACGTGACATATCAATTTTCAAAAACAGAGTCCATCGAGTTCGTAGGCGCTTTTGCTTTAGGACTGACGGAACTACGCTTGTTTCAAGCACTGGTTGCTATGTGCGGCCAGTCCGGTTTGACTATTGAAGAAGGTGTCGGCTCTGAACTTGCTGTCTTCTTACGCAGAGAAATGCGGGTGAAGGGCGTCCCAGTAATTGGCACTACGATCGGCGTCAGTTCTTCATACAAGCAGCTGATGCGTGAAATGGGCGTTGCAACGACTACTGATACGGCATCAATCCGCGATTCGCTGAAAAAGCTCTTTAGCGTGGCCGTATTTGTCAAATCTGGCGGCATAGAACGGGCATTTCACCTACTTACCTACTATGAAGCAGAATTGAACCCGGCAACCGCTTCAGGCGGCCAGTTGCATGTCGGCTTGAATCCCTTAATCACTCAAGCAATATTGATGACCGGACAGTTTGCTTCACTGGACATGGTTGAGGTGCGCAACCTGAAGGGAGAGGTCACAAGATTCTTGCATCACAATTTATGTGGCTATATCGATCCAGGCAAAGCCAGGTCTGTAGGGATTGACACCCTCTGCGTATATGTATGGCCCAAGGTCAGTGATGTCGAAAAAACAATATCGAATCGTCGCCTCTCGGTCAGAAAGGGTTTGGCTGAACTGCAAAAAATGGGCTGGAAAATTGGCGAGTATAAAAAGGGTGTCTTTCGCATCACTCGACCAGCGCACGTATTTGTTCCCGAATCGCACTATTTTGAACACCAAAAACCAGTAGGGAAAAAACTTGAAAAATAGAGCATTTCTCCTATGAAGAGGGGGCACTTTTTGATGGGTGTACTTGTACACAAGCAGCCATTAAAAGTGCCCCTTTTATGTTCATACTGGATGCGTTAAGGGGTACTTTTTAATAGGTTAAGGGGTACTTTTTAATGGGCTTAAAGGGTACTTTTTAGTGGCCGGCCCAAATCGGGGAAACCCAGCACTGGCGCGGGTTTCCGGCCGATTCGACAAATCGATCTAAGAGTTCTCTAAGAACTATCTAGAGAGTTCGATCAGCCTCTCTTGATGAGAGGCCGTCCGAATCTCCAAGAGCATGGTGCGACAAAAACACGTCGCACCACAAAACCAGTCCTGGCCCCGCGCCGCGCGCGCGTCTCTCCTCCCCGTTTCTAACTCGCAATTTCATGGTGGTTTTGACAGTTAAATCATATACGTTTATGATTTAACCACTATCCCCTGCCTTCCTTAACTGCCTGTCATGCCAGCCCACGCCCGCTATACCGACGCAGAACTGAACACGCTGCGCACGACGTTGAAATTCACTCGACCCGACCTGCTCTATACCGGCACGCTGTTTGCGCCCGATGGCACGCCTTTTACCCTGCCCAGGAACGAAGGCCGCAAGAAAGTAGGGCCGACCATCCTCGACATGATCGAACGGGTCATGGTGGAACAGCCGCTGCAGTTGCCGGCACCGTCCAAGGCAGCAAGGCAGTCGGCATCGCACCAGGTGGCCGTCAAGTCCGTCGCTGTTCCGCCGAAAAAGCCGCAGCCGGTTCTCACATGGCGCATTCGTCCATCCGATTCGTTCTTCGATTTCGACGCCGAGGCACCCGCTGGGCAGCGTTACACGCTCAAGTCCAGCCTGGTATCTGGTGGCGAGCTGGTGACCACTGGAGCGCATGCCGATTTTCTGCGCGTCGACAAGCTGACGACGATCAGCCTCAATGAAGTCGCTTTCAAGCTGGCGATCGGCATCATGGGTAGCATCGAGCAGGCGCATGAATGGATTACCGGCTTGGCGCGCGATGCTTGGGCTGACGATCTGACGCGATCTGCGGCCCTATACGACGCGATCAGGGCGGCGGGTGGCTCAGTACCAGAAACCCCGGAATTGCGGAGCCTGCGCCCGATTAGCAGCGTGTCCGGCGACATTGAGCATGTGATTCTGCGGCAGGCTTGTACCTGGCTGGGTGTTGATCCCGACATGGACTGTTCACGCAAGCGCGGCCGGCCGCGTACATCAACTGATGCCGGGACAACCGAGGCAGGAAAATTCATCGCCGTGACGATCAGCCGCGCCGGCGAGCTGAGCGCCAGGATGGTCAAGGAATATCGCGGCATACCTTCTGACATCGAGCTGGTGGCCGTTCCGCTCTTGATGCTGGTCGAAATGTTGGGCGCGCTGCGCGGCGATCATGGAACTGAGCGTGATGCGGATCTGCTGGAAGCCTATCTGGATGCGACGGCGCCGGACTGGCGGAATGCGGCAGGAGCCGGGCCGCAAGTGGCCGAGGCCAGCTTTACCGCTACTGCTGAAGCTGATGCCTATGAAATCCTTGGTGTCGCCCCAGGGACGCCATTCGAGGAAGTCACGAAGGCATACCGGGCGACGATGCAGCGTATTCACCCGGATACCACCAATCTTCCCCGTTACCTGTCCGCGCTGGTAGCCGCCGCATACCGCAAGATCAAAGGAGATCACAATGCCCAATCTGCCGGCAGCGCCCAAGAAGAAGTCTGATGCGTTTTTGGACAAAGTACGGGCCGCCAAGACGCCGGCCAGGAAGTCCGAGCCCTCACGCGAACTGATCGACGCAGCCCTTGCGCCGCGCCGCCCGCGGCTGGTCTTTGCCTTCGACGCTACGGCCAGCCGAGCGCCCGCATGGGAAGCTGCACAGGCTGCCACCGATTCGCTGTTCACCGCATTGCCTGGTTCGATTGATGTTGCTTTGGCAGTCCATGGCGGCGACCAGGTGCATACGTTCACCGGCTTTGATGATGTCGATGCCTTCCGCAAGAAAGCGGCCTCCATCCAGTGCAAGGCTGGCCGGACCAGGCTTGTGAAGATCATGGAACGTACGCTGGCGCAGTCAGGTGTGAAGGCTTTTCTGTACGTGGGCGACTGTTTCGAGGAAGTCGAGGACGATGCCTACGCCGAGGGCGACCGATTCAAGGCGCGCGGAATCCGGGCCATCATGATCCATGATGAGAGCACCACCGACAGCCGGGCCTGGGAAGTGTTTTGCGAGATTGCGCGGCGCACTGGCGGCGTGTGCATCAAGCTCCACAGCGGCGATCGCCAGGCCATGCGGGACATTTTCGCAGCTGTCGCAGTGCTGGCGGCCGGCGGCGTCAAGCTACTAAAAGCGGAGCAGGGCCGCCTGCCAGGCGCAGCAAAGCTCCTGCCTTTTCTCAAGGAATAGAGGACGGGCCGCAGAAATCGCGGCTTGATAGGGTTAATCATATAAGTTTATGATTTAAGAGACAGCGCCGCGCGGCGCCGGGGGCCAGGTCTGCTTTTGTGGTCCGACGTGTTTTTGTCGGGCCATGATGTTAGGTGCGCTGGCCTATTTTTCTTGGAGACTGAAATGGATAAGAACACTCAAGGCGAGGAAGTTGATGAGCAAGGGCGGGTGCTTGAGCATGATCCACTCAAATGGATGGCGGGATATCTGCAGAAATAATTGGAACATACGCAGTATTTGCAGGATCACTCATCGGCTTCGTCGGCAGCTCCGCAGCATCGGCCTTCCAGAATGACACTGAAAACAGGATCAACGCGATGTTTGCTTCTGGCGTCGCCGAGATGGGCCAAGGCATGCCCTCTCCGTCTGGACAGCCGAAACACCCGTTGGGCACCCAACCAGGTACGCAGCCAGGCACACCCCCAGCCGGCGCTATAGGGCAGCAGAAGAGTTCTCAAACCTAAGAATATGACGCGAAAAAACAAAGGCCCGAAAGGGTATTTTTCTTTAGTTGTAGTAGTTCAGACGTCATCTGACAGCAGGTGTCAGAATTAATCGAAATCTCAACCTTGCTGATAGTCTGGGTTCGGCCAGAAGCGGTCGCTCATCTAAACCCACAGTATGTCGTGTCACAGTCCGTTACCAGACGGTCAGCATAAAAACATTTTCACTTCTGCCTCCGCAGATTCATTCATAGTTTGTCTATGTGTCCGGTCGAATACAGACCCGGATCACTATGAACTATACGATGGTTTACTTCTTTTGGAATCACTGTGAGGCGTCCTCTTGGCCAACTCTACAGATTACGAAACCTCCCTATTGCAAGTTGACCAGCAGATTGAAGTGCTAAGGCAGAGAATTGATGCTTTAAGAATGCTCATCGTTGATATGGTCGGAAGGGAAGAGGACACGAGATATCAGTCTGAGATTTTTTATGTCCTCGTCTGCCTCATCAAAGAGTTGAAGGCCATTCGCACAAAACTCAGTTCTTGAATATGAACAGGATTGCTTACCAAAATATTGATTTGCATAGTTCGTCTACAACGTGCTCGTATAGTCCGGATCGGCTGCTGGATACCGTTATGCAATGGTTTGGGCTCACGACGGATAAAGCGTTGGCCAAGAAACTTGGCTTTACTCCTCATGTCATTGCAGGGCTTCGCTCGCGCCGTATCCCTATGGCAGCATGGATGCTGAGATGGATTGCGGAGTGTCGGGGCATAGGCGTTGAAGAAGTCCGCCACATCTTGGGAGACCGGCGAGCGAAAGTGCGCCCGAGCTGTCTGCTCGTCCATAGAAAGATATCCTAGATGAGAACACAACGAAGCGCCGAAGCGGCACTCGCCATCCGTACGCACCTTTGGGTGCATCAATGCCAGAAAGGAGGTGGAAAAAATAGGCAGCCCGTCCCACCACCGGCGTATCATGATTTGAACTGACGGCATCGTTTTGCCGCATTTTTATTTCTTTTCAGATTTTTCTGCGGATCAAGCCTCAATCGCACATTCTTCTCCAAAGATCTGCCATAGGTCGAGACCCCTTGGTAGCTACTAGCTTAGCTATTGATCTGTTTCCTCCGGTTACTGCAGTACCGTTCGAAGGAAACATCATGATCTTCGCTAGACAAAGCCGCCCATCGCGCGGCAACCATGTGCTGTCGCTACTTTCAGACCATGCCTTTAACATCTTGTTGCCCCTTCTGGAGCCAGTGCAAGTCAGCACGAAGCAGATACTTCACGAGCGTGGCAAGCCGTTTGTTGATGTCTACTTTCCCACTACTTCCATGATCTCGGCCATTCTGCCCTTGCTGGATGGGGCCGCTGTCGAGGTCGGCACGGTGGGCAATGAAGGCTTATCGGCTGTTGAGATGGTTGCGGGAGCAGACTCGCCCCTCAACACCTTCATGTGTCAAATACCAGGTGAAGCCATGCGGATGGCAGCAGACGACTTTAGGAACGCGATTGAGACACTGCCCGAACTGCACAAGTTAGGATTTGCTTATTTGCAATGCTACATGGCGCAAATGGCGCAGTCAGCGGCCTGTAATAGTCAGCATTCGGTTGAGGCACGTTTCGCTCGTTGGATGCTCATCACGCACGACCGGGTCAAAAGTGACGACTTCAAGCTGACACAGGAGTTCATGGCCCAAATGCTGGGCGTGCATCGCCCCAGTGTGAGCCTGATTGCCAACCAGTTTCAGGTGGCAGGCCTGATTCGATACGCTAGGGGACAGATCAGCATCCTGGACCGCGAAGGCATCGAAGACGTGTGCTGCGAGTGCTACGGGCAAGTGCGTGATCGGTTTGAACGGGTGATGGGCATCGAGCGCGGCTAAGGTCCATCACAAAGTCATGGCGATTGACAAGCCGGGAAGCAGATTCTCCGTGGGTCGATAAACTTTTACGTCACTATGTCGGCGACATGACTGAAAACACTGGTCGAAGCGCGCAGCATGAAGGCTCGTCTCGCTTGATTTCATTGTGTAATGCTTGATCCTGCCGACATCCACGGCGCTCGCATCCTCATTGTCGATGACTGCTGCGACACCGCCAGCACACTATCCGAACTTCTCAAATGGAGAGGATACAGGCGTGTTTCTTGGACCTCGGACAGCAAAGCCGTACCCCGCTTGATGATCACGGATCCCGTCGATTTATTACTGCTCGACATGCACATGCCTGGTCTCAGTGGCTTGGAAGTCATGCACAAATTGAAGGAAATAAAAATAAGGCATGTTCTTTCCGTCATTGCATTCTCGGGTGATCATCGGTACAAGGCGGTATCAGTTGCCGCGGGGGCATGTGCCTTCCTAATTAAGCCTTTCCAATATGAAGAATTGGAACCAGCGATACTGAATGCCCTCTTTAAGACCGTGTCACCAGTCACTGAAAATGCAATAGGTGCCTGATCAGTTCTGGGACATGCTCAGCTCGAGTAGCCAAACGGGAAAACTTCTGCTTTCGTGCCCATAGCGGCCTATGTAAAAAAACATCGGACCGACCGGTTTGGGTCGAACTGCGACATACCTGATCTAACACGTTCTGTCAGATCAGGTCCTAATCACTACACTTTAGTTCTGCTGGCCTCGTTATCTGCGCCCTTCCTGCTTTTCGAGCAAATCCAAGAGGTACGTGCCGAGATTTGGAATGCGCGCTTTTGAAAGCTCAGCGGCTACACGCATCGAGCGTTCTTCGCTTCTAGGCAGCAGGATTGCTTGCATATCTTCATAAGGGCTTGGCATAGCATGTGAGAACCATGTTGCCTTGAAAGCGCACATAGCGTCGAAAAACTCCATGCTGACCTTGGGCATGATGAACATTTCAAAGTCGTTGCACAGTGAGTTGACTGCATCTGCGTTGAGCGAATAGGTGTGAAGATTGCCGGTCAGAGCAACGGGTTCCCTTAATCGCGTTGCGATGTACTTTGCCGCAGCCGTGTGATGTGACCCGCCATCATTGAATAGCCACAGGCGACCGTCCCAAGAATAACGAGTGAAATGATCGGAGGTACTCCGCGAATGGATAATCCGGATTTCGTCGTGGGCCAGGTTTTCAGCCAGTTTTTCATGGGTGATTTGGTCGATCATCTCTGAGGAATTTGTTTCGACCATCTCATCAGTGGTCATGAAATCCGTCAGTTTCGATTTTGATCCTAAAAAACCGTGGATGTCTGAGATGTCGCATGTCCATCCAGGCGTGATGTCGCAGCGACTAATTTGCGCATATTCAGGCCGTTTTATCCGAAAGCTCCCCCACTGCCCGCCACATTGTCGCCAGCCCATGAGTTCACCACAATCAGAGCGCGATTGGCCGCCCAGCTTATGCCACTGCGGTACGCTTCCGGCGTAAATGCAGGGATTAGGCTTGGCAAGTGGGTTTGAGAGTTGGGGATTGTCAGAAAGCATCTGTATTAGGCTGACCGGATAGCCTAAGTGTTCACGCAGATCGTTAATGATGCTTTTAAGTAAGGATTTCAATGTTTCCTCTATCCTTGTCCTGGTTCACGACCCGGGCAATGCTGATGCGAGATACGCCATAGTCAGTGGTCTAAAAGCGCACAATTGTAAACACGAGCATTCAGTGAAGACTGTATATATTGACAGTTATATCTTGACAGCAACTGGCGGACATGCTACCCTCACAGCGTTTTTCAAACCCTGCAGCAAAGGAAACGCTGTGAGGG
>Ga0308164_10004106_pt1 | contig 12596 bp, 11 predicted proteins | sample PhyTR2_FD_201031 | JGI IMG/M metagenome (GOLD analysis project Ga0308164, IMG submission 201031) | Phyllosphere microbial communities from UC Gill Tract Community Farm, Albany, California, United States - DLSLT.R2 | ecosystem: Host-associated > Plants > Phyllosphere > Unclassified | place: USA... | reverse complement strand
GCTTAAAATCATGGATTTAGTAAAATTTGTTGAAGAGCAGGTAATCGCAAAGAACGAGTTTCCTGCATTCAAATCAGGAGATACAGTGAGTGTTCACTATAAAATTCGCGAAGGTAATAAAGAACGTATTCAAATTTACCAAGGCGTGGTCTTACAACGTAACAGCGTAGGTGCTAATGAGACATTTACAGTTCGTAAAATGTCAAACGGTGTTGGTGTAGAGCGTATCTTCCCAATCAATTCGCCAAACATTGCTAAGGTTGAAGTTAACAGTCACGGTAAAGTGCGTAGGGCTAAGTTGTTCTATCTTCGTGAATTGACTGGTAAAGCTGCTCGTATCAAATCAAAAAGAGTTTAATTGCTTTAAAAATATACAAACCTTCCTGGTAATCCCGGGAAGGTTTTTTTATGTGCAATTCATTCACAAAAAAAAGGTACTGTATTTCATTTATAATGCTTCAGCGTTAAAAATAAAATACAGTACCTTTTTTAATTAAAGCCGGTGTGTAGCCGGTTAAGGGTTTACGCAAGCTCCGCGAGTACGGTAATCCCGCCTTTCACAACCTGATTAAGCTCAAGGTTGATCTTTGTGCCCAGCGGAAGGAATATATCTACCCTGGAGCCGAATTTAATAAAGCCGAACTCTTTTCCCTGTTCTACTGCGTCACCTTCTTTAACGTACCATACAATCCTTCTGGCAAGGGCACCGGCAATTTGTCTAAAGAGCACGGGCGTTCCATTTGAGTGCGTTACAACCACCGTGGTGCGCTCATTTTCTGTGGACGACTTCGGGTTCCATGCCGCAAGGTATTTACCTGGATGGTATTTGAAAAACTTTACCACGCCCGATATTGGGTTTCTGTTGATATGGACATTTACAGGGGACATGAAAATTGACACCTGTAACCTTTTGTCTTTAAAATATTCCCCTTCCTCAGTTTCCTCAATCACTACTACTTTACCATCAGCAGGACAAATCACAAGGTTATCACCATTGATAAATGTTCTCGATGGATTTCTGAAAAACTGAAGTACTGTAATAAACAGAATAGCAGATACGATATATCCGGACCACCTTAACCAAAAGATATCAGCAAACCTGTAGTCAATGATGGCATTCAGTACAAAAATAAAAAGCAGCGAGATTGCTATGGTTGTATAACCTTCCTTGTGTATTGTCATTTAATTATAAAATATGTTTTGCAAATTTGTAAAAAATTACCGGAATCAGAACAAAGATTCTTTCTTAACCGGTTACCTTATAGATGTCTTTAAGGTTTCGTCCCAAGCCATTGTAGTCCAGTCCGTACCCTACAACAAACTCATTTGGGATTTCAAACCCCACATATTCAAGCTCGTTAATACTGCTTTGTATGGCCGCTGGTTTATATAATAAGCTGCATACCCTTACCGATGAAGGCTGTTGCTGGTATACTTTCTCAAGTATAGATTTCAGTGTAAACCCAGTATCGACTATGTCTTCTACCAAAATAACATCCCGGCCTTGCAAATCCTCAGGTAGGCCAAAGGTTTCTTTTATGCGCCCGGTGGTAGCGGTTCCCTCATATGACGACACCCGGATAAAAGCCACCTCGCATGGTATCTCGATTTCTTTAATCAGATCCGCCATAAACAAAAAGCTTCCGTTTAATACGCCTATGAAAATAGGGCAGCAATCCTGGTAATCAATGTTCAGCTGCACTCCCAGCAGACGGGTTCGTTTGCCGATAGCTTCGTTTCCAATAAACAATTCAAACCGCTTGTCACCTACCTCAACTATATTCTTCATTTTTCGCGGTTAATTTGTTAATTTTTCCTTCAGCTTTTCTTGTTCTTTTTCAAGCCGCCGTCTTTCCCGGCGTTCTTGTCTCAGTTCTTTTTTCGATTTCTGAACCGTATCCTGAGGTGCCTTTGATGTGCTGTCTTTTTTTGATTTACCAAATAACTTATCGAATAGGTTTTTTGATTCATCCTGCATTTGAACCGGTGCCGTCTCTACGTCATTGTCGAAGTCGGTGGTGTCTACTTTGGCCGAATCCGGCAGCAGGTACTGTCGCAGGCCTTCACGCAGTCTTACGTCATAAAAGCCATAACCGCTGGTATCGGATGGAGTTAATCCACGCCTTGCCATAATTCTGCCCATGTACCTGAAATACGGCAGCATGTAGTCTTTCAATCCGCCGTCGCCCCGGAACTTAAACATCGCTATTTTGGGTCTGGGAACAATATTAGCTAAAAATATGCCTTCACCAATGTTAAGCTCAGACGGGGATTTGCCAAAGTATTGTCGCGAAGCTTCGCCTATTCCATAAATATTCTTTCCCATTTCAATGATGTTGAAATATACCTCCAGCATCCTGGCCTTACTAATCAGGCGGTTATTTTCGATGAGCCATACAATGAGGATCTCTTCTGCCTTACGTGCAAGCGTTTTATTCCTGCTCAGGAATACGTTTTTCACCAGCTGCATAGAAATGGTACTTCCTCCACGTGCGAACTTCTTTTCCTTGAAGTTGGTGACGAAAGACTTCCGGATAGATTCTTCCACAAATCCATGATGGCTGAAGAAGGAAGGGTCTTCAGAAGTAAGCAGCGCATTTTTAAAATTACTGGAAATCTGAGATAAAGGGGTGTAATTGGGATTGGATGGCCCAATCGTAATGTCACGCATTGGTTTCCCGTATTCATAAGGTGTGTACACAAATACGCTATTTATTTTTTGCAGATCGGTCTTACCCAACTTCACAATCTGGAACCCATTCGGTGTAAGTGCTGAACTGAATTTAAGGCTGTCGGGAATACTGCTGTCTAGATAGAAATTAAGGTCGTACCTTATTTTCCCTTTCACCTGCAGGCCTTCGAGCGATTCAAACAGGCCCTGTGGGAAAGCATTGATAAGTGCCTGTGCATCCTGTTCAGGTGCATGTAGTTTTACTTCATAGATCTTTACAGGTGACAATGTATATTTCAAATAGGGGTGGATCGAAGCATTTTTTAAAAACACTGTCGATGAACTGTCCAGTGCTACAAAATTAGGTCCGATTAGCAGATCGGCATCTATTTTAGCATCTTTTACCACAATGTCATTAGCAGCGATCTTAGCATGGTTAATCAGGAGGTTTTTGACCGACCATGAACCGGTAATTTTGAAATTGTCACCACTGTAGTCGGCATTCTTAAGTTCAGTTCTAATGGTATCAAAACTGAGTTTTGCATGTAGCTTATTCTCCAGATAGGGCAGCTCTACCTTTTTGTTGTCGGCAAAAAACAGTACATCCATTTGTTGTTTCGCGGGTTTAACCACTCCATTTACGTGCCATGTAGATTCTGTGCCATTTACAAGTATGGTGGAATTCAGGTCACCTCCATCTATTGTGGCCGTGGTTGTCAACAGCGTTACTTTTGCAGTATCGTTATCGTTAAGTGTAAACAGGAGGTTTTTCATCTCCATATCGTCCGGGATCTTGTCCAGCACCTGATTCAGAATATCATGGGCAAGTTCGCTGAGGTCCATTTTTACATTCTTATCTGTCTTATCCTTTTTTTTCCTTTTCAGGAAGAAATCAAGATTCGTCAAGCTGTCTTTCAGAACGATATTAAACTTTCCTGTATTCAAACCAAGTTCCGCCAGTTTTACATTTCCATAGAGCAGCGGGAAAAGTTTTACACCAATAGTGATGTCTCTGATCGTAGTTAAAGTATCCCTGTCTTTTGGAACGACAGAAATGTTTTTCATATAGATAGTGCTGAGCCCGCTAAAGCCTGCCTTTTCTATTTTCACGTCAAGTCCGTAATCTTTATCGGCTTTGCTGATAGCTTTTGCTACCATTTGTTTGAGGAGGGCTTCACGTTTGCTATAAGCTATAGAACCTAAGATAACTACGAGGACGAGGAGAATCCCTAAAATCCATGCACCTGCTTTGATGTACTTTTTAGGGATGTTTATTTTGGGAAAATGCATGCTGTAAAATAGATGTTTAAATGCATAACGTGAATTGCAAATGTTTATTTCGTGTTAAAATTACACTTAAAAAGCCTAAAATCAATTAATTGTAGTGTCCTTTTGTTAATTTTGAGCAATGGAAATTAGCAGTGAACAAGTTTTAGCCGCTTTAAGAAATGTCGAAGACCCTGATTTTAAAAAAGATCTGGTGACTTTGAATATGATCAAAGACCTGGTTATTGAAGATAAAAAAATAAGTTTTACCCTGGAATTAACCACACCTGCATGTCCCATGAAAGACATGCTTAAAAATGCCTGTTTCAATGCAGTCAAATATTTTGTTGACAAAGATGCAGATATACATATCAATATTACCTCGCGTGTAACCAAGCCAACAGATACCACCCAATTGAAAGACATCAGGAACATTATCCTGGTTTCTTCGGGTAAAGGCGGGGTAGGAAAATCAACTGTGGCCAGTAATCTTGCTGTTACCCTTGCAGCAGATGGCGCAAAAGTAGGCCTCATTGACGCTGATATTTATGGGCCATCCGTCCCAACAATGTTTGGATTGGTAGGAGCCAAGCCCAGTGCCCGCGAAACCGCCGATGGAAAAACACTGATACTCCCAATTGAAAAGTACGGTATCAAATTGTTGTCGCTTGGGTTTTTTGCAGATCCCGACCAGCCTGTACCATGGCGCGGACCAATGGCTTCCAATGCCATCAAACAGTTATTTAATGATGCCGACTGGGGCGAACTGGATTACCTGATTGTAGACCTTCCACCGGGAACGGGCGATATTCACATTACCATTACGCAAAGCTTCCCTATAGCGGGGGCTGTGATTGTAACCACACCACAACAGGTTGCACTGGCCGATACCAGGAAAGGGCTGGCAATGTTCAAAATGCCAAGCATAAATATTCCTGTATTGGGTGTAATTGAGAATATGGCATACTTTACGCCAGAAGAACTGCCAGATAACAAGTATTATATATTTGGCCGGGATGGCGGAAAAGCGCTTGCCACAACCTTTAATGTGCCTTTTCTGGGAGAAATACCTATTGTACAAGGGATTACTGAAGGCGGGGATAATGGTACGCCAATTGCACTGAATAAGGACAGTAAAACGTCAATGGCATTTTCAGAAATTGCTGGAAGAATTGCGCAGCAAGTCTCAATTCATAATGCACAGCCTGCGAATTGCTAAATTTTTACTAAATTTATATTTTAAAATCGATCATGAATCTAACAGAACAAGTTGAAAAAGCATTAGAAACAATCCGTCCATATCTTATTGCGGATGGTGGTGATGTTGCGATAGAGGAAATTACTTCAGAAAATGTAGTAAAGTTGAAATTACTGGGAAATTGTGGATCCTGCAAAATGAGTTTTATGACTATGAAAGCCGGAATCGAACAGGCTATCATGAAATCAGTTCCTGAAATTACTGCGGTTGAAGCAATTAATCTTTCAGAGCCGGTATAAACCATTTAACAAAATTTAACTATCCGCTGTGATAATTACAGCTATTTTTGCCTGATGAAATACATTTTCACGCTGATCTTCATTTTCTTTACAGCAGGATTGTTTGCCCAACAAGCCCCTGCAGGAAAGAAATTGGTTCAGTTTTCAGGAATTATCACTGATCTGGACAGTAGTTTTGTTGTGCCTTATGTAACCATAACCAACAAATCTAATAAGGAACAGCGGTATGGAGCAAACTACAAAGGTTTTTTCTCCTTTGTTGCCCATCCGGGAGATACACTGGTATACAATGCCATTGGATACACCGATAAAACCCTCGTGATCCCGGCTGTGGTAAAGGATACGAAGTATACGGTTATGGTTAAGATGAAATCAGAGATTGTTTATCTGCCTGCCGTACGAATTTATCCATGGGCAACCGTTGAAGAATTCACCAAAGATTTTCTTTCATTGAAAATTGCCGACGATGATATGGAGATCGCAAGGAAAAATCTGTCCGGAAGGTCTATTCACGGTATGATACAGAACCTTCCAAGGGATGCAGGTGAAATATCCTCCTCTAACTTTAGGATGGATCAGGAAAGGGAACTGAACCGAAACCTGGTGCAGTCCAATCCTATTTTGAATCCTTTTGCCTGGGGCAAGTTAATGCAGCAGATCTTTAGTGGTGACAGAAGCAGGCAGAACAGCAATAACTAGCGTTTTTTGCGCTGCTGCGGAAATTTCATTTTATATTCAACACGGGTATCACCTCTCGAAATTGCATCCAGCTTTGACTTCAGCATACGCTTGCGCAGCAGGCTTAAAGTATCTGTAAACAGTTTACCCTGAATGTGATCGTATTCATGTTGCACCACTCTCGCAGGCATACCTGATAAAAGCTCTTCATGCAGTTCCCAATTCTCATCATAGTACTGCACAAGCACATTTGGTTTGCGCATTACATCTTCCCTGATTTCAGGGATACTTAGGCAACCCTCTGTGAAAGCCCAGGGCTCGCCGGTTTCTTCTAAAATAGTAGCATTGATAAATACCCGTTTAAAGCCCGGTTTTCCTTCGTCATCTTCTCCAGTATCTACAATAAACAACCTGATCGGCAGTCCAATCTGTGGTGCAGCTAATCCCACACCACTTGCAGCGTACATGGTGTCAAACATGTTGCTGATCAGTTTCTGTAAATCTGGGTAATTTTCATCAATACTTACGCAGAGTTTTCTTAAAACCGGGTCCCCGTAAGCTACAATTGGTAATTTCATCTATGTTATAATTTTAAAGACTATCAGGCCAAAGCCTGTTATTTTCCCCATATCCTTCGCAGACAGGCTTAAAGAATACAAAAGTACGAATATTAGCCTAAAGGGTAAAAAGATAAGACACTCAAATTTTTTTCATCAAGTATTTCGTCCGCTATTTGGGCCATATCATCGCGCTTTACCGCCTCTATCTTACTGAATACAGTTTCGAGACTATCAATCCGGTCGTAGTCGATTAGGCTTTTCGCCATGGAAACAATCAGACCAATCCTGTTTTCTTCTCCCAGGGCAATTTGTCCTATAAATTTGTTCTTGGCTTTCTGAAGTTGTACTTCAGTAAGTGGGTTCTCTCTGATTTTTTTAAATTCTTTGTAAATCAGCGACTGCGCACGGGTCACTTTCTCTTTATCGGTTCCAAAATACACCGTAAAGATTCCTGTGTCACTTAGAGGGCTGTATCCCGATTCTATGCTATAGGCTATACCATGTTTTTCCCTGATCTGGAGGTTCAGTATTGAACTCATCCCTGTGCCGCAAAGCAGGTTATTCAGCAATAACAATCCGGTTTTAAAAGGATGGTGCAATGAATAGGCCTGAGATCCAATTACCGTATGGGCCTGCATAATCGGCTTATCGTCCGTCCGTATAATCACGGGCGCTATTGCAGGTGCGGTTCTGGTTTCGTCCTTCAGGTTCTCAGGAATGTCAGCATAGTATTTACTGAATATTTTAGTGGCTTTTGCCATACTGTAGTTGCCAAGAACAGCAACAACTATTTTGTCCGTATGGTAGTTAGCCGCCATGAAATCTTTTATATCCTGCTGGCTAAGCCCGTTTACGCTTTCTGTAGTGCCTAAAATATTCCTCCCTAAAGGATGCCCGGCAAACACCAGATCTTCAAAATCGTCATAAATAGCTTCTTCGGGCTGATCAAGATAGGATGCAATTTCATCAAGAATTACACCTTTTTCTTTTTCCATCTCATCTTCGGGGAAGGTAGAATGGAACACGATATCATTAAACAATTCCAGTGTCCTGTCCAGGTATGGGTGTAGGAAAGACGCATGGATACAGGTATATTCCTTGGTGGTATAGGCATTCAAATCTGCACCAACGCTTTCCAGTCTGTTCAGGATCTGGTTGGTGTTTCTCTTCTCTGTGCGTTTAAAAATCAGGTGTTCTATAAAATGAGCGAGACCCGACTGAAGTTCGCTTTCGTCCCTGGAGCCGCTGTTAACGATAATGCATGCATGAGAGATTGCAGAGGCAGACGGTACGTGAAGTAAGCGAATGCCGTTAGGAAGGGTGTGTACATTGTATTCCATTGGGGTACAAAGATACAGAAGAACTTTGCTACCCCATTGTAATATTCTTTCTTAAAAATTGCCTGAAGATCCGCCTCCGCCAAAGCTCCCTCCGCCAAAAGGACTTCCAGATGCCTGAGGTGTGTCGCCAGGCATATTGGAAATAATCAACGATTCCACTCTGCTGTTTCCTATACTGGTCCCATCTTCCAGTTCCTGATAGGTAAAGCCATTTTTTGGGGTTTTAAGATAACGGATCAACAGCCAGGCGATTGCCAGGAGCACAATACCGGAAAGTACCAGCAGAATTTCAATATTTTCTACGTGACAGTAGTTCTTAGTTGTTAGTGCCGCCGCCGCAAACAGGATCAGACCTGCCCTTAACAACAGCTGGTCTTTCTTTTTGATAGCAAACGTGATATAAAGGAAAGGAAGAATGACGGTCCATGCCCAGAAAAAATAAGGAAGTGGCAATTCCCGGTTGCTGCGGTCCTCACCATAAAGTATTTCATTACCGAACTGCTCAATTACGTAAACGTTTCCTGCCAGGTAAAAGGTAAAGAGACTAATAGTTCTAAGCAAATCAGTACACTGACGATAGTAACGCAGTTTTTCTGTATGGATCATTTTTACGAAAGCAAAATAAGCGCCTGCAGAAAGAAAGATAATTAAAAACGGTAGTGTTGCTGTTCCCCAGGGCAGTGTTTCCGCCCATGCGACTGATAGAAATGTGAGCATTGCAAAATAACATAGAACCGCCATTAACATATCGGCGAACCTTAAGGTGAGATAGAAACTGAGTGCCAGCACGAAAAGCGGATAGGCGAAATTTTCCAGCATCACATGAGTCCTGAAAAATGTCTCTGTTAATTCTGTAAATGTAGCAAGGAAGAAACCCGCAGAGATCCACAGCAGGGCATCATCCACGCCACTTCTGTAGTGATGGTGATCCCTGACCATCTTCTCCAGAACAAAGTAAGCGGCGATACCTAATATCAAAAAGCAAATTGTTGCGCTAAGTTCATAAATCAGCAAACCAAATAATCCGCCTGAAAATGCGGCTATGATGCAGGTAAGGGCCAGGAGACCAGATCTTACAAAAATATTTGGAGAATAAAATCCGCAAGGGGCACTATTTTCTATTGCCGCCAGTTCAAGACCAGTGAGGTCGCCACGGGCAAATGATTCATGAACAGATTCCCTTATCAGCAGGTTATCTAACCATTGTTTATTGTAAATGAGCATTGTCCTTCAGGGTTTTATTGAGTTTTGTTAATATTACAATCATGCAGACTGCAGAAATAATGAAGTACATAAAGCAAACAACGATGTCAACTCCAACCAGTACCGGAAATACCATTATGCTTACCGCAGCATATACATATAGCAGAATGAGCACCAGGAAATAAAATGACTTATTTTTGTATGCGTCCCTGAATAAAACGAAGGCCAGCACAAAAATAGAAACAGCCCATAACAGACGTATTAGGGGGTAATCATCAAACAGGTATCCTGCAATCAGTGCGATGAAGGAAATGTTTAAACCGAAATGCTGGTAGTTAAACTTAAAGTGGCTTTTGAAATGATAATGCTCACTCAGATAGCCGGCCGTTAACAGGATCAGCCCTAGTGCAAGTGCAGTGACAATAACGTTGATATGGCCAAGGTTTCCTTCGAGCAGTTGATAGGGATCCGCTGTGATGCCCATCCACAGTCCCAGATTGGTAATTGCAAGTCCAAGTACGCCCAGGTGGTCAAACCTGTATGCCATGTAAAACAAGACCAGCATGGGTAGTAATGTTGCCAATCCGTAATGGGTGCCAAATACCTCATACTGAAACTGCAGATAGCCTAAAAAACTCAGCATACTCAGGCAGCCCAGTAATAACACATAGTCAAATACTGCCCCAGGGGAGTTTACCTTCTGGGGGGCAAATGGTTTGGCTTTACGGAAACACCAGGTAAATGAACCGATGCTGATCAGCGCTATAAATGATAAGATGGCCTGATGGCCAATGGTATCAATATTTTTATAGATGAGGATCCCCAGTCCTGTACTCAGCAATAAAACACCCAGATAAAGCAAGGTTTTCAATTCCCAGTGCACAGATAGTAACGGGTTTTTAAACCTTTGCTCTACTTTCTGGAGGCTTTCCTGGGTGATTAGACCGTCTTCAAACAGTTTTTGATATATATTTGGGTCCATTCTTCGGTTGAGTGATATGACTTGATAAGTAATTATACGAAATTATACTTTGTTTACCGCAATTTACTGTCAATTTGACGCCTGGAATCAAATTGGAACATCCATTGATAAGGGTGTTATGTACTTAAAAATGAGTTAACATATGAGCATAGAAGAAAAAGGTAGTATTTCCATACATACCGAAAACATTTTTCCTATTATTAAGAAATTCCTTTACTCAGATAATGAGATATTTCTGCGTGAACTAGTTTCAAATGCGGTTGATGCGGTACAAAAAATCAAACGTTTGGCTGCCCTAGGACAGTACAATGGTGAACTTGGAGATACCCTTGTAGAAGTAGCGCTTGATGAAGAGAAAAAAACGATCACCATCAGCGACAGCGGATTGGGAATGACTGCTGAAGAGATCAAAAAATATATCAATCAGGTAGCCTTTTCAGGTGCAAGTGAATTTGTAGAGAAGTTTAAAGACGCCAAAGATGCCAATGAAATCATCGGTAAGTTCGGTTTGGGCTTCTATTCTGCCTTTATGGTATCGGATCTTGTAGAGATACAAACATTATCGTACCAGGACGGTGCAGAGCCTGCTAAATGGGTATGTGACGGAAGTACTTCTTATGAAATATCAGAAGGTTCTCGTACAACACGTGGTACGGATATCATTTTGCATATCAATTCTGAATCTGAAGAATTCCTGAGCAAACATAAAATTGAAGAAATTCTTGATAAATATGGTAAGTTCTTACCTGTTCCAATTAAGTTTGGTACCAAAACTACACAAGAGCCAGACGGAGAAGATGAAGAAGGAAAGCCGAAAACAGTTGCTGTTGAAGTAGATAATATTATCAATACTACAGCACCGATCTGGACCAAAGCACCTGCAGATTTGTCAGACCAGGATTACCTTGACTTTTACAAACAACTGTATCCTTTCTCTGAAGATCCTTTATTCTGGATCCACCTGAATGTAGATTACCCTTTTAACCTTACTGGTGTACTTTACTTCCCGAAAGTGAAGAATGATTTTGATATGCAGCGCAATAAGATCAAATTGTACAGCCGCCAGGTGTTTATTACCGATGAGGTAAAAGATATTGTCCCTGAATTCCTGATGCTTCTTCATGGTGTGATTGATTCACCAGATATTCCATTGAATGTTTCGAGAAGTTTCCTTCAGGCGGACAGTAATGTTAAAAAGATCAACAGTTACATCACTAAAAAAGTAGCTGATAAATTGCATGAGCTTTTCAATAAAGACCGTAAGTCTTACGAAGAGAAATGGGGAGATATTGGTCTTTTCGTAAAATATGGTATGGTAAGCGAAGAGAAGTTCTATGACAAAGCAAAAGACTTCGCTTTACTGACGAATACTAAAAACGAGCATTATACGCTAGAGGAATACCGCGAAAAGGTTGCAGCAGTTCAAACAGATAAAAATGGTCAGGTAGTTTATATTTACACCAATGACCCTGCTAAACAGGATAGTTTCATTCAGGCGGCCAACAAAAAGGATTATGATGTATTGCTGATGAACTCTGCAATTGATAACCACTTTGTTAGTTCATTAGAGCAAAAGCTGGATAAAACACTGTTAAAACGTGTTGATTCAAGCGTTGCCAGTAAATTGATCGAAAAAGACGAAGCTTTGGAATCTGTTCTGACAGAAGAGCAGTCGGCAAAAGTGAAAGAGGTTTTTGAAAAGGCAATCGTTAAACCCGGTTTCCAGGTTGAAATTGTAGGCCTTCATCCAGAAGAATTTCCTGTTACAGTAACAATGGACGAGTTCATGCGCCGTATGAAAGATATGGCTCAGATGGGCGGTGGAATGAGTTTCTATGGCAACATGCCAGATAGTTACAAAGTAGCCATCAACGGAAACCATAAACTGGTTAACCGTATTCTTCAGACAGAAGATGCCTCAGAGCAAAGTGCATTGGCTAAACAAGCTGTAGATTTAGCGTTGCTTTCACAAGGTATGCTTACAGGTGCAGAGTTAACAGCATTTGTTAACCGCAGCGTGGAGTTGATCTAATCGTTATTTAAGTGATATAGGGCCTGCAGGAGTAATCTTGCAGGCCTTTTTGTTTTATAAGTTACCGTTTTTCATTCTACTTACTACCCCAAAGGCAAGCACTGCTGAAAGGGCAAACAACGAAAATACAAGTGTTTTATTTAAAGGTTCTGGTGGAAGGTATTGAACCCCTTTTTTATTCGCTTTTGCGGGTTCACGCACATATCGTCCATGTCTTGGGATCGCCATACGTTGAAAATTGTCTGCAAGGTTGCCCAGGCCCTGTGTGAGCTCATCGCCGCTGATAGCTGGCCCGTGACCACTTCCAGCCACTTCCGGCTTAAGGTCCCTCAGTTTTTTAACAGACATTGCTGCGGCAAGCCAGTTA
>Ga0308164_10004105_pt1 | contig 12609 bp, 8 predicted proteins | sample PhyTR2_FD_201031 | JGI IMG/M metagenome (GOLD analysis project Ga0308164, IMG submission 201031) | Phyllosphere microbial communities from UC Gill Tract Community Farm, Albany, California, United States - DLSLT.R2 | ecosystem: Host-associated > Plants > Phyllosphere > Unclassified | place: USA... | reverse complement strand
GCGCGCAAGGAGCGGATATAGAACAGATTTTTGCTCGACTCAGAACCATGCGTCTGTGGACCGCCAACGATCTGGATCTCTATCGACGTGTGCATGACAAGTTTCTTATGGACTTTAACCTGCGTGATGTGTCGCGGCCACTGCGACATAGCTATCCGGAGTTCGGTACCCAGTCGGGGCTGGCCAGCCTTTACAAACTGCGCACGGCCATGAGGAACAATGAGCCGCCCGCAATAAGCCTGCCTCTGCCAGCAGAGAGCGGTCTGAAGCGCCCGATGGCTGACTTGTGGTGCACATTGCTATCACGTCTGCGCGGCAAAACGGGCATGCCGGATGTCAGCGTGCTGGTAGACAGCTTTATGCGTCCGGGACTGCTGTGCTTTCCGTCGCGGGGGAATAGTGAAATGTATCGGATGCTTACCGGCATTGCGGCACCCGAGGATCGCTACAACCTGCTGGACCCTCTACCGGAACCTGCATCTGCAACCGCCCTGTTGTTGCCTGCCGATCACCTCGCATTGAACGATTTTATTGAACGCTTTGTCAGCGCTCGGGATGAACAGTATTGATGAACAGGCTCAAATATTACTTTCTCAAGTACCAGCCATATGTTCTGGGGATTGCGTTCTTCCTGGCCATTTTCCTGGTGTGGTCGATCGGTGTAGCGATGGGGTTTACGTCCCTTCACAGCCTGCTGGCCGGGATAGGACTGTTTCTTTTGCTGTCGGCTGGCTATGTCTTGTTTATGGGCCGAGGCACGGCGCCTCGCCACGATTTGGAGGCTCTTCTGCGTGATGACGCCGATCAGGCCGTGCTGAACTCAAGTCCGCAGGACCGTGAGGAAGTCAGTCTGCTGCGAGAACGCTTGCTACAAAGTATCGAGCGTCTGCAAGGTAACGCTGGGAAAACCGGTGTCAATAAAGACGCGCTCTACGCCCTTCCCTGGTACTTGGTGATCGGCCAGCCCGCGTCTGGCAAAAGCACCATGCTGTATCAGTCGGGGCTGAATTTTCCCTATGCGGAACGCGAGGGCGCACGAGTAGCAGGACTGGGCGGCACGCGTAACTGTGACTGGTTTTTCAGCTCCGAAGCAGTGTTACTGGACACTGCCGGCCGCTATATGGATAACCAGGAAGAGGCTGGCAAATGGCGTGCCTTTCTCAGTCTGCTTCGACAACACAGGCAGCGACGCCCATTGAACGGCTTGATCGTAGCCGTAAGTATCGAGGATATTCTGAAGTCTACGCCTGATAGTCTGGAGCGTCTGGCCAAGCGCCTGCGCGAACGCATTCAGGAGGCTCATGACCTGCTTGAGTTACGCCTGCCTATCTATCTGGTGTTCACCAAATGCGATCTGCTGCCGGGCTTTACACATTTCTATCGCCAACTGGATAACCAGACTCGCGGCGAAGTGATGGGCAAGACCTTTCCTCATGAGGGGTTCAGGCAGTCCGATTGGGGGCAGCGGTTCACCTTGGCAATGGGCGAACTGGTAGAACACTGGCAGCAGATTGCCGATCAGCAATTGGTGCAACAGGACATCCAGCTGACCAGACAGGATCCGGCTGCCTATCGTTTTCCGCTCGAACTTGCAGCGCTCAAAGCATTGTTGGAGACCTTCGTCACTGACTTGCTGAGAGCCAATCCCTACCAGAGTGCAGAGTTGCTCCGCGGCTTCTATTTCACCAGCGCTCTCGACGCTGACAAGGCCACCCAAGGATTGTATGCACGGCATGTCACCGAGCGCTTTGCGCTGGAGGACTCGTCAGCCGAGCTGCCTGTATCTGCTCAGGCGCAACCTATTTTCATCAATAGCCTGTTCCAGAAAGTCATTATTCCTGATCAACATCTTGTGGCGCTGTACACCAGCAATCGCAGCGAAACACGGCGCAAAAGCATATGGGTCGGTGCAGCCACATTGGCAGGCCTGCTTCTCTGCGCAGGCTGGGGAGTTTCGTATAGCAACAACAAGACAGCTATCCAGACAATCTCCAGCGGTTTGGCCGCAGGGCAGCAAAAAGACGAACAAACCAATGGCCAATACACCCAGTGGCAGACGCTGGATCAACTGCGACAGACTGCGGCAGACCTCTATGCTCGCCATCATGGCGGCGGAGTGCCTTTGAGTATGCGTTTGGGGCTATACAAGGGTTATGACATAGAGCCATTTGTACGCCAGCGATATTTCGCACGTCTTGAAAGCGTAATGCTCAAGCCGACCGCTGATAACCTGACTCGCTCGCTCTACCTGTTGAGCAGTATCAAGATCTATCAGCGCAATGCTCCGACACTGACAACAGTCACCGGAATCGACAGCGTCGAACCCCGCGCGCTGCCGGTGGATAACCGTGCCCAGTCTGTTGCTACTTTTGGCAAAACCACGCTCGACACTTATCTGATGCTGTCCAAGGCACAACGAGAGCAGGCCGATCCCGCAGTACTCAAAGCGCGTATTCCCGATTACTGGTATCCGGCGATCTACAAACAGGTCCCGCGCGCCAACGGCATGTCCGCGCAAGCGGCCGGTGAGGTCGATGACTATCAGTTCGCTGGTCGTCAGATCGCTTTCTATAGCGATCAAATCAGAGAGCTGGACGTCCCGCGAATTCTCAACAATGCGTTCTTGATCTCCAGCTCGCGCAATTACATAAACAGCCTGCTCTCACAGTCGTTGCGCGCCATCGAAACCATCACGCTGGAGTCCGACACCCTGTTCGCATTTGGCCGCGCCGACTTTCAAAGCCTTGAGCTTGCCGGGCAGCGTCAGTTGAGTGCTATTGCCGGGAAGCTGTTGAACACCCCGAACGTGGGCAAGATCGTGATCACGGGTCACGCCGACCAGATTGGCGACGCGCAGAGCAACCTGCAGGTTTCCAAACAGCGTGCGCAAACCATCAAAACCTACCTGGTAGGCAAAGGCCTGCCAAGTGAGCTGGTCGAAGCGGTCGGCGAAGGTAGCAACAAGCCCTTGGTGCATTGCGACATGCAGATGCCGCGCGCCGAGCTGATTCATTGCCTTGAGCCCAACAGACGAGTGGAAATCGAGGTGCGCGCGCTTAACTGAGCCGCACTTGAGAGAAAACGATCGTCATGTGTGCGCCTGCTTCGGCATGCATGGCTTTTGAACGGCCCAGTCATCAAACGGCAGGGTCAAACACAGGGCGATCCAACACGTGGATCAACGAAAGCCCTTTTAAGGAGAAATGAAAAATGGCATTTGACGCTTTCCTCAAAATTGACGGCATCCCGGGTGAAAGTCTGGACGACAAGTTCAAGGACTGGATCGAAATCCTGAGCTACACGCACGGTGCTACACAGGCGACCTCGGCTACTGCCAGCTCGTCTGGGGGCGCATCTTCCGAGCGCGTCAACCTGAGCGACTTCACGGTGATCAAGTATGTGGACAAGGCTTCTCCAAAAGCCTTCGAGTCATGCTGCAAAGGCCAGCACATCAAGGAAGTTGTCCTGAATCTGAACCGTGCGGGCGGCGACAAGCTGACCTACATGACCATCACGCTGGAAGAAGTAGTGATCTCTTCCGTCACCTTCCTGGGCAACATGCCTGTGGCGGGTGAAGCCAAGGCTGAGAGTGACCTGCCTATGGAAGAGATCAAGTTCAACTTCTCCCGCATCAAGATCGCCTACACCCAGCAGAAGCGTTCCGATGGCGCAGGCGGCGGTAAAGTTGCTGGCGGCTGGGACCGCTCGCTGAACAAGGTCTACTCCTGAGTAAGGCCTCGGGCGACTGAAGTTGTTCGGCCGCCCAATCGAGGGTCCCGCGCCTGAAAAGGCGCGGCGGCCTTCTCTTTTCACCTTTGAATGCAGAGCCGTCCATGTCTGACATCCTCGACGACCTATCGCTGGCCACATTACGCACACCCATTCAGGGCGCTGCGGGCGAAGACCTGAGTTTTTCCAGCCTGTTCGATCAGATCAAGGAGGCACGCCGCGCCGATGTCGACTACTTGACTCAGGGCGACTGGCAGACCGATCTGAAACAGGCCGACTGGGAGCAGGTTGTACAACTGGCTGCGGCTGGTATCACGGAACAAAGCAAAGACCTGATGCTGGTGGCTTGGCTGGGTGAAGGCTTGGCGCACAAGTATCATTTTCGCGGCATCCGCTTTTCGCTGGCAGTGGCTCAAGCCCTGCTGGAAGATTTCTGGGACGGACTGTTTCCCTCTTTGGAGGATGGCACTGAAGAGCGCTCCGCTCGCTTGGGGTGGCTCAATACAACCCTCGCAGCAGTGGTTCGCACGCTGCCTATTACGCAAGGGCAAGGCTACAGTCTGTTCAAATATGATGAGTCACGACAGGTCGAAAACCTGGCTCGGCAGAACTCATCGGCAATGAACCAGGCACTAGAAGAAGGCAAGATCAACGCTGAATTGTTCCAGCGCTCGGTTGTGCTTACTGACACCGACCACCTGAACCGTAAATACGCGGAAATGAGTGAGTGCCTGGTTGCCTGCAAACAATTGCAATCGACCATCGACAGCGTCTTCGAGCGCGACATACCCAGCTTTCTTGCCCTCAACGACGTACTTACCCACGCCCGACAACTGGTAGAACGATTGCTTAAGGATCGGGGTGTCGAGGTGGCAGCACCCGCTAATCAACAAAAAGATGAAGCTGAAGTCGAACCAGTCAGCGAGCGTCCCGTAACGCGAGTCGAAAACCCGGCAGCCAACGCCCCCATGCGCACCGTGCCACTAACCCGTGACGAAGCGTTTTCCTTGTTGCAAGGCGTCGCACAATTCTTCAAACAGACAGAACCACATAGCCCGGTGCCCTACTTGGTAGAGCGCGCCATCAAGTGGGGCAATATGCCGCTGGAAAGCTGGCTGAGCGACGTGATCAAGGACGGTAGCGTCGTCGATGGCATTCGCGATGTGCTGGGCACTCTGCCGCAGCGCGATTGAAAGTTCTGACAGCCAACCACAAGGAGTATCAACATGCGCCCGATCATTTTGCTGAACGATCCGACCGACAAGGCCGGCGTCGTCGTTGAAGGGTCACCCACTACTCTGGTCAATGGCCGACTTGTGGCCAGAGTTGGCGACAAGGTCATGTGCCCGCACGGGGTCTGTGCAATCGCCACTGGGGACGCCTCAACGCTGGTGGATGGCAGAGCAGTTGCCCGCCATGGCGACAAAACTGCCTGTGGCTCAAGTCTGATCGCCACCAACAGCGACTGTGGAATATTTTAAGGACATCAGCATGTTGAAGCCCTATGGACAAGGCCATCGCTCTTTATGGGATGTCATTGGCGAACGACGCGAACAGGAACAACGTCTGGCAGCTCCGGCGCGCCCACCAGCGGACTACGACCTGACACGCGTCAAAATAGACAACGCCTGGCTGTGGCTGCCGAACCTGGAGCCGGCTCAAGCGGCGTCAGGCACATGGCTGGGAGCCGTTAACGGAGATTTTGAACACGACCCCAGGCTGGTCAGCCAATCGGGCCACCGTTATAACCTGCGCCGCGTTCGTCTGCCCCAGCACAAACCGGAAATAGATACGTTGCCCCGTGCCCTTCAGTTGCTTGAAGGCATGCTTGCACAATGGGCCGATTTCGCAGCCAGCGTCGAGTGGGAAAACACGAAAGTCGTGCTGTTTGCGCCGTCGGGCATCTCTACATCAGCTTGGTTGGGCAAGGTTTTGGCAATCTGGCCACTTTGCTACCGCCCTGGAGAGGGTTTCGACACCTCATCGCCTAGCTTCGATGAGTGGTTACCTTGGGCGCTTCAAAACGATACAGAAGCGTCTAGCCTGCTGTGCGTCAGCATAGACACCTGGGCGACAAAAGACCGGGCTGGCGCTTTGTCCAACGACACCATGGTCGGTGAAAGCATTGCAATAGTGCACCTGCAGCGCGTGGACCATGCCAACCCTGACGAAGAAAATACCTGGCAACTCTATCCGGCAATGACCCGCGAACACTCTCCACGTGCATTGCAGCCAAGGCAAAGTAGCGCTGATCTGCAACAGCTCGCAGAAGCCCTTTGCGAACAGGGTGGTGTTACATCGAACGACATCCAGGCACTCATCATCGACGGTCATCTTCACGACAGGCGTCTCGAGCAGCTTTCTCATTACGTCGGTACCCACCTGCCACACGTTGTAGTGTCGGAGCACGTTGCCGGCCAGGCGTCATTGGCAGGCGAGCGAGGAAACAGTGCGCGTCAGCTGACTTCGCTGGCGCTTGCTTTTCACGCCGCCAAAGCACAAGACGGATCAGTTCTGGCATTCGACAGGTACGCGTCCACTCAAACACAAGCCTGGTTAGTGAGTAGGGGCACGGCGACGGCGCAGGCCGACGATGAGACCGCCTACCCGCTTGGAATCGAACAAGATGGACAGAGTAAAGACTCATGAAAGAAGACTTTGGACTCAATTCAAAACCCTGCTCCGTCAATGACCTGAATCCAGGTTGTGTTGAAATGTGGACACTTGGCCAGCAAGTGGCTGTCAGGCGCTTGAGCGTGCAGACCCGCGTACCTTATCAACAACCGGCCCGATATGAACTGGTCAAAGACTTCAGTACACGGGCTGCGCGGATCGCAGGTAATTACGCACGTATTTATCTGGAGCAAGAGCACAACGGTCAGCCTGAGCAAAAAGGACGGTTTTACTGGACGGGGTTGGCTGCGTTTGCAAGCAAACAAGTCATGTGTGCACTGGACTATTCCAGCACTTCCAAATGGCGTTATGCAAGTCCTGCTGCAATAGCCGCTTTTGAAACGACAAAGCAATACCTAGGAAAAGGAAATTTCTGGTTGTTTCAGGATATTTTTGTCTGGCACTGGTTTTATATCAATTACCCACAGCAATTCAATGAGTGCATAACAAATCGAGATCTCGACGCTTGCTACCCGGCGTTCAAGCAAAACTTTGCCGAACTGCCGTGGTTTGATGATGCACTGCCAAGGATAAACAACTTGAAAGTGACTGATTATCTGCGAGAAGGCTTTGAACTGATATCGCTCATTGAAAAGACTCCTAAAGGTTCAAAGCGAGATCAATTCAAGCTTGACTCCTTGATGGCCATTGCCCGGCATGAGCAACTGAAGATACTGCAGCCGCTAATATACGACAGTACGTTATTCAGAACGCTATTAGATAGCCAAGCTCTACTCGAGGGCCATCTTGGCGTCCCGCGTCGACTTGCTGCATTCAGTACCCGGTGTGAGACGGGGGACCCACAGACAGATGTAGTGATGACAGAGGGTGACCTCTATGACCCGACTGACAGAATGAAATTCATAACTACAATCGCCGTTACCTACCATAATTTGATGATCAAACGCCATGCTCAGATGGAGCAGATAATAAGTACTATTGCGACATGGAGTGAACGTGTTGATTAGATTTGTAACGTTACTAGTGGCATTTTTTTTAACAAGCTGCGGGAAGCCGGACATGGACAATAAATTAAACATTGATTTGAAGCTTGACAGCAGCATCCAAAACTCTCTGTCATCGACGTCAATCAAATTGACGAAGGATTGTAACTCTTCTTTTTGTGCTTACAATTTCGATCTCCCTTCGGCTTCCGTCAACCTTGCCACCGCAAACATCATTTCGGGCAAAAAAAACTTGCATCTGGACAAGGTGTCGGGGTTGCAAATATTCACTACGACTTCAGGCGCTATCACCTCATTTGTCATTTATACAGCGGGTGTGCCCAGTAACGCACGGCATGAGGACGCAATGGCGTACTTTTATCAGCAAGTACAAAACCTGAATGCTGCGGGATGGCAGCGTTATATATTCCCCGATGAAGCTAGAATACCTGGCGCAGAGGCCAGCAAATTTCCCGACTTAAATGAAGTGTTAGGTAACCCTGTTGCCACAGGTCCTTGGAAGGACCCGAATCTAAAACTTACGAAGCAGAACTGGATCTCGATGCGCATATTCAACACGTGGATGTTTTTCAATGGCAATGAATATCTTAGTCTTGGTGTGCAACGCGAAAAAAGTGAAGCCGATCCGCAGAACCGTGGCTCTTACTTATTCACGTGGACGTTCAAATCAGAAAGTGAGTTCTACGCCGATTTCGTGGGTGCCGAAGACCGTAACCGCTGGAAAGAGCTATTGCCCGCAGAATTGAGCCGAATGGCGAAAGAGCGCCAAAAGACAGAGGCGCAGCTGAAAAAAATGGGCATCAAGATCGATGAAAACTATAAAGATGCCAAACCTCCCGTAGAAGCGGGTTAAACCGAAGATACGTCGCAAACCGATTCAAGCAGTAAAGGAGTTACACCATGGATCTGACATTCGGTACCGCCCTCAGCCAGAGCGGACGTTTACTGCAACTCACCACGCCGCTGGGCGAGCATCAGCTTCAGGCCCTGCGCGTGCACGGGGTCGAGCGCATCGGGCGCGTGCCCCGCTACACCCTCGACGTGGTGGTGCAGGACACCGAATACGATCCTGAAAAACTTATCGGCCAGCCGGTCAGCCTGGCAATCCTCTGCGATGACGGCTCTCCCGCTCAGCGCCATGGGTTGGTTGAAAGCGTGCGCTATCTGGGCAATGACGGCGGTCTGCACGACTGGCAACTGGTCTTCGCGCCCTGGTTCAGCCTGCTCGAATACCGCCTGGACTGCCGTATCTGGCAGGACAAGAACCTGCCGGCGATCCTTGAAGCCGTTTTCTCACTGTACGAACAGGCCAAGGGCAATTATCGCCTGGACCTGCGACGCGAATACGCCCCGCTCTCCTACGTCACCCAGTTCAATGAAAGTGACGCCAACTTCGTGCAGCGCTGGTGCGAGCAGGAAGGTCTTTTCTGGTACGTCGAGCACACGGCGGACAAGCATTGCATCGTCTTTACCGATACCGTCGATACCCTCCCCGCGTTGGCGCCGCAGAGCATTCGCTTTCACACCCAAAACGCCACCGAGAAACAGGACGGCATTACCCAGTGGAGCAGCGGCTCGCAGTTGCTCAGCGGCAAGCTGCATTGGCGCAGTGTCGATTACCTGGCCCACGGCCAGCCACGGGAAACCTTGATGCCGGCCTTGCAGGCCGCTTCCGCCCCGCAGGCGCTTGAGCGTTACGAGTATCAGGGCCAGTACGGCTGGCAGAAGCAGGACCGGGGCGAATGGTTGAGCCGGGTACAGATCGAACAGCGTGAATCCCAAGCGCGTCGCGTGCAAGGCCAAAGCGGCGTGCGGCAGATGGAAGCCGGGCGCTGGTTCGAGCTGACCCAGCATCCGCTGTACGAGCGCAAGACGGCTGAAGATCGTCAGTTTTTGCTGATCGAAGTCGAGATCTTCGCCGAGAGCAACCTGCCACTGGCCAAGGAACGTCGCGAAGTGCCGGGCAGTCTGGCGGCGCTGTTCAGATCGGTGCGCCCTGAGCCTTCAGGGCTTGGCGTCGTGAACAAGGTAGCGGACACCTTGGGCGTCGGCAGCCACGGCTTCTTCCTCAAACGCTTTGAAGGCCAGCTGCACAGCATGCCGTTCCGCAGCCCGTCGGAGCATTTCAAACCTAAAAGCCTCGGCCAACAGACCGCCGTGGTGGTCACGCCCAACGGTCATGAGGTGTTTACCGACACGATGAACCGGGTATGCGTACGCTTCCACTGGGACCGGCTTTCCCAAGAGGGCGAACTGGGTTCCTGCTGGCTGCGCATGATGCAACCGAGCAGTGGCCCAGACTGGGGCAGTGTGCATGTGCCGCGTGCCGGTGAAGAGGTGGTCATCACCTTCCTGGATAACGACATTGATCGGCCGCTGGTCATGGGCCAGGTCTACGGCGGCCACAAACCCGCCTGGCACTCCAGCGGTTTGATGGCAGGCTACAAGAGCAAGGAAGTCGGCGGCGGGGGTTTCAACCATTGGGTGATGGACGACTCGACCGGCCAGGTCCGCACCCAGATCCACAGCAGTCACGGCCACACCCAGCTAAACCTCGGTTACCTGATCGACCAGCGCGGCAACAACCGTGGCGGCCTGCGCGGTACCGGGTTTGAACTGCGCACCGATGCTTACGGTGCCCTGCGCGCTCAGCAGGGTTTGTACCTCAGCACCTGGAAACGCAGCGGCGCCCAAGGCGCACAGATCGATGCCAGCGAAGCGCAGCAACAACTGAAAAACAGCGAGCAACGCGTCAAGACCTTGTCCGATACCGCCCAACAACACAACGCCCTGCCGATGCAGGAAGGCCTGAAGAGCCTGACCCAGCTCAACAGCGATGCCGACGTGACTTACGGCAGCGACGACGGCGCCCCGAGCCAGGGCCCCGGCGAGCAGCAACGCAACGGCGGTGACACCGCCTGGGCAATACGCAGCGGCGGACGAGGTAAAACGCCGGGTTACCATCAACCTCTGCTGATCGCCTCCTCCCCTGCCGATATCGCCACTGCGACTCCGAAAAGCACCCACCTGCACAGCGGCAAGCACCTGACGTTAAGCACCGGCGAAGACGTCAGCATCGCCAGCGGCAAATCCCTGCTGGCCAGCGTCGCGCAAAGCATCAGCCTGTTCGCGCAGAATGCCGGGGCAAAGCTGTTTGCAGCCAAGGGCAAGATCGAGCTACAGGCGCAGAGTGATGCGATGGAATTGACCGCGCAGCAGGGAATGAAGATCACCTCGACCGCTGCCGGAATAGAAATCGCCGCACAGGAAGGCATCCTCCTTACCAGCGGTGGCGGCTACATCCGCATCAAGGACGGCAATATCGAGATTCATGCGCCGGGGACGATTGATGTCAAAGGGGCGAAGAAGACGTTTAGCGGGCCAGCACAGCTTAATCGCGACCATCCCGCCTGGCCCGAGTCCTCTGTGACCCAAGCGCTCACCTTTTATGCTGGGCAAACCAACGCCGGAAGCTCCAGTGCATGGGCTGGTATGCCATATAAATTATTTGCGGGAGGGGCACTGATCAAACAAGACGTCATGAACAAAAAAGGGACAATTGATGTTGATCACAATCCGACCATTACTGAATATGTCGTAGAGTTAGCTAATGGTATTAGCTATAAGATACCTGTTGGCGGTAAATATAAAGGAGAAGAAAATAATGCTGAGCTTGCTAACAATGGCTTTCATCGCCACGAAAGCAATACGCATCCAGAAGTTAGACAACCGGTAGGTCGAAGTGACTTCCGAACTGAATATGCTTCGCTCGACAATCCAAAATCAGAAAAGGAGATATGAAAAATGACATTATCTACCTCAATTACTTCTCCTATAGCAATGTGCAAGAAAACTTCCGCAAAATTGAATCTACCTTGGTTTCTGCAGTGCACAGAATATCATCCTGTCCCTGCAACTTTTGAGCCTTTAGTTAACGGCGAGCGAGCCTTCGGCGCTTTGTATGATGCAATAATGAAGGCGGAAGTAAGTATAGATTATATCTGCTGGGGCTTTCAACCATCCATGTACTTTAAGAGAACCGGAAACCCAAGCGACCTAAACATCGGTGACCTTTTAGTAAAAAAAGGACGTGCTGGCGTAAAAGTCAGAATTCTTTGCTGGTATCTCCCAGCAGCGCAGATTATGGAAAACCCCACGCCCGGAAGAAATATTGTAAGTTGGTTTTCCAAGGGTAAGCAAAACCGTAACGACGCGCAAGAGGATTACGACAAACAATGGTATTATCAAGCTAAACTTACTGGGGTAGCAGATCAGAACAAGGCACTTGAGAATTCAGAGCTTTATTTAAAAAATGTTGAATTTGCAACACGCGATTTTGGCTTCATAGAAAGAGTCGAAATCGTGTGGCAACTATTAGTAAACGGTGAAGATAAAGGCGGAACAAAGCTGAACAGATTCATGAGAACTTCAGCAATGTCAGCCGCACCAACCCACCATCAAAAAATGGTGCTAATTGATTATGAAAAACCAGAGAAAGCCATTGGCTTTGTAATGGGGCACAACACGCTGGACGCTTATTGGGATAGAGATGATCACAGCTACGCCAGGATGCACGCGCAGTTTGGAAGAAACGGAGCCACTCCAAGACAAGATATTTCGAGCAAAGTCTCAGGCCCCATACTTGAGCATCTTAATCACAATTTCTGTCAAGCATGGAAACTCCAAACCGGCGTAGACCTAATGCTCTCTCGGAAAAAATATGCAGTCCAACTACGCACTCAGCCTGGCGCTGGGAAACCCATTATGACACAGCTACTTCGGACCCAAAACCAAGAGGGCGTACACGACATCAAGCAATTATACTTAAAAGCAACCAACAATGTAACAAACTACATATACTTAGAAAATCAATATTTTAGATGGGAGCCAATTGCAAAAGCCATAAAAAACTCTGCACAGAAACAGATACAGGCAGGGAGAAGCCCCTCAAAGCATGGTTCGATCTATCTATTTGTTGTTACTAACTCTAGCGACGAAGGCATGGGCGATGGATCTATGAACACCTATCGCATGCTGGATAGTCTTGGGCGAAAAGATGTGCTCCCTACAGTATCGAAGCTTGAGCGAGATGAAGCTTTAGACAGGCAGTTAAAAGAGGCTCGCTTGAAAACCATTAATGCCAAACAATCTTTGTCAGCTTTAAATTACACTAACGAAAATCTGATAGATTCAAAGTCACTTGCTAAATTAAAAGCTGTAAGAGAAGCAGAAATTTTATCCG
>Ga0308164_10004104_pt1 | contig 12612 bp, 9 predicted proteins | sample PhyTR2_FD_201031 | JGI IMG/M metagenome (GOLD analysis project Ga0308164, IMG submission 201031) | Phyllosphere microbial communities from UC Gill Tract Community Farm, Albany, California, United States - DLSLT.R2 | ecosystem: Host-associated > Plants > Phyllosphere > Unclassified | place: USA... | reverse complement strand
TGACACCTCCCTGCGAGAAGCCGAGCAGGCCGATCTGCGAAGGGGGCGTTTCGAGGGAATCCAACCAAGACAGAACCGCGTCGATGGATGCCTCGGGCGTGGAGTCTGGGGCAACCGCGGGCGTTCGGGGCGCATCGCTGTCGTCATCGGCCACGAGACCCGGGAGGGAGACATCCGCTCGTTGTCTCAGGCGAAACCAGGAGTAACCGTCGACGGGCCAGGGAGCCGTGAACGGCGCGCGCAGCGAGGCGATGACCGGGGAGAGCGGGAGATAGGGCGACAGAGAGAAGAGGTCGGCTTCGTTCGACCCGTAGCCGTGCAGGATGACGAGGAGCGGGCGCCCCTCACGCTGCTGCGGGCCGGCCGACCACAGGACGGCGCTCTCGTCGATCCGTACGTCGTCCATGCCGCCTCCATATCGTTCTCCACAGCCTGTCAGGCAGCATATCTATCCACACCGACACTGCCTACGTCGCTTCCGCTCGTCCGAGGGGGTAAGAATGGACCATGGCCGTTCGCACCCCAGACCCCGACCCCACGCCCGATCCCGGTGGCAACACCAACGCCGGGTGGCTGAGCGATGTCGAACTCGAGCAGATTCGCCGCCGCCTGCCTCTGCTCTATGTCGAGGCCGTGCCCGTGCGCGTCGATGGGTTGGGCAACGTCACGTCGGTGGGGGTGCTGCTGCGCGCCACCGCGCTGGGCGAGATGACCCGCACCATCGTCTCGGGCCGAGTGCTCTATGGCGAGACCCTGCGCGATGCGCTGTTCCGGCACCTGGAGAAAGACCTCGGCCCCATGGCGTTCCCGTTGCTGCCCGCCTCGTCGGTGCCGTTCCAGGTGGCCGAATACTTCCCGATTCCCGGCGTGAGCGCCTACACCGACGACCGACAGCACGCCGTGTCGATGGCCTACGTCGTGCCCGTGACCGGCACGTGCGAGCCCCGGCAAGATGCCCTCGAGATCACCTGGATGACGCCAGAAGAGGCTGCTTCCGACGATGTGGCCTCCGAGATGGAGGGCGGCCGCGGGGCACTCGTGCGCGCCGCACTGGCCTCGGTCGGCGCGCTGCGCTGACGTTACAGCGAAGCGCTCAGGCGTCGCTGACGTCCTCGCCCTGCACCAGGGCCACCCACTTCGTCAGGAACACCGCACCGGCCTCGTCGTGGATGAGCGAGTCGTGGTGGAAGATCGGGTAGGGCTTCTCGGGCACGCCGTCGGCCGGGCGCACGTCGACGTGAGCGACGTCGTGGCCGTGCTCGTGCAGCCAATCGGCCATCGCGTAGTCGCTGCGCGAGTCGCCCATGGTGCGCCACGAAACCGGCATCATCACGCCATCCTGCTCGAGCAATTCGACCAGACGCGCCGCGCCCAGGTCTTTGCCCACTCGCACCGACTCGATATCGGTCGAGATGATCGTCGGGTCCACCCGCACCGTGACGAGCCCCTCGGCATCCGGCCGGTGATCGTCATTGCGCAGCACGCCGATGCCACGAGCCGACAGACGCTGCATCGCCTCTTCGTCGAAGACCGGTTGCACCGCTAAGTAGTCCGCCGATTCGACACCCACATGCTGCTCGACCGAGACCATGGCCCGCTTCGTGCGGTCGAAGAACATGCTGTCGGCAAACCGATCGGCCACCAGCTGCTCGATCTCGCGAGAATAACCTTCATCGAGAGCGAGGGATGCGTCGACGAAAACGTCCTCTTCGGCGATGTGCTCGGTGGCCGCCGGAATGCGGAACCAGACCGCGCCCTTCTCGCAGATCGCATAGACGCGCGCGGTCTCGGCGAGGCCGGCACGCCGCAGCTCGGGCACGACGACGTCGCGGATGAAAGCATCCGATCGCCCCGTGTTGAAAGCGACCGGCACCCCTGCGTTGGCCAGGGCCACCAGGTCGGCGGCGATGCTCGGAACGGCCATCGTGCGCGTGACAGGGCTGGCGATGGGGCCGTCGACGTCGAGCAGCAGACCGAGGGGCGGGGGTGTCGTCATATCGCCAGTTTACGGGCGCACGCGAGACGGCCCCCGACACATGTCGAGGGCCGTCAGAGGACAGCGTGTGCCAGAGAAGCTCAGGCGCGGCTGCGGATGTAGCGCAGCAGCCAAATGATCGCGCCGATGAGCACGAGCGCGAGGCCCAGCCAGATCAAGAACTTCAACGTGGCGACGACTCCGCCGACGATGAGCAGGATGATTCCGATGACGATGAGTGCAATGAGAAGAGGCATGGCCTCCACTATTCACCCCACGAGGACTGCGGCAAAACGCTGCCACGGGGGTTGCACGCACCTCTTGTCCTGTGATGGGCCTCGAACGGCGCGCCCCACAAATGCGACAGACCACCCCTTCGCATGTGAAGATTAAGCGAAAGCTCGAAGGTTAGGGATTATTTGATGAGTCTACGCAGGCGTGCCGTCGTGGCGATCGCAGCATTCGCACTCGTCTTCAGTTCGATGGGGGTCGCGTCACCGGCATTCGCCGACGACTACCCGAGCTGGGACGACGTGCAGAAAGCGCGCCAGAACGAAACCTCGAAAGCGGCGGAGATCGACAAGATCAACGGCCTCATCGACCAACTCTCGACCCGCGTCGCCGAAGCGCAATCCGCGGCCGTCGTCGCGGCCAACGCGTATCAAGAGGCGCTCGACAAGGCCACGGCCGCCGAGGAGGCCCAGGCCACCCTCGAGACGCAGCTCGCCGCGGCAACCGAGAAGGCCGCCGCTTCGCAGAAACAGGCGGGATCGCTCTTCGCCCGCCTCGGCCGCATGAACAACGGTGACTCGAGCGCCGGCATCTTCGTCGACGCCAAGAACGCCGACCAGACCCTCTACAAGCTCGGTGCCCTCTCGCAGCTGACGAGCCGCAGCGCCGACGTCCTCGAGAACGCCAAGAAGGACGCCAACCAGGTCACGGCCCTCACCGACCAGGCGAAAGTCGCGGCCACAGAGCTCGAAGCACTCCGCGCCGACGCCGAAACGAAGCTCCAGGCGGCGAACGACGCCGCATCGGCCGCCCAGGATGCACTGAGCGAGCAAGAACAGAACGAAGACCGACTCACCGAGCAGCTTGCGAGCCTGAAGGGCACAACGGCCGAGGTCGAGAAGGGCTACCAGGACGGCGTCGCCGCGCGGAAGGCCGCTGCAGAAGCTGCCGCCCGCGCCGCCGCCGAGGCAGCCGCTCGCGCAGCCGAAGCCCGTCGCGCCGCCGCAGCAGCGGCAGCCGCCCAAGCCAACGCCGGTGGCGGCGGCGGAGGAGGAGGCGGAGGCGCTGCTCCTGCCCCCGCACCGGGTGGCGGCGTCGGGAGCGGCACCGGAACCTTCTTCTCCCCATCGGCACAAGGCTGGTGGCGTCCCGCTGCCGGCGGAATCACCTCCTGGTACGGCCCCCGTCAGATTCTCTGCGGCGGCACGGGTTGCTCCACCTCCTTCCACTACGGCATCGACTTCGGTGGCGGCTGCGGCTCCACGATCAAGGCCGCGGCCGGTGGGCGCGTTTCGTTCGTCGGCAACGCCGGTGCGTTCGGAAACCGCGTCATCATCGACCACGGCGGCGGAGTGCAGACCGTCTACGGCCACATCCTGGGCGGATCCACCCGTGTGAGCGTGGGCCAACAGGTCTCGGGCGGTCAGGCGATAGCGGCCATCGGGCGCACGGGCGTAGCCACCGGCTGCCATCTCGACCTGAAGGTGCAGATCGGCGGGGCTCCCACCAACCCGGCCACGTACCTGCGTGCGCGCGGGGTCGTCGTCTAGACGTCAGCTGAATGACAAGAGGGGGTTTTCGTGATCACGAGAACCCCCTCTTGTCTCTCTCCGTCGTTATCGTCGGCCGATTCCCCGCGAACGACGCCATCGGACCACCAACAGGAGGCCGAGAAGTGCCGAGGTGACCGCCAGAACGAGAGGCACCCGCACATCCGCGGGCCCGGATTGGGCGAGCGTGCGCGCCGCCAGCGACGAGGGATGGCCGTCGGCATCGTGTTTCGAGCCCATCGCCCCTGCAGCACCCGAGGCGTTTTGCGCAGCGCCTGCACCGGATGTCGGTGTGGCCGTCGGTGACGACATGCCGGTCGCAGTCGGCGTCGGTGTGGGCGTCGGTGTGGGGTTCTCCCCACCGCTGAGCAGGACTGAGCCCGAGAAGCTCGAGCCGTCCTGGCGTTCGAACATCAGGGTCTGCCTGCCGGGCGGCGCATCCTGGGCCACGGGCCACGTCACGGTCACCGAACCCTCATCGTCCGCCACGACTTCCTGCGCGGGGCCCACGGGTGGCTTAAACCGGAACGGCTCGCGCGGGATCAAGCCCGTGATCGCGACCGACAGTTCGTCGCCGCGGCTCGCTTCGGCAGGGGTGACGGCGGCATGGGCCTGAGCCGGGCGGCGCAACGCCTGTGCCGCCGCCCCGAAGAGGGCAACCGTTTGATCGACCACGGCGGCCCGGTCGGATTCGAAGGCGGGCGAGGTGACCTGCCCAGCGGGAATCGACGCGTAGCTGAGGGACTTCGTGTGCAGGTGACCCCCCGCGACATCGGTGCGCCCCATCTGCAGACGCAGCCGGTTGGCGCGATAGAAGCTCTCGTTCGAGAGGTAATCGCCGCCGCCGCCTTGCACGGCGAACCATGACGGGTCGATCGCCGAGACCGTGCCGCATTGCGTGATCGCGGGGTCGCGGAGCGCCGTCGGCGCTGCGCAGACACGCCCGTTGATGCGAACGGGAGCGGGCCCCGTCGACGCATCGACCATCGCTTGCCCGGGGAGGGAGGTTTCGATGAACTGGGGCGACGTCGTGGGCTGAGGCCAACCGAGGTCGGCGGGCGCCACCGGCGCCTCCTGCCGATACCCCTCGGCCACACCCTGCCGCAGGTTGTCGGGATTACCCCCGCGCCACACACCCGCGAAACGTTCGATATCGAAGCCATCCACGCGCCCTTGGCTCAGGGTCACGAGCATGTCGATGCTCCGCGCGCCGTAGCGCAAGCCGGGACCATAGACGTCCTCGACGATGCCGGTGTCGAATGCCGACCAGTTGACGGGCAAGACGACGGCCTGGACGACGGCGGGGCCGGTGGGGGTATCGATGGTCGTTCCGTCGAGAACGAGCGCGGCGGAGCCCGAGGGGTTCGACCGTTGGCCGACATCGTCGAGGAGGAAGGGATCGAACCCCGTGGTGAGGATGCGCCGTGCGGTCGGGTCGTCGGTATGCGCAACATCCGCGAAGCCTCGTGACGATCTCTCGAGCGATAGGAGCAGGGCCTGCAGTTGTGGAGCTCGGGAGGGATCGGCGGCAACCCAGTTCTTCACGGACATGCGCGCCGCCAACCGGGCCCAGTAGAGCCCGCGATCGTCATATCGATCACCCGTCGCCTCAGGGTTCTTGCCTTGTGCCCCGTCGACCGCTCGCGTCCAGAGCGCGGCACCCGCGTCGGCCACGATCTGTGGCGCCTGTGCCGACGATGCGGTTGCCAAACGATCATCGAACTCGACGAGACGAGCCTGGAGTCCGCTCGATTGAATGAATTGACGGGATGTCGGCTCAGATGATCCGGCAACGACATTGTTCAGTCGGGCCTCTTCGACGTTCGGTGCCGTCGAATCGGGCGACGCAGCGCCCGCAGCGACCACGGGCGTTGCCAACGCGAAGACCAGGCCACACACGACGGCGGCCGAGGCGGCTGTCGCGGGGGCACGACCGCCGCGCGAGGATCGTTGCGGCGGTGTGGCAGGGACGCCTCGTCGGCGTGTGCGGACGTGGGAAGTAGGACGTGGCACGGGTTTCCTTCGGAGGCTGAGCCCGCCTGAGGGACGGGGATGCTGAACGGCTCTGACGTGCAATATATCAGAGTTCTGAACAGTTCGGCCGGCGATGTGCCACAACCGCACCGACCGAGGTCGCCGCATGCAAAAAGCCCCTGACTCTCGAAGGAGAGTCAGGGGCTGCTGGCGGTGGCGGTGGGATTTGAACCCACGGAACGCTTTCACGTTCACACGCTTTCGAGGCGTGCTCCTTAGGCCGCTCGGACACGCCACCGAGAAAGAGTGTAGTTGACCGAGGCGGTCGAGCGCGAATCGGGTCCGGATGGCGGCATCCGCCACGGTGTCGGTGGTGCCGGTTAGGCTCCTGGTATGGCCAAACCCAGCTCTCAATTCACCTGCACCGAATGCGGCTGGAAGACGATCAAGTGGGTCGGCCGGTGCGGTCAGTGCCAGGCTTGGGGCACCGTGGTCGAGAGCACAAACGACATCGGCCAGCTCGCCCGATTGGCACCCGTACGCGTCAGCGACGCCCGCAGCGCGCGGCCCATCACCGATCTGCCCGAGACCGAATTCCTGCGCTGGGCGAGCGGCATCGGCGAGTTCGACCGCGTGCTGGGCGGCGGCATCGTCCCCGGCGCCGCGATCCTGCTGTCCGGTGAGCCCGGTGTGGGCAAGTCCACGCTGCTGCTCGAGGTAGCCGCGCGCGCGGCTCAGGGCGCACGCGTGCTCTACGTGAGCGCCGAAGAATCGGTGGGTCAGGTGCGTCTGCGCGCCAGCCGAACCGGGGCCCTCACCCCCAACCTGTTCCTGGCCGCCGAGACCGATCTCGCCACCATCCTGGGGCAGGTCGACGCGGTCGAGCCGAGCCTGCTGATCGTCGACTCCGTGCAGACCGTGTCGTCGTCGATGAGCGACGGGCTCGCCGGGCAGCCGGCGCAGGTGCGCGAAGTGGCGGCCACCCTCATCCGCGTGGCCAAGGAGCGCAACCTGCCCGTCCTCATCGTCGGGCACGTGACGAAGGACGGCACCGTGGCCGGACCGCGGCTGCTCGAGCACCTGGTCGACGTGGTGTGCCACTTCGAGGGCGATCGCCAGACATCGCTGCGCTTCGTGCGCGCGCTCAAGAATCGCTTCGGCCCCACAGACGAGGTCGGATGCTTCGAGATGACGGGCGACGGCATCGAAGAGGTCCCCGATCCCAGCAGCCTCTTCCTCAGCCGGGGGCTCGCCGTGTCGGGCACCGCCGTGGCAATCGCACTCGAGGGCAAGCGGCCCCTGCCCGTCGAGGTGCAGGCGCTCGTGGCGCCGAGCTCCACACCCAACCCGCGTCGCGTGACCAACGGTGTCGACGGCTCGCGGCTGGCCATGCTGCTGGCCGTGCTCGAGCGGCGCGCCGGCGTGAAGCTGGCCGATAAAGACGTCTACGTGTCGACGGTCGGCGGCGTGCGACTGGCCGAGCCTGGAGCCGATCTCGCGATCGCTATCGCCGTGGCATCCGCTGTGAAAGACCTTGCCATCCCCCACGACGTCGCCACATTCGGGGAAATCAGCCTCGCGGGCGAGGTGCGACCGGTCAACGGGGCACGACAACGACGCTCAGAGGCGCAGCGCCTCGGCTACAAGACGATCATCGATGCCGAGGCATCCACGTTGCGCGAGGCTCTGAGGCTGGCTCAGAGCGCCGCGTCCACGCCGCGCGAGCGAGAGCTCGACGCCGCGTTCTAGGGGCGCACAGCGAGCGTCGGGCGGCGCACGGCGGTCCTCAGTCGGCGCGGAACGGGCGTGAGACGGCGCAGGTGCGCAACAGACACCTCGGGTGGCACATCACGGCGCGACGACGCCCGGGTCGAACGGGGGCGACCCACCGTCGAGGTCGAGCACGCGCAAGAGCTCGGCCGGGTGAGCCTGCATCGGATGCGGACCTGCGATGTCGAAGAACACGGTCTCGATTTCGTCGCCGTGCACCCGCAGGAACTCGTGCAGCCACGCGCCGTCCTGGGCTGCGACGAAAGGCGGCAGCGCCTCGGGCTTGTTCTTCGCGTCGGAGAAGACGAGCAACGCGAGGCGACCATCCTCGGGGCGGCGGTACATCCACACCTCACCCGGAGCGGTGGGCTTGTCGCGGGGCGCCGGCTTCGACAGCGGGACGACCAAGCGGTCGTTGCGCAGCGCCAAAGCGACCTGAGCCATGTCCTGCTTCTCGAGCGCCTCGGCGAGCAGATCGGAACGGAACGACACGGAAGGTTTCTTGGCCATGACAGCATTCTGCCAAAGAGCGGGCGCTGCAACATCCGACCTCGCTGAGGGCTGAATCGGCGACGCGGATGCCCCCGGCCGCCACGGCTCGGCTGGTCGCTGCGAAAGTGCATACCGGGCGCGGCATGAATCGGCAACGCCTATCCGAAAACTGCACCATCGGACAAGATTCAGGGATGCAAGAAATCACCTACGCGTCCAAGACCTTCGTCACCACGGACGCCATTTCCGATGCCCTGCTCGACCTCGTCACGTCGATCGGTCGCGCGGCTCACTCGGAAGCGGTGAGCGTGCCGGCCTACACCGAAACCGGCAAGCGCGTCGAGGCGAAGATGACACTCGACGCATCCAGCGAGCTCGTCGCTATTCCCGTCGAACTCGATATCGACGACGATGCGGCGAACGACGAGGCCGTCGAGGCAGCCCTGCGCGACATCCGCGGGCGCATCAGCAACTGGTCGACGACGGCTGTTCCGGTGAAGCCCGAAGAGGCGATTCCCGTCCAGTACTCCGACGAGTTCTGAGACTCGGCACGTTTTGGAGACTCCGCACGTTCTGAAAGTCGGCACGTTCTGAGACTCGGCACGTCCTGAGGTTCGGCGCGTTCAGGCGCCGCACCTCGCCGCAGCGCGCTCGGTTAGTTCAGGATGAACTGCTTCGACGTCGTGCTCTCGACGCCCGCCACCGACGTCTTCAGGTGATAGGACGCTCCCCCGGCGGGTGCCTGATCGCGCTCACCGTCGCACGACTCGGCGGATGAGCGGGTGCGGTCCCACGTGATCGGGGTGCTCGACGTGACCGTCTTGCCGGGCTCGAGGTCCACCTCCGCGTCGGCCGGGTCCTTCTGACAATCCGTCGACGTCCAGTACTGATCCGTGCCGCTCGTGATGGTGAAGACCTGTTGCGATGTGCCCACGTTCAGGCGGCACGGCTGCGTGCCCGTGTTCGTGACCGAGAGCGAGAGCTGCGGGTTCACCCCGGCGGCGTAGGCCGAGGCATCCGTGAGCGCTTCGACCTTCACGGCGGATGGCTTGCACGTGCCGTCCTCGTTCACGCCCGTTTCGGCGGGGGTGGGCGTCGGGGTCGCCTCGGGCTCGGCGGCATCAGTCGCGGCCGCGCTGGGAACGGGCGTGGATGTCGCGGCCGAGACGTCGGTGGAGCGGCCCGAACTCGACCCGGGCTTCCAGATCACGAGGGCGATGATGGCGATGATCGCCAAGACTCCGAGCAGGACGAACAGGCGGCGCCGACGGTAGACGGATGCCGGCAGTCGGTCGTTCGTGGCCCCGCCGGGGTGCTCGGAGGAAGTCATACGTGCATCGTAACGACGCGGTCAGGCTGCCCCCGAACACGACATCGGAGGGTCGCCAGATCGACGGCCCTCCGATGTGTGTGTTCAGTTATGTGTTCGGTCGTTCCGGCGGGAGACCCCGCCGGGCCTCACGGCGTCGCGTCAGCCGTTCTGGCGGGTGCGGCGCAGCCGAGCGGCGGCGAAAACGCCACCGCCGGCGAGCAGCAGAAGCAGACCGGCCAGCAGACCCTGGGTCAGCTCGCCACCGGTGTTGCTGAGCGAACCGGTGCCGTTACCCTCACCCGTTCCACCCGTGCCCACGCCCGAACCCGTGCCGGCGCCGGTGCCGTTACCGGCACCCGTTCCGGGGTTCTGGCCCGGGTCGACACCGGGGTCGGTGCCGGGGGTCGGGGCGAGTACTGTCACATCGGTCCAGCCGATGACCGCGCCGGATGCGTCCTGCACGGCGATGCGGTGCGCTCCGGGTTCGGTGCCCGCGGGAACCGTCACCGTGACGTTGCCGTCGGCGTCGACCTGCGTCCAGCCGTCGCTGATCAGGACGGGCTCGGAGTAGAGCCAGACCGAGACCCACTTGCCGATCCAGTCGCTGCCGACGTTGATGACGATCGTCTTGCCGGCCAGGAACTCCTTCACCGTGGTGATGAGGTCCTTGAGCGCGTCGATGAGAGCGTCGACACCGGCGGGAACCGGTGGCGTGGTCGGCTCACCGGGAACCGTCGCCCCGGTGACCTGCAGGGGTACCCGCACGACGGTCTTGCTCTCGGCGGCGGTCAGCGTGACCGTCTGGGCGCCGGAGGCATTGGCCGGCACCGTGAAGGTGACGGTCGCCGCACCGGCGGTGACCGGGACGGTCGCCACGGCGGTGTCGCCGACCGTGACGGCCAGCTGGGTGTTGACCGGGGCGCCGAGCGACGTCAGGTCGAGCTTCGAGACCTCGAAGGTCACGATGGAGCCCGGGTCGACGGCCGCGGTGGGAACACCCGTGACGGCGACCGCGCGGCGGTCGAACGACGGGGATGCACCCTTGTTGGCGCTCAGGTAGCTGATCCACGCGTCGCGGTCGACGAGACCCGAGTCGCGCGTGTTGGTGCCGTTGCCGAACTCGCGGAAGTTGTCGCCACCCTGCAGCAGGAAGCTGAAGGAGCCGATCCGGTAGCTCTTGGCGGGGTCGATGGCCGCGCCGTTCACCGAGATGCTCGTGACCCGGTCACCGGCGGCGCGCGAGGCGTCGTAGGTGTAGGTCACGTTCTTCGACAGGCCCAGGTTGAGGAAGGGCCGGCTCGGCACAGTGCCGTCGGCGTTCGTCTGCCACTGCTGCTCGAGCACGGTCTTGAACTGCGCGCCCGTGAGCGACGTGGTCCAGAGGTTGTTCACGAACGGCAGCACCGCGTTGGCTTCGGCGTAGGTGATGACCCCGTCGGTGCCGTAGATCAGGTCGGCGCGCAGGCCTCCCGGGTTGACGATGCCGATCTCGGCGCCACCGCGTTCGGCGGAGGACAGCGACGAGACGAGCGAGTCGGCGACGAAGTTGCCGAGGGCGGACTCCGAGGCGCGGTCGTCGGTTTTGCCGCCCGCGAAGGCGCGGGTGATGTCGGCCGTGATCGAACCGATGGGTTGTTCGCCGATCTCCTTGGCGGCGGCGAGGGCCGCGTCGACGATCTTCTTGACCTCGGCCACGCGCGGGTAGGCGGCGACGAGGGCGGCATCCGAGGTGGTCACGCGGGCGATGTTCTTCGCCGTGTGCGCGGTCACCTCACCGGTCGCCTTGACGACGTCGAGCGTGATCTGGCCGATGTTCTCGCCGTAGTTGCCGGTCTGAACGATGGCGCGGGTCTTGCCGGGCTTGCCGGGGATGGCCGCGTCCCACACGTACTGCTTGTGCGTGTGGCCCGTGAAGATGGCGTCGACCTCGGGGCTCGTCTTCGTGACGATGTCGGCGAAGGCGCCGCCGGCGGCGACCTCCTGCTCGAGCGTCGCCTTTTCGGGCGTGCCGGCGCCGGCACCCTCGTGGTACTCGGCGACGATGACATCCGCTTCGCCGTTGGCGGCGTTGCCGTCGCTCAGCTGAGCGGCGACGCGGTTGACGGCCTCGATGGGGTCACCGAACGTGAGGTCGGCGATGCCCCCGGGAGAAACGAGCGTTGCGGTCTCTTCGGTGACGACACCGATGACACCGACCTTCACGCCGTCGACGTCGATGACCGTGTACTCGTCGAGCGCCGGGGTGGTGGTGCCCTTCTTGTAGACGTTGGCACCGAGGTAGGGCCAGGCGGCGTTCTTGCCACCGTCGATCACGCGGTCGGTCAGGTCGGCGAAGCCGCCGTCGAACTCGTGGTTGCCGACGGCAGAGGCGGCGAGGCCCAGGGCGTTCAGCACGTCGATGGTGGGCTGGTCTTTGTCGACCGCCGAGGCGAACAGCGAGGCGCCGATGTTGTCACCGGCCGAGAGGAACAGCGAGCGGCTGTCGCCGAAACCGAACTTGGCACCCTCGACGGTTCCGGCGAACTTGACGGTGTTCTCGTCGATGCGTCCGTGGAAGTCGTTGATGTTCAGCAGGTTGATGCTCGTGGTGGCCGACGTTCCCGTGTTGATGCCGACGACGACCGGGTCGTGGTCGCTCGAGCGGAACGGCGAGGCGTCGTACAGGTTCTTCGCGTTGTAGTTGAAGCGCGAGTACTCGAGGGCGACCGATTCGACGGAGTTGATGTTCCAGACATCCGCACCCGTTACGGTCTGGTCGGCCTCGGGCGAGGCGAACACGTGGTCGAGCGAGCCGACGGCACCGCCATAGGCGTACGTGTATTCGCCCGTCTTGGCTTCCTGGCTGATGTAGCCGGCCTTCTTGATGACGTCGATCGGGTCTTCGGCCGCGTAGGCGTTGAAGTCACCGACGAGGAATACCTTCTTCGTGCCGGCCTGCGTCTTCATCTTCTCGGCGAAGGCGACGAGGTCGGTGGCCTGGCGGGTGCGGTCGCCCGTGAAGGCGCCCTGACCCTTGTCGGCGTTGTCACCGGTTGCCGCGTCGGAGGAGCTCTTCGACTTGAAGTGGTTGGCGATCACGACGAAGGTGCTGGATGCCGGGTCGCCGACGGGCTTGAAGGCCTGGGCGTTGGGCTGGCGAGCGTTCGAGAAGTTGGCCGAATCGGTCAGGATGGTCGATTCGCCGACCGTCTCGATGACGGCCTTCTTGTAGATGAAGGCCGTGCGGATGACGTCTTCCTTGGCGGGGAGCTTGGCGGGCGACGGGACGAACGCCCAGACATCCGAACCGGCTGCCTTGTTGAGCGCCG
>Ga0308164_10004103_pt1 | contig 12618 bp, 6 predicted proteins | sample PhyTR2_FD_201031 | JGI IMG/M metagenome (GOLD analysis project Ga0308164, IMG submission 201031) | Phyllosphere microbial communities from UC Gill Tract Community Farm, Albany, California, United States - DLSLT.R2 | ecosystem: Host-associated > Plants > Phyllosphere > Unclassified | place: USA... | reverse complement strand
GGCGAGCGCGGATCGTCCGACGGATGGACGAACCGGTCCGCGGCCGCGAGCGTCGCAGGTACCGAAAACGCATCGAACGCCGCGGTCTTCCCGGCACGGCGCGCGTTCAGCCAATGCTGGTGAAACGTACCCGGCGCGATCGCACCGCCGCGCTCGCCATGCGCCAGCACCAACGGCACCCCGTCGGCACGCCAGTCCGACAGCCGCGTGCCTAGCCGGTGTGTCGTCCCCGCCGCCAGCAGATCGCGTTCGCGCAGGCCGATCCGGTCATGAAATTCGGCGATCGAAGGCAGTGTGCCTGCCAGATGGTCGGTCAGTGCGGCCGGATCGTCCGGGGTCTCGATGACTGTCACCGCGAGCCCGGGCAGCACGCGCGCGAACGCGATCGCCGCCGATAGGCCAACGATCCCGGCACCGAGCACCGTGATGCTGCGGATAGGCGGGCGGGCGGTCATGCGGCGATCGTTGCGTTGCGGCGTGCGATGAACGTGCCATGGTCGGGCATCGCGGTTGCCGTGGCGGCGACGCGATCGCGCAGGCTGGCGATCGCGCGGTCGAGACCATCTAGGCCCGGACGGTCGGCACGCTGGTCCCAGGCTTGCGGCACGATGCCCTGTCCGAGATAGACCGCGATCCAGCTCGGTTCGAGGAACAGCCCCTCACTATACTGCGTCACGCGTCCAGCGCGGCGGAAAAGGTCGATCTTGTCGGCGAGGGTGGCCGGGACCTCCATCGTCCGGACATGGTTCCAGAAGTCCGAATCGTCGCGGGTCGTCGCGTGATAATGCAGGATCAGGAAATCGCGGATGCGGTCATATTCCATGTCGACCATGCGGTTGAATTCGATCCGGTCCGCCGCGGCGATACCGTCAGCGCGCATATTCTGCGGGAACAGCTCGATCAGCTGCGTGATCGCCATCTGCGCGAGATAGATGCTCGTCGATTCGAGCGGCTCGAGGAACCCCGACGCAAGGCCGATCGCGACGACGTTGCCGACCCAGCTGCTGCGGCGGCGACCGGCGCGGAACTTGAGAACTCGCGGATCGGCGAGCGGCGCGCCCTCGACCGAGGTGACCAGTGCATCGGCGGCGGCCTGGTCCGAGAGATGCGCGCTCGAATAGACATAGCCGTTGCCAACGCGGTGCTGGAGCGGGATGCGCCACTGCCACCCGGCTGGTTTCGCGGTCGCGCGCGTATAAGGCTCGATCGGCCCGTCCGGCGAGGTGCAGGGCATCGCGACGGCGCGGTCGCAGGGCAGCCAGCGCGACCAGTCTTCCCAGGGTTCGGCCATCGCGTCGCCGAGCAGCAGGCTGCGGAACCCCGAACAATCGACGAACAGGTCGCCCTCGACCGCTTCGCCCGAGTCCAGGCGGAGCGCGCGGACGTCGCCGTTCAGCGGATCCCGGTCGACCGACACGATGCGGGCTTCGGTCCGGCGCGCGCCGTGGGCTTCGGCAAAATGGCGGAGATAGGGGCCGAACAACGTCGCATCGAACTGATAGGCATAACCGAAGCTCGCGGCCAGATCGTCGGGCGCGCCATCCGGGATGGCGAAGCGGTGGCGCTTGGCGGCGGCGACCGCGACCGAATAGTCGCCGATCGGCCCGGCGCGGCCTGCCGCGGCAAGGCGGAGCCAGTAATGGTGGAAGCCGACATCGTCGAGCGGTCGGCCGAAACTGCCGAACGGGTGAATGTAGCTGTCGCCGATCGCGCCGAAATCGCGGAAGTCGATCCCGAGCTTGAAGGTCGCATGCGTGGCGCGCATGAAATCGGCCTCGTCCAGGCCCAGGCGTTCGACGAAGGCACGGATGTGCGGCAGCGTTGCCTCACCGACCCCGACGATCCCGATATCCGCCGACTCGACCAGATGGACCGAGCACGCGACCGGCAACAGCCGCACAAGCGCCGCGGCCGTCATCCACCCAGCCGTCCCGCCGCCCACCACTACGACCCGCGTTTTGCGCATATCCATTGGCCCTCCATCCTCGCGCCACACCGCTTTGCACAGCCCCTTATCGTTAGGGCCGTTCCGAACCTGTTACACTTTGGCAACACATCGGATGTGTCCGACATATCTGTATTTCAAATTGTCTTATTCAACTTGTGATCCGAAATATTGCTGCCTAACATCTTGGCAAGACGGGCGATGGACGTTCGTCGATCTGGGGAAGCGCGACAAGACCGTCTGCTCGATGAGCAGCGGCGATCGTGCTGAGGATGTTTGGGGAAGTATCATGGCTGGTGTTGCATCATCGCGGGCGATCGCCCGCGCGACGCGTCTGTTTGGCGCGAGCGTTTCGATAATCGCGATCGCCGTGATGGCGCCGTCCGCCTTCGCGCAGGTCGCCGCTTCTGCCCCGTCCGATCCACAGGCCGTTCCGGCTCCGGCAGGCTCTGGCGTCGCCAGCACGACGTCTGGCTCTGCCAGCCTGGACTCGGCGACCGCGGGCACGGCGCCCGGTTCAGCGAGCAACACGACCGGCACGTCGGGCGCGGCGCAGGATGCCGGCAACCCCACCCCGGACACCGAGCGCGGCGAGATCGTCGTTACGGGCATCCGTCAGAGCCTCGCCAACGCGCAGAACATCAAGCGTAACTCCGATACCGTCGTCGACGCGATCACGGCCGAAGACATCGGCGCGCTGCCCGACCGCTCGGTCAACGAAGCGCTGCAGCGCGTGCCGGGCGTGTCGATCAGCCGCTTCGCCGCCCCAAGCGACTCCGCGCATTACTCGGCGCAGGGCTCAGGCGTCGTGATCCGCGGCCTCAGCTATGTCCGTGGCGAGTTCAATGGCCGCGACGCGTTTGCCGCTGGCGGCGGCCGCGAGATCGGCTTCAACGACATTCCGGCGGAGATCGTCGGCTCGGTCGAGGTCTTCAAGAACCTCACCGCAGATCTGGTCGAGGGCGGTATCGCCGGCACCGTCAACATCAACACGCGCAAGCCATTCGATTCAAAGAAGGACTTGTTGTTCCTCTCGGCGGGCATGAACCTCGGCGATCTGGAGAAGCGCGGCGCGCCGCAGTTCGTCGGGCTCGTCTCCAAGCAGTTCGATCTCGGCAGCGCAGGCCGGTTCGGTATTCTGGCGAGCGGCACCTATCAGAAGCTGTACAGCCGGTCTGACTCGGTGTTCATCTCGTCGATGCTGCCGCGCTACAACGACGACAAGAACGGCAACGGCGTGCAGGATGCCGGCGAAGGTCGCGTGCTGAACGCGGGTACGCCGTATCAGTCGACGCTGTTCGATACCTTCCCGCTGCCCGCGGGTCGCAACGTGGTGTACGCACCGCTGGGCGCAGGCTCGCGGACGCAGGATTTCGATCGCACGCGCATCGGCTATTCGGGCGCCGCGCAGTACGAGACCGCGTCGGGCAACCTGCTCATCACTGCGCAGTTCGTTCGCGCCGAGTCGACCGACGACTGGCTTGAGCACACCGTCGAGCCGAACGTCTATTACGGCGATGCCAACACGGTGTTCCCGGTCGGCGGATCGGACTTTACGTACGACGACAACGGCGTCTTCACGAGTGGGACTCTGGGCAAGCGCAGCGGCGCGGTGCAGGGCAACGGCCCGAACGGCTATGGCGTGCTGTCGCAGTTTTCGCCAAACGGTGTGTTTACGACCGAATCCAACCGGCACTTCCTCTCGAAGTCGATCTCGCAGGATCAGTCGCTCAACATCAAGTTCGAGCCGATCGATCGCCTCCACCTGAACTTTGACGGGCAATACGCCACGTCGAAGGTGAAGGTTCGCGACGACATTCTCGATACCGCGACGTTCAGCCAGACCGCGATCGATCTGCGCGGCAGCGTTCCGCAGATCACGTCGATCACGCCTGGGTTCGAAACCACAAGCTATTTCGCCAACCCGAACTCGATCTATTTCCGCGACGCGTTCAATGGCCGTCAGGACAACAAGGGTCACGAGTGGGCGTTCCGCGGCGACGCGCAGTTCGATGTCAGCGACACCGCGTTCCTGCGCAACGTGCGGGTTGGTGGTCGCTATGCCGATCGCAAGCAGCTGGTGAAGTCGGTCGACTACAACAACTGGGGCTATCTGTCCGAGACGTGGTCGGCCAAGGGCCCAGTGACCTATGCGGCGCTCGCTCAGGACGAGCAAAGCTTGCATAATTTCACCAACTTCTTCCGCGGGAAGACCAACACGCCGCCGAGCGCGACGTTCGTCGCCGACGACATCCTGCGCGATCATGATGCGTTCACCGATTTGTTGCGCAAGATCACGACGCTTGGGGGCGGTACCTATACGCCAGCCGAGGACCGCAAGACGTCGGACGGCAGCGCGTTGATCGACGGCGCATACCTGCCGAGCGAGTTGTATCGTAACCGCGAGCAAACCATGGCGGCCTATGCCCGGGCCGATTTCGGCGTCGAGGATTTCGGCAACGGCATGAGCCTGACCGGCAATATCGGCGTGCGCTTCGTACGGACCAAGGACAGCTCGGACGGTGCGATCACCTTCCCGCAGCAGAACACGATCTTCGATCCGAACAATCTGCCCGCCAATCCCAATGGCGGCGCCTATCCGGCGACGCTGGCCGGGTTCTGTCAATCGCAGCGCGACGTGCCGCCGACATCGGGTTCGATCAACGCGATCTGCACCGTGCCGGCTGCCCAGCAAGCCGCGATCCTCGCTTATGCCAATGGATCGTCGACACCAGACATCGCAAAGCAGAAGTTCAACTTCTGGTTGCCGAGCGCGAACGTGAAGCTTCAGGTCACCCCGACCTTGCTGTTCCGTGCGGCCGGATCGAAGGCGATCTCGCGACCGAACTTCGGCGATCTGCGCAACTATGTCGGCGTCGGCACGTCGGGTGGCAACACGGCCGGCAACTTCCAGTTCGCCGCGCAGTCCCGGAACCCATTCCTGCGTCCCGTCGAGGCACTCCAGTTCGACCTTACCAGCGAGTGGTATTTCTCGAAGGTTGGCTCGCTGACCGCGACTCTGTTCCACAAGACGCTGTCGAACATCATCGTCGACAATCTCGGCTACACGCGCACGCTGACCAACAATGGCCAGACGTTCGACGTGCAGGTCAGCGGCCCCGCCAATGTCAACGGCAAGTCGCGGATCAAGGGTGCGGAAATCGCGTACCAGCAGACTTTCGACTTCCTGCCCGGCGCACTCGGTGGCCTAGGGCTGCAGGCGAACTACACCTATGTGAAAGCCGGCAAGATCCCCAACCCGGTGCCTGCCAATGGCGCCGCGGACGGTAGCCGCCCACCGCAGGATGTCGCCGGTCTCTATGACAACTTGCCGTTGCAGGGGCTGTCGAAGCATACGGTTAACGTCGCCGGTTTCTACGACAAGGGTCCGTTCTATGCACGTGTCGCGTATAGCTGGCGCTCGAAATTCCTGCTGACGAACCGCGATTGCTGCTTCCCGTTCCTGCCGGTCTATGCACTGCCAACCGGCCAGCTCGACGCCTCGGCGTTCGTGACGGTGAACGAGCATTTCAAGCTCGGCGTGACCGCATCGAACCTCCTGGACGAGACGACCAAGACCAACTTCCTGCTGAACGGCGCGGGGCTCGAAGCGCCGCGCAGTTTCTTCAAGAACGATCGGTCGTACACGCTGTCGGCACGCATGACCTTCTAAGGTCTGGCGGGACCGAAGGCCGGGGATTACACGCACGGTATGAGTGACATCCCCGGCCTTGCCGTCGCGGAGACCGGCGCGATCGATGCGGCGCGGTTCGAAGCCGAAATCGCGCATGGTTACCGGCCCGTGGTCATGCGCGGATTGGCCGCGCACTGGCCCGCGGTGCGTGCCGCGCAAAGTTCCGACCGCGCGATCGGCGAGCATATCGTGTCGTTCGACGGCGGGCGCTCCGCTGACGTGATGGTCGCACAGCGCGACGTTGGCGGCCGTTTCTTCTACAATGACGATCTGAGCGGCTTCAATTTCGAGCGCGCCAAGGCCCCGATCCCGACGTTGGTCGACCAGTTGATCGCGTTGCAGGGTGTGCCGGGTGCGCCTGCGATCTATGCCGGGGCGGCCGCGGCGGGTGAATTCCTGCCGGGGTGGGCCGAGACCAACGTCCTGCCGCTACCTACGCCCGAAGCGGTGCCGCGCGTATGGCTTGGCAACGAGAGCCGCGTCTCGACGCATTACGACGTGTCGAGCAACGTCGCGGTCGTAGTCGCGGGGCGGCGGCGGTTCTGCCTGTTTCCACCTGAGCAGGGGCCCAATCTCTATGTCGGTCCGCTCGATGTGACGATCGCCGGCCAGCCGGTCAGCCTCGTCGATCTCGAAGCACCCGATCTCGATCGCTACCCCCGGTTTGCGGACGCGCGCGCGCAGATGCAGGTGACCGTGCTGGAGCCGGGCGACGCGATCTTCATCCCGTCGATGTGGTGGCATGACGTCAAGGCGCTCGGGCGGTTCAACGTGCTGGTCAATTACTGGTGGGGGCAGGGAGGTGCGGCGTCGCCATTCCCCGCGCTGATCCACGCGATCCTGGCGATCCGCGATTTGCCTGAGGGCGAGCGCGCGGCGGTGCGGGGGTGGTTCGATCAATATGTCTTCGGTGACGAGGCCAAGGCTGCTGCCGCGCATCTGCCGGAGGCGATGCGCGGCGTGCTCGGCGAACCGTCGCCGGAACGAACCGACTCGATCCGCGGGTATCTCGCGCGGACCCTGGAGCGGCTCTAGCGCGCGCGGGTCGCGTCTAGGAACGCGGCCGTCCAGACCAGGGGGGCGTTCCAGTTGATCGCGACCTCGTTGACCGTGAAGGCGCGGTAGTCGTCGATCCAGCAGGTTTGCGGCGCACACCCCTTCATCGGCCCAAGTTCGCGCGCGGCGGCGGAGTTGGGGCCGCCAGACAGGACGCCGGTCGGCGGTGCGGGATAGCGCGGGTCCGCCGCGGCAGCCCAGAAACGGTGGTGTGGGTACTGCATCGGACGCGTACCGATGCCGGTGACGTAGGACCGGTCGAGCGGGTTGCGGCCGACGATATAGTCGACGCTGGCCACCACGGCGTCACGATAGGCGGGTTTGCGGTCGATCTGCCACGCGACGCCGAGTACGATCGCCCGGTTGAGGATCGAACTGCTCGAGCCCCAGGGATAGTTCGTCCCGGCGAACGGAATACCGTAGCCGCTGCGTTTGCCCTCCGCGACGAAGCCGTCAGCGAGCGCAGCGATGCGGGTGCGCAGCATGGCGCGATCGTCGGCAGGCAGCATGCCGCCCGGCAGCGTCGCCAGCGTCAGCGCGCCGGCCAGCCTTAACGAGCCCCAGCTTATCTCCGTGCCTGGATCGGTGAAAAGGCGGTCGTCGCGCAGGCGATCGAGGAACGATGGCTCGCGCGTGGTGGCGTAGAGCTGGGCCGCCGCGAAGGTGAATTCGTCGCGGACGTCCGGGTCGCCATAGCCGCCGCTGCCGGTGAAATCCGAACTGGTGAGCAGCGCGGGGTACCGGAGCGCAGCGGCCCACCCGCGCCGTGCCGCGGTGAGGCAGCGGGTGGCGAAGGCGGGGTCGATCGTCCGCCAGATCCGCGCGCACTGCGCGGCGACGCCGGCCATGTTAAGCGTCGCCGCAGTCGACGGCGGGTAAAGGTATCGGGTCTGGCGATCGTCGGCGGGCGCAGTCGGAATCGTCGTCCAGTGCTCGTCCGCGATCTTGGTATGGACGAGGCCGCTTGCGTCGATCGTCTCGAACCGCGTGATCGCCTTGCCTGCGACGCCGGCATCGGGCGCGACAGCGAGCCGCGTGCCCTCGGGGATCTGCATCGACAGGAGGAACGCGACTTCGATGCGCGCTTCGTCGAGCAGGTCGTCGACATGGTTGGCGTGTTCGGGCAGCGCGAGGCGGCCGTCGGCGAACGCGTTTGCGTCACCGAGCGCGGCAAGCCGTTCGTGGAGATCGAGCAGGGTCCAAGTCGAGACGCCACCGTTGACGACGTATTTGCCGTGGTCGCCCGCGTCGTACCAGCCGCCGGTCGCGTCGATCCGGTACGGGCATCCGGGCCACTGGACGCCCTTCTGATCGCGCCCGGCGAAACAGGTGGCGATGTCGGGGGCGTGGCCGGCGGGGCGCGCAAGGTCCTCGCGTTCGAGGAAGGCGGGGAGGATCGGTACGCCGCTGCGCTGTTGATAGAAGAAGGCCATCGCCGCGGTCGCGAGCGGCGCGAACGGTCGGTCGGCGATCGCGAAGGCGTGGCTGGCGGTCGCTCCGACATGGAGGTGATAGCCGGTACCGGGCGTCCGGAATGCGCCGAAGTCGATCCGGTGGACGCTTTCGCCTGAGGCGGAGTCCGGTCCTGCCGGGATCGTCCGGCCCGACGCGACGACGGCGCCGCGCGCATCGGTGAGCGTCCACGCAAGCGGGCTCGCCTGCATGGATGGCAGGACCGCGATCTTGGGACCGCGCGTCTCGAACCCGACCTGGTCGATGCGGATCGGGGCGGGCGGGGCTTGCGTGGCGGAGGTCGTCAGCGCGACCGCCGCCATACCTAGCAGCCGCGGGGTCAGTCGCCGCATTTGGTCATCGGTACGGGTGCGGAATCGATCTTCACGTCGGAGATTGACAGGCCGAGCTTGCCGTCTGTGGCGATCACGAACGGCGCAGTGACCTGCGCCATGTCGATGCCGCGCTTGGCAAAGCATTGCAGCGGGACGATCACCTGCTGCCAGTCGCCGACCTTGGCCGTAGCAAGCGTTTTGGTGATCGGGACCGTCACCGTCGTGCCGTTGGTGCTGACCATGCCGAGCGCGACCGGCGCGCTGGCGGGACGGTCGACGCGGACGTCGATGACCAGGCTCAGTTCGCCGTTGCTCTCGCGAGTCAGGTCGAGCGGGCCGGACGCCTCGATCCGCGTGTCCGCAGGACCGCCCGCCCAGACGAACGCGCGTGCGTCCTCCTGGCGGCGACGATCGACGGCGGAGGCGGTGAGGCGCCTGGTCGCGGTCGTCGCGTTCACGCCGAGCAGGCGAACCTTCGACTGGCCCTGCTCGACCAGGGTCAGCGACCAACCCTCGGGAACGCGGCCCTTGCCGAAGACCGTTCCGTTGAACGACGCGGCGATGCCGGCGGGGCGTGCTTCGTCGAGCTTGGGGACCGTGCCCGGCTTGGCGTAGCTGAGGCCATAGCCGAACGCGAACAGCGGGTCGTAGCCGGGGTCGGAGCGGTTGAGCGTGTACTGGTTGGGGCGCTTCGGCCAGGAGAAGCTCAGCTTGCCGCGGAAGTCGTTGGCGACGCTGCCGTCTTTCTTGCGGAACAGGACATCGGCCACGCCGCCGCCTTCGCTGCCGGGCAGGAACGCCGCGACGAACGCATCGGAGGCGTTGAGTTCGGCGTTCACCCAGAGCGGGCGGCCGGACAGGAATACCGCGACGACGGGAACGCCCGCTGCCTTCAGCTTGCGCAACAGGTCGAGGTCAGACTTGTCGTCGGGGCTGTATTCGAGGTTCGGACGGTCGCCCTTGAACTCGGCATAGGGCTGTTCGCCGAACACGACGATCGCCGCGTCGGGCTTTTTCGCATAGCGGCCGTCCGCCGACAACGTCGCGCTGCCGCCGGCGTCTTTGACCGCGGTGCTGATCCCCGACCAGATCGACTGCGCGTTGGGGAAGTCGGCATTGGTGGTGCCGCCGCCCTGCCACGTCAGCGACCAGCCGCCGGCCTGTTGCGGGATATTGTCCGCGCCGCCACCCGCGACGAGGATGTTGGCCGAGGGTTTCAGCGGGAGCAGCCCGCCCTCGTTCTTGAGCAGGACCATCGACTCGCGCGCCGCGCGCCGGGCGATCGCGCGGTGGTCCGCCGCACCGATCAGCGTCATCTTGCCGGCGAGCGCGCGCGACGACGGGCGGCCGCGATCGAACGTGCCCGCACGGATCTTCACGCGCAGGATACGGCGGACCGCGTCGTCGAGGCGCGCGGCGGGGATCTCGCCCGACTGCGCCTGTTTCAGCGTGTTGGCGTAGAGCGTCTTCCAGCCGCTGCCCGAATACATGAACATGTCGAGCCCGGCGTTGATCGCCGCGGCGCAGCTCTCGTTCGAGCAGCCGTCGACCTGACCATGGCCGTTCCAGTCGCCGACGACGAAGCCGTCGAAGTGGAGGCGGTCCTTGAGCACGCCGGTCAGCAGGCTCTTGTTGCCGTGCATCTTCGCGCCGTTCCAGCTGGAGAAGCTGGCCATCACCGACTGCGTGCCGGCCTCGATCGCCGCGGGATAGCCGCCGAGATGGATGTCGCGCAGCGTCGTTTCGGGAATGCGCGCGTCGCCCTGGTCGCGGCCGCCGGTACCGCCATCGCCGAGGAAGTGCTTGGTCGTTGCGATCACGTGGTCGGGGGCGAGGAAGTCCTTGGTGCCGACCTTGCCCTGGACGCCTTCGATGACTGCGCCCGCGTAATCGGCCTGGATCTGCGGCTCCTCCGAATAGCTCTCATAGGTGCGGCCCCAGCGATCGTCGCGGACGACCGCGAGCGTCGGCGCGAAGGTCCAGTCGATACCGGCGGCGGCGGTCTCGATCGCGGTGACGTGGCCGATCTCGCGCATCAGGTCGCGATCGCGCGCGGCGCCGAGGCCGATATTGTGCGGGAAGAGAGTCGCACCGGGGATGTTGTTGTTGCCGTGGACGGCGTCGGTGCCCCAGATCACCGGGATCGCCGGGCGGCCGTCGCTGCGTGCCATCGACGCGTCATAGAACTGGTCGGCGAGTTTGAGCCACTCGATCGGCGGGGCGAGATCGTTGCCGCCAGGGCCGGCATTGCCGCCATTGAGGATCGAACCGAGCTTGTAGGTGCGCAGGTCGGACGGCTCGATGCTGGCGATGTCGACCTGGATCAACTGGCCGATCTTGTCCGCGACCGACATGCGTTTCAGGATCGCCTCGATCCGCGCCTCGACCTTCGGATCGCGCAAGGGGCGGGCGTTGGCGGTCGGCCAGATTTCGGGATGCGCGACCGCCGACACGGGGGCGGTGGGCGGGGCTACCGGCGTCGCCGCCGACTGCAGCAGCAGCGCGATCGTTAACGTGGAAAACCCTGCCGACATCTTACTCTCCCCGGATGGTACGCGATCATGATCCGTACCTTTGCGGCCTTGCTACCGGCTTCGGGCAACAATGCGCAATTCAATTGCTTATTTGATCACCTACATTTTCGGATACGCGTTGATATCGGTGGATAACCGATCGGCGATCCGGGCATCGCCCGCGGTTGGGGGATGCGTCTGGCCATCCGTGAGAATCAGGCCTGAAGCGAAATGGTTGAGTTCGGTCTGCGGATACGCACGGGTCTGCCGTGCCGCAGTGGATGCGGCCATTTTCAGTCGAGCGCGATGGCCTGAAACATGGTATGGCTGCCGCAACGCTGGGGACGTGGCATGAGGCTTGCGCGCATAGTGTGGCTCTTGGTCGTTGCGACAAGCGGGGGCGCCGCACAGCGCGCTCCGTCCAATCGCGCAAGCTATGAGTTTCCGTTCCGCTACGACGCCGAAATCGCGGCCCCCATGGTCCATCGCGTGCGGTATGCGGATGATCACATCATGCTGCTGGAGGTCGCAAATCCGCCGGGCTACCCGATGCAGATGCACGGCCACCCGTACCCGTCGGTTTTCGCGCGATCGTCTGGACGGACCAGCCTCGGAGGACTCGGGCCGCGCGAGCAGTATCTCGAACCGGGGGGTGGCCGGAACGGCGAACATTGGCACAGCGCGCCGCCGCCGAAAGGCACGCCGGCGCTCGAATGCACCGCGGCGGATCCGCAAGCGCCGCACCGGCCAGTCAATCACGGCACCACGCCGCAACATTTTTTTCGGATTGAGTTCAAGCGGATCGACGAGGACTCGCCGAGCGTGGGGTGGTCCGGTCGTGGCGTAGCACGGGACCGGACGCTGTATGAAGACGCGGCAATCCGTCTGTCCGAAGTAACGGTACCGGCCGGTCGCAGCGGTTCTGCGAGGGCTACCCGCTTTCCAGCGATACTCGCGGTCGACACGACGCGGGCTTTCGATGCGCTCGATGCTGCGGTGGGAGGCGATGCGGGCCGTTCGCAGCCGCCGACCGGATTATCGATGCCGCGCTGCATCACGCTCGATGCCGGGGCAGTGCTGGCCTTTCGCAACACGGGCATCGCGCCAGTTCATTACTACCGGATCGAGTTCAAGAGGATCGAGGGGGATGCGCTTGAGGAACATTGGCGCGACTGGTATCCGTTCATGGCGACGATGCACTGAGGCCGAGCGGATCGGGACGTCGTGCACGGCGGTCGGGAGCAACTGTCAGTATGCGAGCTTCGTTTAGTGCTGTCGCTTCTCCCTCGATGCAGGTGACCCGCGCGGCGAAAGCCCACCCGTGAGCCCGGTCGCAATCCTTGTTACGGACGCTTCATCATGCCGGCTACGCCGTTCAAGCTTCCGTGGCGCAGCCGCATTCATCGTTGGCCGGAACGGTGCGGCGACGGTTCGTCGTTGCTGATGGTGAACCGCCGGGGCTGGCGTCGGCTTACATGACCGCCGTCTTGACCGGTGCGCTGTAGCTCAGCACGCCGTCCAGCCAGCCATCGCGCATCACGACTGCGATCATATGGGCCCTGTTCCGGGTCCGCGTCTTGAGCCGGACGTTTTCTATATGCCGCTCTACGGTGCATGGCGCGA
>Ga0308164_10004102_pt1 | contig 12619 bp, 10 predicted proteins | sample PhyTR2_FD_201031 | JGI IMG/M metagenome (GOLD analysis project Ga0308164, IMG submission 201031) | Phyllosphere microbial communities from UC Gill Tract Community Farm, Albany, California, United States - DLSLT.R2 | ecosystem: Host-associated > Plants > Phyllosphere > Unclassified | place: USA... | reverse complement strand
CCTATACGCTGATCGCGGCGCTGGGCGGCATTGATGCTATCGCGATTTCACATCCGCACTACTACACCACCATGCAGGAGTGGGCTGAAGCGTTTAATGCGCCCATTCATCTGCACGCCCGCGATCGCCAATGGATTGTGCGGAAGAGTCCGCATATCCAGTTATGGCAGGGCGAGTCGCTGACGCTGATGCCCTCTGTGACGCTGTTACGGCTGGGCGGCCATTTCCCCGGCGGCAGCGTGCTGCACTGGGACGAAGGCGAAGGGGTGATTCTGGCGGGTGATATTATCCAGGTCACGCCGGGTGCGCATGGCGTGTCGTTTATGTGGAGCTACCCGAATATGCTGCCGCTGTCAGCCGCTACGGTAGGCGACATACTGCATCGGCTTTCCGGCGTGACATTCGGGCAACTCTATGGCGCGTTTGAAGGGCAGGATATCCGTCAGCAGGCAAAAGAGAAGGTGATGCGGTCGGGAGAGAAGTATCTGGCCTGTCTGCAGGATCATCAGGCATAGCAGGCAATAAACGCTGAGAAGAGAACAGCCGCCCACAGGCGGCTGTTTAACATCATTATGCAGTCTGGAACACCGCAACCATCGTACGTAACTGCCCTGCGCGCGCGGCGAGTTCATCAGCTGAGGAGGCCGACTCTTCGACCAGCACGGCGTTCTGCTGCGTCACCTGATCCATCTGGTTCACCGCAATATTGACCTGCGAGATACCACTGCTCTGCTCTTCGGATGAAGAAGTGATGTCGCGCATAAGCTGAGAGGTCTGTTCAATAGCGCTGACGCTCTGTTTCACCTTATCGCCTGCGTTCTGCGCCATGGCGATCCCTTCCTGCGCGTGGCCGACCGACTGCTCAATCAGACCCTTGATCTCTTTAGCTGCACTGGCTGAACGTTGTGCCAGTGCCCGCACTTCCGACGCGACAACCGCAAAACCTTTACCCTGTTCACCGGCGCGTGCCGCTTCCACGGCCGCATTCAGTGCCAGAATGTTGGTCTGGAAGGCGATACTGTCGATCACCGATGTAATCTCTTCAATTTTACCTGAGCTGCCACGAATTTTGTGCATGGTCTCCATCACCGAATCCATTGCTGCACCACTGGAGAGAGCAGCCTGTGTGGCAGATTCTGCACGGGCGGAGGCAAAGCGCGTGTTATCCGCGTTCTGCTGAATGATTGCCGCCAGCTGCTCCATGCTGGCAGCCGTTTCAGCCAGTGAAGCCGCCTGTTGCTCGGTGCGCGACGACAGATCGCCATTGCCACGGGCAATCTCTTCTGAGGAGTTGGCGATGGTGGCCGCGTTACCTTTGATATCCGACACCAGTTGAGCAAGACGCTGCTGCATCCGCATCAGCGCATTCAGAAGCTCAGCCATCTCATTGCTGCCGGAAACGGTCAGCTGTGCCGTCAGATCGCCTGCCGCGACACGGCTGGCAACTTCGACCGCTTCTTTAACCGGCCGGGTCACTGAACGGGTGATCATGACGGCCAGCAGAATGGCCAGCAGCGCGACGGCAAACAGACCTGCCAGCAACAGGTATTGCGCATAGCGGCGTTCCTGGATCTGCGTCTGCATCATTCCTTCCAGACGATGGCTGGTTTGTTCACCCAGCTCGCCGTAACGGTTAATCGCCTGGGTAAAGACCCGCACATAGTCAACCGGTGTCACGCTGGCATGACCGCTGACAAAGACACTATCAGCCAGATTCAGCGCACTCAGCGCCTGCTGGTTCGCATCCTGTGCCAGATTGCCAAAGGTGGTTTTAAGATCTGGCTCAATGGAAAATACTTTATCCATGTTGCCGCTAAACTGTCTCAGCGCCGTTTTGCCATAATCAAGCTGAAATGCCATGCGGCTGCGATCGGCATCCGACACATTCCCACCCGCAATCAGCGACGTGCCGCTAGCACGAATCTGTCCCAGCGTTTCAGTCAGTTGCGGCAGGCGACTAAAGATACTGACAATTAGCTGGTAGGTATTCAGATCGGCATCCAGCGATAGCTGATAGAAATCAAGTACATCCTGGTTCGTATCGAGCAGCGACTGAATCAGCTGAGCATGTCGCGTCAGGCTGGTTGCCAGGGTCAGTTTGCCCGCGTTAATATCATTCTGCAGCTGGCTCCACTCCTGATTAACCCGCTCCAGCCGTTTCAGCGGCTGCGCCTGCTCATTATTCTGACGTAATTCGTCAGCAATCGTCTGAGATAAGCGATTAACCTCACTGACCAACGCCATACGTGGCGCGTTATCTGGCTTGTTCAGCGAGATAGCGATCGCACTTTCCGCACGGTGCCGCTGCAGCAGGTTCAGCAACTTGAGCACCTTTCTTTCGACCGGTATACCGGTCAGTTCCACATTCTTTGTATCAATAAGCTGGTTGCCCGTCTGAATAAACAGAAAGGTGGGTAAAATAAACAGCACCAGCGCAAAGGATCCGAGTAACAGGAATTTCGCTGGCAAATTAATCCGGTCGAGTATTTTTTTCATTCTTTTCCGCTCTGATGTGTGAGGCGTGCAGGTGTGTAGTACACAAATAGCTTCCGTAATATTATTTTTACCGTTTCTTTTACATAGTCAGAGATGCCTCATGCAGCACAATGTCGCTATGAAGAAAGGATTTTCGTATAAAAAATCAGAAGTACATATAATACGGAAGGGAGTATAGATTGCGCTGCGTTATTTTACAGTGAATAAAATGACAATATTTACTTCAATATTAACCTAAGACAAATTTAAAAAATTAACTTATAAATCATGATATTGAAATAAAATTACTACACATAGAACATTAAGCCGCAAGCCTGACTTTAGCGTTATTGTTTTGAAAATAAAGAAATTCAAGTTACGCCATGAATAGCCGATAACTGACATCCTTCCTGTATCTGACTCATTATCACCAGACTGTTCCACACAAATAACCACGTCCGGCAAATTTCAACTTAAACCTTATAACTCTAAAGAGTTACCTGCGCTTTTATAATGAAATCGATTTCATATTATATTTATTTAAGGGAAAGTTGTTTTATTTATTCTGATTAATGATAAAAAAAAGCCCCCACATTGTGGAGGCTCTTAAATTACTGCTCAACTATTAAAAACTTTCCCAGTTCGCCTTAGTCATGTCGATGGTCTGGCCCTCAGGCTGCTTTGCCTGCACTACCGGACGACGCAATGCTGCGACCTGCTGCGGCTGTGCGACACGGTGATTGCTTTCCAGCTTAAAGGTCGCCACCAGCCCCAACAGCGTTTCTGCCTGTTCCTGCAGCGACTTAGAGGCGGATGAGGCCTCTTCTACCAGCGAGGCGTTCTGTTGCGTCACTTCATCCATCTGACCAATAGCCTGATGAACCTGTTCAATGCCTTTGCTCTGCTCAGAGGTAGCCGCCGCAATCTCATTGACCAGATCGGCCACCTGCTGAATCGCCTGACGAACATTTTCACTGTTAGATCCAACGCCGCTGGCCTGCTCTAAACCGTGCTCGACCTGTGAAACCGATGTTGAGATAAGATCCTTAATTTCACGGGCGGCAGAAGAGGAGCGCTGCGCCAGATTGCGCACTTCAGAGGCAACAACGGCGAAGCCGCGACCATGCTCGCCCGCACGCGCTGCCTCGACGGCCGCATTCAGCGCCAGAATATTGGTCTGAAACGCGATGCCTTCAATCAGTCCGGTAATTTCAGAGATTTTGGCAGAGCTGGCACGGATTTCATCCATGGTGCTGAGCATCTGCTTCACCGCCGTCCCATTCTGGATTGACATGTGATTCGCGTTATTTGCCAGGCTGCTGGCCTGTTGTGCACCTTCTGAGTTCTGTCGCACCGTTTCGCTCAGTGTCGCCATGCTGGCTGAGGTTTGCTCCAGTGAAGCCGCCTGTTCTTCCGTGCGTGCAGAGAGATCTTCGTTGCCTGCGGCAATCTGCGTTGATCCGGTACTGACTGATTGCGCGGCGTGATTGACAGAGAGCAGCGTGCCTGAAACGCGCGCCAGCAGCTGATTAAATGCCATCGCCGTTTTGCCAATCTCATCTTTACTGCGGACCTCCGCGGTATGAGTCAGGTCGAGGGTATGACTCACCTGTGTCATGGTATTGACCATGCCTGAGAGGCTCTTTTTGATGCCGAGAATCACCTTAGCGGAGAAACCGGCCAGTATCAGAATAAGCAGCAGCGATCCACCAGACATCGCCCACAGGGTCTGGCTATAAACGCGCTTGTTCTCCGCCCTGAGCTGTTCGCCAATATCGATATTAAACTGAATCTGACGGGTGAAATCCGCTTCCATCTTACGGGCTGCGGCACCAATACCGCCCTCACTCTGCAATAACGGCAGCGTGACCGCATCATTATGGGCGCGTGACGCGGCAAGAAATGCCGGCAATGCACTGCGGACCGCATCCAGATTTTTATAGGCCTGTTCCGTCATCGCTTTGTCTTCATCGTTCGAGATGTCGTTAGCCATGTAGTAATCATTGAGCGACTTGAGCTGCGAAAGCAGATTTTCAATGTGCTCTTCCGCAGCAGGGAATTTTGTCGCATCACTGGTGCTGTGGTGGCGATAAAGCGCAATACCCAACTGGTTGGTGACGCTGATCGATTTATTGATATCGCGAATGCTGGGTATCGCGTTCATCTGTACATATTCAAAGCGGGATTGAAAGCCCGAAATCACTGATAAAGAGATAATCACCAGTGCAATCAGTGACATTGCAAGCAGTGAGAAAATCAATACCAGACGTTGTGTAATAGTCATACTTGCCCCCGGCAAAAAAGAATAATCTGGACATAATTCAAAGTTGGATCGTTCTTATCGGCTCTTGTCTGCAGGGCTTTAATTAAGCGTGGCGAATATATTTTTTTATTTCACCTTGCGAATGGCACAGAGTGAACTACTCAGAAAACTATTCTGGAATTAATTCATTTTTATTTTGACACACCCTTTTACATCTCATCATCTGCGATAAATTTACCAGATGGGCTGTCAGAAGTTTTCCACTGCCGGATGGTCACAATGAAGCGGCAGCAGCCATTCATTGGGATCTGATAATTAGCTCGCTAATTCAACAGTTTTGATGATGATAATTGTTAAGGAGAAGGCGATAAAATTTATGAGATACCGAGACAGAAGCAGCAACGGCAGGGTTTGTAAAGCTGAAGAGCTGAAGGGGTGAAAAACCAGCATGACAGTCTGTCATGAGATTTTCTGATAAGAGGGTGACTGGCTACCTGTCGGATAATAGGCACCCATATCAGATTTTAACCTTTTGTGTCAGGGCCAGATTAAATCAGTGAAATCGCTGGCGGAATGCTGAATCTGGTCTATGCTCACTGGCCCGACCAGGCTTTAGTCTGTTGGGTAGCAATAACGCTTAAAATAAAAAAAGGTAGTCGTCATGGATTTAGCCACATTTGAAACCAGAACCGGTCTTTGGCCACACATGCAGTTTACGGATGTTGAATATGAAGTGTGCAGCACCGGTGTAGAGATCTATGCCATTGATGTCAGTCGTCAGACCAAGAGCAAGCTGTTTATCTGTCGTGTCACCAACGAGCAGCAGGCAGCGTCGCTAACGGCACAGTTCAAAGAGTGGTTGCCGAAGTTAAAGCTTAAAAAACGCAAAGTCGCATTGAATCTGGCGCGCATGGCATGCGAGAAGAGCTACCCCGCGAATCCTAAATTCCAGGATCGGTCTGACATGCGTCGGAACACTTCCAGGCTCTGATGCCTGCTTCAGCCTGCACCTGTTACAGCAGCCAGGCTGAAACGCTTTCTTGTCCAGACCTGCGCTGCGGCACGTTTTAATCACGCGCCGCAGGCACCTGGAACAGCCGACATTCCCCGGGCTCCATTGAGATATCACTGAAAGTCGTGATATGTATCTCTATCCAGGTATTCGCGGCCCGAAGCGTGTGAGGTGAATTGCGCTGTTCCAGTTCAGCCACAAAATCCCGGGTACTCACTGTGCACTGACCGGTATCATCCCGCCTCATCGCCTCTTTGAATGCTGACCAAACCTCATCATCCTGTGACATCTCTACCCCACGCCTGCTATCAACCGATAAGATACTGTATAGATAAACAGTACAATTATTCTCTTAAACGGTCAAGTCTGCTCTGTGTACCTGTTTCAGATCGCTAAGCAATGGCTAAATTGTGGCCATTTATAGCAGAAGCTGCAGGCAAAACGGGACTTTAATCCTAATCTTAGAAATCGTTTTCATATCGGATTAAGATGTTGATTTTTAGAGTCATTAAACATTGTTAGTTTTTTAATTGTTTGATATCTAACTAAAATAATAGCTAACCGTAGCGGCATAAACATCGTTTTTGCCCTATCTTTGAATGGCTCTGTAATGAAATCCACTTCTTTTACAGAGTGATCTGACTCCTACCCTTGCCCCCTTTACAGGGGGCACTTTTTTCAGATAACGCAGATACCAACCTCTGATTGTCTCTGCAGACCGGCAACGTTCATGGGTTGCGGACTACTGTGCTGATGACGTTAAGGGAGTGTCTGTAAAAGTGGTTGATTTGTAACCTGATAATTCATTGGTTGTGCGGACATCAGCAGAAGCCTGAAACAGTGAATTGAATCTGAAAACAATTTTCCGAAATAGCAAATAAACGGATTTTTACCCGTTTAAAAACCTCGCCAGAATGACGTGGTAAAAAGAGTAAAAAGTGCGTAATAATCTGGCAATATCAGATTGACCAGCGCCTCACCAGGGATGCTGTAACGTTATAATAATGCGCTATATCTGCTGTTCACCCCCGCTTTTGCGGGGGCTTTTCTTTTCCCGTCATTTCTATGCCCGGTTATTGCCGCACCGCCATCTGATGTCCTGATTGTCAAATCCTGTCGTACTACCTGAATCTACGATTAAATTAATGCTGCAAATATAACGGCATAATGGTCGCAGTTGTGCCCTTAACCAGCAATATTTCTGTGATATGTTTAATCAGTAACTTTTTGCCACGTGAGTCTGATTATGCTCTCCACCCTAATTTACCGTAGCCAGCTTGCGGGTTCTGTCTCGCCAGAGAGATTGAAAGCGCTGGTGGAGCGCGCCAGTATCAAAAATGCCGAGGCTGAAGTCACCGGGATACTGCTCTATGACGGACAGCACTTTTTTCAGGTGCTGGAGGGTAGCGTCGACAATGTTCACACGGTTTTCCAGCGTATCAGTCAGGATGAGCGGCATTTTAACCTGATTGAGCTGATGCGGGATTACGCCCCTGCGCGTCGCTTCGGTCATGCCGGTATGGCCTTGTTTGATTTACGTGATTATCAGAAACACACCGTAGTGGATGCCCTGCTTAAGCGGGTCACCCTGAGTGATGAACGGATCAGAGATGACCGGGTGGTAAAGTTCCTGTGTTCTTTCGTCGAGGGGCGGGATAAAGAGACGTTTATCAAAATTGATCCTGCCAGTCAGTGGACGCTGACAACGCCAGTCACCTCCCAATCTCAGCCAGCCTGGCAACCGGCACCGGGTCAGCGTTGTGAATTTGCTTTACAGCCTATCGTGGATACAGCGAATCGCCGGATTGTTTCCTGTGAAGCCTTAATTCGGGGTCAGCACGGCGCATCACCCGCTGATTACTTTTCACAGTTGCCAGAAAGCGAGCGCTATCAGGGTGATCTGCACTCTAAAACCTATGCTTTCCAGCTGGCCAGACATCTGGGATTGCGCGAGCAGACGCTCTCCGTCAACCTGCTGCCCATGTCGCTGGTGGTAATAGATGATGCTGTTGAACATCTTATTCAGCAGATCAGGCAACAGGGATTGCGACCAGAGCAGGTGGTGGTTGAAGTGACCGAAGACGAGATCATCTCGCGCTTCGACGCATTCCAGTTTGCTGTCCAGCAGTTGAAAGCGGCCGGGATCAGCCTGGCGCTCGACGATTTTGGCGCCGGTTTCGCTGGCCTGTCGCTGTTAGCCGATTTCCAGCCCGACAAAGTTAAAATCGATCGCAAGCTGATCACCGATATCCACCGCAGTGGCCCGCGTCAGGCGATTGTGATGGCCATCATTAAATGCTGTCAGGCGCTTGAAATTACGGTCATTGCGGAAGGGGTTGAAAAAATTGAAGAGTGGCTCTGGCTGGAAGGTGCCGGGGTACGCTATTACCAGGGCTTTCTGTTTGCCCGTCCAGCCCTCAATGCCCTGCCTGCCGTAAGCTGGCCAGCACGACGCCCGGAATCACCCTCGCCGTGATAATCCCCTTTCCTGCCCTTTTGCCCATAATTTGATGCGGCTCACACCGCTTCGCTGCAAAAGGCAAAAGCTGTGCCATGCTTGATTCATCTGACAGCCTTCAGGCAACACAGATATTCATCTGTGTCCCTGGACAACAACCGGAAATGGGAGAGTCACCATGAACGAAGATCGCATTGGCGGTAACTGGAAGCAGTTCAAAGGTAAAGTTAAGGAAAAATGGGGTGATCTTACGGATGATGATATGACCGTTGTAGAAGGGAAGCGCGATCAGCTGGTCGGTAAAATTCAGGAACGCTACGGCTACGAGAAAGATCGTGCCGAAAAAGAAGTGAAAGAGTGGGAAGATTCCAACAAGTACCACTGGTAACGCGTTCTTAATCGCCGGGCGTCTCTGCGTCCGGCACCTGTTCTGTAGCCCTGTTTAATCCCCTCACCCACTGCCATCTCTGCACCTGATACATCGGCAGATTATGGAAATGATTGTTTCTTTATTTATTCCTGACGCGCATACTGCGTCATCTTCCCTGTTCATGGGATCTTAATGCCTTCCGGATATCAATTATGCCCCAGCACTCTACCGACACCGTATGTGGTCTCGTCGGTGTTCTACCTGAAACTCTGCGCCGCTGGCGCCGTGCCGGGCTGATAACACCGCCTGGCCCTGCTGGCTACTCAGATAATCAGCTTACGCGTGCGCTCTGTGTGCGTGAAATGACCTCAGGGGGTCATACACTCTTTGATATCCATACTGCACTAAACTGGTCCAGCATTACGCTGCCAGGCGGCTGGGCTTGTCGGGAAGAGGATATGTTGCATCTGCTGGCGCATAATACGGACGCAGATGTTGATCGCGAACTACAGATGATGAATACCGACTATTGTGGTGATGATTATGTTAATCGCTACCTGCGGCCGCTCAACCTCTGGCTGCGCACTGACCTCAGCGAAGGTGCGGCGCGGCGCCAGCAGCGCTTTCATTCAGCGGTAGTCAGTCAGTGGGAGCGCCTGGCGCTGGCCTCACAACGACGCAGCACCGTACCGCTGTTTCTTGAAGCAGTCAGCGTCACAGATGAAACCGAGATCTGGATGGAAGCGATACGGCTTAACGGACAGGGCTTTCGGGTTGAAGTTGCAGCAGATGCGTCAGGTATCCCCGCCGTGGCGCAACGCCGCTTTGAGCATCATCTGATGTGGTGTGGTGATGGTATCAGTGCATCGATGAAGGCTGCATTTCACTCCAGTCTTGAGGCGGGTGAACCGATCATGCTGATCGGAACGAATACCGGCTTACCGTCGCAAATCAGCCTTATGGCAGCCAGCGCCTGAACTCTTTTGACTTTCTTACCTGCCAGTGAATAAAAAGGCGGAAACAGCCTGTGCCGTTTCCGCCCTGTTCATATTACTGATGTTCAAGAGTACGTTGACCGCCGATCGCAATCGGGATACGGCGCGGTTTCTCGCTCTCCGGTATTTCCTGGATCAGATCAATGCTAAGCAGACCTTCCGCCAGGCTGGCTCCGGTGACCTTCATGTGCTCTGGAATGGAAAAGCTCAGCTGGAAATCGTGTCGGGAAATGCCGCGGTGGATCCAGCTGGTGTTCTCTTCCCGGGCCTCGCCAGACGCTTCCTGTGACGGTTTCTCTCTGTGACCGGCCACTGAAAGCCGTCCGCCTCGTAACTCGATCTCCAGTTCATGCTCTTTCCAGCCAGGTACGCTGACGGTCAACGCATAGCGATTATCCTCTACCCGCTGCAGATCGTAAGCGGGAACCGACGTTACCGGGCTGTCGCCAGTAAGCTGACTGAACAATTTATCGATGCGGTTAAAGCGGTCTGAAAAGACTGAATCAGCCAGCGAAGGGAACACTGAAAATTGTTGTACTGACATGGTGATAATCTCCTGAACAGGTTCATCCAAAAGTTCATCTGATCGGGTTCATATTTCCGATCATCTCCATAAATAGGGATCAGTTGTCAGCTTTCAAGTCGGTAAATATGATTTTTTTACCGTTATCAGACAGCCGGTTACCACAGAAATAAATTTCAGGCTATTAACGCAACCGTTACTTTTTGCTCTGAGGTGCAAGAGCAAAATGGGGATGACAGCCAGCCAGTAATAACAGCAACTCATATTCTCCCTGACTTAATAATGTCGGGTTACCTGCGGCTTCTTTGGTTTGCCAGACGCGCAGGCTAAGGTCAAAACGCTCAGCAGCGCTCTGCTGTGAGAGCCCGGCGGCAAGACGAAGTTCACGTACATTACTCTGGACGACCACAGGCGGCCTGGGGGGACGATTCACCAAACAAAGACTCCTTAAACATGATTAAACCGCAAAGGCACAGCGCTTCGCCATCAATAAAAGCGAAGCGACCTGAGAGCGGCCAGAACGAAAAGACCAGAGAATAATTGACTATTTTAAATAAATGTCAAATTTCAGAGTTAAAAATCATGCATGATTTTTTTATAAGCGAAGCGGTATATTTTGTCCTGACAGAGACTTTTCTATTTCCATAGAGTGCTTTATTCCTCCAGCCAGGAATTATCCTGTTATTTGCCTTAAGGGTCATTCAGGGATTAATCCGCTACCTCAATCTCCCTTTCTTCATCAGGATAGATGTATAGCCTGAGGGTCATGTTCAGGCAGCATCATTGAAAAAGAGGAGGATAATAAATGAAAAATCCTATCCAGCGTCGCTCGCCCGACGATCTGTCGCAGGTGGAAATTCGTGAACAGTGGCAAATTACCTACTGGACCCAGGAACTGAGGACGACACAGGAAAGGCTGACACGCGCGATCCGCGAGCGAGGGCCGCGGACCGAACAGGTACGTGACTGGCTGGAGCAAAACCCGCCGCCACGTCGTCCGACACAATTCACACACGGCATGAAAGGTTAAACTGATTACTGTCTGAAGCAACGCGTTACTGGCAGTCTTGCGGTGGATTGACCTATAGCAGTCAGGAGTACACTGACAGGTCATATCTGCCGGTCTTCATCTTTTCGGGCTTTTACCTGTAGTTTTAAGAAGTTACCTTCATGGTCAACCAGCGGGTAGCGATCCGTCTCTGGCTGCAGACCTGTTCACTGTAAAACTGACTTAGAAATAACATTAACCACTCTGAATGCTTATTCATCTCCTGACGGAAAATAAACATTAACAACCGTAAAAACCCTCTCCTGCCTATATAAAATGTACAAATATAAATAATCAGGCGCATCTTCGATTAAATTTTCGAATCGTAACAACCCCTTTAATGCGTTAAAGAAAATATTAAGAGACACTCGCTGCATAGTCCCTTATTATCCAGTTGAAAATAAAAAATCACGCCATATTTCCTGCCGCCCGAATCACATTTCGCTCCGGACAGTTTTCTTTTTTCGCTCCGTAATCAGCCGGTGCGGGGGTTCTACACACATGTTAAACAATTTAAACGGCGACAATGAGCGCCGCAGCCGCGCCTTACAGGCGTTGCGCGACCCTGATGAAAGCCGCGATGAAGTTCTCCGAAAATTTGTCCGGTTAGCCAGTCAGGCCCTGGGTATCCCGGGCAGCTTTATCTCGGTGCTGGATGACGAGTTCCAGACCGTTCGGGCATCACACAATTTTGATCTGCAACGCTCAACGCGTGCGGATTCACTTTGTCGCCACGTGGTTGATAGCGACAGTGCGGTGATCGTCCCTGATACTTATTACGATGCGCGTTTTGTCACGCATCCCCTGATCACAGGCTCACCCTTTATCCGCTTTTATGTCGGTGTGCCACTGAAAACACGCGATGGCATTATTCTGGGCACGCTATGTGTGACCGACACCGAGCCGCATGCGTTTCCCAGTGACCAGGTGACGACATTAACGCTGCTCTCTACGCTGGTAATGTCCTTTCTTGAAGCCTGGCACTCGGCGGGTTTTACCGATCCGGTGACCGGGCTACCTAACCGTCAGCGCCTGATACGTGATTTGCAATATCTTGCCGTTGCCGGCGATACCATGCCACGCCGTCTGGTCCTGATTGATTGCATTGATATGTCGCGTGCTTATGAACTGGCCCGCACCATGGGAATGAGCCCGGTTGAGAGCCTGCTGAAAGATATGGCCACTCTGCTGCCGCTGCGCCTGCGCCCGGCGGTTGGGGAGATGATCTATACGGTGGCCACCGGCCGCTTTGCTATCCTGACCCGTGCGGATAGCCGACTCAGTGCAGCGTGGGTAGCCGGTCGTCTGGAAGGCATCAGTGCGGATATGGATGAAGGTCTGTCGGTCGCGCTGACTCCCCATACCGGTGAGGCTGACTTTGTCGCTGGCAGCATGCCAGCGTCTGAAATATTAGGCCGTGCGGTCAGTGCGCTGCATGAAGCGGTCGGCCGTGGGCTGCCCTCTCAGCGCTTTGA
>Ga0308164_10004100_pt1 | contig 12629 bp, 10 predicted proteins | sample PhyTR2_FD_201031 | JGI IMG/M metagenome (GOLD analysis project Ga0308164, IMG submission 201031) | Phyllosphere microbial communities from UC Gill Tract Community Farm, Albany, California, United States - DLSLT.R2 | ecosystem: Host-associated > Plants > Phyllosphere > Unclassified | place: USA... | reverse complement strand
GATGAATAGCGTTGCCACCAGCAGTGGCGCCACGGTGGCCGGGCGCACCCATGTTGAGTGCTGTGAACGATTGCGCACTTGGCGAGGCGCGGTGTGCTGCGCGTGGCGGTGTCCGGATACGGGGGCATGGCAGCGTGCGCGGCCGCTGGCGTTGTTGCCCTGCACCCGGCGTGCCTGCTCAATGGCTGAAAGGTTCCGCATGGTCACCGTCCTACCCAGCTCAAGGGCCTCCTACGCTACAGGGCGCCACCCGGGCGCTGCCATCGGAATAGTGAGAAATGGCGGGCGCCGCGACAGGGCATTGCCGGCGGTGGCCGTAAAGCCTTTCGAGACGGGCGGTGAGAATACGGAGTGCTGGCTGCCTCCGAAAGGGAGTTTTCGCTGCATTCCGATGTCTGGGCTGGCCCGGTCGCCCTTACAGTGCAGGCGATGTTCACGATTGGACACGCGTGCAGCTAAGGAGATCCTTCATGCATACCTTCCCGGCACGGCGTTGCGGTACCCCCGCCAGCATCAACGTCATGCAGCAGATTCGGCGCCTGATACCCACGATGCCATTACGAGCCTTGTCCGGCGTGGGCAATAGTGAAGCGAACGGGTGGCCGGCTGTGCCGCCTCTTCCTGTGGCCGCCCGCCAGCGGCTGATGGATTGGGGCACAGCCATCCTGTGGCAGCGTGCGCTGAACGCGGCAGACCGGCTGGTGCCGGGCATCACTTACCTGGGCGGCGCCTATCAGACGTGGTTGGCGCTGTCTGCGGCTGGGCGCGGCCACCTTGTCGATGCGTTGCAGCATCTGCCGCTCAGTCAGCTGGTGCCGGCATCGGTGCTGGGCTGGTTGCGTGAGGGTATGGCCAACGTTCTGCCGGAAGCGGTGCTGGCCTGTGCAGACCACCAGGATGCAGTCCTGGCACTGGCCGCCTGCGCGCTATTGCATGAGCTGCATGCCGGTCCATCTGCTCTTTCCGACACGCGCCGCGACCATCCATTGGCCCGGCTGATACAAGGCTGTCGTATCAGCTTGAACGTAGTGCGTGCGATCGGCAATGCACCCGTTCCATCGACCCCGAACCCGCGCGGCTTGCGGCAGCACATCGGCGCGGGTGCCGATGTCGTGAATGCATCCAGCACCGATGCGGCCGTGGTATCCACCGCATTGGCTCGCTCCCACGGCCTGGCCAGGGTGGCAGATCCGCACCCGATGTCCTATGCGCAGGCGCCTGTACCGGATGCATGGCCATTGCCTGGCGCCTGGGCCAGGAGGGGCAAGTCAACCGCTACGCGTGGGTCTTCGGCAGGCGCACGTGGGCCAAAGCGCCCTGGTGGTGGCGTGAACAAGCGTGTGCTGACGGTGCGCCGGACGGATCCGTCCGAGCGTAGGAACCGCTTGGATGTAAACGCGAGGAAGGATGGCCCGAACCAGATGCGTGGCGTCGCTCGCGCTAACGCCATTGCCGCACATGGTCAGGCGGCAAGCGCCGGTGCAGGTGCTGATGCCGGGAAAGAATCGATGATGGGGCCGCTGACGCATTCATCGAGCGCGGTGTTCAAGCCCAAGAACGCAGAAGATCAGCGCAAAGCTGCAGCCAAGATCGATCCTACTGTGAAACCAGGAAAAGTGGCAGCCGATGGCAAAGCGCCGCTGGCATCAGTACCGGTGTGTTGTACTGCCGCCAGAGCTGATGCCACTACCTCTGATGGCAGTGTAACCACCGAGCCCGATACCGAGCGCCCGGCGGCCATTATGCTGCCTCGCTGCCTGCGATTTCACGGCGTTCGAGAGGCTACCCGGGATGTTCCCCTCCTGGCGCGCCGAGGCGAACTGTCCAGGCACTGTGTGCATCGCCGTGCACAGGCGCCTTTCCTGGAGCTGTTCAGCGCTTCGGCAAGCCGGTTCCAGCATGCCGGTGGCTGGACAGTGACCCACCCCATCCTCGAAGAAATGCCCAAGCAATTGCGCACTGCGCAGATGTTCAAGATCAGGCATCCGCAGTCGAAGCCGGGCCGGCCTTTGCCTGCGAAGAAGCCGCTTGGCAACGATCAGGTGTTCTCGATGATGAGCGTTTCGCTGCTGGAAAACGTGCCCGGCGCTGATGTTTCCGAGCAACCTTCGCAGCAGTTGGGCCGTAATACGTTTCGTCTGATGGAGCACGTCGATCTGGGTGGCACGCGGCATCTGTTCATCGCCTACCTGCGGGTCCTTGACCAGGACAGGGACGGCGGGATCAAGGCCGGTGCGGTGGATGTGAATGTCGGCAGCACGGGCGTGCTGAGCGTGTTCGATGAGCGGCGGGACTGGACGATCAGCGCCAACGATCTTAAGTCGCTGGTCGTAGGTCTTGAGCAGACCACTGGCCTACGTTATGAACCGGCACATGAAGCTGAGCTGGCCGACGCGACGGACAGCCCCCCGGTCGTGGTGGAGCGTGCCGAGAACCTGCTCGTGGCACCGGAGGAGATACTGTCGTGGTCACCGCCACATGAGGCCCTTGCCTACAACGAAAAACTGGGCTTCTTCAATGCTGTCGTTGTGACAATCGATGGCTACGAGCCGTTGGAGCTGTATCCCAACAGCTTCAGCATCGTGGGAAATGATCTGATCTATGTGGATGGTGACCTTTCCAAGGGTACGCTGCGATTTGGATGCCCTGTCACCCAGGAGGGCGCGAGGGTGCTGCGGTGTCCTGTGGCGGCCGATGCCACATTCGCCCAGCAATACGGACTGCGCCCCGGTTTCGCCTACAACCTGGAAGCACTGGGGCAGCAGTTGGAAGACAGCGGCATGATCCAGCTGCCTACGCCACGGGCGAAGGCGGCCGATGCTGGGGGAGGCGCCGGTGATGGCGCCGAGGACGACGGTTCTGTCAGTGCCCCGGGATCGGGCGGGCAGTCACAGCCGAGCAGTGGTCAGCAGCTTGGCGCGGGTGCGCAGGCCGGCAGCGGCACCCTGCCGCGACAGAAACCCTTGATGTTCCGATTCAACGATGGGGTGCTGCGTTACACCGACCCCCATGGCCGGAGCGGGCAGCTCAACTTCGACAGGGCTCCAGAAAAGAAGCTGCGCTACGCGCTTGGAGATACCCCGGACCCGGAGGATGCAGATTTTGCACGGAGCATCGGGATAGTGCGCACGGGCCGCTACAGCCAAGACGATATCAACTATCTGTTCTACGGCGAAGGCTATGTACAGGAATGAATGTGACCGACATCACCCAGCGCGGACCACGCCCCGTAGAGCCGGGCTCTGCCCAGCTGCCGTAGAGCCGGGCTCTGCCCAGCTGCCGTAGAGCCGGGCTCTGCCCGGCTGCCGTCCGCTCCCACGTCATGAATCCACTTCACCCCGGTGGCAGCACCTTCCCCGGGTTGAGGATGCCATCGGGATCCAGCGCGTGCTTGATCGCCCGCATCGCCGCCAGCGTGGCAGCGGCACCAGCACGTTGCAGTTCAACGGTGACATGCTGGGCGCGGATGTACCGCGCAACCGCTACGAAGTGCAGGCCGGCGCAGAGCTGAAGCTGGGCCAGCGCTGGGGTGTGTGGGGCGGCATGACCGTGCAGCGCGGTGACCAGGGTTACCGCAATGTGGGTGGCCAACTGGGCGTGCGCATGACCTGGTAAGCGGTCATGGCGGGAGGGGAACGCCAGGCTATGCCCGGCGCCTCGTTGTAGCGTACAGCCGTGCTCGTCTCACAACGCCGAAGTCACGTACAAGACAATCGCGCCAGGCACCTGCCAGCGTGCGGAAGGGCTTTCAGCGGCGTGCTCCGAGCTGCCTGCTGACCGATTCATCGGTGGACCTTCGTTCCCGCGCTGCATGAAAAAAGCTGAGCCTGCGCTCGGCATGGGGGTCAACCGCCGACGGTGGCGTCCTGGCCGCGCGGCGTTCCGTAGTCATCCAGCCACTGGAACGACACCTGCGTGGGCATGATGTCCCCCGCGGGCAGCGGCAGGCGCACCTGCTGGCCCGGCGCAATCATGTCTACGTCCACCTTGCGACCATCGGCAAGGGTCAAGGTGCGTATCGTTACGTGATAAGCGCTCAGGGACGCCAGGAAGACGGCCAGCGCGAACGCCCCAGTCGATGCACGGGGTTTCATATGTCACCTCTAGATGAAAGGGATGACCAGCGGTGACGCCAGTCATCCAGGGGCAGCTTAGCGGTAAAGCCACCACGAAGTCACCGGATGCATTGTCGGTGCCGGCCGTAGCATCCTATTGCCGGCGACGCGTACCACGCGGAATAGTCGAGCTGGCCGCTGCCATTGGCAGCGATAGTCACCCACTGAGTGGGGTCTTCACCGATCTTCTGCTGGACGCCGGAGGCGTCATACAGCGCGACGCCGACCTGGGTCGCGGTGGAGGCCGCAGTCAACTTCAGATTGCCGGTGCTGCCATCCGGCGTATCGCCGAAGCGTACGCCCACGTCCTGCGAGGCACCCGAACCGGTGCAATCCAGGCTGATGCTGAAGTTCTTCTGGCCCGCACGCGTTGCAGTGTTCACCGATGCGAGGACCACCTGACCCATCGCCACGGTGATCGTGCCGCCGGTGGATTGCACGGCACAGGTGGAGGTGAGCAGTTCACCGGTGATTTCGAGTTTGTCGGCGAAGGCAGGAGCAGCGACGGAGGCCAGCAGCGAGAGTGCAAGCAGGCGGATCTTGGGATTCCTGAAGGTATCTCGTGTTGAAGGAATGGGCGTCACCCAGAGGCGAACGACGGCATTCTCTCCGATGTGCGGGGCTGGGGACATGCAGTAAGTCGTAAAAGCTCTCTTTACAACGTTGGGCTTGAGATCATTCTGAAAGGTGCAGTAAGTGCAGCGTGCTGTACTGGAAAATACGGCATGGATGCGCATTCGGACCGATGCTCTGAGACTTTCTGCATTCCAAACTTCTTGCAATAAATTGCATGGTGCACGCGATGTTGCCCGTCTAGCCTACCACTCCTCCCTATTGCACGACGTCTTGGCCACTTCACATCGGCCGCCGCAATGCGCACGCTCGGATACTCCCACAACCCCGCCATTGACGGCATACGTGCCCTGGCCGTATTGGCTGTCATCATCTTCCACGTGGATGAGCGTCTGTTGCCGGGTGGATTTACCGGCGTGGACCTGTTCTTCGTCATCTCCGGCTTTGTCATCAGCCAGTCGCTGGCTGCGCGTACCAGCACGCGGCCCGGCGCGCTGTTGCTTGATTTCTACCGGCGTCGCGTACTGCGCCTGCTGCCCGCGCTGCTGGTGGTGCTGGTGACCACATTGGTGCTGTCTGCGTTGGTGATCCCGCGTGCATGGCGCAACGAGCTGTTCGACCAGACCGGTATGGCGGCACTGCTCGGCCTCAGCAACGTGGTGCTGGCCGGACAGGAAGACAGCTACTTCTCGCCCGGTGCGGAACTCAATCCGTTCCTGCACACGTGGACGTTGGGCGTTGAAGAGCAGTTCTACCTGGTGTTTCCCTTGCTGTTCATTGCCTGGCTGCGCGGCCGCGACCGCTTCCCATGGTTGAACGGGTTGCTGCTGTCGGTGTCGCTGCTGTCCCTGCTGCTGGCCGCGTGGCAGACGCGCGCGGCGCCCATGGCGGCTTTCTACCCGCTGCCCGCCCGCTTCTGGGAACTGGCCGCCGGTGCGCTGCTGTACCAGTGGCTGGTGACCGGTGACCCTCGCCCGCGCCTGCACAGGTTGGCGCTGCCCGGTCTGATGGTGATGGGGGCAGGCGTGGTGGCTGCGCCGTTGGCATCACTGCCATTTCCCGGTGTCACCCTCATGGTGGCCGGCGCACTGCTGGTGCTGGCCGCGGTGTCCGCCGATGGGGCCGCCGCAACGTGGTACGGGCGTGCGCTGTCATGGTGGCCGCTGACCTACCTGGGTCGCATTTCCTACTCGCTGTATCTTTGGCATTGGCCATTGCTGGTCCTGCTGCGTTGGACTTACGGCCTCCAGGGCGCGGTACTGTGGCTTTACCCGATCCTGCTTCTGCTGCTGGCCTCGGCAACCTATCGCTGGGTGGAAGCGCCACTGCGCCGCGCGCCGCGGCTGGCCGCATGGGCGCCGACCAGGGTAATGGCGATGGCCGTGCCGGTTGTCGCCGTGTCTGCGGCGCTGGCATGGAGCATGGTGCACTTCCATGAGCAGGTATCGCTCAGCAACACGCGCGATTCCCAGGCGTGGCAAGCACGCAAGTACCCGGCATGGCACCAGCTCGACACAGTGGCGGCGCCCGGGTTGGCAGGCCGCCGCTTGTTCGTCGGGCGTTCTCTGCGCGCCGTGAGCGCACGTTGTTCATCGACGCCACCGTGACTCTGCGGTTTTACTCGCGCGGTGGCCCGATGAGGCCGCAGCCGCAGCGAGCGTTGGGTGAGGCGGTAACACCTCGGATGTTCTGGCACCAGCAAGCGGCTCGGACGCGCAAGGGGTGGGGCTGCAGATCCTGCACAAAGGCGCGCCCCTGCCGATGGGACGCGTCTGGGCGCATACAGACTCTACCGGTGTGACGGAGAACATCCCGTTCAGCGCACGGTATTTGCGGCTGCCAGGTGAAGCCATGGCAGCAGGCGCGATCACGGGGGAGGCAGTACTGCTCGCCGACTACTACTGACGTCCGGTGAGTGTTCGACCTGCTTGCTCTCACCATCCACGTGCTCGCGCCCGGTGGCATGCAGCCGTTCCTGCGCGACGATCAACGCTGCAATGTGCGGTCGATGCGTGCCAGTGCAGCGCGGATATTCGCCGCGAACGAAACACGTGATCCTTGGCAAGTGACGTTGGCAGCGCCGGCTGCTTCCGCCTTCCGCACTACCGAACGTCTGGTCAATCCCGCGCTGGCGGCAGCACCTTCCCTGGTTGATGATGCCGTCCGGATCCAGCGCGTGCTTGATCGCCCGCATCGCCGCCAGCGTGGCCGGGGAAAAGGCCTGCGCCATGAAATTGCGCTTGGCCAACCCGATGCCGAGCTCGCCGGACATCTCGCGGTCGGCCAGTGTCATCCAGGCCGAGCTGGACGCGCACCTGCGCAGTGCACGTCGCGACGCCGAAGCTGCCCGCCGCGGGAGACCGGTCGAACTATTTTTTCGTAATTTTCATCACGAAAAATTAATACAACAAGTTGCATGGCTCCGAAATTGGACAGGGGTCACAATGTGCCCCGTTCAGAAGACGGGTTGCTCCGATCCGCATTTCACGCTCCTGAAGGCAATAGGCAATCACTGCAATATACAAGCAGTTGCATGGTAACCCCGCCGCGCCACCGGCAGACTGACCCCATCAGATCAACGCCCTCCGAGGACCTCTCAATGCGCCGTTCACTACTGACCGTAATGTTGTTTGCCGCCACGGGCGCCGCTCAGGCCGGTTCGCCGAATATCAGCGTGGGCACGCTGTTTGATTATATGGAGCCGGGCAAGAGCCAGTTGCTCAAGCGCGTACGCAACAGTGGTGATGCCACCGCCTACGTGCGGGTGGAGATCACCCGGATGCATTTCGACGCGGCGGGCAAGGACACTGAAACGCCGGTGGATGCCGCTGCCCTTGCGCGCAGCACGCCCGGTGCCAGTGGCCTGATTGCCAGCCCGTCGCGGATGATCATTCCGGCCAACAACGGCCAGCAGGCCACCCGCCTGGTCTACCGCGGCGCCCGTGACAGCGAGCAGTACTACCGCGTGCGTTATGTGCCGGTGGTGCCGGACGAGGGCGAATTCTCGCTCGATGCCGAGCAGAGCGAGCAGTACAAAGGAGGCGTGCAGGCCGGGGTCAATGTATTTACCGGCTACGGCACGATGGTATTTGTCCCTCCGAGCAATACGCATTTTGACACCCGCATCGAGGGCCTGCAGGTCAGTAACCAGGGCAATGCCACCATTGTGCTGGACAACCTGAAGCAGTGCCTGCGCGCCAAGCCGGATGAATGCAGCGGCGGTATCAAGACGCACGTGTTTCCGGGCAAGAGTTATACCCTGGTCCAGGATGCCGATCATTACAGCCGTTACGAGCTGAGGGAAGGTACCGCCTCGCGCACGGTCGACACCCGCAACTGACCGAACGCTTCAACTGAAATCACTTCACCGGGCCTCTGCCGGGGGCTCGCGGGAGGTTGCGTCTTCAACCCGGCAAATCTCCTGCGTTTCAATCCAAATCTCACTCCATAGGAACACCCATGAACATCAAGAACACCCTGCTGGCCACTGCGGCCGCCATCATTCTGGCCCCGGCCACCAGCTTCGCCGCCGATTTCCCGATCACCGTTTCTGTCGAAGCCGTCATCCCGGCGGAAGATGGCCTGCAGGTCTCGGCGGTCGGCGGCTGGGACACGATCACCCAGCCGCTGAGTTGGGATATTGCCGCCCAGAATCTGAATCCGCTGAACCAGAAGCTGGACATGAGGAGCAATGCTGCCATCAAAGCTTATCTGGTCGGTGACGCGCTGCTGACCTCGGCTGGAAATACGGTCCCGCTGACCGTTGCTGTCAACGGCAAGGCGCTGAGTGCTGGCGCTCCTGCCGCAGTACAGATCCTGACCGAAGCTGAAGCTAATGCCACTAAGCGCGTGGACGTGGACATCCAGCCGAACAAGCCGAGCAATGGCTACCAGGAAGGCAAGTATACGGGCGTGATCTACATGGTGTTTGAAAGCACCGCCGCCCCGTAACAAACCCCCTGCAGTACCCAAAAAGGGGGGGGCGGACTGCCCCCCCCTTTTTTTTGACTCCACTCTACTGGATGTATCGGCATGAACACTTCCCTGCGCCCTACGCTGCTGGCTTTGGCCACCGCCGCTGTATTGGCAACGGTTGCGGCGCAGCCGGCGTACGCCGCTGCTGATGGCAGTGTGCAGAGCCTGCAGCAGCAACGCGAGCAGATGCCGGCGGAGTTCCGCGAGCACCTGTTCGGCGCGCCGCTGAGTGTGCGCGTAGAACTGGATGGCCGTTATCTGGGGGATGCCCAGGTGCTGCTGTACGAAGACAACCGCCTGCAGGTGCTGGCGTTCGATGAAAGCTACGACAGCACGTTGTCGGCCAGCGACCGCGAGCGCTGGGCCGGGGTGCTGGCCCAGCCGCTGCCGCTGGGCGTGCAGTCCAGTGCCAGCAACGGTCTGGCCGCGCTCCACTACAGCCTGGAAAATTCGTTGCTGACGGTGCTGAGCACCGAAGGCAACCACGCCAGCGGCGATGGCCGTTACCTGGCGCAGCCCGAAGCGGGCAGTACCGGCCTCATGGTGCGCAACAGCCTGACCTACAGCGGCGGCCAACAGCAGGATAGTACCGTGCGTTATGGTGCTGAACTGCAGGGCAGCCTGGGCCAGTGGTCCACGGTGGGCAGCTACCAGTACTACCACTCCAATGTGTCCAACGATGTTGGCGGGCACTACATCAGCGCACTCTACGCCCAGCGTGAGTACCGCGACCATTTTCTGCGGGCTGGCTATTTTCTGCCCAGCTTCCAGGGTGTCAGCCGGCAGCCACGTGCGCCGGGCACCCAGAACTACACCAGCTTCGGCCTTATGGTCGGTTCTTCCGATGTGCTGCTGGCCGAGGGCGGCAGTGCGGCCGTGTACCCGGTCTATGTGACCGCCAGCCGTGACGGCGTGGTGGAGATCTACCGCGATGGCAATCTGATTTCCACCCAGGCGGTAAGCCCGGGCATGCAGGAAATCGACACTCGGCGCCTGCCGGGCGGCATTTACGATGTCGAACTGCGCGTGGTCGAAGATGGCCAGGTGACCTCCACTGAAAGCGCAGCCATCCACAAGCCCAACAGCTGGCGCGACCCTGCACGCCGCTGGCGCTACAGCGTGTTTGCCGGCCAGCAGGGTGGCCTCCTGGACAGCGGTGAAGACCCGCAGAAGGGCAAGCTGGCCGCCGGCGCGGTGGTCAATTATCTGCTGCACCCGCGCGCCATTGCCGGTGCCACCGTGCAGCAGGTGGGCGAGCGCCGCAGCAGCGGTGTCTCGCTGGATTGGCAGGCCAGCGACCGTTTCAACCTGTATACCAATGTGTACGATTCCACCGATGCCGGCCGTGGCCTGGATGCGCAGGGCATGTTCCGCTACGGCAGCGGCTCGATCATCGCCTCCCATGCCCGCAGCTACGTGGAACGGCGTGAGCGTCTGGTAGGCAATGGCAACCTGCCGCCGCGCTGGGAAACCTCTGGCGGCTGGCAGGACAGCACCGGCCTTTCACTGAACCATCGCTTTGGTGACCGCGACAACGTGTCCCTGCGCGTGGCCCGCAACAGCGGCTTCAATGCCGGTAACGCCGTGGATGCCTCCTGGTTCCGCCGCCAGCCGTTGTTTGGCAACGACGCCAGCTGGCGTGTATCGGTATACGACCGCCCGGGCAGTGCCTACACCCATTTCAAGCGCCAGCGCGGTATCGACTTCACGCTCAGCCTGGCACTGGGCAAGGATGAGGGCCGCCGCTACAACGGCAGCCTGGGCAGCCGTGTCGGTCAGGGTGGTAGCCGCGACCTGTATGCCACCGCCAGCGTGCAGCAGCAGGTGGGCAGCCCGTGGTTGCAAAGCGTGCAGGGCACCGCCAGCGTGGACCGGTCCGGGCTGGGCCTGGGTGCGGGCGCCTACTTCGACCAGCAGAAGCTGCAGGGCGATGTGCAGGTGCAGCGTTCTGCACAAGGCGGCCTGCTGAGCGGCAGTGTGAACCTGGAAAGCACCCTGGCGCTGGGCGGCGGCAAGGTGGCCCTGCTGGGTCGCAGCCAGACCAGCAGCGCCGACACCGGCATGATTGTGGACCTGGCCTCGGACTATCCCGGCCTGGAACTGCGTGCCGACGACAGCCACGGCGGCGGCGTAGTGCTCAAACCCGGCCGCAACTTCGTGCCGGTCAATGCCTACCGCGCCGGCCACGTGCAGTTTGATTTCAATACCGGCGCACCGGCGGCCACCATCCAGCCGGCCACGGTCAGCTACCACCTGAACAAGGGCGGGGTGATGCACGCCGAAGTGAACGTGCTGCGCACCTTTACGGTGATGGGCCAGGTGCTCGATGCCGACGGCAACGGTGCGCGCGGTGTGCATGTGATCAACCACGCCGGCCGCAGCGTCAGCCAGGATGAAGGTTTCTTCACGGTGGAGCTGAGTGCGCGTGAGCCGGTGGTGGAATTGCGCCACCCCGACCAGAGCGGGTGTACGCTCAGCCTGGATGAAAACCGTTTCCCGCGCGAAGGCGATGTGCTGATGGTGGGCGGGTTGCAATGCCCGGTACAGGTGGCAGAAAAGTGATCTCAATTTTTCAATCGAGGAATACCATGAATATGACGGTAGCTCGGGTTGTACCTGGGGCAAGGTTTCGCGCGTTGGCGATTGCGTTGATCTTACCCATTGTCGCCTGCGCACAGCAGGCGCGGGCGGCGGAGGTCAACGTCACGGCGACCTTCACACCCAGTGCCTTGGATCCCAGTCGAAACACCTTCACCAATACGACCCCACGCGGGACTTACTGCACTTGGTCGCCGTGGGCCTGCGCACGTGCTAATGCATACTTTTTTGATGTTCCATTGGGGATCACCAAAACCTACGTAAAAGGTGGGGATATCCGCAAACGGTTCTACGTAGGCTTTCCCGGTCCGCGGCGTATCCAATTGCAGCATTCGGAAAGTGGTCAGTTATTCCCGGTTGATATTGCCTTTCAGGCGGTGAGCGGGCGGCTTGAACCGGGTAATGGTGATAACCCTGTTTTTACCAAGTATCCGCAGGGAGGCTGCTCTTACATCCATACTGCAGGGTTGGCGGCATACGTTAACTTTGGCTGGTTGGTACGTTCACCTGATGCTCCTGTCCCTTGCCATTCCACTGGCGGTGGGGCTTCGGGGTTCACACAAACCTATACCATGCCGTGGTTCGGTATCGGTCTGAATATCACGGCGCCGTCGCCGCTGAGTATGCCCAATGGGCAGTATGAAGGCAGTGTGACCTACACGGTGGGATCATCGGGGGCCGATATCGATCTCGGCGACGACGTCACTAGCGATCCTGAGCTGACATTGCGATTCCGGTTTAGCGTCGCCCACGAGTTCCAGGTGACCTTTCCGTCCACCTCCCCAATAGCCGTGTTGTCTCCGGTCGGCGGTTGGCAACAGTGGATCGACTACGGCCGCGCCCCAAGCCGGCTGCAGCAGGAACTTCCGTTCACGTTGACCAGTTCCAGCGATTTCAGCGTCAAGATGCGCTGCGAGCACGAGGTGTCAGGGCGCTGTGGCATTGAAGACCTGGCCGCCGGCACGATCGTGCCGGTGGACGTGGATGTGACGATGCCCGGCATGAGGGTGATAGGCACAGGCGCCCCCGCGATCAACACCAGTCTGGTATCTGATGCCAGCGGCACGGTTGCGCCGCGCTTCACTCCCGATAGCTACCTGGTGAGCCGTCCTTCCAAGCTGGTGTTTTCCGCCAACGGAACCTCTGTGACCGAGATGCTCAAGGCCCCCAGCTCGCGCTGGCAGGGCGATGTGACAGTAGTGTTCGATTCGGATCTATGAATCGCCCCGGGTTTCATGGAGGCCAGTTGGTTTAAGTCAGGCTGCCACCGCGGCAGCCTGACTGGCTAGTTGCCGATAGTAGTTTGCCTCAGCTTCGGCAGGCGGGATATAGCCGATAGGTTCCAGCAAACGCTGCTCGTTGAACCAT
>Ga0308164_10004096_pt1 | contig 12633 bp, 12 predicted proteins | sample PhyTR2_FD_201031 | JGI IMG/M metagenome (GOLD analysis project Ga0308164, IMG submission 201031) | Phyllosphere microbial communities from UC Gill Tract Community Farm, Albany, California, United States - DLSLT.R2 | ecosystem: Host-associated > Plants > Phyllosphere > Unclassified | place: USA... | reverse complement strand
AGGTCATCTTCTCGAATTCGCGCTGCAAGAGCTCGGGATGCTGGGCCAGCACCTCGTGGCGCTTCTTGTTGACGCTCTGGATGGAGGCGTCCCCGTCGCGGTCGAGCGCGCGGAGCTTCTGCCGGAAGACGTCGATGACGACCGTGAGGGTGTCGGCCCCGGAGTAGTCGGCCAGGTCGACCTCGGGCAGCGGCTCACGCTCGCGGTGCACGCCGAGGAAGGCGTCGTCTTTATTGCGGAAATAGTTGAAGAAGGTGCGCGGCGTGACGTCGGCACGTTCGGCGATCTGTTCGACCGTGACGGACTCGAAACCGTGCGCGTGCACGAGCGAAACCGCCGCAGCCTCGATGGCCGCGGCGGTTCGTTGCTTTTTGGTCTCACGAAGTCCGGGTTGTGTCACGTATTCGATTTTTGCACAGTGTGCAATCTTTCACAATGTGCAAGTTATGACTTCGCCGCGGCGGGGACGGGAGTCTCGGCTGCAGCGGGCGTCGCGGCATCCACACCGTCCGAATCGACGCGGTCGATGGAGGCGCGCTCCCCCGGGTCGCCGTGGTCGTCGACGCTCATGGTGTTCTCGTCGAAGGGGCGGCGGCCGGCCAGCACCTCGCGCACCTGGTCGCGGTCGATCTGATGCGTCCACGTGCCGACCAGCATCGTGGCGACGGCGTTTCCCGTGAAGTTGGTCAGGGCGCGGGCCTCTGACATGAAGCGGTCGATGCCGACGATGACGCCCACGCCATCCACGAGATCGGGGCGGTGTGCCTGCAGACCGCCGGCCAGCGTGGCGAGCCCAGCCCCCGTGACCCCCGCCGCGCCCTTCGACGCGATCATCATGAAGAGCAGCAGCGAGATCTGCTCGCCGAGGGACAGCGGGGTTCCCATGGCGTTGGCGATGAACAGCGACGCCATGGTCAGGTAGATGGCCGTGCCGTCGAGGTTGAACGAGTAGCCCGTCGGCACCGTGATGCCCACGACGGGCTTCGACACGCCCACGTGCTCCATCTTGGCGATCAGCCGCGGCAGCGCGACCTCGCTCGACGAGGTCGACACGATCAGCAGATATTCGCGGCCCAGATATTTCATGAGGCGGAAGATGTTGACACGCGTGACGAGCATGAGGATGCCGCCCAGGACGATCACGATGAACAGGATGCACGTGATGTAGAACGCGATCATGAGCGTGCCCAGACCGATGAGCGCCTGCACCCCCGTGGCCCCGACGACGGCCGCGATGGCCCCGAAGGCGCCGACGGGAGCCACCCACATGATCATGGCGAGCACCCGGAACACGAGCGCCTGAATCTGGCGAATGGCGTCGAGGATGGGAGCGCCCTTCGAGCCCATCTTCTGCAGCGCGAACCCGACGAGCAGCGCGACGAAGAGCACCTGCAGGATGTTGCCCGACGTGAACGACGAGATGAGCGTGGTGGGGATGACCCCGAGGATGAAGTCGGTGGTCGACTCGGATTTGAGCTCGGAGGTGTCGTAGCTGGCGCCCTGGATGTTGAGCGTGTCGCCCGGGTGGATCAGATTGCCGACGACCATGCCGATGCCGAGCGCGAACGTCGACATGATGATGAAGTAGCCGAGCGCCAGGCCGCCCACCTTGCCGACCGTCGCCGCCTTGGCGATCGACCCGACGCCGAGCACGATGGTGCAGAAGATGATGGGAGCGATCATCATCTTGATCAGCGCCACGAAACCGTCGCCGATGGGCTTCAGGCCCACGGCGAAATTGGGGGCCGCGAGGCCGACCGTGATGCCCGCGGCGACGGCCACGATGACGAAGATGTAGAGGTAGTGCGAGCGGTCGAGTCGTTTGCGCGGCTTCTGGCCGCGGCCGAGCGGGGGGATGCGATGCGTCGTTGCCATGAGAGTTCCTCCTCCGCCGTCACTTCTTCGTAGACGGCGATCACGTTGGTCCCCAGTGTGCGGCGGCTCGGAGCGGTCTCAGACGTTGTGTTCATATTGTTCTCGCCGCGGGGCGGGCGGGTCGGGGACGGGCGCTCTATCGTGAAGCGAGCAGACTTTTCCGACGGAGTGAGAGCGGCCATGACATCCCTGTTTCGACGCTGGAGCATTTCGGCGCGGCTGTTCGCGCTGCAGCTCGTGTTCGTGGTGCTCGTGTCGGCCGTCGTGTCGGTGTGGCTGTGGCTCGACGCGCGGTCGGATGCCGAGGCGGATGCGGCCGCACACACCCGGGCGGTCGCGGCATCCATCGCCGATAACCCGTTCGTGCAGGATGCGTTGGCCGAGGCATCGACGGCGGCCGGGCCCGCTGCGGCTTCTGCTGCGGCGGCCGCGTCTGCGAGTGCGACCCTGCAGCCTTATGCCGAGAAGCTCATGCGCGACACGTCGACCGATTTCATCACCATCATGGCGCCCGACCGCACGCGCTACACGCACCCGGACCGCGGCGAGATCGGACGCCCCTTCATCGGCACGATCGGGCCCGCGCTCGAAGGGCGCACCTTCTCCGAGACGTATGCCGGAACGCTCGGGCCGTCGGTGCGGTCGGTGGCCCCCGTCTATGCCGAGCTGCCGGCCGGGCCGAGCGAAACCGGCGGGTCGGATGGCGCGACCGTGACGTCCCCTCAGATCGTGGGGCTCGTGTCGACCGGCGTCACGGTGGCGTCGGTGGCGGATGCCCTGCAATCGCGCCTGCCCATCGTGCTGGGCGCTGCCGCGCTGACGGTCGTGGCGGGCGCCGCGGCGTCCTGGCTGCTGTCGCGGTATCTGCGCCGAGTGACGCGCGGGCGCGGGCCCGAAGAAATGGCGCGGATGTTCGGCTACTACGAAGGCGTGCTGCACGCGCTGCACGAGGGGCTGCTCTTGGTCGACCCGGCCAAACGGCTCGTGTTGTTCAACGACGAGGCCGCCGAACTGCTCGGATTGCCGCACGAGAGCCGTCCGGGCGCGGACCGCCGCGACACGGATGCCGTGCTCCTCGGCGCGCTCGACCTGCCCGCCGAGTTGGACGCCATCCTGAGATCCGGTGAGGTGGTCGTCGACCGGGTCGTCGTGACGCGCGACCGGGTGCTCGTGGTGAACCAGGAGGTCGCCTGGGACAGCGCGGGCGGGTCGCGCTCGGCGCGCCGACCGCTCGGAACCGTGACGACGCTGCGCGACCACACCGACCTGCGGCGTTTGGCGGGCGAACTCGAGACCGCCCGCACCCTCACCGACGCGTTGCGCTCACAAACCCACGAACACTCGAACCGCCTGCACACCGTCGTGTCGCTGCTCGAGCTCGGTCGCACGGCCGAGGCCATCGACTTCGCGGCCGATCAGCTCGACCGCGGGCAGGCGCTCGCCGACGACCTCATCGCGGGTGACGCCAACCCCGTGCTGCAGGCACTGCTGCTCGGGAAGGCCGCTCAGGCGTCGGAGCGCGGCATCCGGCTCGTGGTCGAGTGGGAGGAGGGCGCGGGTGATGTGGCCGTGCCGCCCGATGACCTGGTGACGATCGTGGGCAATCTGATCGACAACGCCATGGATGCGGCGGCCGCGTCGGTCGTGGCAGCCGCGGGATCTGCAGCGGCCACGACATCGACATCGACATCGACATCCACAACCACGGAAAAGGCAACGGCAACGGAGCAGTGCCGACCCGAGAAGCCGTGGGTGCGGATCGAGCTGGCGGCCGATGGAGTGCTGCGCGTGTCGGACAGCGGGCGCGGGCGCCCGTTGGCTGGCGCCGGTCTCGACACGGCGCAGATCTTCGAACGCGGGACGACGTCGAAGGAGGACGAGAAGGGGTTCGGGCGCGGCATCGGGTTGGCGCTCGTGCGGCAGGCCGTCGTGCGGTCGGGCGGGTCGATCGCGGTTCTGCAGGGAGAGGACGGCCATCGCATGACCTTCGAGGTGCGGTTGCCGCTCGCGGTTTCCGCGGCGCAAACGGGGAGGCAATCGTGACCGATGTTCGAGTTCTCGTGGTCGACGACGAGACGCTGACGGCCGAGGCGCACGCCGAATATGTGCGTCGCCTCGACGGGTTCGAGCTGGCGGGGGTGGCGACGAGCGGCACCGAGGCCATCCGGATGCTGCGCGACAGCGCCGCTGAGAGCCCGCACGTCACGGCATCCTTCGATCTGGTTCTGCTCGACTTCACAATGCCCGATCTGCACGGGCTCGACGTGTGCCGCCGCATCCGCGCCGCCGGGCTCGAGATCGACGTCATCGCCATCACGGCCGTGCGCGACGTGAAGACCGTGCGGCAGGCCGTCTCGCTGGGGGTCGTGCAATATCTGATCAAACCCTTCACCTTTCGGGCCTTCGCCGACAAGATGCAGGGCTATCTGGCGTTTCGGCACAGCTTCGACGAGGCGTCGGGTGCGACGACCCAGCGCGATATCGACCGCGGAATCGCGAGCCTGCGCACGCCCGGCCGCGAGACGTTGCCGACGGGCCTGGCCGGCGAGACGCTCGACCGCGTGATCGCGCTGCTGCGCACCTCGGAGGGCCTTTCGGCCTCGGAGATCGCGGCCCGATTGAACCTCTCGCGGGTAACCGCCCGCCGATACGTGGAGCACCTTGCAGATTCGGGCGTCGTCGAGCGCGGCGCGCGTTATGGGGCCCCCGGCCGCCCCGAGGTGGAGTTTCGCTGGGTCTCGACAGGCCGTTCGTGATGTACTTCGAGAATCGACGCTGAAGGAGCCCGCATGACCGTCTTTCATCCCGATCTCGCGATCGGCCGCTTCATCCCGCCGGTGTCGGTCGGGCCCCGACTGGCGACGCTGGCGCAACGGGGTGGGCGACGCGAGCGGGAGATCCCCGAGGACATGCTCATCGACGACGTGCGGGTGCCGGGCGTGAACGGCGCTCCCCCGGTGGACGTGCGGCTCTACCGCCCGCGCATCCTGAACGGTGTGGCCCCGGCCCTGCTCTGGATCCACGGCGGCGGGATGGTGTTCGGCGATCACCTGCAGGACGAGGCCTCGAATATCGCGTTCGCGCGCACGCTCGGCATCACGGTGGCGAGCGTGAACTATCGGCTCGCGCCCGCCCACCCGGCGCCGGCCGCCGTCGAGGATGCGTACGCGGCCCTCTCCTGGCTGGTCGAACATGCGGCCGAGCGGGGCATCGACCCGTCTCGGATCGCTATCGGTGGGGCGAGCGCCGGCGGCGGTGTCGCGGCAGGGCTTGCTCTGTATGCCCACGACCGGGGCGACATCCGGCCCGCTTTTCAGCTGCTCGTCTACCCTATGATCGACGACCGCACGGTTCTGCGGACCGATATGGACACGAAGAACGTTCGGGTCTGGACGCCCGGGAGCAACCGGTTCGGCTGGACGTCCTATCTGGGCCGGGAACCCGGGTCGGCCGATGTGTCGCCGTATGCCGCCCCCGCGCGGCGTGAAGATGTCTCGGGCTTGCCGCCGGCTTGGATCGGTGTCGGCACGCTCGACCTGTTCCACGATGAAGACCTGCGCTACGCCGAACGGCTGGCGGCGGCCGGTGTGCCGTGCGAGATCACGCTCGTCGAGGGGGCATTCCATGGCTTCGACGCGCTCTTCGCCCGCAAACCGGTGTCGCGCGAGTTCTGGCGCACCCAGGCGGCCGCACTGCGGGGCGCACTCTTCGCCTGACGATATCGTCAGAGGCGGTCGACGGCCGACGACCAGACCCAGGCGCGCTGCACCACGCCATCCGAGTCGGTCCACTCGATGTGCACGGCGCGACTCGTCCACTCGATGGCCCGGCCCTCGATGCGCGCGGAGGTCTCGGGGTAGCGCGTCCACGCGCGCACGGGGATCGGCTGCCCAGGCCGGCGCACGGGATCGTGTTCGACGTCGAGTTCGGCGTCGCTCAGGCTCACGGGCTTGGGCCGGATGAGAATCTCGGACAGCCGGCGCTCCATGAGCTTGTCGTAGTGATGCGCGTAGCGACGATTCGTGCCCATGACGACAGAATAGCCCGATTCGAACATATGTTCTAACAGACTTCGGTTGCCGGCGACTCCCCCTTCTGCGGGCAACGAGGCACAACCCGAGCGCGTCGCCGCGGAGGCCATCATCCCTCCGTGAGTGACGAGACCATACTGCGCAGGATGCGGAGAGCCGCGGCTCGATCGGCGTCGGACAGGCCGCTCAGCATTCTGACCTCGACCGACCTGACGGCCGCCGTTGCCTGCTCGAGGGAGCGGCGGCCGCGCGGCGTGAGTTTCGTGGGCAAAACCTTGCCGACGGGTGCTTCGCTCGGCCGGGTCACGAAGCCGTCGCGTTCGAGCGCCTGCAGCAGCACGTTCATCGACTGCCGCGTGACGAAGGCACCGCGGGCGAGGTCCGAGTTGGATGACCCCGGCCGCTGCGCGAGAAGTTCGAGACACGAGTAATGCGTGATCGTCATGTCGAGCGGCCGCAGCACGTCCTCCATCGCCGCTCGCAGGGCACTGGCCGCCTCTTTCAGCAGGTAGCCGAGGGATGTTTCGAGATCGATGCCCGCGTCGTCTTGACTCATGTCAATAGTCTGACATAGGTTGATGCATGTCAGATAACTGACACCAGCTAAGGAGAAGCACGATGCCCGCCACCGGACCCGATTTCATCTCACTACAGGTACGCGACCTCGACGCTTCGCAGGCGTTCTACGAGAAGTATCTCGGCCTCGTGCGTTCGCCCGCCGGGCCGCCGCACGCCGTCGTCTTCCAGACCCAGCCCATCGCCTTCGCGCTGCGCGACATCGTGCCCGGCACCGATCTAGCCGCCGCGGCCCAGCCCGGAATCGGCGTGGCCCTCTGGCTGCACGGCACCGACGTGCAGGAGATGCACGATGCCCTCGCCGCCGACGGCCACACCATCGTCCAGGCGCCCATCGACGGCCCGTTCGGCCGCACCTTCACCTTCGCCGATCCGGATGGCTATCACGTGACCTTGCACGACCGCGCATAGACATGGCAAAGGGCCCGCTCTGAGCTTCTGCTCGGAACGGGCCCTTTCGTCTTACTCACCGCGGGGCGGTGCTCCCTCGTGGGGAGAAGGTGTTACTTGGTGGCGACGGTGATCTTTGCGACACCGACGAGCATTCCGCCGGCGACCTTGTCGGTGCCGAAGGTCTCGTTCAGAAGCGCAGCAGCGTCGTCAGAGATGTGGACCGTGGTGCCCTCGAGGATCGCGTTGTCGCCATCCATCTGGAGCGGCTTCAGGGTGCCACCGTGCAGGTCGAACAGGACGGCGTCTTCAACAGCAACGGTTCCATCGACGGACACGTCACCCATGAGCTTGGAGGTGCCCGGGTCGATCACGAAGTTGCTGAGCTCGACGACCTTCGCGCCGGCGGTCAACGACAGGCCGGAACCCTCGTGGTCGATGGTGCCCTGCACGTAGGGACGGTAGTCCTCCTGCGGGTCGTAGTAGTCGACGTTGCCGCCCGTGATCGGGAACGAGAACGTGCCATCGGTGAACGTGGCCGTGCCGACGGTGCCGGGGGTCAGACCCAGCGACGTCAGAGCGTCAACGAACGACGCGTCGACGGCGACCTGCGTGTCGACACCCTTCGAGAGGTCGGGGATCGACGCAACCGGAGTGGGCGTCGCGTCAGCCGACGACGAGGAGGAGCTGGAGGGCGAAGGGCTGGACTCGGTGGTCGTGCCACCGGTCGAGCAAGCGGCCAGGGAGAAAGCGAGAGCGCCAGCAGCAGCAACTCCGAGGGTGGTCTTCATGTACTTACGCATGGTGTCAATCCTTTGTTCGTGTGTGGGGCGGATGTCCCGGTGGATCGTGCTCGGTGATGTCAGGGGTTCGGGACCCTGCCCGAAAAGGATTGGTGTCGTGACCTTTCCGTTATATTGCGCCCCGCTAACTCTCAGGAACGGGAGTGCCGGGGCACACGAAAAGGCCGCGAATCCGGGGATTCGCGGCCTTTCGCCGTGCGGCCTGTGTTGCGTCGGTCGGCTGTCGGCTGAGGTCAGCTCCAGGTCCAGGAAGCCAGGATCGACTCCGAGATCTCGACGGCCTCGGTGTCGGCGACATCGGTGCCGAAGGAGAACGTGACGATGTAGGTCTGGTCGTCGTTCGTGCCGTAGTACTGGTGGATGCGGTAGGTGGCGCCGCTCGCGGTCATGCCGGCGCTGATGTGGGCGGACTCCTTGCCGCCGAACATGATGCGGGGCTCGACCGTGACGTCGGTGGCTCCGGCGGCCTCGAGCTCCTTGGCGGCCATGCTCTCGACCTGGTCGGGCGTCAAGGCACCGGCGGGGCTCAGGATGACGTTGACGTTGTTGGCGAAGTCGGTCGGGGTGGTGACATCCGCCGCTGCCGTGTCGGTCCCGGGAGCGATCGACTTGTCCTGCAGCTCCCAGCCTTCGGGAACGTTGTAGGTGTAGCCGTCGCCCGTGATCAGGGCGCCGGCGGCGGGGGCGACATCGAGCTCGTTCGACTCGGAGGTGGGCGTCGACGAGGGGCTTTCACTCGAGGAGGACTCGGCGGCGGGCGAGGAGTCGTCGTTCGAGGGGGTGGAGCATCCCACGACGCCGAAAGCGAGCGTGAGTGCAAGGGCGGACACGGTGAGGGCGGGAGTTCGGCGCATGGCTCCGAGCGTAGTGGCACGGCACACACCACTAAAGATGCATTGTGCCGGCCACGGAGCGCGTGATACGGCGTCAGCGGCGCCGAAAACCCGTCCTACCAGTCGTACTCGGCCTGGACCTCGCGCTCGTCGGCGTACTCGGTGAGCACCGTCAGGCCCGAGGTGAGGGTGAGCGCGACGAGCGTCGCCAGGGTGGCCGTGATCGAACCGAACTTCTTGAGCGTCATGAGGCGTCGTCGTTTCGTTCGGGGGCGGATGTCGGAGCCGTGTCGTCGTGGGCGGCGTCGGCCGAGCTGGCCTGGGCGGTGCGGGCGCCGGAGCCGGTGCGGGTGGCGGCAGCGACCGCGGCCGTTTCGGCTGCCGCGGTCGAGCGTGAGCGACGGACGCGGGCAATGACGAAGACCGCGATACCCGCGAGCAGGAGGACCGCCGCGACGCTGATGGCGATGATCGGGGTGGCGCCGGTGGAGGCGAGGGCCGAGGCGGCCGACGGACGGACCGGAGTCATGCCCGGCGTGCCCGCGGGGTCAGTGGCAGCCGGCGTTGCCGAGGGGGCAGGGGTCGGGGCCGGCGACGGCACGGGGACCGGAGCGACCGCGTCGGCGAGGCAGGCGATCGTTCCCTGGCGAAGCGAGTGACCGTCGGTGCCGTTGTCGTCCGACCAAATGGCGGGCTTCAGGCCGTCGGTGCACTGCGCGTTCGGCGCGATGGCGAAACCCTCGTTGTTGACGTTGGGCATGCCGGTCGGGCGCTCGAGGACGGCCGTGACGGCGAAGCGGCCGGGAGCGGCGGCGGGCGCGGCGGCAGCAGCGGTGGGGGCCGCAGCAGCGGCAGCGCCAACAGGCTTCTGCGCGACGCTCAGGAGCGCCGAGCGGCCTTCGCACGTGTCGTCGCAGACGGCCCAGAGCAGGTCGGTCGCGGGGTCGTATTCGAGTTCCATGATCGACGGGAAGCCGCTCGTGATCGTCGCAACGCGGTTCACGGCGCCCGAGTTCTGGTCGAGGGCGTAGGCGTAGATGCTGCCGTTCGCTTCGAGACCCACGAAGAAGAGGCCATCGCCGTGGTCGGGGTAGCTGGCCGGGTTGTAGGCGGCACCCGTGCGCTCGTCGACGAAGCCCTGAGCGACCAGGTCGGCGTCCGGGATCCAGGTGATGCCCTCGAGGCCGGCGTTGGCGCCGATGGTGGGCACGTCGGTGGCGAGGTCGGCGGCGAGGTTCCATTCGCGCGTGGCCGAGAGTGCGGCATCCGTCGTGGTCACGTCGTAACGGATGATCGAGGGGCGGCTGATCTTGGAATCGGAGTTGTTGCGCTCGGTCGAGACGAAGATGCCGCCCGACGGGCCCGCGGCGGTGAACGTGACGCCCTCGGCATCCACATCGCCTGTGCCATCGGCATAGTGCAGGAGTTTGCCGTCGGACCAGCCGGCGTCGGTCGAGGGGGCCCAGCCGGTGGCGGAGGCGTCGAGGCGGTAGAGGGTTCCGGGGCCGTTCTTGACCGCCCAGAGGGTGTCGGCGTCGGAGGGGTCGGCGGTCTGCTCGAAGGCGAGGCCGCTGAGGTTGGTGCCGAACAGGCTGGCGGGGTCGACCGTGTCGACGGTCTGCTCGCCGGCCCACGGGATGGTGACGATGTCGCCGCCGCCCGTGCCGCCGTCGTCTCCCCCGCCGGTGCCGTCGCACACGTTCGGGGCACCCTTGGTGGAGGACGTCGTTGCGGTGAAGGGGCCTGTCGCGTCGGGGCAACGGCCGAGCGTGAGGGCGGCGTGGCTGGTCCAGGAGTGCTGGTCGACGAGCGTGACGCCGTCGGGCGCGAAGAGGCGCACGGAGTCGGCCGAGCCGAGACCGTAGCCGAGCGTCGATTCCTCGACGATGAAGAAGGCCCCGGGGGCGATGGTCGAACCGGCGGGCAGGACCGTGACGTGGTCGTCGGCGCTGTCCTTGACGATCCAGCCACTCAGGTCGATGGCCGCAGCCGTGGGGTTGAGGAGTTCGACCCAGTCGCCGGGCGTTCCGCCGTTCGACTCGATCTCGTTGATGCGCACACCGGCGCCGGCGACGGGAGCGCACGCGTTGGCGGCGCCGCGCGTGGGGGCCGTGGTCAGGGCGAAGGCGCCCGTGCCGTCGGCGCAGCGGCCGTAGGTGGTGGCGGCGTGGGCGGCCCAGGTATAGCTGTCGATGAGGGTCGAACCGTCGGCGGCGAAGAGGCGTGCCGCGTCGGCTCCACCCAGTCCGAAGGTCACCTCGGGGTCGCCCACGGCGAGGAAGCCGCGCGCGGGGATGGTGCTGCCGGCCGGGAGGACGTAGGAGTGGGTGTCGTCGTCGTCGCGCAGGACGAGGCCCGAGGCATCCACGGCGGTCGTGCCGATGTTGGTGAATTCGACCCAGTCGCCCGGGGTGCCGCCCGAGGATTCGACCTCGTTGATGCGCACGACGTCGGCGGGGTCGACGACGCAGGCGTTCGGGGCACCCTTGGTCGGCGCGGCCGTGAGGGTGAAGGCGCCGGTGCCGTCGACGCAGCGGCCGTAGGTGGTGGCCGCGTGGGCGGTCCAGGAGTAGCTGTCGACGAGCGTGGTGCCGTCGGGCGCGAAGAGGCGGGCCGAGTCGGCCTTGCCCAGGCCGTAGCTCATGGCCGGCTGGTCGAAGACGAAGAATGCTCCGGGGGCGAGGATGGTTCCCGCGGGCAGCGCGTCGGTGCGGGTGTCGGTGTCGTCCTTGACGACCCAGCCCGAGATGTCGACGGGCGCCGTGCCGATGTTGGTGAGCTCGATCCAGTCGGTGGGCGAGGCATCCGATTCGACCTCATTGATGCGGATGGAGGCGGCGGCATCGGCTGCGATCGGGGCGGCGGCCGCATCGGCAGCACTGGCCGGGGCGGCGAGCGCGGCCGGGGCGAGCAGGGCGGCGGCGATCGGCAGGGCGAGCGTTAGCGCACCCCACGAGGACCGAGAAAGTGAGCGCACGGGCAGGCCTTTCGGGCGAAGAACGAGGGATTCTTCGATCGTGGCCGTGCTGGGCGAACCAGAGGTGAACGGGAGGCGAATCGCGGGCGTCACCTCGAGGAGGCTCAGCGAGCGAGCGAACCCGCCGACGCGAACGAGCGCGGACGGCGGTCGGTCGGATCAGGTCGGATCAGGTCGGACTTAGTCGGACCTATTGACCGGCGGGTTCGGAGATGAGACGCAGGCCTCCCGTGCGGTTGGCGACCTCGAGCAGGGCTTCGACCCACGCCTTGTTGAGGGGGCCGGACGGGTGGCGGTCGTAGCTGAAGTAGAGGGAGGCGGCGCTCGAGAGCCACACGGTGCCATACCGTCCCTCCTCGCCGTCGAGCGCGACGTCTTCACCGACGAGGGGTTCGTCGCCCCAGCTGAAAGTGAAGCGTTCGTCGCGGCGCAGCTTGGTGAAGATAGCGACCTGCAGGTGGCGGAGGCCGCGGTCGTCGATCTCGATAGCGGGGGCAATCCCGTAGATGAGTTTTCCCATGGTGCTACATCCCTTGTTGGAGCGCGTCAGGCATTTCTGACTTGGGGGGACAGTACCAGGCGGGAAGTGCGCAGATGAATCGCGCTCGGGTGCGGGATCGCGATCAGACGACGTCGGGCAGCTTCGATACGGGCACGATCACGACGTCGTGCACCTTCCAGTCGACGTCGGCGCAGCCGTCGCGCGCCTCCTCGAGGGCTTCGAGCGAGGGCAGACGGCGTTTGCGCGGCACGACGAACGCCTCGATGTGGAAGACGTGGCCCTCATCGCGTACGCGGCATCCGGCCTCGGCCACCCAGTGGAGGCCACGCAGGTAGTCCTCGACCTCGGCCGTCAGGGGATGAGGTTTCTTCTCATCGAACGTCGTGGCGCGTTCATCCATCAAATCGAGCACGGCCGACTTGAGGTTGCGCACGCCGTCGGACACGATGCTGCCCGCGATGAAGATGGCGGCGGACGCGTCGAGCCACCACAGGCCGAGGCCGATGCCCGAGACGCCGACGATCGTGCCGATAGAAGTCATCCAGTCGGCCTTGTTCATATCGGCGTCGGCGTAGAGCACCTTGTCGTGCAACTCGCGAGCGAGCTTCATCTTGATGCGGCCGACGATCACCGGCGGCACGGCCGT